>Ga0308160_10007968_pt1 | contig 10387 bp, 15 predicted proteins | sample PhyFR1_FD_201036 | JGI IMG/M metagenome (GOLD analysis project Ga0308160, IMG submission 201036) | Phyllosphere microbial communities from UC Gill Tract Community Farm, Albany, California, United States - DLSLF.R1 | ecosystem: Host-associated > Plants > Phyllosphere > Unclassified | place: USA...
CGTCCTTCGATGACCGATCATCACATACTACCATGTCGCTCTTGCTCAAAAACATCCAGGAGCTAGCCCATAAGGCTCTTGAACGGACCGTCGCACTGACGAGATGGAGAATCTGCCTCCGCCGCCGCCTCCGCCGCCCCTATGATCGGAGAGACTCCCGCCGAAGAAGAGGCTCAGGTCGAAGGGCTTGAGAGAGGAGCCAGGACTCCTTCACCTCCAGCTGCCGCCAGTCCTGCCCACTCTGAGACGGTCGCCCCTGCTTTGACTGGAAGGCGAAAGAGAGGTGGTGACACTGTCGCCAACGAGGATACTTCCTCGAAAAGACGCCGCATCGAAGTCTCTCCTACTGCTAGCGAAGAATCGTCCTCGTTTTACGCCGTTCCCGGACAACGATGGTCAGCCGATCGGCGAGCTCGACCTGCTGGAGCCTGACGAGTCGGATTCCGAGTCCGAGGACTACGTCGGGACGGCCTGGGGTCTCGCTGTCATTCAGTAAGAGTCGGAGCCAGCCTCGGATGCTCCCCCAGAGTGGAACCCGCACAAGGAGGATCTCATGTGAATCCTGGGGAGTATATTGGACCCTGGATCCGCCTCTGGCGTCGACTGGTTGTTTGCTGAAGTTTGGGCATTGCCCATTGCATTGCCCATCGCTAGGAAGCGATCAGCATCACCGCTGGTGCAGCGCTTCTCATCCTTCTCGATTGGAGTAGTTGAGATCGTCTGTTGCAACTGCATCAAATGCCTGGAGGCGGAGCAAAAGGAGCGCCAAGGCCGAAACAATTTCAGAACGCCTTTTGAGCATCTTTGGAGCAACATGACGCAGGCGTTACATGAAGCGCGGACGGATTCTCGACTCTATGTAGCGGCTGCATTCCTACAGATGGATGATCCAGGCAGAAATCATTGTGACCGATGAGAGCGACAAGACCAACGGTATCAACGAGATCGGCGTTTACCCGCAGATTATACATCGATCGCCTTTTGTCACGTCACTGAGCGCTGCCATCAGTTAACCTCTTCGTCTTCTTCTCTTTGCCGTTTCGTGCCCCCCTCATCCACGTCATCATCCTTTTTCCTCTTAGTACCCGCCATCGTGTCACCGCCCTTGACACCCGCCGATCCAGTCGGGATGACCTCTTCCCTCGGGACGATATCGATCAAGAAATCGAACATGTCCGAATACCCAATCGCAGCGGCCACATCTGATTTCTGGAGTGTCCTTCGTTTATTTGATTGCGCGACGAGCCATGCTCGGGAAGTGAGTTCGGCGATGAAGACTGAGGCGAGCGGTAAGATCAGTCTGACTTCGAGCGCAACCCCGTTGGCTATGCAACGCTTCTGACCTACTCTCGCAACATTTGCCCAACAAGACCGGCACTTCTGCGCTGATCATCTTGACCTCTGGATCACTCTTCATCACCTTCTTGATTCTCGCCAACGGTAAAGCGAAGTTCTTGAATTCTTCCTTCTGGATCGCTGGCGGCACAGAGCCTCCCGAACTGGTAGACGATGCAGGCTGTGGTGGGAGGCCTCGTTCAGCGAGATCCATCTGATTGGTCCAGAACTTTACGAGAAGGAGTTCCAATGTCCGGGCCTTTTCAGAGGATAACCCAGGTGGACCTGGGTTCGGCGCGGCTGGTTGTTGCTGCTGCTGCTGGTTTTGATGAAGAGGAGGATTGTAACCCATATTCGAGCCTGCATGGAACCCATCCATCTCCTCATGCCGGTCCAGTACATCATGACCTTCTAGCCGATCCGCATCATACACATTGTGATTTGGCTGCTGCACGTGACCCGCTTGATTCAATGACTGTTGCGGTTGTCCGAGCTCGCGCTGCTGCTGATGTTGGTTGTGTTGATGATTCGGGTTCTGCTGCTGCTGCTGATGCGGATGGTGTTCCCCCGGGTGATGGAAATTTTGCTGCCCTCGACTCTGACTATGACTCCAAGGCTCAAATCTCCCTCCCAAACCGGCAGATCCAGGCCCAGAACCCATGCTCGAAGCAGACGGCGGAGGTAAGATGGCTTCCAAATCCTCGTCTACGCCTAAAGAGCCATCATTGTGATTCCCCATCCCTGCCATTCCCATCGCTGAAGCCTGACCATAACCGTGGCCGTTCCTAGACGACGGCCCGGCAGCCGAATATCCTCCTCCTCCAGACGAATGAAGATCGGCTACGTTGATCCCCCTATTTCCCCCAAATCCAGATCCTGACCCAGACCCGGAGCCGTTCCGCGGCCCCACTCCACTCATCCCCAAGCTGGAAGGATTCACATGGCCTTGCCCATGCGTAAAGCTCTGACTCAGCTGATGTGGATGTTGCAGCTGCATGGGCTGACTCTGAATCGGTTGATTCACGTGGCCTTCCCAATTCGTAGCTGAGCTCATCCCATTCATCCCATTCATCCCATTCATCCCATTCATCCCATTCATCCCATTCAACCCCGAATTTGAGAGTCCCGCAGCCTGATCTTCGTCGTCATAATCGTCCCCCAGTTCACCACCGGAAGATGATGATCCTGGAGAAGGAGCGGGCATGAGTTGATCGTTCATGGTCGGAGAAGGCGATTGGGATGGCGGGAACGAAGATGGGGAAGAAGAGGGTTCGGTCTTGATCTGACCTAGACCTGATGAGGTGGGATTATTGGGTTGCGTCGCCGAAGTAGACGGATGAGGGTTATGAAGATGATATGGCTGATATGTATGCGTGGAAATTGGGGTTTGGGTAGTGGTAGTAGATGAGGATGAATGCGATGAGCTCGACGGATGAGCGAGCGCGGGAGGTTGGAGCTGCGGCCGAGGTGGTTGCAGGGGTCTTGACGTCATGTTGGACCTAATCTTCCTCCTTCGTCTTGGTACACAGATTCTTATTCTCGAGAGAAGCCAATGAGCAGCTCTGAAGCGGCTTTCTCCTTGTCCTTCTCTCTACACTCCCGCGCCTGTCTTGCTGGCCCAGGCTGGTCTCGGTTGAAGTAAGCCTGTCCCGATCGCAGCAGAAGTATCCTCGTCTCCTCGTCGACGTCCCTAGTCGACCTGGGTTTGTTGCCACTCCTGATCTAATTGGTATCAGACCAGAGGATATCAGCGGTCTAGTGATGAAAATCTGAAGCGCTGTGAATACATACTCTCGAACCTTGAGACGAGACGAAAGGTCTGGGAGATTTGGTAATTTCAAAGCTCACGGTTGCCTTTCGTGTGCTCGATCTCTCTTCTTGCGTTCTCTTGTGCGTCTTCGGTCCGTGAAATTCACACCTGAAGCTCGGTCGTATGTGTCAATTATATGAAGGTGCGTTTATCTAATTAGCTGGTGGTACATCGGTAGTCATTGATGATCCCATGAATTGCCTGTATCTGATACTTGATCAAATTCGGCTTTGACCTGCAAATTAGGTATTCGTGGGACCCCCGCATTCGTGTACGTAACAACTTACGTCATTTCGCTTGTTCCCGGTGGCCGATCGATCTACGGCGACCTCTCGAGGTGCACAGTTGCAGCGTCAATACCCGCTATTCGAAGTTATGTTCGTGATTACGGTTTCAATGCCTGCACTTGAGCTCTTCTAGGTCGTCTCGCTACATTTGCAACATTCGAGCGGCATCTCGACTGTACCCCGCAAGGTCATTTCTGAGAGCTTACCCTACGGCCTCGATTTCGGGTTCGACCTCGCTCTAGCAACCGCTCGACCACCACGCTCGTCAAAAGAAGAAAACAGAATGAAAACCCTCACCCTCCTCATCAGTATTGGTGGACCTACTTGTTCAGGAAAGACCTTACTGGTCAAATCGTTGAAGAAGATTTTACCCGAGGGAGATTGTTTCATCGTTCACCAGGATGATTATGCGCCGGTGAGTCATGGTCGTAGAATAGCATCTTTCTTCTGCGCTCGTCACCGTCTTGTATCATCCCTGCCTCTCCACTTCACTCTCCGTACTCCCTTGGAAAGATTCAGCCTTCCTAGCTCTGATCTGATCATCTTCCTTCTCGAATGCTTCGCGCAACATACCTAGAAAACCGACCGCTAACCTACCGCTTCCTCGACGCGCAGCCCGAAGCCTCTCTGCCTCCATGCCCAACCAACCCAGAGTGGGCGGACTGGGACCATCCTCCTACCGCGCTTAATTACCCTCTATTCCTCCGTTCCTTGCAGTACAGCAAGAAAGAAGGCAAAGTGGACGAAAGGGTAGGGAGTCACGATCATCTCAACGAGAGAGAAGGTGGATTGAGCATCCACGATGGAGGAGATGAAGGTCAAGACGGCGGACAGGATTTGGTGAGGAGGTGGAGGGAGAGGTTTGAGGGTCTTAAGCGGGAGTCGGAGGGTCGACGTCAGGATACCCAAGTAGCAGGACCAGGATCGACATCAGTAGAGGGGACTGGGATAACGGATACTACGAAGGAGACGCCGATTGTCGAGGGAGAAGAAGGAGTCAGGGTGGTCTTTGGGTTGGTAGACGGATTCCTACTCTACTGGGACGAGGTGCGTCTCTTTACTTTTCTTACATTTCTTGCCCTTGCGTTCTGGATGTTTCTTTTTTGCGCACGATCTGGGTTTGTGCTTTGGTGAATCACCTTTTCAGCGGGGTTACGCTGAGGATTCGTGCCTGAACGAAACCGCGATGATCCAAGACGAAGAGCATACGGATCACGCCGCAACATCGAGGACAAGACGGGCTTTCTGAGGCGGCGATGTAAACGGCGAGCACCGCGAGCTTCGGATTGCCAGGATGAACGCGGTTTTATGGGCTATCGAGCTTGTGATAAGATCGAGTACGCTTGAGATGGACGTCGAGAAACGGGAAACTCAGAGATCCTGCGAGATTGACTGCCAGGATGAAATCCACGGAGCGATGAAACACGGAACGAGCAGCAAGGCGCATCAACCTGCTGCCGAATCCGAGTGCAGCCCAAGAACTTAGAGACGGAGTGCTGAATGGACAAGAGGCGAGCCGGTACCAGTGAAATGAGAGACGACATGGGACTGGCGGGTCAGGAGTGTGAGACATTATCGGTCCCCCTGATGGGAAACCGGGAGACGAGGTGGTGAGGGAAGGCATGGAGGTAAAACTCCACAAGCGGCCCACCGCTATCTTCTCCCAATCGTAGTCACGACATTTGACACAAAATCAACAGACGGTCAGCAAAGAATTGTAGAGGGCATATTCTGTGTTCCGATCAAAGCGTTTCTCGAGAGCCAGCCTTCTGTTACGGCAGAGTTGATGCCCCGGTTTTCGGCCGAGACTGATCATGAGTCTCTCTCTCCTTCTGCTCGACCTTCCTCTCGTGTTACTATCGACCGAAACACCCATCGTCCGAAATCTTACTCTTGGTATATCTCGGACCATTCGCGCCGATGTTTTGGTGAATCTGGACTTGATCAACGTATCTTTCCGCACCACAAAATGGGGTCTGACCGATTCTCCAATCCCCGGATCTCATGGATCATCGACATCATTTGCTATATGGGGATCGCTTTCGGTTCATGCCCGTGAACGAACGTGCTTGGCGTCTCGTGACACTCGCTCTACGCTCTTACCCATCGGATTAACATGCTCTCGTCCGCTACGGTCACAGCGGTGTACGGAAATGTATGACGTCTCGTTCTTCCTCCGGGTACGCCGAGATGTCCTTCGAGAACGAAGAGAAACTCGAGCGACCTACGTGACCCAGAGTGAGTCTAGACACCTGACAACCCCAACGAGATCCATCGCTGATCCATTCTCTTTCTGCCTCAGCTGGTGACACCTGGACGGATCCTCCTGAATATCACCCACTGGTCGTTTGGCCTGCTTACCAATTCGGTCACCGTCACATGTTCACTGATGGCAATGTAGAAGATGGCGAATTGATTCGCGATATGGATCAATGGAGAAAGGACGAAGAGCAGGTTCGAGGAGGGTGGGCAGAAGAGTGGATAAAAAAGCTAGACAAGAACGATGAAGGAAAGGAGCCGATGGTCGACAAGGGGAAAGGCAAGCAGGTGGTCGATGCAGCTGATGACGAGCGGGAAAAGCCTTCGGGTTCGAGAACGCTGCACGAGTTTCGGCCGAAGGAGGGTCAAGCAGGGTTGGAGGAGATGGTCGATGAAGCCTTAAGTGTTATATTTGATGCCGTCAGAAGCGTTGTTTAGATGCGTTTTTGCGCACGAGGTACTAGTATGCATAAACGATAGAATTGAGGATCACGACAAGATCTTCTTGATGACAGGCCGGCTATCTACCAAGAAGTGAGGTTCGCAACGGAATCGTTGCTCAGCATGTGTCCCTGACTTAAAATCCTCCATGACGAGCTCGGCTTCGACGGTGATGCCCGGGAACTCCAGAAGGTCCTGTTACGTTCAAACATCACATATTAATACACAGCCATGCGGTCATCTGACCATACTGGCGCGAGCACTCGGACTCACGGGGTGAGACAGCAGACGACGACAATCCTCCCTCAATCTCATGTTCCGCTCCGGCCATGATATCGATCAACTCGCCGTAACGATCACCACTGAGATCCCACATGAACATCCCACCCAGCTCCTCGGCATCGACGTAATCGCTCTTGATTTGCATGACTTGGGCGCTATCGTACGTCAGAACCAAGTTCTTCTCCTTGTTCCAGAGATAGCTCGATGCGGTGACGTTGTCGAATTCGTAAGTCCAGTCCATCGAGGCATTACCTTCGACGAACGCTTGCTGGATATGAGTATAATCAAAGTTTCCGGTAAAGGTGATATTGACATCCTGGTAATCCCAAGTACCTTCGACAAAGTTGGCGTTCGGTTCCATGGCGCCGCCTATCCCAGTCCCGTCGGTATTGTAGAACATGTAACCGTAAGAAGGAACCCCGAGGATGATTTTCGAAGAAGGGATTCCGATGGCTTTGAGTTGGTCAACGGCTGCTGAAACGGAGACGGGCCCGTAAAGCGGAGCGTTGTTCGTTACCACGTCGGACCAGTATCCAGCAAAGTCCTACGTAATTCCCCGCATTCTCCACTCAGCCTCTTGCCCTCACTCATTCTGGTAGATCCCCTGGAAGCACTCACATATCCCATGACATTGAAAATGTCCACGTACTCGCCCAATTCGACATCGATTGATCCCTGCAACAGCGATTGTCCATCCAACGTATCGACCGGAAGAGTTCCCGCGGTGGTGGCGATCGAGATGACGGTTTCGTTACCGACAGCTTCACGGAGTGATTTCATTAGGAGGACGAAGTTTTGTTTGTCTGTCCGGTGCAACTATATCCCATCAGTAGGAGGAACGGGGTCGTTGAAGCATCGTCGTATAACAAGCCGTACCTTCGGGGGTTCCTCCGACTCGTTCAGCCGTAGGATATTCCCAATCGATATCTACCGACGCTTCATCAGCATGATCTCGCATCGCCAGATTCAATTCCCAATCTCGTAGCGAATGACGTACCAATCCCATCCAAGCCCCACTCCTCCAAAAACTCCTTGACACTCTGCCCAAACCTCTCCCTCTTCCCCGCATCCTTAGCAACCTCCGCAAAGTTGTTACTCCACGTCCATCCACCGAGGGCGACCATGATCTTGCAATCCTTCGTGATCGCCTTGTTATCGCGGAACCAACCGAGTCCGATATCCGTGGAGATGTTCTTGGATTGACCGGGCGGGATCTGGAAGGGGATGGAGGGTTGAAGGGTCGAGTTGAGGGGCGGGTTTGTGCTTTGTTCTTCGGGAGGAGGACGGGGATCAAGGGTAGCGATGATGGCCTCTTTCTCTTCATCTACCGTTCAAATGGTCACAATCGTATTGTATTAGCGGTTGCTCGGGAAGCCAATACAGTCAAGCAGACAAGCCAACTCACCAGACATTCCGCTCAAATCGATATCGGGATCACCGACTTCGATCTTGCCATCCTTTCGAAGATAGATGAACGAGTAGTAGAAATGAGTCAAATCCTCATAAGGGATATCCGAGAGGTACCATTCCCTTCCGTAAGCCGCTGCGTATGAGATGTCGTCGTCATTCATGGTCAGCTCAGGATCTCTTCTAGCAGACACATAAAGAAGATTGATCAAAAGGGGGAGACAAAGGACGTACCCCAGCTCCCGTAGTAACCTCCAACGACCCGCTGAGGGGTATCGCACGAATCCTGCCCGTATCCGTCAGTATGATTCTTGTGATGATGAGGTCTTCCGGTGGGCCACGATTGGTGCGGGGTGACCGAATACCCGTTTGGCGAGGCGGCGGAGACGATGGTCACCAGGTCGAAGGATGTCAAGTTGATAGCGAGTCGAGTGAGCATGGTAAGTGAAAGCATTTTTTGTGAGTGATGAGGGGATGTGCAGAGGGGAATAAGACGGGGAAGACGATCCAGCCAGTGGTTCGTTGAGGATACTGGGAGAGGTCTGAAATGGGATATCAGTCGATGTACAGTCTAGGTGGCAAATGCATTTCCCCCCTTTTGATCATTGTTGACTCGCTGTCGTATTGATCCTGATGTTGATCCGATCTTCCTTTGGCCTTTGGAGCTTATCGGGTCAAACCATCAAAACAAAAGGACCCCGTCAGCTGATGCAAGATGATTGGCTCTCGGCGATAAGTTCGGCCGAGAATCGGGTAAAACTCGAACCCGATGATGATGACGGTGACGGTCTCACGTTCCTCCTCCTTTAGCCTTGTCGTCGCATAAAAATGAATCATCCTTTGAAACGCGAAACGATGCGCGCAAGGAGTCATCAAGGGGATCTCGCGTGAGCGCGTGATCGACGTCTCAGCTTGGGGCACAGGCGGGTGGCGAGGCGCGCGGAAGAAGATCAAACGCAGATTATTGTCATATTTCGATGATACATCCGCTGGATGATCAAACCAAAGAGATCAGCGAAAATGATCATGTCGTCTAGATCGGCTCGACATTTTCACATCGACCACTTCAATCGGGTCCGACTTTTGCACACATGACCTCTGTTTTCAGCATTTCGCACAGATATATAAAGGCTGAACATCATCAAATCATGATGGAGGAAAAGCGGGAACTCTGTCGGTTCACATTCTGCAAGACATTTGAGCGACCTCTTCGACTCCCCCGGGCGACCCCTTTAGCCCGCTCATCGACTTCAGGCGGGACCAAATCTACCCTCGGCCCTGCCTCCGACCCCAATCTCGTCCCTCCTTACCGTATATATGCTGCCTCAGGTACCCCGTGAATATTCTTCGTTGCCGTTCGATAGACCAAAGTTGCCATTCAGACTGACTGTTTTCATCCTTCTTTTCTAGCTTTCATCATAATCAACACACGCTCGTTCCATACACGCTCGTTTCCATATACATTCGTTTGCTAAGTGAGTCTTGATCGTTCTTTGGCGGTTTCTGATGTCTAGGCCCCAATGATTCTGATTCCTAGGCTTCGATGACAGATTCTAACCCCATCATCGTAACATCATGTTCCCATTACAAGCTATCAAGGAGAACGCGAGACTTGCGGTCTTTCGTACTGTCGCTCTGACCCGACGCGCCCGACAGCAGCCGGGCCCTGCGGTCATCGATAACCAAGTCCAGGAGAGAGATCTCCTCAAGCCCGCTTCGTCTAAGCCGAGGCAACGATTCGTTCGTCGAGGAGCGACAGTTCAAGGCCCAGCCCTCGCTCCCGCCCAAGACCAACCTCCAAGGCTTGTTGGCTTTAGACTATGAGTCTCCGGACAAGCGTTAGCGAGTCCGCACCCCCGAGACCCCTTTGAGGAAGGCTAGCGACATCCTTCTCTCTCTATCTCTCTCGGTTCTCTTTGGTAAGCTGCGAAGTCAAGCGATGCTCGATTGCTGTGCTGAAGTGTGCGCGTTCATAGGTATAATTTTTCTTTTATAAAACACACTCGTTCATAACCCGCGACACCCTCACATACCAAAGAGACTAACACATCCTGCGGCTGCCTACGTGAGTACTTTCTGCCAGTCAACATGAATCCGAAACCTCGAACCGGTCTAGTCTGACCGACTTCTCGTGTCCAGGCCCATAAAAATCCTCAGACCGGATCATTAGGGTTTATAATACCCTCCGGCTTCCTTGTGAGTACCTTTTACAATCTGACACGACCCCGAAACCTCGGAACGGTCTAGTCTGATCGACTTCTCGAGTCCAGAAACACTCAAATCTCCAGACCGGATCATAGGGTTCATAACACCCTCCGGCTTCTCCGTGAGTACTTTTAACGATCTAACACTAGCCCTTTCGAACAGTCTAGTCTGACCGATGTCTCGTGTCCAGATTCTTTTTTTCTCTCTAGACCGGATCAACAGGGTTCATTACACCCTCCGGCTGTTCCGTGAGTTCTTTCTACCACTCGGAACTGAAAGTCTGGTTCTAAGCTGATTCGATTCCACTCGATCAGAGACAACGCCCGAGTTGTCTTTTGCGAAACCCCCCCGCCCTCTTTTT
>Ga0308160_10007970_pt1 | contig 10385 bp, 11 predicted proteins | sample PhyFR1_FD_201036 | JGI IMG/M metagenome (GOLD analysis project Ga0308160, IMG submission 201036) | Phyllosphere microbial communities from UC Gill Tract Community Farm, Albany, California, United States - DLSLF.R1 | ecosystem: Host-associated > Plants > Phyllosphere > Unclassified | place: USA...
CGTCGCGCGAGCGCCGCCGTCCGGGTCTGCGTCGGCCGAGGGGACGGTCGACGCTCACGGCGGCGAGCGCGAGCTCGAGCAGCGGACGCGCGCGCTCGAGCTCGAGGGGAGGGAGGACGCCGCGCGGCTCGAGCGGGACCGACGGGAGCGCGCCGCCGAGGAGGCCACGGCTCTTGCTCGGCGGGAGGACGACGAGCGGGCGGCGCGCGACGTCGAGGACGCGCGGCGGCGAGAGGTGGAAGGAGAGGAGCACGCTCGGCTTGCGGCCGAGGACGAGGCGCGGGCTCGACTCGTCGCCGAGGAGGAGTACCGGCGGCAGGCCGAGGCCGAGCTCGAGCGCGAGCGTGTCGCAGAGGAGGAGCGACGTGCGGCGGCCGAGGAGGCGGCCGCGCAGCGTGCGCAGGACGACGAGCGGCGGCGGGTCGAGGAGGAGGAGGAGCTCGCGCGGCGTGAGGAGGAGGTGCGCCGCGCCGAGGAGGAGCGTGTTCTGCGCGAGTACCGCGCCGAGGAGGAGCGACGATTGGCCGAGGAGGCGGAGCGGGCTCGGCTCGAGGAGGAGGAGCGCACCCGGCGAGCTGAGGAGGAGATGCGCCTCCTCATCGAGCGGCAGCGGGCCGAGAAGCAGCTGCGCGAGCAGGAGGAGGCTCGTCTGCGTGAGGAGGAGCGGATGCGGGCTGTCGACGCGCGCCGATCGCGCCTCGTCCAGCAGAGGGACGCCGGCGAGGTTATGTTGTCGGGCACGGTCAACGTGCAGGGCGGCGGGTCCATGGTGCGTCTCTCTCTCTCCCCCCCTCTCTCTCTCTCTTATATCCTCACGCTCGAGTACAAGCCCTGACCTCGTCGCACCTGCAGCTGTGGAAGAGGCGCTACTTCCGCCTGACGGGCTCGAGGCTCGACTTCTTCAAGAGCGAGACGGTGCGTCGCCCCTCGCCTTTCTCCATCCCGGACCCTTGAGCTGACTCTCGCACTTCACTCATGTCTGCAGGACGCCGACACGCCCATCGACAGCCTCGCCATCGCCGAGATCGAGCGCCTGACGTCCAACCCGGAGGAGGCGCTCGTCCCGCACGCGTTCAAGGCGACGCTCAAGGACGGCGACGAGCGGCTCTTCTACTACCTCTCGGCTGAGGAGACCGAGATGCTCGTCGAGGCGATCCAGTGCGCTCTGCGGCGGTGAGGGCGAGTCGTGCGGCCGAGTCGATGCGCTCGACGGAGCGCTTGAGGGATGACGGCCTTCGTTCTGGTAGAAGCGTGCGCTGTGCTAGAGGTACTCGTGTTGCAAGGAGACTCGGTTGAACAGCTCGAGCGGCGCGCGAGAGGCCAGTTCCTGTCGGTCGCCATGGACGCTCGAGCCTGCGAGAATGTAATGCGGCCGAAGCTAATCAAGGCTAACCGGGCATTAGCAAGTGAGCCACTTCAGGGGAGGGACCGACGCGCGGCTCCCGTCGTCGCCAGCCTCCCCGCTCGAGGTCGCTCTCTTGCTACTCGCGCCCGCACGATGGACGAGCCCTCGCCCTGGGGTGCACCAGCGTCGGACGACCTCCCGGCCCTCGCCCCTCACCCTTCCTCGCCGCGCCGCTCCACCTACTCGCCCCCGCCCGCCGCCTCGTCCTCGTTCTCGGCTCCGGCATGGCCAGATGACGACGGCGGTGACGGTGGCTGGGGCGGTGCGGTCGACGACTACGTGCCCGGCGCATTCGGCGGCGGCTTCAGCAGCGCCAGCGGCGGCGGCGGCTTCACCTCGGACAGCCCGCACGACGATGACGGCGTTGCGCTCTCGCACAGCAACGGCGCTGCGCGAGGGTGGCATCCAGGCTCGCCAGAGCTCCCCAAACTCGTCGCCAGCACGTCGAGCGCGCCCATCGCCGATGCCGCCTCGCCCTCCTCCCTCTCGGGCTTCCGCCCCTCTCCACCTCTCTCGCCCGCCGCCCTCGCCCTCCCCTCTTTCCCGCCCGACTCGCTCGACGCCCCGACCGCACGAAACGACGAGCACGCTTCCGAGGGGGACGACGGCCGAGGCTGGGGCGGCGCCGAGCCCGACCTGCCTCCCCTCGGCGCCCTCCGCATCGCCGCGCCCGAATCGCCCGCCGCAGACGACTCGCGCGACGACGGATGGGGCCCTGCGCAAGAGGGTCCCGACCCGGACGACAAGGAGCCGCCGTTGCCGTCGCTCGGCGACCTGTTCCCCTCGGCGGCCGCTTCGCGCCGGCAGAGCGTCGAGTTGGCGCAGAAGGGCGAGCAGGGCGAGGACGCGTGGGGCAGCTCGCAGGGATGGGAGGAGCGCATGCGGCTCGAGGCCGAGGCGAGGGAGAAGCAGCGCATCGCCGAGGCCAAGGCGGCCGGGATCGAGCCTGAGGAGGAGCGCAAGCCGGACGTGCCGACGACTAACGGGTGCGTTCATGCTCACTCTCCACCCCTTCGACATCCGGATTGAGCTATGTACTGACGCTGTTCGGTCGCCCGCAGCAAGGACGCGGAGGACAAGCCCGCCGACGACGACAAGCCGGCCGCCAAGTCGGGCCTCGCCTCGATCTTCCGCTTCCGCAAGACGGCCGAGGACACCGCCACCCGCGCCGTCGAGTCGGCCAAGGAGACGTCGGCCAACGTCGCTCGCAGCGCCGCCGCTCTCGCCAATGCTGCGTCTCGACCGTCGACCGAGCAGGACGGCGCACGCGCGAGCGGCGACGCCGAGCGCCCGGCGGCCAAGAGCTGGCTCAGCCGTGTCGCCGCGGGCAAGGAGGACCCCGACAAGACCACCGTCGAGGACGACCCGAACTCGCTCGGCGTCGAGGAGGTCCAGCAGGGCGAGTCGGGCCGGACGACCTCGCCCGAGCCGCAGCCGGCGTCCGTCTTCGGGCGCCTCTTCGGGCGCAAGAAGACGCCCGCTCCCGAGGAGGCGCCGCGGTCGGCGTCGGCATCGGCGCGCAACAGCGGCGAGCAGCACGAGCAGCAGGCGGCGCCCGAGCTGAGGGTGCAGGACCTCGACGCGCTCGGCGACTCGGGCCTCGTCGCGAGGCTGCAGGCGCAGGCGCACGTCAAGAAGAGCATGTACGAGTACGACGAGAATGACGAGGACGACCCGGCGCCGCCGCCTTCGCGGCCGGGCAGCTTCTTCAGCTCGTCGGCGCGAGGCTCGTCCACGTCGCGCATCCCGAGCGCGCCGCCCGAGGACGACTTCGGCGGGCTCCTCGGCGCGTTCTCGGTCGCACCGTCGTCGTCGAGCGTCAAGGCCAAGACGTCGTTGGCGGCGTTCGACCCGTTCGACCCGCTCAGCGACAACTTCGGCGCCCTCCCCGCGCCCAAGCCGGCCGTCTCCTCTCGACCCATCGCCTCCCCCTCCTTCTCTCGCCCTCCGCCTCCGCCAACCGCGCCGTCATCATCTCGATCCGCTTTGGCGTCATCGTCCTCATCATCGCGGCCTCACCCGGCCGCCCAGGTCGCCTCGTTCGGCAGCCCGCCTCGAGCCCTCGCAGCCGCACCTCCAGTACGAGCGTCGTCGCCGCAGGACGACTTCGACGCCTTCTTCGACTCGGTCGCCGTCTCGACGGGCAACAAGGCCGCCGCTAAACCCGCCGTGAATGCCGCTCGAGCGCAACCGCCCGTCGGCCTGGTCGCTCCTGCGCCGTCCTCTCGTCTCGCCGCCTCGCAGGGCCCTCGCGCCCGCGTCGTCTCCCCTCCGCCACGCCTCACCGTCTCGCCGCCGGTGCGCATGTCGACGGCGTCGCCCATGTCGGCCTCGAGCGGGCGCACGACGCCCATCATGCCGCTCGCGCCCCCTCCTCCGCCCTCTCAGCCGCTCGCCTCGAACCGCCTCTTCGGCATCGACGCCCCGCCGCCTCCTACGGGCGCACTACATGCGCCGCAGAAGCGCACGCCGTCGGCCGCAGCGATCGCGCCGCCGCTCGCGCCCGCGCCGGCGCCTGCCCTGGCGACGAGCACGAAGGCGCGCACGCCGTCGCCGCCGCCGCCGCCGCCGCAGGTACAGCGAGCGTCGTCGGGCCCGTTGTCGCTCGACGACCTGTCGTTCTTCGAGAGCTGAAGGAGGTCGAGCAGGCGGCGGCGAGGGCTGGTGTGGGGGGCGAGCTGCATCTTTGGTCCTCTTGGTCATGTTCTTGCCTCGTGTCGTGCATTTCTACTGCATCATCATGCCCTTGCGAGCTTCTGCAGGTCCGACCCGAGCAAGTTGAGAGAGGCTCGCTCGCCGTCGCCCACACGACGAGAGCGGCGCCGCTTCTTCCGCTCTGCTCACAGTCCACATCGACCCAGGCCGCCCGAGATGGAGTCAGAGCGCGACCACGCCCCATCTGCGACCACTGCGCCGGCAGCTGCGCCTCCTCAAGCCAGCGAGAGCGACGCTGCTCCTCCCACCCCCGCCGACGCCCCTGTTCCAGGTGAGCTGTCCTCTCGCCCCTCTTGCAGGCCTGCGAAGCGGTGCTGACACCTCACGTCCTGCGCGAAGAAGAGCTCGTGCGCCACAAGCGGCCCCGTGCAGCTCTCGACCCGTCCACGCCCAAGGTGCGTCCGCCTCCTCTCGAGACGAGGTCGACCGACGACTTTCCCTCCGCTCTGCACGAGCTGAGCTGACTCTTGCACTCTCCCTACAGGGCGACGAGGAGGAGGGCAAGCGCTTGCCGGGCAGTACGCCGCTCGCCAAGAAGGGGTCCGTCTCGCTCTCGCCGCTCGTCTCGACGGAAGCTCTCGCTCACCGAGCGGGAGCGTCGCTCTTGTCGTAAGCGGCTTTGGCTGACTCTATGCATCACCCCGTGCAGCCGTGTCGAGGGCGACGACGACGTCGGCTCGGACAACGACCGTGCGACCTCCCCACCTCCTGCTGCCGCCGCATCCTCCTCTCGTCCGACGACGCCGACCAACGCTTCCACCTCCGTCGTCCCGCCAGCGACCGAGGGCAAGGACACGAAGCAGCTGCGCGAGCGCGTCCAGGCGCTCAAGCCGCCGGGCCAGACGGCCGAGCACGAGGGCGAGGCGCACGACGCCGACGTCGAGATTGCCGAGGTCGCCGACGAGGTCGCTGCCTCTGCGGCCAAGCTTGGCGACGAGCAGGACAAGAAGGAGGAGAAGGACGTCGAGATCGCCGAGGTGGCGGCCGAGGTCGGCAAGTCGGCGCAGAACCTGGCCAAGGAGGACGAGCGGGACATGCAGGACGTCGAGGACGGCGTCGGCGAGGGCGAGTCGAAGGACAAGGCGGACGTTGCGGCCGAGGTGGGCGAGTCGGCGGCCAAGGTGCAGGCGCAGGACGAGCGCATCGCCGACGCTGCGAGCGAGGTCGCTGAGGCGGCCGTCGCTGCGCCCGAGGAGACGCCCAAGCCATCGACGGCCGTCGCGCCGTTCGAGCCCAAGCCTCAGCCGGTGCGTCCATCTTTCCCTGTACGGCTGCCGACCCAGGAATGACCCTGACCCTGTCTCGAGCTCCTGCAGACATTCGCCAACTACTCGTCGACCGCCTCGCCCTTCTCCGCCTTCGCCTCGTCCGCCTCGCCGCTCTCTTCCGTCTCGACCCCGACCAAGCCCGCCCCCGAGGCGCAGAAGCCCAAGGCCAAGTCGGCCTTCTCCTCCTCGCCCTTCCTCTCGACGACCGCTCCTCCCGTCACCCCTTCCGCCTCGACGTCCACCTCGAAGGCGAGCGAGCTCAAGCCCGACGTCAAGCCTGCCGGCGAGCGGCCAACGACGCCGTTCACCAAGTCGGCGGCGACGACCAACCTCGCCGCGGCGTCGCCCTTCTCGGCCTTCTCGGCTTCGAGCGGCTTTGCCTCGGCGACCAAGTCCGGCGGCGCGTCGGCCTTCAGCGCCTTCTCGGCTGCACCGTCGGCCTTCTCGAGCGTCCCCTCGACGCCCGCCAAGCCGAGCGCGGCCGGCGGCGACGGCGCCGACGCTTCTTCCTCGGCCGACGCCGGCGGCGCCTCGGCCAGCGCTTCGGACGACGCCGACGCTCCCGAGCGCGTCGTCTACACGAAGCAGGAGACGGTCACGGGCGAGGAGGAGGAGCGGCTCCTGCACAGCGTGCGGTGCAAGCTGTACGCGATGAGCGAGGGGCAGTGGGCCGAGAGGGGGACGGGCAACCTCAAGCTCAACGAGACCAACAAGGACGACGGCAACAAGGGCGCGAGGCTGCGTGCGTCCTCTCTCCTCCCTCTCCTCGTCGTCTCCCTGCACCAGCTGGGAGTCTTGAAGCTGACGAGCTCCTCGACCGCTCGCCCGCAGTCATGCGCGCCGACGCGACGCACCGCCTCCTGCTCAACGCGCCGCTCTTCAAGGCCTTCTCGATCGAGGTGCACAGCGAGAAGTACGTGCGCTTCTCGGTCATCGAGGGCTCGACGCCGACGAGCTACATGCTGCGCGTGCGTCCCTCTCCTTCTCTCTCCCTCTCCCCTTTCTCCTCCTCCTCCTCGTGCGCCGCACCCGCTGACACAGATCCCTCTCTCAACATCTCTCACACAGACGGGCAACCCTGCGGCGGCATCGACCCTCGTCCAGGCCGTGCAGGACAAGGTCGCGACGCTTTGACCTCCTCCCCTTCCCTCCTCGACTCGCCTCGCCCTCGCCCTATAACCTCCTCGCCCAAGATTTTGCGCCTGCTGCTCTCCTCTCTTCGTTCTCTGCCACGCTGGTGGCGTGTCTCATTATGCAACTCGTCGTTCGTGCCTCTGCGACTGTGTCTCTCGCTCGCGCAGGACGAGAGGCTCGAAAGGGAGGGAGTGAGAGAACGCAGAGAGGTCATGCACAGCTAGAACTACAACCATGGATGCGAGTGCGAGAGGTGGTCGTACAATGGGTACAGGGAACGTAAGGGGAGCAAAAGAGAAACTACCTCGGCGAGATGACGACCGTCGCGTTCACGCCCGGCGCCGTCACCTTGACCCGGACCGTCCCCTCGCCGTCGTCGCTCAGTTCGAGGCCCTCGCCTTCGACGTCGACCTCGACGCCGCCCTGGTGCATGCGCTTCGTGTCGTACCGGATCTCGAAGACCTCGCCGACGCGCGAGCCCGTCGTGACGCCGCAGCGGTACACGCGCTTGTCGGCGTCGAGCGCCTCGTTCTGGAAGATGGTCGTCGGCTCGTGCTGCGGGTCGTGGTGGACGTAGGGGGCGTGGCCGTCTGCAGGGGGAGGGAGAGAGCGGCGTCAGCGAGGAGAGCTCGGAGAGGAGGTCCGAGAGCGAGGAGAGGACGACGACGCACGCTTGTAGTAGGCGTCGCGGGCTCGGCCGGTGCACATCGGGCTCTCGGTCGTCGCCATCGAGACGACGGCGCTCGGGATCATGCCGCCGAGCGAGATCGAGAGGATGTAGGTGATGCGGATCCCGGTCCCTTCGGGGCGGAAGTGCCAGCCGCTGAGGTTGAGCGTCGCGCGCTTGAGGCCCGACTGCTTCGGGACGCGGTCCGTCTCGACGCTCGTCTGGAGGATGAGGGCGCTGCCGTCCTCCTCGACAAAGTCGCGCTGGACGCCGACGATGTCCCGCGGCGACGCGATGAAGCGCTTGCCCTTGGCGACGGCGTAGAAGAGGACCTCGGTGCGGTTGAAGCGCTGCAGCATGAAGCCGGCCTCGGTGCGCGGGTCCCACAGCTTGCGCATGCCCGGGATCTGGACGACGCCGGCGAGGAAGGCGTCGGGCGTCACGTCGTCGACGAACGTCTCGCCGCGCACCCATGGTACAGGGTCTGCAGGGTCTGTGCGTCAGTATCAGAGCCTGGAAGAGCCATGTTGATGAAGAGAGACGCACTCTCGTCCTGTGCGCAGAGAGGGAACAGTCAGTTTGGCGCACGTGAAAGGGAGAGGAGGAGGAGGAGAAGGAGGGACGAGACGCACGTTGTCGTGCCACTTCTTCCAGAGCTGGACGCCGTCGCGCTCGCCGAGGTCGACCCAGCCGTCTTCTGGGTGGTCGAGCTCGTACAGGAAGCGTTGTCGGATCTGGTCGACCTCGGCGGTCCAGGGCGAATTGCACGGGTACGAGGGCACGGCGGGCAGGGCCGGCTCTTCGACGCGCTGGGTAGCGAGCATGGTAGCGTCTGAGCCTGTGCGAGGGCTTGGCAAGCTGGGCACGAAGCGGGTGAAGGAAGGGAAGCTGTGCCAGACTGTTGCCCTCCCGCGGTCGACGATGACGGCGAGCGCCGGATCCTCGGGAGCAAGACGGTTCGGCCTCGAGTCGGCATCGACCCACGCCGTGTGCCTCCACCGCGGAGGCCTCGCCTGCGCAATCTGGCGGCTGCGCGGGCCTAAGGATAGCCGCAGGCCGGGCACGTGAGCCGGCGAGGACGAGGGCCGCAGCAGCTCCTCGCTCTCGCCCTCTCGCCAATCCAGCTTCATCGCCAGCTCGGCCACCGGCATTGTGCGCATGAGCGCAGTCGCACCCTTGCGAGCATGCGCAGGCCTGCAGCGCTGCAGCCCGCGCCCCCGCAGCGTCGTCACCTCGTCCACCTCGCCCGCCCGACCTCGACGACGACTCGTCCACTCGCCCGCCCCACCGCGCACCTACTTGTACGACGTCGACTGGAACGGCCAGCTGTACCTGTCCGACAGCAAGCACCGCAACGTCGCCACCGCCTTTCGCGACCCTCGCTTCCTCGACGGCTTCTTCACCCGCCTCCGCCGCAACGACGATGCCGACGCGCCAGCAGAGGCGCGGCAGCTGCGCGCCGACGGCTACGAGTTCATCAGCCCGTGTCAGGGCGAGATGAACTACCTCAGGCCGGACCGAGAAGGGTCCGGCCTCGTCTTTCAGGCTCTCGAGGATGGAGGTGCGCTCTCCTCTCTCTCCCTCTCTCTGCCACGGATCGACCCCGAGCTGACTTCTCTTCATGCACGCAGAGCTACGCTACGCAGGCTCGCTGTCGCTGCCGTTCGACCCGCAAGCGCTGCGCGTCGACACGGCATCCGGCTACCTCTTTCACCCCTCGCCGACCAGCTCGCGCCGACGACGAAACGCGCCGTCGCGCTACGGGCCTTACTCGCTCCTGCGGTCGTCGCTCGTCGTCGAGCACTTTGCCAAGAGCCTCGAGCTGGACGAGCGCGGAGGAGGGACGTTCGAGTACGAGGGCGAGCGGCATCGGATCGAGCCGCTCCAGGAGGGCGACGTTTGGCGGCGGCAGGACTTGTAGCTGCGGCAGTGCCTTCCAACCGTCTTCATGCTCGACTGGCCGACGCGAGAACCAGAGAGCTCGAGCTGCACCGCCTCGTTGTTGCTCGTGGTGAGGAGAGGCTCGTCGGACACGATCCACCTCTCGCTCGTCGCCCGCTCGCTCACATGGTCAGGACAGCTGTCCTCGAGCTCGACAATGCACCGCTCGACATAACCGCCCCGCCGGCCCAGCCCCGCCCGCGCAAGCGCCAGCGCAAGTCGACATCGCTCCCGACCGCGAGCGACCTCTTCGTACCTCGCCTGCCAGGACTCCGTGCGTCCGTTTCGCTGGTCCAGTCATCTGCACAGACAGCTGACTACAAGCACTCGCAGCCCCCGGCGCACAGCTCCCGCTCTTCGCCGGCCTCCTCCCCTCGACACCCCCACCTTCGACCTCGGATGCTCAGCTCTATTTCCTCCTCGCCCGCAACAAGCACATCCCCAAGCGCGAGCGGCTCGTCATCTGGTGCGTCCCGCACGGCCTGCGCTCCCCTCGTCGAGACCGCTCGCTGACCCTTCCTCCCCGGCGCTCGCAGGCTCAACGGCGGTCCTGGCTGCTCCTCGTTCGACGGCGCCCTCATCGAGCTCGGCCCGGTCAAGGTCAACAAGGACGCCGAGACGCTGAAGATGGTCGAGTCGACGGCGTGGAACGAGTACGCCAACGTGCTCTTCTGTGCGTCCTCGTCCTCGTCTTCCTCCGCTCCCCTCGAGCCGAGCGCTGACTCTCTGCTCCACACAGTGGATCAGCCTGCAGGCACTGGCTTCTCCTTTGTGCGTCTTTGCTCTCGTACTCCTCGGGCGAGCAGTGGGATCAAGCTGACGACCTCTCACTCGCCTCTCGCAGGTCACCAAGGACGACGACGTGCGAGAGCTGCCCGCCGCTGCAGAGCAAGTCGTCATGTTCCTCGCCAACTTCTACAAGGTCTTTCCCGAGTTCTCCAACATGGATGTGCGTCCCTGTCCCCCCTCCCAGTCCCTGCCGCAGCCGCAGCTCTCGCTGACCTCGCTCGCGCACCCACCTGCAGACCTTCATCGCCGGCGAGTCGTACGCCGGGCAGTACATCCCCTACATCGCCGACGCCATCGACAAGACGATGCTCCTCCCGACTCGGCTCAAGGGCCTCCTCATCGGCAACGGCTGGATCTCGCCGCGCGAGCAGTACCCGGCCTACCTCACCTACCTCGAGCGCCGCGGCTTCCTCCGCAAAGGCACCCAGGCGCACCGCAACGTCCTCGCCGCGACCGAGAAGTGCAA
>Ga0308160_10007971_pt1 | contig 10385 bp, 12 predicted proteins | sample PhyFR1_FD_201036 | JGI IMG/M metagenome (GOLD analysis project Ga0308160, IMG submission 201036) | Phyllosphere microbial communities from UC Gill Tract Community Farm, Albany, California, United States - DLSLF.R1 | ecosystem: Host-associated > Plants > Phyllosphere > Unclassified | place: USA...
CAGACCTATTGGGAGCATCTGCCATCGTCGCTCGTACTCCTTCGAGTTCAGTATATCGAGGAGTTGCGTTGATAGTCCAGCCGTCTGTAACGCAGATTTAGGGCGGATATAGACTCGGTTTGGAGAACTTTCTAATGCCTGTGTATAGCGCCTAGCCTCCACCATGCTCAGAAGCCTGTACAACTTCAGAGCGAGCTTCCGCTGCTTTGCGATCTCTAGAAACGGTCCCTCCTGCTCCAGGGCTGCTTCCCCTTCCGCTTGAACCCGTTTCGAGTTGTCCCTGGGCAATTTCTGTCCATAGCTGTGTAACACGCATTGCCATCTGGCAAATAGATTATGAATAGCTGCTGTCGGATGTTCTGATGGAATTAAAGTCGGATGAGGCACATCATCGTGCGGCCGGAAATGTGTTGACCAGTAGTAGGGATAAGGCTCTCGGCCTTCACGAGTGTGCTTTGCGCGAATTCCACAGGTCCATCGCTGCGATTGCCGTCTTATCGACCGGGCGGTGTTGCAGGATCGAAGTGGGCTGTAGGACATTAGGATAATGAGAGGTTGTTCCGAACCCAGGAATTCATCAGATGTGGGCTTGTTAGGAACGGAAAGATGAACCATCTCACCTACCATCATCAGGAGCTCGATAAAATGAACGCAATCGTCATCTTGCTCATAGGAGAGCTGATAACGCATATACGCTTTCTCGAGCGAGTCGTAAATTGTAAACAAATCGCACAAACAACACAAACGCCTTCTATCCTCAGGTTGCAGGTCTTTTATCCCATCGACTCATCTCGTTGTCAGGCTGCCTTGTGGAATTCATATGAGCTAGATGAGATTATCGTGAACATACTGCTCGCTAAATAGCATAACTGAACAGTTTGACACGAATCGAAGCAACAATGTCGCAAATCGATACCTCAATTGACCTCCAATGGGAGCCATTCAAGCTCAAGATGGACGGATTTCTGCGAACGGTTAGTACGAAATGCTCCATAAAATGAGCGGCTTCTGAAGATAGAGCTTGTGGACCACTTTCTTCAGATTGATCGCTATACCGAGTACATGAAAGCTATTATCGCCGAGGCCAATCAAGACCATTCTAGCAAGATGAAGTCTTTCGAGTCAGACAAGGTCAAGTTGGAGAGCGGGATCTCAGAGCAGAAGAAGCGAGAGACTATTATGATAGATAGTGAGAGACAACGTTCTTGCAGACACCGCAAACAGTCGTTAACGTGGCCATATGTATTTCTGTCCAGATCTTCGGATGGAGAGGGAGAAGATGACGGAATTGACTTCGCGTCTAGCAACGAGAACGGCCGACATAGAAAAGCTTGAAACGGCCAATCACAGGATAGAAGCGGAACATGGTAGTCTGGAAAAGCAAATCGCAGCGCTGAAACAGAGTAAGTACCTCTTTTTCCGTTCACCCTTATCTAGCTGCCGACATCTTGCTGATGATTGCCGATCATGATATAGGAAACAATGAGCTGGACAAGAAGTTGCAGGAAAACAAGATGAAGGATAAGCCCGAGCTTCAGAGTCTGACGGAACTGCTTGGCATTAAGATCGTCGTTGGCGGTACGTCAGATCCTGCAGAGATTTCCTATCATCGTCAATATCTCAATCTGACTATTTTATCACTAGACCACAAACTCGCTTGTCAGTACACGCAGATCGATGCCTCTAACCCTGAGAAGGTGTACTCGGTAGTGATCGAGTGGGCCGAAGGAGAACGTTTCAGGAGTGAGTGAATCTACCTACCCTCTGGTCTCTCCTTATTGACCGCAAATTTCTAGTCTCCGACGGAAACCCTCGCATACCTGAGATGGACGCCCTCGCTCAAAGAATACAGGCGCAGAAGGGCAGCGAATCTGAAAAGATGCTGCAATTTCTTAGCGAAGGTAAGGTTATTCGAAGTATCGACCAAGCGCAACAACAAGACTGACCTGTGGGAGCCTATTACTCTGCTTCGTAGTCCGGCAGATGTTCATGTCGACGGTCCCAACAGACCCGGCTCTCAACGAGATGAGCAATATGTTTGGCAGTCTGACCACACGACCAACCAGCTTCTCAGCACCGAAAGTTGCCGCAACCGGCACAGTCGACAAGTGAAGGCTGTTGCCCGCTTCGATTTTTATGACTCTTCGCTGTGTTCTCGTTGAATGTTGTATACCGCTTGTATTGTCATGAGTGACTAGGCCGTTTCTGTGGTTTCAATTACATGCGTGATGGTGTACAAAGATGAGCAACACATCATGGCAAACCAACTCTGCTGCCCGAGCGATTCGACGGGACAGAATGTCTACTGCAAGTGCCTTCAGCTCTTTGTCGTCGTTACTAATTCGCTCGTTAAGTAGTCGTCGAAGAAGGCTGATCATCTTGCCAAAATTCTGGCGGTAAATCACTTAGATCATCAAAGACCATATCACCATCGAAAGGCTCTCCATTTCCTTTGGACTGCTCTGAAGAATTCGTCAATTCCTGCACAGTCGTACCAGTACCTTGATCATAGCCAGATCGATGGAGTCGCAGGACTGAATGTATGCCCGACTGCAAGATGACGTAGTCCAGCAGATCTTGTTTTGCGAATGGCGAGAAGACAAGATGCATCCGTCGGATCAATGTGGGTTCGAAATTCTCTTCGTTGGATAGACCCTCCTCGTGCTGTAGCTCTCGGTCATACGGCGAGACCCTATTCTTCTTTCGACTTAGGTCATCGGGATCGAGCAATCTTCTCCTGCCAGTCCTGGACAGCATGATGCGGACATTGACCGCGTTGGCCCAGACAAGACCCAGCGATGCCTCCTTGGAGTAGCCCTGCGATTGACCGGAAAAATATCTCGACTGTCGTTTGTATGTCATTGTAGGTTGATCTTGAGTGGTAGGTAAACTTTCATCCTCAAGATTGGCGACGTAAGCGTCATCTGAAGCGGAGTTCATTACGTCGAGAGGATGAGGAGAGGGCGAGTTGTTACGCGGGGGCGGTAAGGTGGTTGCATTTTGGTTGAAGACATCAGTGACTTGATTGATGACTACCACAGCCATAGACTGCTGCTGGGCGAGCAATTTCAGCTTGTCTGCGATCAAGCATAGCATCTTGCTCCGCTGCGTCAGACCCGAATAGCCCGTCTCGAACGAGGACCGGAATAGAGCTCCGATAGAGTCAATGACGAGCAAACGAATCGGCAATGACCCATTTTGGCGGTCGGCGGCACCGATACGGGAGATCATGGCGGGTATGATGTAAGCGAGAGCATGGTCCAACCCATCGACTTCGGTAATATGCAGCGTATGCACGTTATCGAGGAGCTGTTTCGCATAGGCTTTGTCCGAGCCTGTCCCGATCCGAGACGGATTTATGCACCGAGCGAGCTCCTCCAGTCTCGAAAAGGAGACCTTGCGCTCAGACGTGAGCAGAATCGCTCCGCAGGGGTTTGCATTTGCGCCTGAAGGTGTTTGACCTGCAACACAGAGCTGCAAGCCAAAGTGACTCTTGCCAGATGCGCTACCAGAGACGACGGAAGGCGACATCAACGACCCGTTCAGAGATTGTTTTCGTAAGGTAGTCGCTGCTGCACGACCACGATGCTTACCTCTCGCCACAGACCTCAGTGATTAACCCGGTTCTGATTCCACCTCCTAGCAGCTTATCAATTCCATCATCTCCTGTCGTTATCCAGTTCTGGTGGTCCTCTTCGATCATGCAGCCTATTGTATGAGACTTCGGTGCTACATCCTGACAGAGTACTTGCACGATTTCGTTGACCTGCTGTATGTCAGCATACTTCAACTTCCTCAGAACGTCCGAAGGGGCGGCGTTGACGATCTCGGACGCTTCGATGTAATCAGCTATGGAAGGCGTGCCCGGCCACAAGCAAGTGCTTCAGCGACATACCCTCCACCATTCATGGATGTAGAGACTCCACCTACCCCTCTGCAAAGCTGCTAAGTCTTGATCGTTGAGGCTTGGCAGCGTGTCTAAGCCGAACATGATTTGCTAATGACGATCGTCCCTGTCGTCCGTTGAAGCATGGCAGCAGAGCCTCGAAGGGGAATGAGCTTTGAGCTGGAAAAATCGTGATACGGATCGAAGCTTCCAAATTCGATCAAATGTGCATCTTGAGGCTCACGACTTGGTACTCAACGATCGAGGGCAGACCATAGACGACAACTTGCTCAACTTGCTCAACTCGCTCAACAACTTCTGGTCGGAACATGGGTGACGCCAGCTTGCTCTCGTGAATTAAGTTGGACGCGTCGCGCGAGGGCCGGCCCGCGTGGTTTCACCAGTCAGCTCACAGTCTACATCGCTGCTGTATGAATGGAATGGTACAGTGTCGTATCTCGAAGCTAATCTTGTGGTCCTACCGATGCGATCTAAGTTCATATCTCTTAAGACTTGCATGCATACAAGCAGGTAGATGTGGTGATGTGGATTTCTTTCCTTTTGACTATTTTATTGATACAATCACGCCGCTACAATAAGTGTCCACGATCAAGAAGCCGCCTCTACCAAGCTTTGCCAGCAGCCTTCAACGCCTCCTTCCTCCCCGTGCTATTGGGATCCAAGTAAGGCTTCTCACCGACCGAACAGACCCGGTCACCAGCTCGCTTGGCCTCATAGTCATATGTAGCGCTACATCAGGGATCTCAAAGAAAGTCAGCGAAGGAACACAGTCGGAAGGCGCAACAGGCACATGCAGTGACATACGTATGATAAGTCGAGCGATTGTCCCATAGGGCAACTGCGCCTTTGGTCCACTTGAATCTGACTTGAAGATCGTGGTTGTGCGCCAAGAGATCGTTCAAGTACTTCATCAGGAAGCTGTGGGAGAATCGAGACATCAGCACCTTCGAACTCGGCTATGGATCTTGCACGCAAACTTACTCGTTCTCGTCTCGGGTGACGTCGTTGATTCGCTTGGTAAAAGCGTAGTTCACGAATAAGCCCTTCCAGCCGGTGATAGCTAAATATGCAGTAATCGATTAGACTCGCTGTCCAAGCCGAGATCGAGACTATACGAGCAACTCACGATTCGTTCTGATCACAGGGTGCACGGCTCGAAGATCCTCCCCTTGGTTCATAGGGTGACCTCGACCGACAGCCTTGATAGGGATTCCCAAACGCCTCGCCTCGTCATGGAAGAAGTTGGCATCATGCGTGGCGGTCAGAGTCTCCAAGAACTCTGCCAGTTTAGGGGAAATCCTATCGTAAGCTTCATAAGCCGATCCCCACAATGTGTCACCCCCAGTTTCCGGCAAAGTATGGATACGCAGAGCGGCGTAATCACTCGGGTTGTTCTCGAAGGTGATGTCCGAGTGCCAGCCGGTGGAAGCCAAAGTAGACTTATCGTCAAAGGCATGTCGAAGGCCGCCGCCCTTCTTCTGCTTGTCGCTGGAGATCTCGGCAACGACTCCGCTGCCAAGCTCCGGGGTGTCCTCGGTAAGAGGATGAACGTGAAGTCCTGAAGCTTTGGGACGGCCAGAGAGTTGGCCGATCCTTTGGCCAAGTTCGGTCATCTGGGCTCCGGTCATATCCTGATCTCGGAAGAAACAAACCCCTCGACGGGAGACTATGATGGTGAAGGTTTGTGTAAGCTAAGGCATGTTGCCGAGTTTCCTCTTGTCCGGACTTACCGAGGACGGCCAGGTCTCGAATGAGCTCATCAGAGTTGTCTGCAGTGAGAAGATCGACTAGCTGCAACTCCTTGGCAAACTCTCGTCCAATAACCGGGGTAACATCGAAGTGCTACAGGTGAAGCGGCATGATCAGTCACTATCACAATGCCAGCCTTATTAAGCTACCCTGCTCACCTCGAATTTGTCGAGAGTACCGGTGTATTCTAAAGGTCCATCATTCTGATTGCGGGTAAACTCCGCCTCATCTGGACTTTGACCCCGCAAGGACAAGACCGCGTAGGGGGATTGGGTGACAGTGCTGGTGGTAGAGTTCATTGTTGTAGATCGTCGGTGCTTTGCCTTGTTGCTAAGTCTAAACTTACAATCTTTCGGTATTTAGATCACAAAGTCGTCGCCATCTTATATTTGATGATCAAACCATCTCGACGAGCCTTGCGGCTTCTTGCACATTCTGAACTTTGGGACTATTGCGTCTTTCCAATGATGCCGGCAATTTGAGGTCCGGACATGGTCAATTGCATGCACGGTCATCGGAGAATTGAATTGAATGGTCTTCAATTTCACCTCGACCCTGGTACGGTACAACCGGGGTTCATAGCGAGATGGCGCAATAGCCGGAATGAAGCCGTTAATGATGCGAGCGATCGGGATGAACGGCTTCATACATAGTTATACACGCGACGCCTCCGAAAACGCCGGAGATCCGTCCGACGTGTTTAGAAAGTTGGGCGGTTGGGCGCTTCGTTCCAGAATGTCGATACACTTTCATGGTCCGAAGCTTTGAAGACAAGTCTCGCCTCAAGACCATTCACATAGAGCCATCATCGAATACGACCATTTGATAGTCTTTGTCAGCTACTACCCATCATCTGACCATCCAAACCCTAAATATCAAACATGCCATCTGTACCCACGGTCCAGCTCAGCACCACCGGTGATGCCATGCCCATCGTCGGAACCGTGAGTCTCACCAACCAGACCGCCTGTGTCCGTTACCATCATTTAAAGCCCTTTTCAACTGCAATTTTCCGTAGGGTCTTTGGAAGGTGTCTTCGGACAACTGTGCCGAATCCGTCTATCAAGCCATCAAGGCTGGATACAGGCTTTTCGACTCGAGTTCAGATTATGCAAACGAGTCCAAGTCTGGAGAAGGTCTCAAGCGAGCTATAGATGAGGGTCTCGTCAAGCGGGAAGACGTTTTCATCGTTACAAAGCTCTGGAACACCTTCAAGGTGAGGAAATGGCAGGTCTCGAGCTGAGCGTTTGAGCGGAAGCTGACTCGTTTTGGATGAGCTCAGAAAGCAGAGAATGTCGAGCCCGAGTGCCGTCGACAGCTTGCCAACTGGCAAACCGACTACTGTGAGCCTCTTCCTTTCGTATGCTCAGGTTCTTCTACTGACTCGACTTCTCCCTTCGCTTCGCAGTCGACCTTTACCTCATTCATTTCCCCATTGCCCTTGCATACGGTTCGTCTCGCCTTCGGATTCGGATACATATTGCTGTCTCTTACCGTTACTCTTGCGCAGTCGACCCTTCCGTCCGATATCCTCCCGAGTGGCACGCGGATGGCAAATCCGAGATCAAGATCGAAAACAGCCCTTTGCACTTGACCTGGGCCGCTATGGAGAAGCTCGTCGACCAGAAGCTCGTCCGAAACCTCGGAGTCTGCTCTTTCCCCGGAGCTCTTTTGATGGATCTTTTGACTTATGCGCGACACAAGCCCGTAGTGCATCAAGTAGAAATGCACCCATACAACATTCAAGAGGATCAGCTGCAGCTTTGCAAAGCGTTTGATATCAAGATGATGGCATTCTGTTCCTTCGGTCCCGCCAGGTACGTATCGCTCATGAGAGAAGCTGATCGATTTGCAGCTGACTCGATGGCTACTTTTGCGATTTCAGCTGGGTCGAACTCGACGTACCGACTGTTAAGCAGGTTGATCCTCTTTTCACCCACCCTATCATCACCAAAATCGCCGACAAAGTCGGCCGTACTCCAGGGCAAGTCTTGCTCAGATGGGCTACTCAAAGAGGATTCATCGTCATTCCCAAGAGCATCAAGCCCGAGAGGATGGCTGAGAATCTGAACAGTACCGATTTCGACCTCGAATCGGGAGACTTGGAGGAGATCTCTTCGCTCGACAGAGGATTCAGGTTCGGAAACCCCAAGGCCTTTGATCCCCGCTTGAGCATCTTTGCTTGATCGTTGCGTGGCATTGTGGACCATCACATGGAATAATCGAGTAAATGAATTGAGATGTAGATTTCGAGTCTAGAGATGCATATGGCCATGACCAGGAATTACGATCGCAAAACATAGCCGTTTGCTAAAGCGGAGCCGGGTACAAGGTATCGGTCGCCCACGCGCATGCTCGGTCATGTGAGCGGCTCGACCACTTGCCAGGTCGTCTGTACCTCATCTGCTGATCGTTGTGCCGCAGTATGTCGGGATAAATTTGTAGCTATGGAAATATAGACGGCTATCGATACAACAGCATTCGGCGAAACGTTCTAGCCAGAAGCCGACCGATCAATCCTGTGATTTGAACGGAACTAGCCAGTCCCGTCCGCTTTCTACGGAGAGCTTACGGAAGATCGTTTTCTCCCTAAATTGCTTCTATTTGCCTACGCGGCTTGGCGACGGCCACAGCCGGTCGATCGGTTTGGGGCTGAGAATCACGGCTTTATCCATTCACGAACTACCCGTGGGACCCCACTCTTCCCCAGACTGTCTCGATGAGCACGCAATATATTCCTCTGTATTTGTCCAGTCACGCCATTCCCATATCGACCTGTGAGAACACTGACGGTTGTCATCGATATAAGGACTCGCACCGTTGAACAGGAAAGAGCATCTTTTCACGAATCGATAAGATTTCGCGGCACAGATTTTACCTCCGTCCGCGTGAACAAGATAATCTAGTTGGGCTCCACCCAAGAATGTCTCTCGCTAAGGAAAAGGACGAGTTCGCTCGTGAGGAAGTCTTCGACCTCAAGCAACATACATCTGCTGAGGAAGACGCGCCGGTGGGCAGAACCAATCTCCGTATGTGAATGATCGCTGAGTTTGACAGTGCTCCTGCTAATCTCAAGTGATATCGACTTTCCCATAGATGAAAGGATCGTTCCGTAGGTTACCAGCTACAGCGATAATGTGCCAATTGCTCTCTTAACTAACCACTTTTGAATACGGACCACAGGGCGGAAGATTACTATGGATACAAGCACTATGATCCCACTTTCACGTGGGATCCCAGGGAGGAGAAGATCGCACGAAGAAAGACCGACTTCAAGCTGCTTTCCATCGTGTGCGCCATGTTCTTCTTTTTACAATTGGACCGTGGTAGTGAGTAGCTCTACGCCGTCTCATATAGTTAGCCGGCTATGTCTGAATGCTTATGATCCGACTATTACCTTGGCCTAATCCTGTCAGACATATCCAATGGTCAGCTGCTTCGCTTGCTTCCCGCGCGCGGGATTAATTGACTGAAGGTTACCCGATTTCACTACATCATGATAGCGCTGGCGGACAATTTGTTGACGGACTTGGGATTGACTCAAAACGATTACAATAACGGAACGACCATTCAGTTGATCGCTTTCCTGAGTTTCGAGTTCCCCTCTCAGATCATCATTGCGAGGGTGGGATTCAAGAGATGGTTGCCTTTCTTGTGAGTCAAAAATGGTCACCGTGTTCTTGGCCTTTGCTGAAAGAAAACATTCTCTCATCTATCATTAGGATGCTGCTATGGGTACGGTCACTACCGAATTGCGAAGAGTTTCGCATCGATCGGCCAGCTGAACCTGCTCTTTGCTCCACAGGGTCTTGTCAGTCTTTTCCAGGCATTCATGACCGGCCGAGCTGGCTTTTACGTCACTCGATTCCTGATTGGTGCTTGTGAATCCGGATTCATTCCCGGTGCTGTCAACCTCGTCTCGCACTTCTGTGAGTAGAAAATTGACAGGAGATGTATATTTATTCTACCGCTCACCTCGTTGGCTTTTTAATCTAAACAGACACATCCAAGGAGATGGCTGTAAGTTCAGCCTGAGTGAATCTCGAACAAACCCAACGGTCTTGCTCAGTTTTCGAACATCCTACTTGACAGATTCGTCTCTGCTTCTTCTGGAGCACCCTGAACGTGGCTCGTGTCTGTTCGGCGTTGCTTGCCGCGGGTATCCTTCAAATGAGGGGTGTCGGTGGACATCCCGGGTGGTTCTGGCTTTTCGTAAGCACGCATTAGCCCTCGACGCGACGTCAGCCTCGATGCTGACCCATCGTGCCATTCTAGATCCTTGAGGGTGCCCTGACCTGTGTATTCGCCATCACTGCCTACTGCTGGCTGCCTTCAAGTCCTACCGACTCGACTGGAGTCTTCTTCCGCAAGCCTTGGTACACCGAGCGAGAGGAGAAGATCATGATCAACAGGATTCTACGAGACGACCCCGCAAAGGGTTTGACCGCGCTGCACAACAAGATTTCCTTCGCGGATATCAGGGACGCGTGGAGCGACAAGCATCTCTGGCCCCTTATCCTTTTAGGACTGTGTGGCTTCATCTGCCAGTCACCTGTACAGGCCTATCTCACTTACAACCTCAAGCAGCTCAAGTTCACCACTTTCCAGAGCAATATGTTGACTGTGAGTTGCGCTCGGTTGTACTCGAACGCGCAAATGTTTCTGACTTGACACTCGCGCGCGATACCTCAGGTACCTTCGGCCATGCTCCAGATCTTCACCATGCTGG
>Ga0308160_10007972_pt1 | contig 10384 bp, 13 predicted proteins | sample PhyFR1_FD_201036 | JGI IMG/M metagenome (GOLD analysis project Ga0308160, IMG submission 201036) | Phyllosphere microbial communities from UC Gill Tract Community Farm, Albany, California, United States - DLSLF.R1 | ecosystem: Host-associated > Plants > Phyllosphere > Unclassified | place: USA...
TGGCGAGTAGGAAGCTCGTAAGAGAAGGGCGTGAATTGAGGGTCTTGTAGAAGAGCTTGGAGAGTGAGAGGGATGTAGGGGAGGTAGATGTCGTACGTTTGAGTTAGAGTGTTGAGTTGAGTGTGTAGTAGGGTGATTATCTGCGACGTCGAGTGCGACAGAGGCGGAGAGAGGAATACGAGATTCAGAATGAGATCAGAAGCGTTTTTGGAGAGGTGGACTCACATTCGGATGCTGAGCTCGTTCAAGCAAATCAATCTCCACAAAGACGGAATGAGGTGGAAAGATCGCTTGGTCTCGATAGACCCTTTTTATGCAAACAGGCCGTACATTGACGTCCTCTGCTTCGTCCTGGTTGATAGTCCTGGCCGCGGGGAAGAGAGGGTCTTTGGAGGGCAATCCGGTCAGCTGAGAAGGAAATTCAGAGACATCAATGAGGTAGACGGTCGAATGAGTCCCTGTGATGGGTTACGTATGGGGTTTCGGTTAGCCGGTTTGTCGGGAGCCTGGAGCATGTTCGTGAGAGGCTCACCTGAGGCGATCAGTTTCATCACTCATGAACATGTTCGATTATCTAGCACGAAAGTCCACTCAAGACAATACACTTTGTGAATGGCCCTTAGAAGAATGAAACTTGTTGCTAGCTGCTAGTTCCACGACTATGTCTGGCAATGAATCAGTTAGACGTTACAGGGTCGACCGTTCGCCCGGAAGCTGTTTAGCATCCGTCACAGAGGGCTCGAGTCACGTGATTCTCGCTCGTATGATCGCTTATACGCGGATGACGATTGCACGCACCCAAGCCTCGTTGTTGTACCTATTGGATCTCTTGGCGAACACCTCGAGGAAATTATCATTCATCTGGACCCTCTTTTCTTTCTTTCTTGGTCATGCTTGCAAAGATAATTCGAAATTCCATTGCAGCTTACCAAGCTGGCACTCGCTAAGAAATCTAGATATGCCGAGCAGTATCCAGGCTGTTTGCCTTGCGATCGTCCTAGCCGGAGTCGGATTCGCTCAAATTCTAGGAATCCCCCTCTCGAGCATCACACTTAGAAACCCCAAGTTCGACAGGGACATATACTCCATCCTCTTCTTCGAAGCGACCCTCATTTACTTTAGCGACATCCTTGCAAGGTCATTCACGGATAAGCCCAAATCTTTTCCAGGGGATGCCGAGGGGCTCTTGAACAAGGCTTTACTTGACGATGCGCGGGATTCCAGTCAAAAGGCTATCTGCTTGACCGCATGCTTGACCTCGATATTGCTCATCGTAGCCAAGGCTAGCTGTATCGATGGAAAATGGACGGCAGCAGCGTTTGGTCCGGACGACGCTATCTGGATCTCCGTCCTCGGTACGGTAGAAGGAACCTACTTTTTCTTCAAGATGTTGGGCAAGTGGGAAAACCGCCTTTCTCGTCCCCACGCTCCTTGCTAATTTTGCCAGAGGCGTCACCCTTCTCGTCATCAGAGTATTTCATCTTCAATTCAGACGTCGATTCACGGAAGAGAAAGCTGCGAAAAGCTTTCGTCGCCGAACGATATGGCGTACCAGCCGTACCTCGACCCTCAACCTAGGAACTAGGCAAGGCTGCAAGAAGAGGCTTTATACCTCTTCCTTTGTGAATCGTCTGGAACGTATCGATTGAGCTCAAATATGAGGACAGCTAGACGGTTTGAGGATAATCTTATCACTCTTGGTGAAAACCTTGTGGATTGGAAGCGGCACACGCCGGAGTCTCTGGTCGAGCATTGTATAGCGCCCACGCGGTTCCCGCCATATTATAGGTGTGACACTATGTCCTGTCACACCTCCGGGCTTGTCATTCGATCATGGACAATTGCTATCCATCGAAATCCTCCGTCTTCCTTGGGTCCCAGCTACGATCCGAGGCTCTGATCAAGATGACCCATCCCAGAACAGCGTCACGGTGGAGCAAGCAGGATCTCACGCTGATCAAGACCGCCTTGGACCTCGATGATCGACCAAGATGGGTCCGGACGACCATATCCACGGCTTTTTATGGGCGTGTATTTGACAACGTCAGTCTAGGTGACCCTCTTAAGTATGACCAACATGATGTCACCGGGCACCAACGACATGCACTCGATACGGAGCGGAAGGGAACAAGATGGGGAGATTTCCATATCACGTCTGCCATGAGGACGCGGAAAAGGGTTTGACTTGAGCTTGTGCAACATGGGCATTTCCCTGAAAAGCTATTCCACAACCTTCGGATCATCGCATGGCCATCCTGAAGTGGGCTCGACTAGAGGGGTATGACCTCGGATGGGATACGCCAGTTGTTCAAAGGTGAACCGAATGATCGGGATATAGACTCAGGACGACTTCTTCGGTTCTCGGTCTACTTGGTCAAGTACGGCAGGCGCTGATAAGCAGGCCATCGATAGGCTGAATGCCAGGCTTAGGCTTGTTGGATGCCACTGCGCGTAGTGGTTTGGGTGCATTTTCGAAATCGATCCGGATGAAGGGATCAAGGCTTCTTGAACTCTCTCGTCAACCGATACCTAATGATGGATAGACAGCCTACGGGCGACGAAACGTAGCGCACGATCATGGGGATCTACAATCCAGCCTATGACGTTGTCGTGTGGATTCTTCAAGCCGTTCGATGGCACCCTGCCAAGTCAGAGAGCGAAAGCTTCGTTCTTGGGACGTTCCCACTGTGGCTTGTGAGGTCATCCCGGTCGATCATGTTGATTCGTCGTGAACATCGCCAACGACATGCCGAGCTGGTGGCGCACGAGCCTTAGAATGACGACCTGATACGTCTACGTTAAGCTTCGATCAACCTCATTGCCTCATTGACGGCTGTTGATTGTCAGTCTCTTCTGGGGCAGGATCAGACCTGAAGGCGGAACCCAGACCCGCAGTGGTCAACGCAAACAAGTTGTCACATGCAGCTAGCAACACGTTGGCGAGGGGTTCCGCGCTCCAAGACTTTACACGCCTCGCGCCGAAGTTTGGAACTCTAAGGTTTCGAGGATCAAAGCTACTCGAGGGCTTTCCCCATGAATGAACGACGGTAACATCGAGTCTGAACATTCCCAAGTTTACTCGCCAAAGCGACACGATGTCCGGTCCGATTCAAAGTAGGTTATGATGACGGTGAACTACGGTGATCAGGGGTCCGACGCTATTCACGGATACAGCGGAAATCAAGGACATCTCATGTCCGTCAATGTCGCACAAGCTCTGGGATGACAATAGAGACGGTCCGAGGACTGGAATTAAAAACGAATGGACTTGCTTCGTGTTGGCATGTTGTGGAGCGATGTTTGGAATACGAGGTCTGGGTTGAGCTTGCTCGAGATCGATCGATGTGCTCTTTTGTGACCTCGACCTATCACTTGGGTGGATCGACACGGTCCGTGGCCATGCCGGGGAATTGCCGGTTTGAAGGTGGAGGCGAACAATATGACAAGGGATAACATCCGGCGTTTGGCTTGGCGTGAGGAAGGGGGAATGCCTCTCCGCCTTCCTTCTGCCTTGCGGCGATGAACCAGACAGCAGAAACGCCTCTGGGCCTCCACTATTGCTGACGTACGAGGAGTCCACGGCCAAGTCATGTGCCCGACGCCCCTCGCCCGCGCGTTCTTGCCGGCCGGGAGTGTGGAGAAGGAGCCCGCTCGTGGTCTTGTGGAGACCCCCGGACCGATGACCGGCCCGCGCACTCGCTGCCTTTCCCTCCATCAAGGTGGACAGAGTTACCGAATTGATCAGGTGGAAGATCAAGGGTGGTGTGTATATATAGAGCCAGGATCAAGGATCGATACTCGCATTGATGACAGGCGAAACGTTCTGATCCTTTCACAAGCACACACTCAGCACAGTATCTCGGACGCCTCTCGACATACTTACTGAAGTGCAACAGGACTCACCACAACTACCTGATCGACACTAATCATCAACATGTTCGGAGGATTCGGATTCCAACGATCGCAAGCCGAGAAAGACGCGTGGGAGGTCAAGGAATACACCGATCATATCGCCGAAACCACAGGCAACCACAATGCCAACGAGACTGGCGAGGAATTTGACGCTGAATATGCCAAGAACGCAGGAGGCTTCAAGCAGAACTACCGAGCGTTCATCCTCGCTTTTGCCGCGTACATGGGGTAAATCTGCATCCGGAATCGTTTTGCCCTCGTGCAGATATCTGATCCCGCTCTCGTGTTTTACTTCTACAGTATCATCTTGTTCGGATATGATACCGGTCTTGGAGGCGGAGTCATTGCTCAGCCAGCCTTTATTGCGGACATGGGTATCACCGCGAAAGGCACAGCCTTGGCCAACATCAAGGCCAACATCGTCTCCATCTTGCAAGGAGGTGTAAGTCGCTGTCGCGAGAGCTTCGTGACTGAACCCGCCCCTAACCAAGCGATTCCACTCCATCATTCCTGCAGGCCTTCTTCGGTGCTCTCGGTGCCGCTCCTCTGTCCAACTACATCGGCCGAAAGCGATCTCTCTTGGTAGGATGCACCATCTTTGCCGTCGGCGGTTGTCTTCAAACCTTTGGACGATCGCTCAGTTACCAGTACGCCGGACGTTTCCTCGCTGGATTCGGTGTCGGAATCGAGTCGACTGTGTGCCCTACCTACGTTGCCGAGTTGGCTCCTGCCGCCATTCGAGGTAACATTACCGGTCTTTTCCAAGTTTGCGTCGTAACCGGAGTCGGTAAGTCAAGCTCGGCAGCCCGAGGATCTGTCTGTGATGTTCGGGATGTTGACAATCTATTTTTCGTCCCCACAGCCTTGTCTTACTGGATCAACTACGGTTGCACCTTCATGGGCCCTGTCACCAACGCATGGAGGATTCCCGTTGCCATGCAGGTGAGTCAGGACGAGGGCGGACATTAGCTTGCATCGCATGGATTCTAACGTATCATCGTATCCCCTTTCAGCTCGTATTTGTCGGCTTGATGTTGTGCGTGATTCCGTTCATGAAGGAGTCTCCTCGATGGCTCGCCTCGAAAGGTCGTAACGCAGAGGCTCTCAAGAACTTGGCATGGGTCAGGCTTAGGCCCGAGGATGACTACCGTGTTCAATCCGAGTTGGCTGAGATCGTCGCCGCCGTTGATGCCGAGAAGGAGGCTATGGCTGGTGCCTCTTGGACGAAGGAGGTCACCAAGAAGGGAAAGCCCAAGAGATTCATCATCGCCATTGTCATGTTCATCTGCCAACAGTGGTCCGGTCAGAACTCGTGAGTATCGCAGGGCGTGCGAAGTGGGACACTTCCCCTTTAACCGACTCGCCTGCCTCGCTTTTAGTATCAACTACTACGCTCCTGAAATCTTCAACTCCATCGGAATCACTGGAACCAAGGCATCTCTTCTCGCCTCGGGAGTCTACGGATTGGTCAAGATCGTTGCCACCGCCCTTTTCATGGTCTTTGGAGTCGAGCGTGCTGGACGAAAGAAGTACTTCTTCTTCGGGTGAGCATTCTTTGAGAACGATCGCAGGGCCTAGCGTATCGGTCCTAATTTTGTTTTTCTGTTACAGTGCTTTGGGAATGGGAACTTTCCTCTTCATGATCGGAGCCGTTTTCAACACCCACCAGCCGGACCCCAAGGCTACCACCGCCTCGGGCGCCTCCATCGGTATGGCCGTCCTCATCTACCTCTTCGTCATCCCTTACTGCTTCTCTTGGGGAGGTCTCGTCTGGGTCTACATTTCGGAGCTCTTCGACACCAGGTCCCGTTCTTACGGTATCGCGTTCGCGAACGCTTCTCAGGTGGGTCTCCTGTCACGACGAGAATCTTTATTCCACAGACCACTGACAAACTCCTGTCTTCCTTTCTTGCAGTGGCTCAACAACTTTGCCATCACCAGGACTACCCCTCTACTCGTCATTGCTATGAACAAGGGTGGAATCTTCTTCTTCTTCGGTGCGCTCAACATGTGCAACGCTATCTTCTCCTTGTGGATCCCCGAGACTATCAAGGTCAGTTCCCTTTCGAGAAGCCCGTCAGCACGATCACCCATACTGACAGTTACGCATCCTGCCTCTTCACAGCTCTCTTTGGAGCAAGTCGATATCATCTTCGGCTCCGTCTCCAAGGAGGACCGAATGAGGGATATCACCGAGCGATTCAATGCCGGTGCTGCTGGACAGGCCTACAACAACAAGAAGGGTCTTCACGATGACTCTTCGGAGGTTGACATGGAGAAGTACAACAGTGACGTTATCCACCAGGAGGACGTTAGGAGGTGATCGGGGCCGCATCATCGCCACGTATGCCCGACCTCTTTGCCACTTCAATCGCCATTTTGTGCTTTGTAATTTCAGGGAGGAACCAAGTAATGTTGGAGTCTGTAATCAGGGAGTAGCAACGAATTTGCTTGTAAATGCCATCGACATGATTGATTGATTGAGCATTCGAATTTTCACTGGATCCCGTCACACCCGACAAAGGTGATCGCTGAAGCCCGCCCGATGTTCTGACAAGCGGAGACTGTCTAAGTGCCACTAAGGTTGCACGAGTCACGTGATGTACTTCGATGGCTTCGGTGGATTGATCGGTTAGTAGAAAGTCAAAGGACCTCTTGAGATCCATCTTCTTCTGATGAACATCATCATCGTATGATCATAAACGATTGTGCATTTCGAACCGTGACTAGCTAGCTACGTTTATACTTGGGACAGACAATCCGAGTCATATTACCCAGACATCTCTACGTTCATCCTCCGACTCATCAGCGATACCGCCGAACTGAGAGTCAAGCTACCAAAGATGTCTGTACCAGAGAATTTGGTTGATGGACCGCGCAGAATTATGATGATTACCAAGTGAGCGCTGGACCCTCAGCAAATTCCTTCAGCTTCCTCATTAAACTGCATTATACCCCTCATCAGCTGTGAATATGGTCAAGCCAACGTTCACCTTGCCGTGCTTCATGAGCTGGTAGTCCAAGGTGAACTCGATATCTACTTCACCTCATTCGACGAACTCGCACCCCGTGTGGCTCAAGTCGTCCAAAGAGCTCGAGACACAGCTCCAAAGTCCAGCATGGTGACGCATCGAGTGATCAAAGGCGAGTCGATGCTACAAACACAGATCAAGAAGACGGGCGGGGCGTTTAAGACCAGAAGACCAGGTCAGTCGGTGGCATCTCGAAAGACGGCGGTTCGCCGATCTGAACTCCGCTCTGTCATCCATTTAAAGGCTTTGTCGGAGCATGGAAAGCCATCGGAGAACTCGACCAGGTTCTGATGCCCTGGGAACCGGACACGGCTATACAGATCATCCACGACATCGCCAACATAATTGATGAAGTAGAACCAGACTTAATTGTCTGCGATCCGGCGTTTCTTCTCGCTCGAGAAGCTTGCCGACTGAGGGACAGGAAATACATTGTTTTATCACCAGGAACAGTCAGGGAGCACGTAGCCCACGCACAAGGCGCCAAAGCCTTGTGGCAGTGGGGAGGGTGAGTCCTCGTGAAGCTCTCGTCTGTCATCCATGGCTCACACTCCCCACTTCCAGTGTTGGTACCGCCTGGCCGTATCCTTTGCCTTGGTACCTCATCCCTCTTGCCATCCTTTTTTCATTCCGTACCATCTGGATCTTTATCAGATTCGGGAAACTAAGTCCATTTGCCAAGAAACGCAAGGAAGCTGGATTCACAACGTCTCTCGCGCTATTCGAGACGGACTCACCTTTAGTGCTCAAGGAGTACTTCATGTCAACACCCGAGCTCGACTGGCCAGCCATCATTCCCGACAAGTATTGCGCGGTTGGCCCAATCTTGCAAGCTGTAGAATCGGTCGGAGAAAGAGATCCGGAGCTCGCTACATGGCTAAGTCAGCGACCGACCGTGTTGATCGTCCTCGGATCCGTATTCGAGACGAAGGGGGAGTTCGCTGCCGAGATGATCCAGGCCATCTGCCGGATCTTATCGATCCGCTCCGATATCCAAATTCTCTGGAAACTGCAGTCACTCAAGGTGGGCCCGGAGGATGTACATCAGGCTCTGAAGGGACTGGTCACAGATGATCAAGTCAGGATCGTTAAGTGGCTAGAGGCAGATCCTCTGGCGATACTGCAAACAGGCAACGTATGTTGCTTTGTCAATCACGGAGGTTCGAATTCATATCATGAGGGTATGGCGTAAGTAGAATGATTAGGCTTTACAATTTTCAACTTGCGATCTTACTTGGACGGCGTTCTTTGAAAAGCACTGGTACACCTCAAGTACTTATGCCAGCCTGGTATGACTGTTACGATTTCGCGGCGAGAGTGAGATGGTGAGCATCGTTCGATCCATGAATCATTACAACAAACTGAATGCCGCTCCTCCATCAGGTTCAAGAACGGGGCCTGGGGCAACCCCAAGGGATCGTGAGTAGCCGATCTCGATGCGCACAAGCTACAAGTCTGACCCTCATTATACCTCTTAGTTATGGAGATGGCATTATCGCTCAAGAGTTCGCCAATGCGGTCCTTCGAGTCATCGGAAAGACTCCTCACGACAAGGATGCCTTAGAAATGAAGGAACGATGCGCAAGATATGCAAGGATTGCCAAGGCTCAGGGTGGACGTGAGCGTGTCGCTCGAGAGATTATCGAACTCGCTCAAAGGAACGAGCGCGAGTGAAGTAGACTGACTGACTCTGCTATGGTCCTATACACAAACGACCCACGATATGATATATAACGACAGTGCCTCCCACATATACCCTGTATAGCTCTGCCGCTTACGATTTACGCTACAAGATACTCGAATCGGGTGTAATCGGTCAACGAATAATGATACAGTAATGAAATGTCCTATACGCTCTTCCTTCTCAGAGCTGCCCTCCTAAGCCGGCCTTCTTCAGGTCCTCTGCGAGCTTGTCCATCGTTTCGACATCCGATGAGCTAGTAGCCGCCGTTGTCTCGGTAGACAATTCCGCCAAGCCCCATCTACTTCGAAGTTCCGCATGATGTGCTGACATCAAGTGGTCGAGCCCAGGCTAAAGGCGCAGGTAGAGTATGCTTGTGAGACTGGTACTCGAGTACTGACCGGACGGATGTGAAACTCACCTCCCAACCGAGCGCTTTCGCCAAGTCCCGCGCCCCTGCATCGGCATCTCCCTCATAGAAACGATCCCGCGAGCCTGTCTCGAACCGGAACCCATCTTCATCCCACTTGTTCTCGGCCTCCCCGACAGCTTCCCGGTTGATCAACAGACGCGGACACGAGGGCGAGACTTCGGATATGAGCGATGCGAAGGGGTGGACCTGGTGATGCGCATAGTCGCGTGAGCATGATCCGGTCAACAAGCTACATCGTGATCACCGACCTTTAAAGACGTTCCAACCACGATAAGGAGGTCACATTTTGGCAGATCCTGGTATATCGAGTAGAAAAGATAAGATTGGTTTGAGACCTGCTTGGACAGGGTTTAGCAAAGCCCACCTTCATAGCCAGCTTGAAAAATCTTTCAGGCAGACCTGTATATATTTGATCAGCCTCGCACGTAATGCACACAGCCAGTCACGATTGACTCACCTTCTCCAAAGAAAACGATGTCCGGCTAGCGAAAAAGAGACTTGCTCAGCACACCCCGATATCTTACACAAGCACTCGTGCCTCTCACCTTGACCAGATCCCCACACTTTTTACACCGCACTGGCCTCCCCTCATTCACCCGAATCTCCTCCTTCATCTGTTTTTCCCCGACCTCTGCTCGACAACCGATGCAATGCGAAGTAGCAAACGATCCGTGTGCTTCGACGATCTTTTCCGAAGGAACCCCTGAGATCCGTTCGAGTGTGTCGACTGAGGTGTGGTGGTGATGTATAAGCAGTCAGCAGGTATAGGTAGGCCTTCACGCTCATGAGCTGCTTACTGTTCTGCGTAAAGATCCTCAGAAGTTTTCCATGTTCTTCTAGCAACCTTTGTTCCGCTCGAAATCTAAGTCTGCGAATTCTGCCTTACCCCTCGGTGTACGATAACGACTTACCTGAAGAAATAATGTGCAGGGGTAGGCTAATGCCGACGGTATCGTCGTTAGTGATCAATCATTCCTGGCCCAGCAATCCGAGATGATACCGGCTCACCAGATGTTTCCCAGGATACAGGTCTTTGCATAGAACGTAAAATGGCTAGATTCGCCCGAGGTGCACCACCATCTATCAGTCTACAACAGTTGTACGACAGCAGAATCTGCTTACCTCTGGCTTGCGTTTCTATTCACTCCCAAACAAAACCCCTCGACATCAGCTCAAAAGATCCCCATTGCGCGTATATAGCTGAACTCACAAAGAAGCCGATATCGAATATCGCTTCGGGGACCGGCAAGTCAAACTTTTGTAAATTAGCATAGAGTCCCGTCTTTGGGCTATGGCAGCGGCGCGAGTTCCATGTGGAGTCGGATG
>Ga0308160_10007973_pt1 | contig 10383 bp, 10 predicted proteins | sample PhyFR1_FD_201036 | JGI IMG/M metagenome (GOLD analysis project Ga0308160, IMG submission 201036) | Phyllosphere microbial communities from UC Gill Tract Community Farm, Albany, California, United States - DLSLF.R1 | ecosystem: Host-associated > Plants > Phyllosphere > Unclassified | place: USA...
CATCGCATTTGGTCACTCAGTCCATATTTGAATCAGATTAAGGGATATATGAGAGGTTCGCGATTTAAGTGCATGCCCGTGTGGCAATGACAGCCAGTCACGAGGACGCGATTGCCTTCTTAGTCCGCTCCCAGATAGCCAATTGAAGTCTATATAAACCTTATTCCATACAGCCTCCATTGCCCCTTATTGGGTATCGTATCCTGCAGCTCGACTGCACTCGCGCGTGGACTTTTCGGGATGGAATTTCATGACCACAATCCCCCATATACAACTCGGAATTGCTGCAGCAGGCAGAGCGTGAGTCCCGGGCGTCAAGATCCTAAAGAGATAAAATTTATGCCTTTCTGCCTCTCACGCTAGGTGAAATATCCTCAGATATCTACTTCATGTCGGATGCCGCAAAAGTAGTGATCGACAACGGTTCGGTCTTTGCTGGTAAAGAGAACTTGGAATTCTACTGCAAACAGCTGCGCGGAAGACTCGGTGACAATCCCGCTGAGTGTGAACACCTGTGGTTGGTGAAATCAAAGCTCGGGAATCCTCGACTCATGGATCCGAGGGTTTACTCTCTGTTGAAGAGCTTCCTACCTGACATGATCGACATTCTTGAGGAGGTTGCCCTTGAGCGCAGAATTATAGACTCAGGTCGACAATTGGTCAAAGAGCGCGGTCTGGAAGGGCAACATGTCTTCTCATGCCGGTCAGAGGGGGATCGTTTCGTCATTCGTGACTATTCGGTGGACACCTATCTGAACGAGACACAGGCAATGACCATCTGCGATAGCAGATCTTCCCTCAAGGAAGACGAAGTGTATACTTGGAGTCAGCCCGGTACTGTCTTGACGATACCTTTCCTTCTCTCCGAGGTTCTGTCCAGAGCCGCAGACTCAAGCTGTAATGACCCAGATATGCTGCCCGCCCCGTCCACACCATGAAAAAGATTATGACCCATGGGTCATATTACACTCCGCGCACCTCTTGTTGCACGACAGCAAACAAATAGTCATATCGGTGACTTGAAACGGTACGAACGTGTCCAAGGGAGAAAGTGGCTTGTTGTTCATTCGGTCAGGAACAGCGGTTAGTTGCTCGTCTCGAATATATCATCGCTGTTTGCGCGTCGCCCGATTCGCTACCGAGGGCTTTTGGGAGACACGCCCGATATCGCAGCCCAGGGAGGGGACCATCGTTGAGAACGCTAAATGATTCGTGACCCAATGCCGTATCTAATCCTAGCTCTCTTGGTGACATGTGATAGGCTTGATGGACTTTGCAGATAGCCGTCTACGATATAATTTGAGACCACGCCGTCAATGATCACGTACGTTCGAACCACGTCTCCACGCGACCTCGGTCACAAGGCCAACCAACGTAGCCGAGGGATCTTTGGCTTGACGGGGCTTTGCTTCCCTCCCAATCCCACGCACTTCCAAGATTGACCGACCGACAAATGAAAACGCCCGGCTCCCGTCATATTGCATCCTCTTGCCGAGCACTACATGTACGCAAACTGCGAGTCGCTGCCCGATACGCTTGGAATGACAATTAAAACCCAGACGTGCGACGTACCTGAGGTGAAAGAGCGTCCGATGGGTTGATGCCGACGCGTTCTTTTGTTATTTTTGTCGGAGGCAGGGTTTGACGCCGATAATTTGATGTAAGTTGGATTTGATCGCAAAACAAGACGATTCAAGGGAAACGTCGATGACTGAAGCAGGGAAAGTCACGAGATTCGAGCCACAATCGCTGGTTCAACAGCAAGGTAGGAAATGGATGCTGGAGGACTCATCTCGCCGGTCTTTGTGGCTGCAACGAGAATTTGATCTAATGATCTGACGCTGGCACAGGTGACGATCGAATTGAATTGATGAGCGCGCGCGTGCGGTCTTCGGCGGTCGTCCCCTTTTGTTTGTTGACATTTTCGGTCCAGCTTTGATGCAAGCCCATCTTTTGATGACTACTCTCTCTACTCATCGCTAGGAGCTGGCCCTGATCCGGGTCACTCCTGGGCGACTCACCAGAGTAGACCCGACTCGGTCTTTACTCTGCGTCCGAACGACTCGTTGTTCACTGGATATCGTAGTTGGTTACGAACCCTGTGAGGAGGAAACTTGGATAGTCCGTCGATATCGAGATAGAGATCAATTAGATCAACGATCAGCGATCAGCGATTTTTGATCAACGATTAGCCTCCCATCAATCTTTCCGCCCGACCGCTAAGGAAACACGTCTTTCTTCTAGCCTATCGGCCGTATCGTAGCCTTCCTTTGGGAGTCGAAGAACATTCTTCTCCTTCGGCACATCTCACACCGGTTGGTCCATCACCAACGAACGCTCCAGCGACCGCCTAAACAAGGTGAATCGACTGTGAAACTCTATAACGAGCGACGAGGACGACAGATTACGGGAGAGCATAGCCGATCAGCTCCACGTTGCTACGTATTGTTTGTCGATCAAACGACAAGGGGGTTTGTTTGGGTCACCAGAAGAGAACGGACTGGAGAAAGGTCTCAACAGCTCAACAGGCTGTTGACATCTTGATCTAAACCCTACGAGCAGGGGATCTAGGTTGGAGAGAATAACGAATTTGCACTCGCGTTGGATCAAGAGGACTCAAAGCTAGTGCTGCTGGACGACCGTAACAGAGTGATCACCAAGCAGGAAGATCGCAAGGCTCCTTTGACGAATCAACTGCTAGGACGAAAGGACTCTCACCGGTGTACAAAAAGAGATTCAGCTTGCAGCCTTTTCGTACAACGATTAAATTGTTCGTGTCTCTCATGAAAGCTAGGCAAGAGAAATGAGCTGCCCGAAAGCAATCTAGGTGCATAGCTTGGTGAGTGCTGCGTTTACGTTGCTCTGGCTTGGACCGTTTGACCCTCGGGGAAAGGGAAAACGAGATTGCGTGTGAAATGCTGTATGCAGGAACATAGTCCTTTGGGCGCCCTGATCGAGTCCTAGAGACCATGCAATTCGCATTGGATACTTTGGGCTGACGATTGATCTTTCGCTTGCTTTTCTTCTCAGTCATTGACAACGATCTGATAACGAGACTCGGCTCTCACGAATCATCAAGCCATCACTACGAGTTACAAGCTACGATAAACAACCTCTCAACGCAGGACATCACAACCCGAAGTCGCAGAGAGATACGAATCCTACACGATGTTACGCAAGAACAAGACTTCCCGATCACCCCTCTCCACACCTATCGACCTTTCATCTTCCCCTCCGATCTCATCCCCAGTCGAATCAGCCTATTCACCTACCTCTCCGGTGATGACGACGATGGATCAGCATGTTCCAGGCAGGAAAAAGGAGAAAGGGGTAGACAGTAAATTGTCGAGTTCACCGATGATCGTCTTGGAGCCTTCACCTAGGGTGCAGCAGCTTGCCGGCGGGGGTGGAGGAATGTCCTCGAGCGGTAGTTTCTTGTCCTTGAATCGGTTCTTGGGGTCTTCCAGAGACGGAACCGAGGCCCAAGGGTCGAATTCGGTCGTTTCCCCGACGATAGGAACGACAGGTGACAAGTACTTGAATGTACCGACCAGCACGAGCTCGGGTTCCGGATCTGGGTGGAAGTTTGGATGGTTTGGTGGGAGAGGGAAGGATCGGGAAAGGGAGAAGGAAAGAGAGCGGGAGATAGCTGGACCGGCGGACAACGTCGGAACGATCTCATCTGGATCCGCTTCAGAGCTGGGAGTAGGATCGGCGTTGGGTGGTCGGTCCCGAGGCTCGTCAATGGGAATACAGAGCAAGAGATCGCCCAAGATGAGCAAGGGGGTCATCTCCGGTCCGAGCAACTTTGTTCATCGGGAAAACGGAGCGGGAATGTCTCATCTCGCTCATATTCAGTCGAATGTCAGTCAAGCGGGGAGTATTGCTTCGTCCCCGAGATCCCCTATCGAGGCTCCGATTGGATTAGGTCTGGTCACTTCGGCCTCGTCTTCACGATCCGAGCAGGTGGATCCGCCTTCTCCCGGCAGGACCTGGGGAAGGAGAGCGACGGTAGGGTCCCCTGATGCAGGAGACGTCTCACTGGGATTCGACCGAACAGATCTACCTCCTTTGCCACCACTTCCCCCACCAAAGTCAGCGGAGAATATGCCGGGCGCAGGGGCAGCCCGTACTTCGAGGACATCGACAGATATGCTAAGAGATGCCAAAGGCAAAGGTTCCGGTGCTCTTGGCGCGGCATCGAAAAGACCTTGGGCGAGAAGCGTAGACGATCTCAGCAAGATGTTGGGCATGGAGAAGAAACCAAAACACAAGGTCTTGCTTGGAGGGTTCCAGAAACAGGACGATCCCGACACTGGTAGCCCTCAAGCTTCACCAGTATTACCTACCAGTGCGAGCATGATGTCGTTTCCTGTGTCTTCGGCCGCATCATCCCGGATCAACTTGCCTACTATCAGCAGCAGTGCGAGCACCCCCACAAGCGATGGACCGATGAGACCGAGGACACCAGTGGCTTCCATGCCCATCTCTGACGGAAGCAACGCAATCCCGCTTACCAAGAAAAAATCGAGGGAAATGACCAATCACTTGAAGCGCTCGAATTCCCGGGAGAGTCTGCATAGTGTGCTAATGGGCCTTGGGAGGTCGGACGCACGTGAGAATCAAATGGACGAGCATGTGCCAACGGGGAGAACGAAAGGCGCGAGGCGGAAAACCAACTCGTTCAGCGGAAAAGCCTTGCTAGATGTCGTCTCGATCGCAGCTACGGGTCTGATCAAGGCCGGAAGGGATAACGAGACGGATGCTAACCTGCCAAGACAGAGCAACAGGAAGGTTTCGGGAGGAAAGGCCTCAAGTCCTGCTATGCTGTACGGATCGTCAACGACAGCCATGGATTCTAGTTCGGTGTCGACGGGAACAAGGGCGAAGAAGACCGGTGCTCATGGACGAAGCCAGTCATTCAACTTGCTAGGTGGAATCAATATTGGAGCCACGCGGGATCGGCAACGTTCTGGGCAGCCTGACGTTGGCCGGACTCGTGATGGGGAACACCTCGGTCTGCGTCTTGAGGATGGGGGACTGATAAGGACTCCGTCGGGAAATGCCAAGCGAACGTCACAGGTCATTCACAAGGAAGGATTCCTGCTGAAACACAATCCTCCACGAAGCAAACCCGGTCGAACAGGTCGGACCCCTTCGCCCAATGTCATCAAAGGGTTGAGTGAGGATTATTTCTCGATAAAGATCCCGGTCGAAGCTTCGAAGAACTGGAAACCTAACAAGGCGATTCTGAGGGGGACCAAGCTGCACTTTTACAAGCCTCCCAACGACAAGCGGAATGGAATCGAGTCATTGTTTCCAGTCGGTCTAGTCGACGAGGTGAGTCAGGAGGTTCATCGATCCGTCGGCACAGCTGAAAATTCTGCCTTTTTTTAGACGAAATCCCCAACCGCGATTTCCAGCGGGTCTCCCGATACCCCCAAACACGGACGAAGGACCGCTCAAAGGGTTTACTGGGGCACGGCGAAACACCCCGATCTCAAGACTGCCATCGGTATCAATGCCGGCGACAAGCCTCGAATCCTTGCTGGTACAACAGAGGCCTTGGCGCACGAGTTGGTTTTTGGAACTCAGTTTAAGAACACTGATCGCGAAGCGTCCGAGATGCAAGCCTTCAAGGTCTTTCTCTGGAGCACTTTGCTTAGCCATCAGACTCCTGAACTGGTGGCTGTACTCTTTCGCGAGATGGAGAAATGTCTCTTGCGGGCTGTGGATACCGCAGACCGGACTGTGGCGGAATACGCATCGCGAATGCAAGAGATCTTGGCCAGCGTGGCAAGCGACATGCCCGTCCATCGCTATCTCCGAGATGGTGAACTTCTCCCGTCGATCAGTAGCATCCTAGAGACTTGCGAAGACAACTTTTGTCGCGAGGCGCCATGGAGCTGTATTGCCGATATACGACATGGGTATTCCATCAGCGTCGATCCTCCTGCTGATGTACTCGATTTTCGGATAGACTCATCGCAGTTTATCGAGTCTGATATCGAAAACGTGACGATGGCGTTACACTCATTGATGTCGAAAAGTCTGCTTCGACTTCGTCGGAAAATGACGGCAAGAGACTTTCATCGAGGCTTCGAATGCGACAATCGTCACGACGCCGGACTATTTGCCTTTGACCACTTGCAGCCCGGATACATATCGCAGGCGGTATTCTCGGATGTGCTCGGCAGATCGGCCTATGAGCGTTCAATGGAAGCTCGCGCAGAATGCTTGAACCTATGGTTTCGATTGGCGGACCGCTCGTGGGATCACGGGAACTACGCCGCATACTTCGCCATTTGTCAAGCGGTATCTTCGCCCGCCTTGCTTCGACTCGACGAACTCTGGACGAGAATGCCGTGCGAGATCGTAGAAATGATGGCGGCTTGGCGGACACGGACACCCACCTCTCCGTGGGTCAGCCTGCCTTTCCACCAGCCGGTGTGCGATCTCTCGCGAACGGGAACGTCGATTCCATACCTCGGCCCTATTCTGCCAGAGGTAAGCACTGCTTCGGCTGAGGTCGTCTTGTCCAAGTGGACCCCCCTCGCATCGGCTTTTGTGAAGCTGGACTCAAAGGCAATCCTGTCAGCAAACACGGTCGAGATCCCCTCTTGCTTCTCCCATTGCGCTTCGTCACCTACGGTACAGTACAAGTCCCTCTCACATTGGATGGAACTGTCATTCGCCCTTCAACCGCCACCGATAACCGCTACGATTGAACGTGGCTGGTCACGCGCAGAAGGACGCAATATGACAGCTCTCCGACCATTACTTTTCACAACCCCGCTGCCCATCAATACTTTGTTTGTCGGCAATAGTAGCCCTCTGCCCGCACTGACGAATCGTGGATCTGCGGCCGGCCGGCAGCGACTGTCTCTTGCATCGGACAGTCTGCGACCATCCTCAAAGAGAACATCGTTCCCTAGCCGGCGAAGCAGCTTGAGCGACTCTTCAAGCTCCAGAGGTTTGGACAGCGATGTCTCGAGAAGCGATAATCTGGGTGTTGCCATTCGACGCATCGCTGGGCAGCTGCACAACGCTACGATAAGGATCGCAGATGAAATTGAACTGCAGCTTATCGAGCCAGAAAATGGGTACCGTCGACACCGTCATTCCGTAGCTTTCGACGGTGCTCTGTCACGAACGAGTAGTATCGCCAGACCGAGTATCGCCCTCGATGGAGGGACCCGTATTTGCGCGCCTGGTGCTAGACTTCCTGTCACGGTCAAGTCAGCTTCAACGGAGAGGTTGATCGACATCCTCATCTGCGGCATCGAAGGGGATAGTCCAAGTGTCGATGATAACGGACAGATGCCTCTGCATATACACTCCGCTAGGAAATTCAGTCTAGATGTAGAGCATTATCGCCGTAGGTTTTTCGCCATGTACCGCTCGTTCCTGAACCCGAGTCTGCTTTTCGAAGTGAGTCAGAGTGACTTATTCGGCACGCATAACCGCTAATAGAGCTCGCCTAACAGTACTTGAAGAAGCGGTTCTATCGAGCGGGAGAGGCATGCCTCCCGAATGCTGTAGGGGAAGAAAGCTTGACCTCTGCTGCTTTATACTGGTTGATCGGGACCAATCCCCCCTCGGACGACTCTAGCCGATCGGAGAAGCTATCGTGTCATATCCGCAGCGAGATCGTCGCTGTGCTGCATCATTGGCTCAAAAATGGTGATGGCTTACGCGATATACTCGACAACGCAGGACTTCTTGAGCGCATGGTCGTCTTTGTTGACGAGATACAAGGTGGGGGCCTTGACGCTCGGACAGAGCCAGAAAACGTCGTGGTCAGCGAGGTCGCCTACTGGTGGCAAGATGTCTGCGAAAGACTTCTGAGCAGAGTATCGCTGTCTACCGTTAATTCACCTGGCGCAATCAATTTGGACTTAGACAGGACGGTCGCTGCGTTTCAGCTTTTAAAGACCTCGCCACACTCATGTTCTGAGGACGAGTTATTCGACAGTCTGGATACGATTGGCAATGCTCTTGCGGAGGCATTGTCGCAAAGCGTGAGTAAATGTTTAGCTCGATCGAGGGTCAGAACACTTACGTCTGTGATTGCTTGTGCTTCAGGATCTGCACACTACCTGCGCCGTGCTCGACAAACAATCTCGCGATCCTCTGGGCTGGTATCATTGCGAGAATAGCTCTCACAAGAATCGCCAAGACCGTCATCTGGTAGAGATAAATTCTCCTCATCGCATGATGAGACAACGTTTGGGAGAACCCTCTCTTCACTCTCTACCTTTCGCCGAAGGGCTGCCACAATCGGTGCGAATTGGCCTAAAGGGCTTTGAAAGCGTGAAGAATGGGCTATGCCGAGCCTTGACCGACTCTGATGCGACACTAGAAGATAAGGCTTGTCTTCTGGCTAGTCTACTATCGGCTCTGGGTAAAGCCCACCGACCCGAAATCGCTGACAAGCTAGAAAAGCGAGCCTCGATGGCCTCAGTATCCGCCCTCGCCGCTAATTCGACCACGATAACGGTACCAAGTTTTGTTGAAGCTGTGATCGCGGACGTCCTTCTCACCCCGCGAATCAGAATGGAGATCGAGGTGTGGGATCGTGCTATGAAATTGGTGGATGGTCGGCCAGATGACCTAGGTGCTGTCATGACCGCCGCTCGACTGAAAAATGCTTCGAAGCCGTCCGCCCATAACAGTTCCGACATCGGTTCGTCCTTCTGTTTTTGAACCCCTACACTTCAAGGTGCTGATGGCTATCTGCAAATCAGCTTGGCTTATCCGATGTCTAGCAGAAGTCATTTGGTCGTTTCCGGAAAGCCCAGACTTCATGGTCAACTTCGAAAAGCAGCGGTAAGTGTATGCAATGGTGTCATTTGGAAACGATGACTCAATCCACCTCGCTCTATAGTCATCTGGCAGAGATCGTAGAAATTGCTCTACCGCCACAGCGGGACTTGACCTCTCTAATCAGGTACAATTCAGAGCTCGAGGCGCTGCTGGACTCCCTTATCGACGGCCCAGCTATGTTGTCACCCTTACGGAAACCCACTGGCCTTAACCTCGTCCTATACGAAACCCTCTTCGGATCTCTGATCAGCCAAGAAGTCAATCGGCAGGATCGCGAAAGTCAAACCGTCGTCCAGCTGCTGCGCAACCGAGGAGAAGCCAAAACGCGGATGGCGAATAGAGAAGTCGAGTATAGCAACATCATGAGCAAGAGCGCCACGCAAAAGACCATCAAGGCGAAGAAGCATGTCAGCGACGCCTTCTGGTGGTCGTCTCGGCCAAGCTCAATCGGGCCGCGGGAGCTACTTTCCACCGCCGCCCTTGGCTTGGCTCGCTCGACTGGTAGTCTCGAGTTCAAAACACCGAAGGAATCGACGTTGACCATAAATCTAGCGGGCTGTCGAGCTGGTCCGCTAGATGGTGCCAACCGGTCGTACGTTTTTGAGATTTCCACCCCGGAAGGTCTACGATATGTGCTGCAGGCAAAGTCGAGGCTGGAGATGGAATCATGGATCGACATCGTTGCGAAATCTTCCGAGATGGCGATGCTGAGGAGAAAGACGTTTGTCGAACCCACCATCACCGAGGTAGCAGAGCCGTTGCCAATGTTGCGTGAGTCACGATGCTAGTTGTCTCCCCAAGATGTGAAGCTGATAAGAATTAGGATTGTAGCTACTCGCCTCACTTTGGAAAAAGAATTGCTTCGCGACTACGGCCCAGACTATGATACGGATGCTGTACCACGCGGTCCCGGAGCATGTATGGCGGAACTCGAGCGGCGTTGTTTGGAGGAGATCGGGTGAGTCGGAGCTTTTACATGGGTTGACTGAACGCTCAAAGGCTGATCTTTGCCCGATCTCGGTAAAAGATTGTACAGGATACCCGGATCTCATTCTCGGGTGGACGGACTGATCAGGTTGTTGGTCGCAGGTATGTATTCTCAGACTCCTTTATATACGTTATAGCGCAACCTAGTATTGACTCACATAAACTACGCTTATCTTGACGCCGCTAGGCCGAACTCCCGACCTGGCCAACGATGAAGCCTATGTTGACCCAAGCACCATCGCCTCTGCCTTGAAGAACTGGTTAGCAAGTATGCCCGAGTGCCTGATCACCTCGGAAAGGTACTCGGATTTCATCCTAGCAGATAGTAAGTCGCAGTAGCGAATTGAACCGCGCGAGCAAGATGTACTGATTGTGTCCTGCTGATGACGAAACAGAAATCACTGAGCGCAACGATCGACTGTACGCTATCCGAGCTTTAATCTGGTCACTGCCGGCGCCCAACTTTGCCCTCCTGCGTCGCTTGATCTCTCATTTGGATTTGGTGAACGATCATGAAGAGGAAAATCAGATGACGCCGAGAAATTTAGCCACCTGTTTTGCGCCAACGTT
>Ga0308160_10007974_pt1 | contig 10383 bp, 12 predicted proteins | sample PhyFR1_FD_201036 | JGI IMG/M metagenome (GOLD analysis project Ga0308160, IMG submission 201036) | Phyllosphere microbial communities from UC Gill Tract Community Farm, Albany, California, United States - DLSLF.R1 | ecosystem: Host-associated > Plants > Phyllosphere > Unclassified | place: USA...
ACGACCTCGAACGTCCGGAAGTTGTCGGCCTTGGCCTTGAAGGCGAGGTAGTAGTAGCTGCGGGCGACGGAGGGGAGAAGCTGGTCAGCGTTGGGTAGGATGCTATCCGGACGAGCCGTCGAGGTGAACTAACGATTTGCCGACGAGACTGAAGCGGGCAAAGACCATGACCGGGTAGAAGTAGAGGTGCTGGTACGGGACGAGCCAGGCGGCCAGGGCATCGTAGGGGATGATGCAGGCGTGGAAGGTCGAGTAGAGCGACTGGAACGAGCGCGAGGTAAAGGCAAAGAAGGCGAGCAGCTGGATGTCGGGATCGTGGACGGGGTCGTTGCAGAGCGAGTGGTGGACGTCGTGTTGCTACGAGAGGCAGGAGGGAGCGGCTTGTCAGAGGGCAGAGGCAGATGGCAAGATGACGCCGGGGAGGGCGACGCACCGAGTTCCACCAACCGAGCGAGAGGCCAGAGCAGAAGCTGGCGAGAAAGCCGCCGATGGCGTAGTCGACCGAGCGCTTGCCGGTGAGATTGTTGTGGCCGCAGTCGTGGGCTGCAGGCGCAGGAGCGGGCGGGGTGTCAGCTTGGCGGCTTTGCACGAGTGAGAGCTTAGAACCGGGCAACGCACCGACAAACATGGCCGAGTGCATGGCGAGTCCGAGCGAGACGGCCGAGACGGCAAGGTGCCCTGGTAGCCAAGCCGAGGAGAGGGGGGGGGGGGTCAGTTCATATATTGCGGAGGATGCGACGATCGAGAGGATGGGCCACTCACAGCGCTGGGTCGCGTAGTACCACGAAAAGAAGAAGGAGAGCGTGAAGGCCGAGATGCGGGCAATTGTCGCGGCGTAGAGCCGGAGCGGGTCGTTCACAAAGAGGTCGTTCTCGGAGAGAAGCTCGTGTCGGAGCCGGCGGAATGAGAGCGAGAGCTGGTGCTGCCTGAGCGGATCGACGTCGGTCGGCGGAGCGGGCGGCTCGAGGGCCTCGCGCGAGAGGGCCGGAAGGGTCATGGTCGGCGCGGGCCGGTCGGTCGGGTAGCCGTCCTTCTCGAGCGGCTCGAGCGCGGCCAGCGTCGCGTCGATCGACGGCACCTTTTCGTACTCGGCCGGGTCGGCCGTCCAGCCGAGGTGGAAGGGCGGGACGAACGGCGTCCAGCCGGTCGAGGTCGGGTCCGAGTCGGCCTTCCAGTCGGCGACGTCGACCCGGGCGCAGACAAAGTGCCGCATCTGCTGGATCGCCGCGAGCGGGTGGTTGGCCTCGATCTCGTCCGTCGCATCGCGGCCGACAAAGTGGAGGAGGACGAGAAGGCCGCCAGGATGCTGACGCCTGCAGGCAGAGAGGAAAAGGGGAAGGAGCAAGGGCAAGAGCGGCAGGCGGAAGCTAAAGTCAGCCGGGGCTCTGATTGCAGCAAGAGCCGAGCTGCCTCGAGGACGTACAGCCAGCGGTTCATACGGTAAACAAGTCCGCGGTGCATGATGAGAATGTGGCCCTGCGAGATGAGCCCTCCGACCTGCTTGCGAGTGAGCGTCCGGAGAGCGCGGTCGGGTGTGATGAGGGCGAGTGGGTCGAGGAGTGACGGCGCCGGCTTCTCGACGATCGGCAGGAGCGAGGGCGCCGTCGCCGTGATGGGCGAGGTGCAGCTGATCATGGGGCTTAAGGAGGAGGAGGAGGAGGAGGAGGAGGAGGAGGAAGGAGGGAAGGACGGAGAGAGAAGGAAGGGCCGTGCGAAAAGAGCTGGGCGCTGGGAAGGAAGGGCTGTTTGTCCGGAGCTGTGCCGGGGCGAGGTTGAGCTGCTGCTGCGCACGGGCTGCTTGAGGCGTGTCTGGGCAGAAAGGGATCGGAGACGGGGAGACGCGAGTGCAGGGTCTGGAAGGCGAGGGCAAGTGAAGGGAGCAGCAGAGAGAGGGAGGAGAGGGAAAGGTTGTCGAGGGAGGCGAGGGAAGGCGAAGAGGCGTTTCTCTTGGGCTCCCTGCGAGTCGATGAGGGCCTTGTCCCGGCCGGTAAAGGCTCGAGAGTTGGCCGCTCGGGCGGGCGGGCAAGGGGCCGGCGGTGGCGGCGGGCGCGGTCCCCTTGCGAGCCCACGCTGCGGGCGGTCTGGTCACTCGCCTCTGGGAGCGAGCCGCGCGATGTGAAGGGGAGGGGGGTTCAAACAGGGCTTCAAACCGAGCGCCCAGGCGAGAGGGGGCAGCGAGCTGCGGGGGCAGTGCGTGCCCTCGCCTTTGCCCCGCCCCGGCTCCTGTTGACAGGCGACGTGGAGTTAGGGGCGGGCTCGATCAGCAGACGGTGGCCGGCCACGCCGTCGCCGCCCGGCCGACCGACGGCCAAGGACGAGGGGGCGAGCCCGCGGCGGCGTAGATGAAACGGCTCGAGCTCGTCTAACGCTTGGCGGAGCAAGTCGACGACAGCTCGGGCGGCCGTCCACCTGGCTCGGACGCGGCCGCTCTTGGTCTCTATCGCTGCCGGCCGACGCTGGGCAGACGGTCCGGGTGCGTGCGACCTGCAGGGATGGCGGAGGGAGGAGGTAAGGCGGGCGACATGGTCGGCAGGCGGGGGCGGTGTTTGGCGAGAGCCTCCCCTCGAAAAGCCAGCCGGCTGTCTAAGGCTCGCTCGGGGTCGCTGCGCCGCGGAGGGCAGGGGAGCGTCTTGACGGGTTGGGGAGGGGTGAGCGACCTTGTCGGGTTGGTGAGCAGCTGGGGCGCGTAGCGAGGAGGGCGGTTGTGGTCGAGGAGGAGAGTGGTCGCACTCTCAGCGGCGGAGGGGGAAGGGGCGCCCGCCCGCACAGAGCAGGCCACGTCAGCCAGCAGGCAGGCAGGCTCGGTCATGCTGCCCGTCTTTCCCGATGCACGCCCGCGACTAACCCGCCTGGACCGGCGGCCGAGGCCAGGCCGGGCCAGGGCCTCCACATCCCAGCGGATCCGTCGCGCCGTTGAGAATCAAAAGTGCATGGCGAGCGCGCAAAAGGGTAAAAGGGTACAGCGGAAAATTACTACACGGGAGACGGACAGAGACAGGAAGGAGGGGTTTCGTCGGGAGGCCAGCCTTCGGGGCGCCGCTAGAGGTCCGCAGCACGACGACGATGGGGCAAGACTCGGTCGTGGCATGCGAGCCGGGCAGACATCGACCAACCGAAGCACCGTCGACCCTCTCAGCTCGAGATGACCATCAGCTCGCCGACCCACTTGCGCTCGGCCAGTTCCTTGACGAGCCAGGCCGCCGCGTCGGCCCTGTAGAGGGTGACGCCCACTGGGAGGGCCGGTGTGCACGGCGCGGTCAGCGCCGTACGAGATCTCCAGCGAGAACGACATCTGGACCAAGACAAACCGGTTCCGTCACCGATATAGCCTGCCTTGGCGACGACCGGCGGCGACGACTCGCCCCGGGCGAGAAGGACGCCGACGCGGAAGCTGAAGAGAGCGAGGGTGAGAGAGAGCAGCGGCTGTGAGGATCTACATCTAGACGACCATCGAGGAGGAGGGGGACACGCGCATGGTCCACTCGGCGTCGACGGCCTTCGATCCGTCCATAATCTCGTGATCCCAGCGCTTGACGTCCGAATAGGCTGGTTGCGCATGAAAGGATCAGCGATGGTAATCGAGCGGAGCCCTCGGTGCGGGGGAGCGCACCGGTCGGCGAGCCGATCATGATGGCCGTCTCGGCCGCGCGGGCCGTCAGTGAGAAGTGGTCCTTCGCGTCATTGTGCTGCGACACCGTGCCGAGCGCAAGCATGCGTGGCGGCTTGAGCGTGCCGCCCTCCTCCGCCGTGAGCGTTTTGAGCGTCTGATAAAGGAGTGCGTAGAAGCACGAGATTGGCTGGCCAGACGGGTGCGGCGGGTACAGGCGCGACGACGGCCCGAGGCATGAGACTGCGAGAGAGCCGTCAGCGCGCGACCAGCGGACAGATAGGCAGTCCGGGGACGCACGCATCGCATCAAAGGGCTTCTCCCGCTCGAAGAGGGCGCGGACCTTGTCGGCCTCGTCGAGCGTGCCTTCGACGAGCTCGATCCACTCGCGGTAGGCCTCGGGGATCTTGTCGGGCGAGCGGACGTAGGCGACGAGCGTGTGGCCGGCCGCGTGCAGGAGCGGGAGAGCAAGAACGCCCAGGAACGATGTGAAGCCGAAGAGCAGAAGGTGCATCGTGCCGGCGGGCGGGCGGGCAGGAGTCGCGAGTGTGGGCGGAGGGGACGGAGCTGCTAGCGCACGGCCACCTTGCCTCGATCAGCTGCCTCCAGTCGCTCTCGACTTCAAAGCCGGCCACCCTCCGGGCACGCACGCACCTGGCGAGTCTCGAGGTCGGGTCAGCAGCGAGGAGGAGGAGTTGGTCGTCGAAGAGGTTTGAGTCGCTCCTCTCGATCTCGATGCGACCGGCCCGCTGCGCGCGCGAGGGCGAGAACGGCAGGCCGACAGCCGGCCAGACGAAGGCCAGCTCGGCGTCCCCTCCAACGCTCTCTCACCTCCCCCATCCGTCCGATGTCGTTCCGTGGTCGCTCGCCTTCACCTAAGCCTCTCGCCCGGCAGCCGTCGCTTGAACGTGACGACGACGATGCCGCCGCCGCCGGTGGCCAGCAGCCACGGCTCTGCATCCTCGCCAACCTGACACCGAGTGCGTTCAGCTGCCCCCCCCCCATTCATGCCGCGTCGTGCCGTCGTTGTAGAGCCTCTTGCTGACCCGCGACTCTTGCTTCTGCTGCACACCAGACGTCCAGAAACCTCACCTCGAGGCCATCTTTTCGGCCTACGGCGAGATCTCTGGCCTCGACCTGCCCCTCTTCCGCTCCAGCGGGCAGAATCGCGGCAAGGCCGCGCTCGAGTACACGACGCATGCGGCGGCCGTCCGCGCCAAGCGGTCGATGGACGGCGGTCAGCTCGACGGTTCCGTCCTTGAGATCGTCCTCTCAGATCTCCCGCTGCCTGAGCGTTCACCCTCGCCGCTGCCCGTCCGGCGTCGCAGCCCGCTGCCACCGCCCCGGCGTAGATCGCGGAGCCCGCTCGGCGTCCGCAAAGGCGGCCGTAGCCCGTCGCCCCCTTACCGCCGCGGATACGAGCCGCCAGCACGGGGCGGCTGGGGCACGGGCATGGGGGGCCGCGACGTGCGGCTGGTTCCTGCCTCGTATGGCGGCCGGCCAACAGGGAGGAGGAGCCCGAGCCCGCGCCCCAGGGGTCGTCGGCCCCTGAGTCGCAGCAGGAGCCCAGTCGGCCGGAGGTGCGCTCTCTCTTTCCCCCCTCTGCTCCTGCGGGACGTCTCTCTTTGTGCGCTGACGAGCACTTTCCGTTATCGTCAGGTTTGCCGACTCACGCTCGAGGAGCCGGGGCCGGCCGCGCAGCTTCTCGCGCTCCCCCTCGCCTGTGCGGCGGCGTCGGTGCGTACTCCAGCCCCAATCAGTCTCTCGTTCTGTGCGCCTGTTGAACGACACCCGACTCCTCAACAGCTCGTACTCGCGGTCACTCTCGCGCTCCATCTCGCGCTCGCCTCGCCCTCGCCGGTCGTTCTCGCGCTCGGTTAGCCCGGCGGCCCGGCGCGCACGAAGCATGAGCAAGCGCAGCGACCGGTCGATGCGCTCTCTTTCGCGCTCGCGCTCGCCCGTCCGGAGGCGTTCGTTCTCACGGAGTCCCGTCCGGCGGGCTTGAGGGAGGCGGGAGGGAGGAGGACAGGCGGACCTTTCTGCGGGCCCCGGCAAGAGCCGCAGGGTCCTTAATCCATGTCGCTCCCAAGTCGAATCAGCTGCTGGTCATTCTTTGGGCGCAGTCGCAAGCTTCTCGTCTCCGGCGGAAGCTGCCCGCTTGACTCTTCGTCGACGCTTTTCGTCGGTGGTCCTGACTGGCGGCGGCACGACTGTGCTCCTCTCGACCGCCCTCGCCGCCGGCCCCGGCAAGCGGCACCGGCCGAGCCCGCCCCGGCCGCAGCCAGGCGCCTGCTTGCTCCCTCCTCCCCGACCCGTCACCATCGCCCAAGGGACTAAGCCTCACTCCTCCTCATTCATCGATCAGAGCGCAGCGCTTGGCCTGGAGGCGAACTCTCTCCCCTCCTCCTCCCTCGGAGCCCATGTCGCTCTTCTTCAGGCCATCGGCGTCGGCCGGCCCGTCGACCGCGCCTCCGACGACGCTCGACTCGGTCGTCCTGCTTCCTCTTACACGCCGGTCGTACGCCTTTGCTCAGAGCTCGCCCGACCGGCTCGTCGGTCTGCTGAGCTCGCAACCGGGCGCCATCGTCCGCACCGGCGACGTCATCTCGCTTGCCTTGGATTGGACCGCCCAGGACGTCGGCCGTCAGCCGCAGGTCAGCTCGGACGAGGCAGGCGGGGTCTGCGCTTGGCGGGTCGTGATGACCGAGCCCGTCCTCTCGGGCATCTTTGTCGCTCCGCCAACGGAGGACGACGATGGCGAAGAGGCACTCGAGCCAGAAGGGAGCTCCCAGTCGACCCAGCTCATGGTCGCTCCCTGGCAGCTCGGCAGCGAGGCCGAGGGCGACGCGGCCGAGTCGGAGCCTGACGACCATCTCGCTCGGTCGACGTCGTCCCTCTCGCAGCGGTCCAACTCGTCGTCGGCATCGTCGCAACGGACAGTCAAGCCGATCCTTTCACCGCCACCGACACCGCCGCCAGAGGTGGAGCCCGACGTTGCCGACGACGACGCTACAGACGGCGACGACGACGACGAAGACGATGACGACTTTGAGATTACGTCGTCGTTCCTTCAGTCGGCCCTGCTCTCGTCGAGCACGGCGGCCCTCCCTCCCGGTCCATCGTCAGAGAGCAAAATCTCGGAGTCCACCGCTTCGCTGGCCTCGTCGCAAGGGATCGGTGCCTTCCGGGCACCTCAACTCGGCCGGTCCTTCCAGGTCGGAGCACTTTCGGCCCGGCTCGGCAGCGGCCCGTCAGACGAGGACGAGTCGACGGCGTGGGTGCGGACACGTGTCCTCGGCGAGGTCGGCTGCTTTGATGGTGACTGGGTACGCCCATCGTTCCCTTTGCCTTGCTCTGTGGAAATCGCTGACGAGAAGCGTCTTCCTTGACAGCTCGCCATCAAGGCCGTGTCACTGGACGAGGACGACGACACGTACGGCGACTGGCGAATCGTCCGCGTCCGCGCGCTCGAGAACACACGAGACCATCCGCAACCGATCAACCTTCCGCCGTTGCTTCTCCGCAACCTTGCGCCTCTGGCGACCTCTCCTTCGTTCGACTCGCGACCCAGCTTGAGCCTCGTTCCGACCTCGTTCACGCCTTCGGCTCCGCCGCCGCTGCCGACCGCCGTTTCGGTCACGCTGGAGCGCTTGGCGTCTCCAGCCAGCACGAGCAAGCTCCTGCAGAAAGAGGTCGTCGGCCGCCTGCGGGCCTACTTTGAGCGCTCAGGCGCCGGCCGCCGTGTGCTCAAAGTCGGCGACCTCATCGGTCTCGGCGTCGACGAGAATGCCATCGACGACGCCGAGGAGGATGGCAGCGCGCCCTCGCCGACGAAGTCCGTGTCGCCCGGACTTCTTCTGCTCATTCGCTGAGCATCGCTGATCGAGTTGAACCTGCGCGCCTCTCCAGGGAGCCCTCGCAACCGACGACGCCCGTCTTCTTCCGTGTCCTGCATCTGCGACAGTCAAAGCCCCCGATCGACGATCAAGGAGCGCTTTCAACCCCGGAGTCGTGGGAGGCGCGTGCTCTTCGAGGCGACTTTGGCTGCATTGTCGATCCGGATGAGACGATGATCGTCCAAGCCGGCTCTGGTAAAGGGCTCGGCGTAGGAGGGCCGTTTGTCGAATGGCTGGGACTCGGTGCGTCGACTCAAGCAATGTCGTCGGGCAGTCACGCGCTGACGACGACGATGATCTGAGCAGGCCCCTGTCTGCCGCTTCCGCCGCATCCAGCTGCTCCGGCGACGCTCTGCAGTCTGCACCGGATCGTCGCATCAGCTCTCCAGCCGTCGATGGCTTCCTTTGGTCTCCAGCTCTCGATCGTCCTCAAAGGCGCCCGGGGCTGCGGCAAGAGGATGATAATCCGGAGCCTGGCCGCCCGGATGGGTCTCGGCGTGCTCGAGGTGCGACCAGAGTCGCCTGTCACCTGTCTGTGCTGCCGCTGACGACAGTCGGGCTGGCGGTCCTTCGACGACAGGTCAACTGCTTCGACGTCGTCGGCGAGACGGATGCCAAGACTGAGGGCGTCCTTCGGGCGCGGTTCGAACGGGCGGCGTCGAGCTCGCCCTGTATCCTCCTCCTCCGGCACGTCGAGGCGCTCGGACGCAAGGGTCAGGCGCAAGAGACCGGCAAAGGTGAGTACCAGTCGTTGCGAGCGCGACGAAGAGTTGGCTCCCTGACCTCCCTCCCCCCACTCACTAGAGCCCCCGATGGCGGCCGTCCTCAAGGACTGCATTGACGGTCTGGCAGAGACCTGGAAATCGTCCGCCTGGCCGGTCATCGTCATCGGCACGACTGGGGACGTCGACAAGGTGCCGGCCGCCATCCTTGGCACCTTCAAGGAGGACATTGTCATCACCGTCCGTCCTCCCCCTCCCTTATCACCTCTGTGAAAAGGACCGTCGCTGACGTCCTGCGATGGCTTGCAGGCCCCGGACGAGCGAGAACGTCTACGGATCCTCGAGACAATCCTCGCCGGGGTTCGCATCTCGGCCGACGTCGATCTGGGCGCGCTGGCAGTCGAGACGGCAGCGCTCGTCGCCCAAGACCTCGTGTCGCTCGTCCGTGGCGCGCGGCACGCCGCCTTGCAGCGCGTGATCCTGCGCCGGTGCGGGCACTCTCTGTCTACAGTGTCACTCTTTGCCCCCAGCCAGCTGATCACAATGACCTCTCGCACAGCGCGACGCCTCTGACGAACTTTGCCGTCGCCGGTCTACCTCTGACGTCGGCCGACTTCGCACACGCCCTCGAGGCGGCTCGGTCGTCCTATTCTGAGAGCATCGGCGCGCCCAAGATACCAAACGTCTCGTGGGACGACGTCGGCGGGCTCGCGAGCGTCAAGCGCGAGATCCTCGACACGGTCGAGCTGCCCTTACTGAAGCCCGAGCTATTCGCGAGCGGCCTCAAGAAACGCTCCGGTGCGTCACGGAGACCTACGTGCCCATCCTACCTGCTCAGGGCTGACCTCCCAGTTCAGGCATCCTCCTCTACGGCCCTCCGGGTACCGGAAAGACGCTGCTCGCCAAGGCGGTCTGTCTTAACCGCTACCTCTGCTCGTGCTTCCGCCACTCTTGCTGACGACGTTCACCCTTCGCCCCGCCCCCCTTTCCTTCCGCCTTTGCGTTTCAGGTCGCAACGTCGTGCTCGCTTAACTTCTTCTCGGTCAAGGGCCCCGAGCTGCTCAACATGTATATCGGCGAGTCGGAGGCCAACGTCCGGCGCGTCTTCCAGCGCGCGAGGGACGCCAAGCCCTGCGTCATCTTCTTTGACGAGCTCGACAGCGTTGCGCCCAAGCGGGGCAACCAAGGCGACTCGGGCGGGGTGATGGATCGGATCGTCAGCCAGCTGCTGGCCGAGCTCGATGGCATGGCCGGCGGCGACGGCGGCGGCGGCGGCGACGTCTTTGTCATTGGCGCGACCAACCGGCCCGATCTGCTCGATCCGGCGCTCCTCCGGCCGGGCAGGTACGTTTTCCCATCCGACGCGCTCGCTCCGATCGGGGCTGCTGCTGATGGTTCCCGCTCTGGCAAACCCCCCTCTGGGCGAGAACAAACAAAGGTTTGACCGGATGCTCTACCTCGGCGTCAGCACGACGCACGCCGCCCAGCTCAACATTCTCGAGGCCCTCACGCGCAAGTTCCAGCTCGAGCCGGATCTGCAGCTCGGTGCGATTGCCGAGCGCTGCCCGTTCAACTATACAGGCGCCGACTTCTATGCGCTGTGCTCGGATGCGATGCTCAAGGCCATGACGCGCAAGGCGGAGGAGATTGACCAGACGATTGGTACGCACCCCCTCCCCCCTGCCCTTCTCTCCTACCTGGCTGGTCGCAATCGAGAACTCACAACCCGTTGGCCCTATCTCCCTCCGCAAACAGCCGAGATCAACGCCCGGCCGCCCTCCGCGATCAAGTCGGGCCACCCGCAGCCGATGACGGCGCCGTACTACCTGTCGGAGCTCGCCCGGCCGGCCGAGCTGGCCGTCCGGGTCTCGGCCGGCGACTTCTTGCGCGCGCTCGACGAGCTCCGGCCGTCCGTCAGCGAAGGCGAGATGGCCCATTACGCGGCGGTCCAGAGGCAGTTCCAGGGCCCCCCTCCACCCCCACCACCACCACCACGACCTTCGCTATCGGTGCCGGACGACGAGGGCGAGACGACGACGACGATAACGGCGGCGGCGGCGGCGGCGGCGTCGGCGGCGGCGGTCGATGGCCAAGGTCGGCAGGCGGGAGACGGGCCGAACGCGCAACGGCTGACCAAGAGGGCAACGTCGCCGCCGCC
>Ga0308160_10007975_pt1 | contig 10379 bp, 15 predicted proteins | sample PhyFR1_FD_201036 | JGI IMG/M metagenome (GOLD analysis project Ga0308160, IMG submission 201036) | Phyllosphere microbial communities from UC Gill Tract Community Farm, Albany, California, United States - DLSLF.R1 | ecosystem: Host-associated > Plants > Phyllosphere > Unclassified | place: USA...
TAGTAGTTTGATTGCTTCCATTGCCGCTAGGGAGACGGACAAGTTGGCACAAGCTCAGGAGGAATTGAGGCAACAGAAGAGGCAGGCTATCGCCGAGGGCAAACCAGTTGGTAAGTTCCGTGATTCATTCTCTTTTCTCATGAGCTGACAAACAGATGAGGAGACAACACTCGCATCATGGCCCCAACTCCACTCTTTCGCAGTCGGTCTACCCGGCGCACCCGATTTGGTCGCTGCCCGAAAAGCTGCCGATTTCTTGGGAACTGTTCACCATGAATACACCTTTACCCTCGAGGAAGGTCTTGACGCCATCGAGGAAGTCATCTACCACCTCGAGACCTTTGACGTTACTACTGTCCGAGCTTCCACCCCCATGTACCTCTTGTCTCGAAAGATCAAGGCTATGGGAGTCAAGATGGTCTTGTCTGGTGAGGGATCTGATGAAATCTTTGGTGGTACGTCAAATCGCTCTCAAATCGTGTACGAGCTGACGACCAGGATACCTTTACTTCCATGCCGCTCCCAACGCCAAGGATTTCCATGAGGAATGTGTCAAGCGAGTCAAGAACCTCCACACTGCCGATTGTCTACGTGCCAACAAGTCTACCATGGCTTGGGGTCTTGAAGCTCGAGTACCTTTCCTCGACAAGAAGTTCCTAGAGGTCGCCATGAACATTGACGCAAAGTACAAAGAGTTCAACAAGGGTGCCGATCAAGAGACTGATTCCGAAGGTCGACCCAAGATGGAGAAGGTCAGTCATGTTGTCTTTGTTTGCCTTGGAGAGTGCTGATAATCAGTACATCTTGCGAAAAGCATTCGACTGCTCCCCCGATGGAAAGGCCTACCTACCCGACTCTATCCTCTGGCGACAAAAGGAACAATTCTCCGATGGTGTAGGATACTCCTGGATCGACGGAATGAAAGACCAAGCCGCCGCAACAATCACCGACGAACAAATGGCAAGCCGTCACGAACGTTTCCCACTCGAAACTCCCGATACCAAAGAAGCATACTGGATCAGGCAGATCTTCGAACACCATTTCCCTACCGAGGCTGCTGCCAAGACTGCTGTTAGGTGGGTACCTAAGCAGGAATGGGGTGTTAGCTCCGATCCTAGTGGAAGGGCTGTCAGTATTCATACTGCTGCTTACAAGGATGGTGAGGGAAAAGTCGTTAACGGCAAGCAATAGAGGTAGAGGGTGGTAATACAGGATAGGATACATGCATTGGCTGCTGGTGAGCATTGTGACTAGGCTGAGTATGCGGTTCACGGTCTCGTGCATTGACATGTACTCACTTGCACCAGAGACGAGGTGGTCACTGAGCTCAGAGCTGAACTACAGTACGGTCGGGGATAACAGCGCAATCATCCACATCATACAGTATTCACAATGTTACATGCTCCACACAATTCGATGATTCCAATCTATTCAACACAACCCGATATCCCATCTTTCTGCTGATTCCGATTCTTGTCCAATTTTCTACTCCGTGCGGTTTCCCCATCTATTCAGTTCGACTTTCTGATCTAATCAAACACCTCCCTGCTCATCAGCTTCTGGCCAGCACAAAGACTCACATAGCCCCATACTCAAACACCCTAAACAGTTCCTCATTATACACATTAGGAGTCCAATGAATCCTAGCTATCAGCTGTGATTTGAGAGGTACAGCTAACATACACTGATGTCCAATCCAGACCCATTTCAGCATGTACCAATCCCCTAGCTTCCCATTCTTTCATCTCGGAATCGGGGACACCTCTGAATAAAACCTATCTCATCAACGTTGCGATGGGTAGGGGACGTACCATTAGACGAATAAGAACATCTGGGGGTGGGATCATCGTGAGTGTGGTTGTTGGGTTCAATTGATCAGGACCTAAGATCCTGTATGCCTACTGATTAGTTCTTACCTCCAAGAAGACTCCCAAGAGGTCTCCCGGAAGAGAGAAGGAGAGGAGGAGGGAAGGGGACGAACAATATTCTTATGCCTGGTAATACCAGGCAACCAAGCAGTAATCATACTAGTCCTCGATTCAACCGGTAATCCAAGAGTCGCAAGAACACGATCGATATGGGGCACGAAAATAGTTTGGGGCAAACACCAGGCGTTTACAGGTCTAACATCTGGCCAAGCGGGGATAAGAGGGCCGTCGGGGGCCAACTCGGCTGGTTGGGGTTTGGCGCTGGGCCTGCCTATCAGCTTATAGAACTGCTGGACGGAATGGGAATGGGAAAGGGAGAGGGACGTGCAGCATTTCAACGAATAACCCTTTAGCCTCTGTTCCTGTTAAGAGATCTTCGACAGCTCCGCCTGGATTGACTTTGAGAAACCACCTTAATCGTTGCCGAGTCCCATCGGGGATTAGGGAGGTCATCGGGTATGCTGAGGTGATTTGCCAATCTTGAACCGAGAGGGATACCTCCAACTGTCATCGATATCAGTAACGTCTCCTTTCTATGAGGAGCATGAGAAGCTGAGAGCCTCCGAGAAGGTGGGGGGAGCAAAGCACTCACACTTCGTTCCTCGGGGAAAATGAGATCAATCTTGAGTCTCACAGACCTTGGTCGAAAGACGAGACGAGCAGTATTCTTATTATGTACAGCATCTACTAATTAGCCCATGTTCCAAATCGTGAGGTAAGAGGCACATTTGGTAAGAACTTCATTAGGACCTAATTGGCGTCCTGTAAAAATCTGTTTGAAGGTGGTAGGTTCGATCTTTAGGGTTCCTAGGTATTCTACCATTACCACATCATCTTATGGGTGACTCACCTCCTGCCGGCGGACCTTTCGCGAGATCGCTATCATCAGCGGTGTAGAGGACATGGGTTAAAGACTTACCCAGAGATAGAAGCTGTCATTGCTACTGTCTTCCCTGCCGTAGTCTCGCATGATATGCTCTGATCCGTTGATGACCCCTTGGCTAAATTGTCAGTATTACTACATGTCCGTCGACTTACCAGGAGCAGCAGGAGCCGATCCGCCATCTTTCTTACCCCCTCCCCCTCCTCCTGCTGGTGCAGGTGCCGCTCCTCCCCCAGCACTAGCTGCAGGACCTGCTAATCCCGCCTTTTGATCAGCTGATCTCTGGAGGAAACCTGATGTACTCACAGTCCCCAACGACCTAGACGGGCTGCCAGAGACTAGGGTGTAGACTTACATTCTTATCCCATGCGTGTACGTCCAATCTGACCACATGTTTCCCGGCGCAGGCGTAGTGGTATGAGTCGTTGTCGGTTCTGTCGTCAGCCTCTTATCTTTGAAGTGAAGTGAGATTGATGCCGAACCTCAACTGGATCATTGATGTAGGTAGAGAAGGCAGAATGGCAGGGGAGGAGACTCACATGAAGATATCCTGTGTACCCGCATACCCCCCAATCCAAGGCATATCAGAAGCTTTACAGCTCAAGCGGGTAATATGAGTATCTTTTGGAATCTGAAATTTCTCCTGTGCCGCAGCTAAAGCTTTCTGATAATGTCAGCTCCAATGTTCCACTTGTAGCGTAGAGTTTTCAGCTTGTAAAGCTGGATGAGAAGAATAGACTCACGTCGAAGGTGGTGGGCATGAGGACGAATGCTTCTGTACCGCCACCGCTTAGGAGGAGCATTCTTGGAGGAGCAGCCATTCTGGGATCGGCCTTTCGGAGCTTGGTTGAAATCGATTTGATGGTGTAGTTAATCGTGTCTGAGAAGTAGGTAGGTGATCAGAATAAGAATGGAGAAGTCTGTTTGGAGAGTGAGAAGTATAAGTAGTCAGTAAAAACGCCTTGACGCTATTGTCATCTCATGCACGAGGTTAGTGCGCCATGTGTGTGTGTCAGAAAGAAGAGAGGAACAGGAACAAAGAGATCGATTCTTTTCAAAGTGCAGATAAAGTTGCCGTAAATCGTACCTTGACCTGCTTCAAGCGATTAATATCCTGGTACCTCAATGTACCTCACTGCGAGAATAATCAAGATTAGATAGCCCTGGTAATGGTACCTTGCTGATTTCCAAGACTTGGTTGCATTCTTAAAGATATCTCTTAAACTCGACGTATATAGACAAAACACAAAATATCAACCTTTTTCACACGTCCACATGGATCCAGTCCAGTATCAAAGAACCACCTTCTCCTCTTTTCCTATATACTCTATACCCTTTCCTCCTCCACTCTTTCACGAGTCTCTAAGCCTCAGTCTTGGTCTCCTCCTTTGGAGTCGCCGCGGCGCTAGATTCGGCGGTATGTCCCTGCTCCTGTGAAGATGGGTGGTAAGGGTACGGCTGTGGAGGGTAAGTCGCTCCTTGCGGAGCAGATGGTAGAGGTTGTACACCAAGATCATCAAGTCCAGATCGGGGAGCTTGTCGTGGTGATCCCAATAATGCCGAGATGGCCAATGAAGACCTTCGTTCGGTGGTGGGTGGTAGCCAAAGTGGTTCAGAGGCGTTGTTTCCATTTCCATTTCCATTACTGTTACCATTTCCGTTAGGTCCAGTCTCTCTGATGGCATCATTCAAGTTCTGGGGAACGGCCGAAGCGGGTCGTGGCATCTTTCTCGAATCTTCATTCTCATCTTCAGCTCGTCGCTTTCGATCATAGTTCCCATATGGATACTGCGATTGCTGGTCGGGCGCAGAGTACTGGAAAGGCGAGTCAGACGGGTTGCCCGGGTAGGGATATTGAGCGTAGGGACCTTGACCTGGGGCTTGGACGGGTGGGGCGCCAGCACCAGGAGCTCCTGGGGGGTAATAACCACTGGGAGGAGGGGGGTAGGCGTACGCTGGACCGGATGATCCAGGAGCCGCGGCGTAGTGAGGAGCAGGAGTTTGATGCTCGTAGTAGTTATCCGCAGGGGGGTGAGGAGGGTACGCCCCCTCGTGATGAGGGTAGGCGTTCGAGTGAGTGGGCGAAGAAGACCACTGTCCCTGAGGCCCTGGGGGATACATTGGTGATTGAGGTGGTGGGCCGTGAGCAGAGACTGGAGGTTCCGACTCGGCGTAATGTTGCGGGACGGGTAACTCTCGTCCACTTGCAGACATGGGTCGGTAAGGGTAGGGAACTGGAGGCCCAGCATCAGAAGGCGCTCCGGCGGTAGGAGGTCGGTTCTGATCGTAATTACCATATTGGTATGGGTAACCAGATGAAGAAGGGGGTCGTCGAGATGGTCCACCATTATCGACAGCGTGCTGATCGGGGTAAGGGTAAGGTTGAGCGTATCCGGTACGTGGACGTTCTTCCCATCCAGGTTGGAATTCACCAAATTCGTTGGTTTGTTGACTTGGTGGGGGATCACCGCCTCTTCCACCTCGATACTCGTTATGTCGAGGACGCTCGACTGCGTTCTTGGGTACTTCAACAATCTCGCCTCGCTTTCGCTGTTCACGTCCAGCCTTCATGCTAAGGTTGACATGTACGGTGTTGAGAGAACTGAGCATCGCCTCGTTCAATGCCATATGATCGGCATGAACAGTAGCGGCATGCTGTCGAAGATTGTCCAATCGAGAGAATGCTTTTCCACAATGACAAGGGAATGGTCGTTCTCCAGTATGTTTTCTAATTGTCAGCGTTATATTCCAGCTAGTAAATTAGGTACTTACCGTACGTGCCTGGCAAGATGTTCTGATCTCGTAAAGACCTTGTCGCAATCGCCAAATCCTTTACACCTAAACATTTTCCCACCACTCACACCAACAGGTACGATAGGTGCACCTTCAGGAGTAAAAGTAACGCTATGTTCAACTTGTCGACCACCACCATGGCTTGAAGGAGGTGGCGAAGGCATGTGATCACTAGGGTTGGATGCAAGTCCGTAATATCCGCTTGAAGGAGGTGGGGGAGGGGGGTAGGTGTTGCTTGTGACTGGAGTGATTGGGGCTTGGGCAGGGTAGCCGTGAGATGATCCTGGAGCGGGCATTTCGTTATATGGCGAATGGGGGTTCTTGGAGTATGAGCCGTGAGATGAATTGAGTCGGTCGGGACCTCCAGATGATCCAGGTGCGCGTGGGTACGATGTATAAGGTTCTTCGTGTGTCTGATATGACATCGATTGTCTAGAGAACAGTACCTATATATCCAGGACAGGACCGAGATCTACTGTTAAAGCGAGACCTTCTTTTATACTAAAGATCGACGCAATTACTAGATGTATCAGCGCAATCCTTCCCTAGGCCGCCAAAATAACAAAGAAAGGTGAAAGTAAAGAGAGAGAAATAGTATGTCGATCAACACATCACAAGGGGATGGCACCGGAATGAGGACCAAAATACCCCCTTTCCCCCCTGACCTCAAGACCGATGGGCCTGACTTCCTTTCAAGCACCGAGGAGGATGCCTTGCCTCCTTTGACCGAGGATCTAAGGACAGGGAGGGAGGAAACGGGATCTGACAAGATGATAGATGGGCTGGGTGGGTGCGGATAGGATTGTCAGACAGTCATGTAGTCTCGCCCAATATAGGCGAGTCAGGATAGAGATGGATAGAGGTGATGATAGCCATGCAGATGGGGTGACATAGCGTCCCGGACGGTATTGCGCCAATTTTCAAATGGCAAAGAACCCACGCGGGCCCATGCATCCCTCCAGCGGTTGTCAACCCGCTCGAATCCCCTCCTTTTTTCATCCCTCTTCATTGACGAGAGACACATTCTTGAGACAGGAAGACGCGACTCACCCACTGCAGATCCTCGTTCCTAGACGATACGAGAAGCAGGCACCTCTTACTTTCTGAGGTGGCGGGTGGTTCTTTTGGTTAATTGTCTTTTGAAGAAGTCGTAGTGATTCTGGCGAGTAGACTGTAGCTGTATGTGTGTGATAGAGTAGAATAGCGTCGCTATGGATAGTGATACTACTGTATATTCTACTGCTGTATACTACTACTGTATAATACGTTGTATGTAAAGTAAGAAGGAGGGGTACCTTGTTGGTTCCTCGTACCTAGACTCAAAACACAAGAAAGGGTCCAGACAAATAGTTCAGGGTAAAGGGAAAGGAGGGATTGTAGTGCGCTAAGGGGGTCAGCCGGGAGGGCGCGCGAACCCTGCAAACCCTGATTTACGTGACGATGACCAATTAAGTCATCCGCCACATTCGGAAACCACACGGCGTTAGTTAGGCACGGCTTGACTGCTCCTTATCGCTTCACCAGCCAATTCAATCGAGGAATGTGGCCTACTATTGTGATATCTCATGATATACCCCTTGTTTCATCTTGATCCCGTTGGAGAATGAGGGTGGTAGATGATATACAGTGCTCTGTCAGTCGAGCTATCCGTCTAAGAGCCTTGTTTCGGGTCAACCATCCTGTAACTTGGAAGTGATCATGGTGACCCTCTCCTTGACCCGGTATTTCAAGACTACTCATTTTCCAGGCTCATGTCTGCACAATAAGGGGAAGAACAGGAGAATAACTAGAGAAGAGAAGATTGAAGGCGAGGCGAGGTAACGGGAGGTTCTCCGCGAGATATGGCATCGAGAGAGATATGCTTATTCTGCAACCTACATCATCTAAGCTTGACAACACCGTCCACAAGGGTTCCACCTCTCTTCTCTACCCACTCCTCTCCCTCCTCGCCCACCCACTGGGTCGCCCAATCCAGCTTCATACTCATATAAGCCTTCTTCATAACCTCCCAAGCTCTTTCCCTCACTCGATCCTCAGCCCAACCAAGGACTATTCGTTCATATGTGCTCGCAGAATCGTCATTTAGTAATTGGAAATATCGCATTGGGTTGAATCTTTCGACTGATAGTGCTCGCGAAGCTTGTACAGCGTAGGAAAGTGAGGAGAGGGAGAGGAGGGGATGGTCTTGACGAGTCGTTGGTGGATCTGGAGTGAATTTAGAGTAGAGGCGGGTAGGGGGAGGCGAAGTGAGATGGAGGAGAGTAGAGTGGAAATTCGAGGTAGACGGTTCACTCTGGACTAATTGCAGAAGTAGTAGTATCGAAGCGAATTGGACTCGATTATCCTCTTTGTGGACCGAGAGGTCGACGATATCTCCAACGAGGTCATCGACAGGCGTTGCTTTGCTTTTACCTTTCCTATCGTCCACAGCGTGATATAAACCCGGTACCAGACCACTGAGAGAGCTATTGAGTTGAGGGATATGTTTGGCGAGTATGGCGATTCTGGCAGATGACTCGAATACTGCAGATTTAGCTTCATATCCTATCTTGAGTATCAGGAGACTCACCTTCAATGGCGAACTCGTCAATTCGGCCAGAGGCTACTACACCCTCTCTCAGCTTACCTGCCAGTTAGCGTTATACACACAGGACTGTGGGTACATACGGAAAAGCAGGACGATACTGGATAAACTCTCCAATTCTTCCTGCCGACCCGGGGCTGGAGCAGTATGTCTAGCAGTCTTGAAGGCAGTATAATGCTTATCTATCTGCGTTATGAGCATGTATCCAAGTAGGTTCAAATGAATAACGTACCCGCTCATCAATGTATATCCGATATCGATCCTGCATCTCAAAGACCTTCAACCTGGAATGAGCTTCACCTCATAGTATATTGCGTGGACTCACGCATCACCCTCTGCACCATCCCCTCCACTCCTAGAAACAGACTGGATCAATTCCATTGGATCGAGCTTGACTTCCGCTAGGCGGCCATTTGGTCTCGTGCGATCTGCTGGAGATGGATATATCCGAGAAGACGATCCCGTAGGCCGGCTCTGCGAGCTGTTCCCGTTGAGTCTTCTAGGCTGGGCCGTACTGCGAGGCGGTGATTTGTCCGAGAAGTGTTGGCGACCATCAGATGCGGGTGCAGGCTGAGCCTTGGCCCGCATGTGAGGTGGTCTGTATGCCATCTTACATGTATAGATGAAAGTGGAGGTGAATTGACGCGTCTTCGGTCGAGTCATCCGGCCCGACCTTTCCCCGAATCATTGGTCTTTCTACGATACTGGCCTAGAAATACTGCTGCACCTTGCTTGCTGGTCTAGTTTACATCAGGATCAAAAGGCATCCAACCTCTACAATTCCTAGCTCCACATAAACATTTCGTTAATCCTTCCCCGCCTTCTCCTGCCCCTTGCGATTCCCCTCCAATACCAGACGCATCCGCATAATCATATGTCAATTCCTCCCCTTCCTCGATATCCCTCTTCGCCTACTCGTCAGCTCCTTCCTTTGATATCATATGAGTAGAGGACATACAAAGATAGCAGCTCTTGGCCAAACTGAATCACCACCCCACCTTACCACCTGCACCACGCACGTCGGATCACAAGAATGATTAAAGAACCTCCCCACATTCCCTTTATATCTCGGATCAATATGGATTCTCTGCCCAGGTAAGCGGAGAGTAAGGATATAATTCCCCTCCCCTTTCTTTCGGTGTATTTTGGACCATCTATCATTGGCCTCTGTGGTGGAGAGGTATTCGCCTGCGTAGAGGCATATGAATGTCCCTTTTCCCAATGTCTTGATACCATCGTAGAATGCCCCTAGACCGATTTCGTTGCTGGCTTTGACGTGTATCGGGATCCTAGCATCAGCTCAACCTCTTGCTTGGCATACTTGAGTCCACGCTGAGTCACGCGATTAGAACACTCCATACCGCATGGACAGGCGGGTCCGCATTCCACCAGAGGCATGTTCTGGGGTAAAGCTTCAAGGTTGAGTTTACCTGCTTCATCGCTGCTTCCTTGGTGGGTAAAGAAATTACCTTGATCATCAGTACTACCACAGACGTGTGGGTGACATACCAAAAGTAGAGACGCATTCGCATTCATCGCTATTAGTTACTCCGCAGCCGGATGTACAGTCGCAGTGCCATTCTTCGGCATCTTCGTCACTATCTTCGTCCGCGGGTGTCCTTTCAGCCACGGTTGAAGGGATGATTGAATCGGCGATATACTAACATGCATCAGAACCGAATCATAAGTACGTGTGAATGAAAGATGAATGCGAGGAAAGGATGTCATGTATGAAATGAGGATGATAAAGGAGGAAAGGATATCATGTTTGAGAACGAGGAGGAGGAATTGAAAAGGAGGAGGAGGAAATGAGGACGGACAATCAAATCATTCAACGAGGACAAAGAGTCACTCGGCGTCACGCGTAATCTTGGCTCGATCTCCCATAATATCGTCGACAACGACGTCGTTTCTACTGATTCCGAAGCCGATTCCCGTAAAGCTGTGCTTTCCACATTTGCCATTACTCACTACTCGTTGTAGTAACAGTACTTGGCATACATGTGCCGAATCGTACCACGTTGATCGGGGTATAATTACGATTCTAAGTATTTTGTACTGCCACTTTACTGCTGCTACATTAGCACTAAGACGAAAGAGGGGAAGCCGGATCCTCGACCTACCGGATGACTACGGAATGTACTCGTACTCTGTAGAAAGGGCTTCTTTAGTTGAAATAGAGGCGTATAGA
>Ga0308160_10007980_pt1 | contig 10371 bp, 7 predicted proteins | sample PhyFR1_FD_201036 | JGI IMG/M metagenome (GOLD analysis project Ga0308160, IMG submission 201036) | Phyllosphere microbial communities from UC Gill Tract Community Farm, Albany, California, United States - DLSLF.R1 | ecosystem: Host-associated > Plants > Phyllosphere > Unclassified | place: USA...
AAGGCCAAGGAAATCATCGACGCAGGCAGGGCTGGCAACGCTTCCAGCAGTAGGTTAACAATCATGCCATCACGCACCACCTCATACAGCCCCACTTTCAGCTTGGCGAGCTTCTCGCCCGGTGACGCACTCAGCACCTGGAACAATTTATCAGGATCACCGCTGCACAGCGGAGCCTTACGGTAATCCGCCTGGAGTGGCAGGCGCTGTTCACACTCCGCCAGCGCACAACTGAGGCCAAAGGCGACCGAGGGTAACGGGCTGTCGGCGGGTGCTTTCCCCACCTGCCAGCTTTTTAGCCAAGCCAACGCGGCCTGAGTCGCTTGCGCCAGCGTTTCCTGACTGAATTCCGGCAGCGGCGCGATTTCGCCCCAGCCTTGCCGTTCACCCTGTTGCAGACGCACCAGCAAGCCATCGCGGGTTTTTAGCCGCTGATTGCGCAGTACCACCCCCGCTTCCATCGGCAGGCAATAGCGGTAAACCACCGCGTTACGATCCAACGCACGCATTATGGATTACGCTTAAATTTGCTGAAGTCCGGCGCGCGCTTTTCATTAAATGCATTGCGCCCTTCCTGACCTTCGTCGGTCATGTAGAACAACATGGTGGCGTTACCCGCTAGTTCTTGCAAACCGGCCTGACCATCGCAATCGGCGTTCAATGCCGCTTTCAGGCAGCGCAATGCCATCGGGCTGTTTTGCAGTATTTCGCGGCACCAGCGCACGGTTTCCTTTTCCAGATCGACCAAGGGGACGACGGTATTGACCAACCCCATCTCCAGCGCGGCTGCAGCATCATACTGGCGGCACAGAAACCAGATTTCACGCGCCTTTTTCTGGCCAACGATACGCGCCATATAAGATGCCCCCCAACCGCCATCAAAGGAACCGACCTTTGGCCCGGTCTGGCCAAAGATGGCGTTGTCCGCCGCGATGGTAAGATCGCACATCATGTGTAGCACGTGACCACCACCCACCGCATAGCCACCACGGGTTTTGGGCAGGTGCGGATCTGGCGCTGGAAGTCGAGCACGTTCAGATGATGCACGCCGCTGTCATCGCGATAGCCACCATAGTCGCCGCGCACTTTCTGATCGCCCCCGGAGCAAAAGGCTTTATCCCCCGCACCGGTGAGAATAAGGGTGCCAATGCTGTCGTCATAACGGGCATCGGCCAGCGCACTGATCATCTCTCGCACCGTATGCGGACGGAATGCATTGCGCACCTGCGGCCGATTGATAGTGATCTTGGCGATGCCCTCGGTGGACTTGTGATACAGGATATCGTCGAAAGCGCCAGAGCAATCCTGCCAGTCGATGGCGGCACATCCGAGTTCTTGTTGTGGATAAAGCATGATTCGGTTCCTTAACCAGGGTTAACGAGAAAATCTTGTAGCTCGGTGACAAAATCCTGCGGGTTGACCAGATGTGCGTTATGCCCAGCCCGCGGCACAATACGCAACGGCAGCCCGGCGTGGCGCGCCAGCCGTTGAAATTTGGCATCATTTTCGCCGCACAGTACCCGCAGTGGCACCGTCAGTTGCCGCAGTTGCGGCACCAGGAAAGGCTGTCGCCCCAATGAGGTGGCCTCCAGCATGTCAGCCACCGCCGAGCCGCTATTGTCGGCACGCGCAGTGATCAACGCTTGGCGGCGCACAGGACAGAGTTCAGTAAACACTGGCTGCTGATACCAGTCTGCCAGCCCCTCGGTGATCGGCTGGCGGCGAAAGCGTTCAGCCCAGGCGGCATCCTGTGCACAACGTTGGCTACGCCGTTGTTCACAGTCCAATCCCGGATTACTGCCTTCAATAATGGCTCCTTGCAAACCGTTATGTCGGCCATGACAAGCGTAATACATGGCGATACGCCCACCCAGCGAGTACCCTACCAGCCAGTAACGTTCAATGTGGTGTCGTCGCACAGTAGCGCTGATTTGCGCACTGATATCATCAAAACCGCCGCAGGTAACGGCAACGGAATCACCGTGACCAGACAGATCGATGGCCAGTGATGGCCATTGCGCACAGCACGCGGCGATCGCCCGCCACTCATGGTGGTTGCCCAGCAAGCCGTGCAACCAAATCAGCCACGGACGCCCCGCTTCACCCGGTTGCAAAACGCATGTCGCCAGCCTCATTGCAGCGCCATGTGCTGCACCAGATAGCGTAGGCTCTCGGCTCCATCACTAGGCGGCACCTGCAGTTCAATCACCGTTGCCCCTCTGTGGCACCACCCCTGTTCAACCGCCTGCGCCAGTGGGTTCCAGTTTTCCGGCCGCGCATAGTTCAAGCGGAACATCGCCGCTGCATGGCTGAAATCCACGTCCTGCGGCATGCAGTAGAGACGCTGACGCTCTGCTTCCGGCGTCGGCAACAGCGAGAAAATTTGGCCGCCGTTGTTATTGACCACCAACAGCACCATGGACGTAGAACACTGGCGCAGCAGTGCCAAGGCATTGATATCGTACAGCGCGGAAAGATCGCCCACTAGCGCCAGCGTCGGTTTGGCGGTAGCACGCTGCACACCAGCAGCGGTGGAAATCAAACCGTCGATACCGCTGGCACCACGATTACTGAACACCGGATAGCCGATCGGCAGTTGACCCAACGCATCAACCAGACGCACCAGCAGGCTGTTGCCGAGAAATAACTGACCCTTTTCCGGCAGCAATTCTGGCAGCCGGTGCGCCAACTGTGCCTCGCCAAAGCGGTTAACCAAATGAGTTGCAGCCACAGCCAGCGCATCATCCGCCAACTGTACCAGTTCACTTGCCCAGCGCACGCTTGACTGTGCCGGGTGCAATGCCAACCACTGCGCCACGCTGGCACGAATACGCCGTCCAGGATGATGAGCCGGATCGAGACGCCCCGGTAAATCGTCGATCAGCCAGTATTCTTCAGGACGACAGCGCACCTGCCATTGCAGCAGGCGTTTGCCTGTCAAGCGGCTGCCAAATTGCAGCACCAGTTGCGCGCTTTGCAATATGCGTTGCGCCTGCGGCTGAGCCAGCCAGAGATCGGCACAGGGCAGCGGCTGGCCGGTCTGCGATAGCACATCACCGATCAACGCGGCCAACCAAGCCGCTCGGCCCATTCTGCTAACATCGCGCCCTCTTCAGCGCTCATACGTCCAGCCACTACCACCCCGCGCTTTTGTCGCCAGAAAAACCAGTCCGGCTGCTTCTGCACCCTGCGCTCATCTATTTCCCGTAGCCAGGGGAGGCTATCTTGCCACCAGTCACCCAGCGCCGCCGACCACTCGGCATAGCGCTGTTCGTCACCACCGTACAGCGGTTCGGCAAATGGGCAGTTGATATGTAAAGCGCCCTGCTGTAGGCGTGCCATGGCACTATCAACAGCAGATGCCAGCCAACTGGCCGGAATATTCGGCGTCGGGCGGGGTAGATCGAGATCCAATGCCGGGTGGCGGGCATAGAGACCAGGCTGGCGAATGGCCTGATTTGCACCACAGTCGATTAATTCCGCTGGCCGATCAGCAGTGAGTAACACCAGCCGTTCACCACTTAAGCCAGCTTCGATCACTGCGGGGTAAAGATTCGCCGCTGCGGTGCCAGAGGTGACGATCACCGCTACCGGTTCACGCGCCGCCTTCGCCAAGCCTAGCGCCAGATGGCCTAACCCACGCTCATCAAAATGGGTATGGCAGATAAAAGATTGATTAGCCACCGTAGCCAGCGTCAGAGGGGTGGATCGCGATCCTGGCGCAATACAGACATGTCGCACCCCATGGCGGAATAGCGCTTCCAACAACAACGCCGCCCATCGGCGATTAAAAACACTTATCGACATAGTTTGCTCACTGGTCAGTTGGCAGGAAGGGTCTTGGGCACGGCCAATCAAGCGCCTATCCCTGTAGGCGTACAATGCTACAGCCCGTTAGGACACGGACAATACGCAACAACCAGCGCGTACAGGGAGTACGTGAGGAGGGTGAGCACTGCCCAGGGCCAAAATGGCAAAAAAAATAGCCTAATGGGATAGGCTCTATACCCTAAGTCATTCGAGTTGCAGGAAGGCAGCAACGCAGCGACAAATCGGTTGGGAATCGATTTGAACAGCGCTTGCGCCGGGCCGCAGGCTGAACCTCAGGGATGAGGTTCATTCATCCCAGACGCTTACATCTGTAAGTGACTAGGGTGAGTGAGGAAAGCTCACGTACCGGCAACTTGAAGTATGACGGGTATAGCACCGCACCAACAGTCATAGGCTCAGTATTATATGGGTAGTTATATTCCCGGCTTTTGCGCCAGCGCAAAAAAGCGGTATATCTTTGTGACGTTATGTCAGTCAATCATTTAGTTGATAACAAAAAATAAATAAAAATAACACGATATTTTTACACTCCCATCGACACTGAGTGTCCCTCCTCCCCACCACATAAAAAAGTCGCCAAAGCGCTGAGAGGTATTCCCAGAAATTTCGCTGGTATGCTAGGGAAGGCGTTGATCTGATGGTTTATCGTTTTGTGCCTGATACCGGCGACCTTATCTGGATCGATCATGGCCCCGTTGCAGGCCACGAGCAGGGAGGCCACCGATCAGCAGTGGTACAACACAATCGTGGCGTGAACGATATTCTGATTGCCTGTGTTGATGGCCTGACGGAGTTCCCGGAAGCAATAAAACAGCATTGCCCCTAATATAGAAGTTCACCTGTGCATCATCCAGCCGATCCGCAACTCAATGAAATATTCAGCCTGTCGTGTTACTTCCGATATCCCGCGAACGATCCCTTAGGTAATTGACACCACGCACGCCAATGCATCGTCAGTGCAGAAAGCTGACCAAAACGAAAGGTGCTTTCTCGAATGAAAACAGCCTGCTCAAGTGACTCAATCTGGGGTTAGTGAATGTGCAGAAAAAATGGACAATGCCGATCCAGAGGTGGAATTTGACATTGTCCCAAGTGGCGATTTATTTTGAAAGTCGCCTCGATAAAGTGATGACGTGGTAATGATTTTTAACGTGACACAGAATTCTGAACGCGCTCTGCTTACATTTACACGCCACCAGGTGCCTATATTGCCTACTACTGCGATAGCTGCCGTCATTTTTTAACGTGCCACCGCGTTCTGCTGCTCCCCGCTTAAATGTGCAGTTCCTGCGATAAACACGCGATGAGTGAGTCAGTATCAAGCAAGTTGATACTGACTCACTCATGCATCTGCTTTGCTTATTAGTCTATCCATCGCCCTACGCTTGATGGGCGATCAGAATAACCATAGCAGGTACCAACGAGTGGTCTACTGCCGACGCCACCAGATGTTACACTGCTTTCATTCCCATATTTATCCTTAAATGTGAAAAGATATGAAAAATAACTACCCATTTCATTTATACGGATCCATGTTTTGCCATAGGCATTATATATCTTAGGTGGTAATGGCTTATCATCATTGACACCACCTACTAGCTTAGAAATGTGTAACTCTAAATCTTCAGGAATATTTTCTGGGTGTTTCCATGAGAGAGTGTCACCACTTGACCAATAACATGCTACATTTACGTCTGGCAAAATCCAGCCTGGATGAGTGGATCCAGTTCTTGGTGCAATGGTGACTTCATTAGTAGCTCGAGTTATTCCAACAATACCACTCAATGACCCTCTTGGCGTCACCTCGGCTCTTACTTTCCAGCCAGGGTAACTTCTTTTAATCTTCAGCCATTGCTGACCTTCTGTTTCGATTCTTTTCCATTGATTACCATCCAGGTAATTCCAGCTAATTCTTAAAGAATCACCATCATCCGGTATACCACTCGATACAAAATCATACTCTACCTTTAGTGTTTCACCGGCGACGCTTCTTCCTGTTAGTCTAATATTTTTAACTTCCGGCGTAGTATAAAGTCTCACTGAATTACTGAACACTTCTGTACCGATGACCGTCTGTTCACTGCCTTTTGGTGTGATCCCCAGGCGAACCTCATAACCCTTATAACTGGAATCGGGTGTCCAGCGCAGTTTTTTAGCTTCAGCGGCCAAAGGGGCAAGCCACTTTCCTTCGCCTGACTTATAATACCATTGAAACAGCGAAGCATTGCTACCCGTGCCCTGGTTATAAAAATCATAGGTGGCCGCCAGCGTGCTACCGATAAGCACATTGCCTGTCCGTGAGAGGGTGATATTTTTAACCACCGGCATCCCGTATGCCGATACGAGCAATGAATGCGTAGCAGGCAAGTAATTATTAGATGCCTCCTGCGTAAAGGTGATGTTGGCCTGGCCGGGTTTCAGCGCGGTGATTTTGCCTTCCGGGGTGACGGCAATGATGTCAGCACTGCTCTTAAACACTTTTTTACCGTCGCTGTTGCTGTTGACCACAACGCTCTGTACCTCACCGACTTTCATCGTTTTGCTATAGCTGAGGTCTACTTTTGCCTCTGCTTTGGCAACCGTCACCTTGACCTCCAACGGGGCTGGGGCTTCATAGGCTCCTGTGGCACCCTGCGTAACAGTGACGTGGGTTTCCCCGGCCCCGATAAAAGTCAGGGTGCCGTGGTTGTCTACGGTAACCACTTTTTTATTGGCACTGGCGAAATGACGGGTGCCGCCGTTACCGCCGTTGACCGCCAATTTACGCGGGGCATCACCCCAGACAGCCGTCACCGGGTCGGCGGTCAGTGGCGGCGTGGCCGCTTTGATATGCACCTGAGCAGCGGTCAGTTCCACCCCCATGACCGATGGTGTGAGCATGACCGTTTCATTGTCCGTTCCGGCCGTTACTGCCACCTCATATACGCCCATCTCCTTTCTCTCCAGGGTGGAAATTGTGGCACTCTTCAGCGGCTCTGACCCTATAAGGGCGATGTCTGATAGGGAAACCTCCACTGGGTGGTGCTGCTCGTCCCTGAGGGAGAGCGTCAGTACCTGTGTGCTTTTCCCATTTGCCAGCAATGTACTGCTGGCAGGGGTGAAGGTACTGTTCTTTTCACTGATATCGGGGGGCAGCACTATCACTTGGGTTTCGTGGCGATTCGATTCGTGTCCCTCCTTGCTCACAGCAACACCGCTTATGGTGTAGGTGTTAATACCCTGCGGGCCAGGCTGATAATTCGGCAGTATCACTGTGTGAGTGGCGTATTCATCCTGCAAGATGCTCCCATTGGCTGCCAGCAGCAACGGCGCAGACCAGTCGATACGATCCAGACCATGCACGCTGCTTACCGAGACACCCAGGGACTTTTGCTCGCCACCATAGCCCTTCACCAGACTGACCATATACAACCGAATGCTTCCTTCTTTCTTACGATACTCCAGAACGATATTGTTGTTACGCTCAACCAGGTCACGACGGCTGCCCGCTAAGCTGCGCATGGCGGCGACCGCGTCCGAGTTAATCTGCCATGGCCACGGCACACCCAGTTGATAATTGAGCTGGATCCCGAATCGGGCGTCTTTTTCCCCCGCCCGTCCTTGCAAATATTCAGCATTGAGGGTTAATAAGGGGAACGGGGTGTAGCTGATAGAGGCTGTTATGGCCTCAGCGTTGTGCTGGCGATGCTCTCTGTCGAGCAGGGCAACCTCATTACCGTAATATTTTTCATACGCCAATTTACCACCCAGTTGTGGCAACGCCGGTAACCATGACTGTAGGCGGATATCCCAGCCACGTGCCGGGCGCGCCTGATAGCCTTCCAGCTCGGGTAGATCCTGCCAGTTTGACAGGGGAAAATAGTGGTTTGTCCCCAATTTCAAGAAATCACGCCAATACTCTGCCCCTATGCCCAGACGGGCATGACGCCGGGAGAAGTCATAATCAAGGAACGTATTGCCACCCAACATCCAACCGTCATTAAACCACCGATAGCCCAGCCCCAGGTTTGACTGCTGACGGCTATCAGTATGGTGCAGGCTGCCCTGGGTGAAAAATAGCTTGTCCTTTTGTTCATACAAAGGGAAAAGCAGATCAAGTTGTGAGTTTTTAAGTGAGAAATTTTTATCCATATCCAGTTGCACCCTGGCGGTGCCAACATGGCTCAACCACTGTTGAAGATGCGCATTCGCCTGACCCGTTGCTAAACCTCTAGCCATGGAGGCTGCTGCATCACTATTGGGATGGTGAGCGAAAAATTCCCCCGTCTGCGTGGCCACAGTGGCGAGTGTTTGTGCCTGTGCATCATCCTGCGGTGATGATGGCTGCTGACCAGGGGCATTATCCCATTGCACTGCTGGCAAGGGTGCCAGTGGCACGTCTATTTCATCACCGGGTTGCAGATGCTCAAAGCTGCGGGCAAAGGTACGGAACTGGTTGAGTTTACGCAAAGATTCGTAGCTCATGTTGTATGTTTTAGCCACAGAAGCGGTGGTTTCTCCGCTCGATAAAGGGTGCACCCGTGTGCGCAAGGTGGCTAGATCCGCAGGCGCACGTAGAAAAGAAGAGGGGCTATCAGCATCAGCAGGCATAAGGGCGAGGGCCAATTCAGGCGAACGCTGAGGGAAAGCCAGGTTCATTGAGGCAGCCGAGAGCGTGTTGGGGAAAGTGACAATAAATAGTGTAAAGATATAGTTAGATAGTATTAACCAAGCGCAGGCTCGTTTAATAGAATAATAGTTAAGTAAGGTAAACACTTTAAATTATCTCTTCTTGTTAAAAAAACGAAGTCCTTCTCAATGATTCTGATTGTAACAAGAAATTTATGCGCATCGTATAGGCGGATTTTAGTTAGGTCAAAAATACAGTTTATTTCCATAGAATTATCTGAAATTTGACACAGCATATTGATTATATAAAATATCGACAAAAAGAACTTTATTAGTCTAATACTCCATTTAATTATTTTTTTTAGTATTTCACGCTACATTTTAAAACCAAACGAAAACTATCACGACGTGAAAATTAATTATAATGCTAAGCGAGCATTATTTTCCCATGACGTTATGATGGGTATTAATAATGGCTCTAGCGTGATATTTTTTATATTAGTTAATTAAGTAAAAAGATGCTGTATATAATTCCGCGTCACTGCTCGCGTTGATTACACCAAATACGGCGAATACGTTTACCTTTACAAAAAAACCTCTGAAAGCAGAAAATATAAGCGCTCCATGCAATATCACCAGGCTCTTACACATTAAAGATGTCCGGTCAGCATCCACTGGCCGTTGCTTGCCTTGTAATACCATTGGAACAGGGAGCCATCGCTACCCGCGCCCTGGCTATCAAAATCATAGGTAACCGTTAGCGTGCTACCTATAAGCACGTAGCCTGTCAGTGAGGGGGCACACTAAACGCTTTTTTGCTGCACTATTTTTTTTCGTGTTTCACACTGGCTTTTTAAAGCTGTAAAAAATCATTACGAAATAAGAATAATGGGGGTGTTAAAGCCGGTGTTATTTTTCCATGAAGTTATCTAGGGGATCAGTAATACCAGACACGTCAATAGCCTGTGAATGTAACAACTGAAAATTGAGGTAATCAAGTAATGAGTCAGCGTAAGCAACCCAAACCAGGTGCGTCCATACAGGCACAACGGCGGGTTATCGCCCTGCAGGTATGAAAATCAATGGAAGGAGGCGACAAAGGTGTCCTGATTTTATGATCCACTACGCATCGGTGACATTAGCGGGGAATGTCTTACGACATTCCCCGCTAAATCCTTAGACAAACAGCGCTGGAAGCTGTTCTCTGCCACCTCACCGATACCTACTAAACAGGGTATTGACCTATTCGCGCTGATTTTATGGGGGCCTGAGCGCCAAAGCTGACCTTTGCTGCCAGAAAGCTTATCAGAACAACGGTTGTGCCATTTGCACCAAAGTAATCAGCGGCTGCGGATAAACGCCTAGCCCCAGCACCAGCACAGCGGAGATCAGCACCACCACACCACCGGCGGTCAACGCCCAGTTGTTAGGGGTGTCGCGGCGCAATGCTTCCGGTGCGCTGAGGTACAGGCTGACAGTGACGCGCAGATAGTAGTACAGGCCAATCGCACTGCCCACCACCACCGCGCCAGCTAACCACCACAGGCGTGCGCTGACACCCACCGCAATCACGAAAAACTTACCAATAAAGCCCAAAGTCATTGGGATACCGGCCAGCGACAACATCATCACCGTCATCACCGCAGACAGGATGGGCTTATGCCAGAACAGGCCGCGGTAGGAGAACAGCGAGTCGGCATCCGGGCCACGATACGGGCTGGACATCAGGCTGACCACGCCGAATGCCCCTAGGCTACTGAATAGGTAACCCACAAGGTAAACCCCGGCAGTTTCCAACGACATCTCATGGCTATGTACCGCAATCAATGCCACCAGTAGATAGCCCAGATGCGCGATCGACGAATACCCCAGCAGACGCTTGATGTTGGTCTGACTGATGGCCATCAGGTTGCCGAACAAAATTGAACCGCA
>Ga0308160_10007982_pt1 | contig 10368 bp, 8 predicted proteins | sample PhyFR1_FD_201036 | JGI IMG/M metagenome (GOLD analysis project Ga0308160, IMG submission 201036) | Phyllosphere microbial communities from UC Gill Tract Community Farm, Albany, California, United States - DLSLF.R1 | ecosystem: Host-associated > Plants > Phyllosphere > Unclassified | place: USA...
TCCAAGGGTTCACCGGAATAGGCACCGAGAGTACCGAGCACCCTGGAAAAGCACAATTTTATGAGGGTGAGACTCTTGAGATCTAGGTGGTTATTCCTGGCTAATAGCTGAATGGCAGTCTACTTTGCTCTTGCATCGACGTGTAGACATTCCGACAGCTTTGCAGACAATCGATAGACACGAGAGACGAGTTCAGACCGGAGATCGACGATCCGATAACCTTCGCCTTTCAATTGTACAATACAGATATCACCCTTATCCTTATCCGCCCTGTCAGGGTTATCTCGTTCGAACAAGGGTTGAAGGTCCAACGTGACATCAGACTACCCTAATCAACCCTTCAATTACCCTCCACCCTATACTCCACCCTACTCCCCCTCAAACTGCGGTGACAGGCACTTCAACTTCGTTAGACCAACTCGACATTCTAGCAAAATAAATCATTCTCGTCGAAACATCATTCAAGCTCCGATTGACGATACGATACCGGCCGTCGGCACCTGTGACTGACTGGTGAGTCGTCCCATCCTGCTTCATGTCGTCACCGTTACCCAATTCCCATTGCCCCTTGGACCTTGCACGTCGAGTTTCACCTCGAGACACTCGACACTTGCTCCGGTATTGTACCTGGTCCCAGTGTCTCAATGACGCTCGTCACCCTCCTTGATGCTTCAGATTGTTCCGGAATACGCAGCTGACACTTCAGACATCGAGTCTCGCGCCTGATTTCTGGGATCGCTCAACTATACGACTGGGTCTGGATATTCAAGCAACACAGTTCCAATATCACAATCTTACCAGCTCTTAGGTGTTCGAGAACGCCAACGGCAACGATAACGAATCGAAAGAGCGGTGCAAGCATCGATACCCCGTAGGAGGATCGATATAAAGGATATTACGTGTGACGTGACACTCGTGTGTGTGTGTCTGAATGTGAGACCCCCCTTTTCATGATTTCCATAAAATACAAACATCCCTATATACACAGGACAGGGCGGCGATACTGATCAGCAGTGTTTTTTCGATAAACAACTTCTTAAGACAACATCCTTAGAATACCCTTACCCCACTCGTTCTTACTCCGCTCTCCATCAATTGATCTCATTGATACGACTTGATGGGAATCCCGACAATTTGAAGAAAAGGTCCACCTCCGTCGACATCGTTCAACCTTTAGACTAGAATCAGGTCGGTGTCAGTCAACAAGGACCACAACAACGGGACCACGGGCTCAGGTGAGTTCCTTTCCCCGTTCACCGTAGCGTCACCGTTCCGCAATCTTTCGCTGACGCTCTCTCTTCCCTATATCACGCTCCTCTCCACCACCAATTCTTCTTCTTCCCCACTACTACTCGTAAATCGATCAAAATGCGTTGCCATTCGATCCACCTCTTTGGCCTATGCCGACACGATCGCGACATACAGCCAGTCATCAGCAACCAATTGATCAATACGGAGATGATCTCGGATACCTATTTCCCACCTACACCAGCACCTTCGTTACCATCACCGGACATCGAACAATCGTCTTCAACCACCCAGGAGCCTACGCGATTCACAGGGCTTGATAGCGGCGTCCACAAATCGTACCCTCGCTACAGCGCTCCACCCACCGCACCACCAATGTGCCCACTACCCCTCACCCCTCCTGAAGAAGAGGAGCTTCAGCGACTCAAGTTGAGCGACGCGCCAGAAGGTAGTGCTCAGCGTATACGACGCGGTCGAACTCCCATCATTACCGACGTCACTTCCACCTCCGAGACGCGTACCTCCTCCACCACGGGAGAAGGTCCTACCGGCGAAGGTCAGCAACGCCTCGACGTCGATCTCGAAGCAGATAGCTCTGGCGAATTCGACGAAAGTCGCGAGCCTACCCTCAGCTTCCATACCACATCATCCACCGTCGAGTCGACTACCGGCACACCGAGCAGTACGCATCACAACTATCAGTTTGGATCTTCCGGGTCAAGAGAAAAGGATCAAAGGGTTCGTATACGATCGACCAACGGTCGGTCTACTGCTTACTCATCGGCCGAATCATCAGGTGCATACTCGTACCATCAATTCGAAAACCAGGTATTCCACCCTCATCCCCCACCTCTACCTGATCGACCTGCGGCACATGCCAGTCCTGTCGGATTAGGGTATCCCACTCGCGACAACGTCACCGAGCAAGTTAGTGGCGAGAACGGGACTGAGGCCGAGGCAGATGCAGAGGATGAAGCAGAGGACGAGGAGGGGGCAGTCCCAGCACCAGCCAGTTTCGCCTACCGATCTTGGGAAAGCGAGGAAGTCAATAGACAACGCAGTCATTCTGGCGTGTCCGCGACCAGCATCACCTCTCACTCGAGTCGAGGACAAGGCTCGTCATTGCAACATTACGACTACCATTATCCCGATTCTTTACCATGGGATAACCAACGGGCATTGGAGAACGAGTCTCAGGCGGTTACAATGGTAGAGGAAGGAAGGGAAAAGACACTCGACACGGCGTATTTGCGAGAACTTGGAGGTCTTGAGGCCATGACGGATAAAAAGATTGCTTCCTTGTCTGGTACGTCGAGTCTGATCATGTGCGACGAGTGCTAACGATCAGGCATCACGCACCTCCTTTTACCCCGGTGCTCACCCGAGCTCGTCCACAAGCTCCCTGCCTTCCTCCGAGTCCTCGCTCCCACCCTTGTCGTCCTCGACATTTCCCACAACTCGTTCACTGAACTCCCCCTTGAACTCAAACAATGTTTGTCGCTTGAAGAGCTCAACATCTCGTCCAACCCCATCAAGGGGGTCGTACCGCACTTTATCGGTTCCTTGTTTAGTCTTCGACAACTCCAGATGGACAATTGTACGATACATACTCTGCCGCCTGATTTGCAGGACCTAGCGAATCTGCATACGCTATGTGGTGAGTACCCCACCTAAACATTCGAGCTGTGCTGATTCCAGTCCGCCGCAATCGATTGGTGTCCCTCCCATCCTGGCTGTGCCATCTGACCCAGCTCGAGACCCTCAAAGTCGACGACAATCCCTTTTGTCGTGAATGGCAAGCCATCGTTGCTCCTATTCTCGTTAATACCGACTTGAGCAAGCTCTCTTCCCCCTACATTCCCGCCCGAGCACCGTCTCATTCCAACCAGGGTATCCGAGCTGCTGTATCAGCGTCATCATTGGCCTCTTCCGTCTGCTCCACCCCCTCGGCAAGAGAGATGGTCACTTCCCCCTCGATCGATTCGGTCTATCGAAACTCGCCCATCTCGGCCACTCCCTCGCTTACCAATTTGGGACCACTCGATGCTATTGCCGAAGACGCTCCTCATTCCGCTCCTCTTCGAGCACCATTACCATACACTCCTACAACCTCTCAACCCGAGATGAGACGGATGCGATCCGCTGGCGACTTGCTCAACAGCTACAACGAAGACGATACTGCCACCCCTACCCCACCTCTACGAACCACTCGTGCCGGATCCGAGTTCCTGCCTCTGCCCACCGCTTCGGCCAATCGACTGGCCAGTATCGCCTCGAGTAGCAGTAGTAGTCGTATACCGTCTCCTATGGAAGAGAGCCGTGCTTCGAGCGGCATGACTGCCAGCTCATCCAAGACGGGCGGGAAATGGGGTTTCCTACGTAAAATGTCCATGAACCGACTCAAGCCGGCCGACAAGGCTGCGCTACTTCAAAACTCGGCTGCTTCCAACCTCAAGTTGATGCCACCAGCACTTACACATGCCAATACCGAACCTCTCCAACCTCCTGGTCGACCGGCATTCAGATCTGCCGCCTCAGCCATGACCTTGCCTGGATCACGTCAAGGATCTACACCAGATATCAACGAATTTGGTCAGTCTAGTGGTACGAGTACACCCGTCACCCTCCCCGGTCATGTTCTACCTAGCGCTTCATCCATGTTTGGCTTTGGCCGCAATAAAGCCCCATCAAGGGGTAAAAGAAGAAGTTTCTTACCGATCGATACACCACCCAGTATCAGTCTCGCACTCCCATCGACCGGTCCACTTATGTTTGAAAACGGTTTTGAACTTCCCACTTCGCCCCCTTCCGCCAGCTCTTCTCGACCCGTCTCATCTCAGCTGTCACACTCTGAAGCCGAGGACCCGGTGGAACAGCAGAAACGCGATGCGAGGTACGCAACCGGTCTCGAATCCATCAAGTCGTATTTAAGGGATCTGTATGATTTGAGTCGACCTTCCATTGAGCCTGTGGGCAGTTTCGAAGTCATTGGACATTCTGATGGGTCCGGACCTACTCCCAATTCGCCCAGTACCGTCTCGTCTGTGGCTGCAATCAGCCGAAACTCGATCGCGGATGCTCGACGTGTGGGTCTGAATATCGATCGACGACCTTCATTCGCCAGCAATGGTACCGGTGGATCATCGGCTGGTGCGAGCGAGCCATGTGAACCGATCGAGGGCAAGAAATTCAAGAACGACAAGTATAAACGAGCACGGATCCTTCGCGAGATTTACGAGACGGAACGCACCTATGTTCGTGGTCTGGGTGAATTGGTCGCCATTTACGTCAAACCATCTGGACTTCCCATGGCCAACGGCGCCAAACCGACCTCTGAAACCGTCATTCCCGCTTCTGAACGCAAAATTGTGTTTGGCGGTATCGAGAGTATCATGACGATTCATCGTGATAATCTGTTGCCTGCTCTCGAAAGGGCTATCCGGGATTTGGTCGATAATGGCGATGATGAGGAAGGACACAAGTCGATGGCGACCGCGCACGCTGTTGGAGAAGTGTTTAGGACGTATATCGCATACATGAAGCAATACTCGACCTACATCAACAATTTCGACAATGCTCAATCGAGAATGAGATACTGGATGGCTTCTTCCACTTGGATGTCTACGACCCCTTCGCCAGGCATGACGTCTTCCAAATCAACCGCTCCTGGATCATCCATTGCTTCAGCCGCTGCTGTCGGAGCTAGTCTTGCCGCGCTACCCATGTCGGACGCCGTACCTCATACTGGTTCACCCATGACTTCGACCCAGCGAAAACGAACCAAGGCATTCTTGAAGCGATGTCGATCGCATCCAATGCATTCGCAGATCAATCTCGAATCGTACCTCCTCCTACCTATTCAGCGAGTTCCACGATACAAGTTGTTGCTTGAAGATTTGGCCATGTGCACACCCCCTCGAGAGACTGGGCCAAAGCACAAGGATACATTGGACGATGCTTTGGCCGAGATTTCGGGTTTGGCATCATTGATGAATGAAGAAAAGCGAGAGGCGGATTCACGATTACGACTGTATCATTGGCAAAAGCGAATCACGGGTCGAGGACCGTCACCACTCGTCCAACCACATCGTAAACTTATTCTCGATGGTCGATTAACCCTGATCCGACTCGTCAAGAAAGCATCCACATTTGTCGAAGTCGACCGTACCGAAATTGTGGATGGCGATGCGACCATTATGCCTCATAAAATCGTTGTTCCCGTCGACCACATTGCACCTGAGCCAATGAATCGAACTATGGTCCTGATCCTGTGTTCCGACATGATGGTCCTCGCTCAACCACGGAATGACGATGCGGACGGATTGATTGATTTATACAATGTCCTCCGACTGACTTCGGTCAAGGAATCGGCTTCGATCGTCAGTGGCAACATTATCCGTCTGGTCGATCACAGGGTAGGTCTATTTCGTTTTCGTTTACAGGACTCAAGCTGACCTTTTAGTCGATCTACTACTTTAACGGCGTATCCGATGCGGAAGCTCTCAAATGGTGTCGAGCAATCAACAACGCCAGATCTCGTTAACCCCTACTCCCTCTTCTCATCAAGGCATCAAACATCAATATCAACTCTTGGGATTTTGATTTCTCATTCTCGCAATTTATTCGATTTGTATATCTTTTTCACATTCTATTCGTGTTGGAATGATACTTTGTATAACCTTTTAAGTTTTATATACTGTATCCAACATAGGGTTTCGTTAGGACGACATGGAGAGTTTTAAAAGTCACGTTCTGTTGCTATTACTACATGTATATATACCGTCATGCTTTCTTGTTTGCCCTCGTGATCTTGTTCGCGACTCCACTACGGGTAAGCAATACATCGTACTGGGTGTCAAGTTTCCCAGATTGCGTGTCAGTTTGTAAGATCTTTCATTGCAAGAATGGACCTTCTACCGGTGCCCATTATGATTGTATAGACACCAGATTGACAACTTCTTCAGCATCTATCTTGTCGCAATCATGCGATGAGGAGTCACTTATTCCCCTTCTTCTTTCTTCGTCCTCGACAACAACTTTCCAGATAAGACGAACCTCAGCTTGGCTGGAGGTAGATGCATGGACTGATGATCACGAGACTCGCGCCGCTGATTTACTGATGCGATGCATTGATTGAGAGTGTGTAGGGACACGATCCTAGGTACCACTCGGAGAACTACTCTACTAGAGAATGATGATACAAACAGGGAAATCTACTTATTCAGAACATCCTACTCTGCATCACCATACATCCTGACCCTGATCACATTAGCCATCGACTCAATCGCAGCCACGGGGAAGACTTACGCAATGTTCATAGCTCCCAATTCTTGGAAGAGAAGTTTTGCGGCGTAGGGTATATAGACTTGAGAGATTTGAGTGGAATTTCGACAGACTGTACAGTGGAATTCCTGTTTCTTGAGGTTTGCAATAGCCATCAAACCACACTGAGATATCAGGATATAGGTCAATCAAGCGACAAAAGAAGAAATGGCTGACCTGATCACAGACGTGTATTCTGAACCCATCTGATGAATCGTACATTCTCTCCTTGAGGAATGCGGAAATACCATGTGAAATCATACAATCCCTCTCCATTTCTCCGAAACGTAATCCACCATCCCTACTTCTACCTTCAACAGGTTGTCTCGTCAAGATCTGTAAAGGTCCTCTGGCCCTTGCGTGAATCTTGTCGTCGACCATATGTTTTAGACGTTGATAGTATGTTGGACCGAAATAGATTTGAGCTTGGAGTTTCCGACCGGTATGACCGTGATACATGACTTCCAGACCTCTTTTTTGGTATCCTCTCTGAGCCAAGGCTTTTGATACATTCTCCACAGTCAATTCAGTGAATGGCGTAGCATCTCCTTCGATACCCTGTAATGTCGATAATTTCGACAGCAAACATTCGACCAAATGACCGATCGTCATTCGGGAAGGGATAGCGTGGGGGTTGATGATGATATCGGGTGTGATACCTTCGGCAGTGAATGGCATATCCTCTTGTCGATACGTGATACCAATAGTACCCTTTTGACCGTGTCGAGAAGCGAATTTATCACCAATCTGGGGGATACGAGTGGATCGAATTCGAATCTTGACAAACTTGTTGCCTTCCCCGTTTGTCGTAATCATGACTTGATCAATCACACCCGACTCGGTCGATTTCAAAGGCATTGAAACATCTCGCTTCTTGTGCAACTGTGTCCTCTGACCTAGCTCCTCGCTCTCTTCGGGTAATGGTGCCGTTTTACCAATAATGATATCCTCTCCATTCACATTGGTGGCTGGGCCGATCAAACCGTCGACATCCAATTTAGCATATCGATCACTTGAACCATGCTTCATTCGAAGCGTATCGTCCCGATTAGGTTTCTCGATCGTCTCGACTTTTTCCATACCCGTCGTCTTTTCCGTGTCCGTATAAGATCGATAGTAGAGCGAACGGAATAATCCACGGTCAATTGACGATTGGTTCATGATGACGGAATCTTCTTGGTTGTATCCGGAATAACACATGATGGCGACGATGGCGTTTTGACCAGCTGGGAGTTGGGCGAATTTCAGGTATTCCATCGCACGTGTCGTGGCCAGAGGTTTCTGGGGGTAGTACAAGACATTGGCCATCGTGTCCATTCGGAGTTGGTAGTTGGTCAAGTGAACTCCCATGGCTTGTTTACCCATGGCAGATTGGTACGTATTACGAGGAGACTACAGGTCAGCCACGACTCAGTCACGCTCAAATCGACTTGCCTGGTTGTGATCGGGGAAGGGAACGATACTGGCACAGACACCGAGGATCATACTAGGATGAACCTCCATATGGGTATACTGCTGAGACCAATTCGTACTCTTGACTCTCGCACTTGGATCAAACGTCCCAACATCCTTGGCCCTTGCCGCACGTTGAATCACCATTTCTTCCTTGCCCGATACCGTCCTTGCGTTATGCAAATCATCCTGACTCATGGCAATCAAAATCGTCTCTTCCTCGGCCGCATCGACATATTCGATGATGCCCGTATTCAACAATTCTTCCCATGCTTCCGAATGTTTCTTTTGTTCACCCAAATCTTCAATTCGCTCAATATGGTTCTTGTTGAGTAATATCGTTTGACTTGCTTGATCGACAATAAACAATGGTCGACAGACTCGACCGGCATCGGTGAACAGACGTAGCTCACGTTCTCGGATATCTCGAACGATACTGACTTCGTGTTTCAGCTGACCACCACGTCGCATTTGAAGAAGATTGGCGTAGAGCAGAGGTGCTTCTCGATGGATACCCATCCAGACTCCATTGACAAACACCTTGGTAGCCATGGGGGAATGTTGATATTCGGATTGATCTTCCAATCCCCATTCTTCCAAGAATTCCATCACTGGCGCAGAGTACGATCCGACCGAGATATACGACAATAAAGCCAAATTCTTGACCAGACCACAAGCGGCACCTTCTGGCGTTTCCGCAGGACAGACCATACCCCAATGCGTATTATGTAATTGACGAGGTTTGGTCGCTTTCGACCCTCGATCAATGGGTGTATTGGTACGACGAAGATGCGAAAGCGTAGAGGCGTAGGTATATCGATTCAGGACTTGACTGACTCCCACACGTTTGTTTGTCCCCGTCCCCCAATTTCCAGTGGCGATAGCGTACCGCAATCCATCGGTAATGACATTTGGTGCGATAGCCTGGGTGATCAAGAACTCTTTACCCTTTTCTATACATTTCTTCAAGTGGTCATACACCTTTTTCGTCAATTTCCTAAACAGTCCACGGAACAAGTTGGCCAATAGCGGACCGGCCAAATCCATTCGTTTATTTCCGAAATGATCTCTGTCGTCCTGTTCGCGACGACCGAGTGCAGTGGAACATAATCGATTGACCATGTATCCGAGGAAATAGGCCTTTTTCGATTCGAAACCAGCTCCAATCGAGACGTGCGGAAGGAATTCTTTCTGGAGGATGTCGAAAGCCATACGTTGTCGTTGAAGACGGGTACCGACTTCACGATTATGACGACGTCCGATAAAATCGAGCGCGGTTTCTCGGTCCTGCACAGCGAAGGCCTCTTCGATACAAGGCCTCAGCATTTCCAGTAGGTTCGAGTCGTTCTGGTCGAAACAGATATGGGCGAGGACGTCGCGGTCGGCGACGATTCCAAGGGCTCGGAAGACGATAACGACAGGAATGGGAACCTTGATATAGGGTAATCGGACGTGAATGACCGAACCAGTCTGACTTGTCAGATAAAGAACCATGATCACAGACAGCCACTTACGGTACCAGATCCCGAAGATTTGGGGTACATCCTGACCTCAGTCTCACTTGGCATCTTGCCTCCTTTTTCCATATGACTCGTGACGGTCGAAAAGAAGGTGTACGGAGATTGCTTCTTGAACGTATAGACTTGATTGGCGGCCATTCGTTCTTGAGCAATCAAGACCTTTTCAGAACCCTTGACCACAAAGTATCCTCCTGAATCCAACGGGCATTCTCCGATTCCATAACATTCTTCGTCGGGCAGTTTGTTGAGCAGACAAAAGTTTGACCGAGTCATGATGGGTACCTAATTGTGAGCACTTGCCCCCTGTCCGTCCGGGCTCAGCTGACCTTTCCGATCCAGACTTTCTGCTCCTCCCTATCTGGCTCATTCCCATATTCATCCTTGATAGGCTGCCAGTCTGCCTCTGCTGGGTCGTCCACTCCCGAGGCTGTAAGTGCCGTTTTCTTGACGTCGACATATAGAGGTGCGGAGTATGTCAAATTTCGTAGCCGAGCTTCCTGTGGAAAAAGGGGATTGACAGTTCCATCACTTTCAGTCGTTGCTGGACGCGCGAGATAGATTTGACCGAAATTGACTTCGTATCGTCTCTACACTGATTAGCCATGTCCCGATAATCTAGCGGCAATCGTACAGTCTCATCACCCTCTGCTCCGGTATACTGAGTGTATTGATCCAAAGTCAATCTCGAGTTCTCATCCACAATCTCCTGAATGGTGTTTTCGACAAATTCGTTGAAACTCTCCAATTGTTGCCTGACTAATCCTTTTCCCTCAAAATAAGATGAAATCACTGTCCAGAAATCTTCAGGTTCCAACGGAGCCATCTC
>Ga0308160_10007983_pt1 | contig 10367 bp, 10 predicted proteins | sample PhyFR1_FD_201036 | JGI IMG/M metagenome (GOLD analysis project Ga0308160, IMG submission 201036) | Phyllosphere microbial communities from UC Gill Tract Community Farm, Albany, California, United States - DLSLF.R1 | ecosystem: Host-associated > Plants > Phyllosphere > Unclassified | place: USA...
GCGCAACCATGCAGCTGCCAAACAGGAAGTTGAAAAGTGAACACGCAATCAACAGTCATCAACGTCACCGGCGAAGGCGCCGGCAACAACTACGGCGTCGTGGTCGGCCGCGGCCTCCTTGGTGAACTTCCCGCCCTGCTCGGAGAACGCGTCCGCCGGGTCCTGGTAATCCACCCCCGCGCGCTGCGCCTCACGGGCGATACCGTCCGGGACGAACTCGCAGAAGCGGGTTTCACGTCCCTTACCGCGGAAATTCCGGATGCCGAGGAAGGCAAGCACATCCAGGTTGCCGCCTTCTGCTGGCAGGTCCTGGGCCAGAACGACTTCACCCGCTCCGACGCCATTGTCGCCGTGGGCGGGGGAGCGGTCACCGACCTCGCCGGCTTCGTTGCCGCCACCTGGCTGCGCGGGGTCAAGGTCATCCACATGCCCACCAGCCTGCTGGGCATGGTGGACGCCTCCGTGGGCGGTAAGACCGGCATCAACACCGCCGAAGGAAAGAACCTCGTGGGCTCCTTCCACCCGCCGGCAGCCGTCCTGGCCGACCTGGACACGCTGGACACGCTCCCGAAGAACGAGATCATTTCCGGCCTGGCCGAGGTCATCAAGTGCGGCTTCATCGCCGATCCCGCCATCCTGGACCTGGTGGAGAAGGATCCGGCCGCGGTGGTGGACCCCCGCTCCGACGCTCTCCGTGAGCTGATCGAGCGGGCCATCGCCGTCAAGGCGAAAGTGGTCTCCGAGGACCTTAAGGAGTCCGGGCTGCGGGAAATCCTGAACTACGGACACACCCTGGGCCACGCCATCGAACTCGTGGAGCGCTACTCCTGGCGGCACGGCGCCGCAGTATCCGTGGGCATGATGTTCGCAGCTGAACTCGCCCGCAGTGTGGGACGGCTCAGCGATGCCGACGCCGACCGGCACCGGAGCATCCTGGACGGCCTTGGGCTTCCGGTCACCTACCGGCGGGACCGGTGGCAGGGGCTGCTGGACGGCATGCGCCGCGACAAGAAATCCCGCGGCGACCTGCTGCGGTTCGTGGTGCTGGACGGCATCGCCAAACCCGGCATCCTGGACGTCCCGGACACCTCGCTGCTGTTTGCGGCCTACCAGGAGATTGCGTCCTGATGCAGGGCGACATGAGCGGCACCGCCGATTGGCCCGAAGCCGGCTTCCCGGGAATCCGCATCAACCCGGATACCCTGCAGCCGCAGATCGTCAACGAGGATGTGGTCCGGGAAACCCTCGCCGCCTCCACGGATCCGGCTGACCAGATCTTCGTGCTGCTGGTTGAGGGCCATGCGTCCGAGGCTGCCGAACTGCTGGCCGAAGCCCGGTTCAAAGACCCTGAATCCTTCCTTTTGCGCATCTTCGAAGCTGAAGTGCTGAGCGTCAGCCACCGGATGGACCGCGCTGTGGGCCTGTTCCGCCAACTCCTTGCCGAGGCGCACGGCACGCCGGGGGAGGCCCTGGCCCTCCAGTACCTGGGCAGGGCGCAGTACGCAGCCGGACAGACCTCCGCTGCGGTGGAATCCTTCTCCAAGGCACTGGACCTGCGGGTGGCGCAGTCGGCCGACGCCGCGCAGATCTATTCATCCACCGTGGCGCTCCAGCGGGCCCGGGACGTCCTGGACCTCGCCTGCTGAGGCCGCAGCCACGGGCTGCGGACAGGCTGCCCGGTATTTACCGGTAGAATGGTTGTGGAATTTTTGCATCCACGCGATTTTTGACAAACACGTGCAGGCGGGCCGTTGCGGCGTGCCCGCCCGGCATACAGCATCTGACCACGCGGCCAGACAAAGAAACCAGAGGAAACCAGTGGCAACCACTAACGACATTAAGAACGGAACGGTCCTGAAGCTTGAGGGCCAGCTCTGGAACGTCATCGAATTCCAGCACGTCAAGCCCGGCAAGGGCGGCGCCTTTGTGCGGACTAAGATGCGCAACGTGATGTCCGGCAAGGTTGTTGACAAGACGTTCAACGCCGGCCTCAAGATCGAGACCGCCACCGTTGACCGCCGCGACTACCAGTACCTGTACCAGGACGGCGCGGACTTCGTCTTCATGGACACCTCGGACTACGACCAGATCACCGTCTCCGGCGCCACGGTAGGCGATGCCACCAACTTCATGCTCGAGAACCAGATGGTCAACATCGCCATCCACGACGGCACCCCCCTCTACATCGAGCTGCCGCCGAGCGTTGTCCTCGAAATCACCTACACCGAGCCGGGCCTGCAGGGTGACCGTTCCTCGGCAGGCACCAAGCCCGCCACCCTGGAAACCGGCTACGAGATCCAGGTCCCGCTGTTCATCGAAAACAACACCCGGGTCAAGGTGGACACCCGCGACGGCAGCTACCTGGGCCGGGTCACCGACTAGTGAGCGCCCGCGGTAAAGCCCGCAGCAGGGCACTGGATGTTCTTTTCGAAGCGGAGCAGCGCTCTGTTTCGGCGTTCGACGTGCTCCGCGCACGCCGGGAAAAGACCGACCAGGTGGTCAACCCCTACACCCTGGAAATCGTCGAAGGAGTGCTGTCGCAGCAGGCAGCCATCGATGAGTTCCTGGAGACTTACTCGCAGGGCTGGAGCCTGGAGCGCATGCCGTCGGTGGACCGCATCATCCTGCGCATCGGCACCTGGGAACTCCTCTACAACGACGACGTCCCTGACGGCGTGGCGGTCAGCGAGGCAGTTGCGCTGGCCAAGACGTTGTCCACGGACGAGTCCCCGCAGTTCATCAACGGCCTCCTGGGCCGGCTGCAGCAGCTGAAGCCTTCTCTCCTGGCCTAGGCTGCTCCGCAGGACAAACAATCTGCAGGACCAGCAAGAGAACCCCGCCGTTGGCGGGGTTCTTTTGCGTTGGCCGTGGCAGACGCTCACGCGGCCACGGACTCCCGCAGGGCGAGGATCCGCTGGAGCTGCAGCCTTTCCTCGGCCTGGTTGAGGGGAACGTCGCGCCCGCTCAGGATCCGCTGGCGGGTGTTGGCCAGCTGGGTGGCCGCCTTCAGGAGCTGCTTCATCTGCTGCTTCCTGCCCGCACCGGCCGCCCACGCCAGGGCTGTCCGCCGGCCCCCGTGCGTGGCCAGCAGTTGCACCTCAGCCGGCGTGAACCAGCCCGCGGCGGAATACTCCAGCAGGCGCTGGCGGGTCAGGCGTTTCTCGGCCACCCGCAGGAAGATGATGCCGGCCACTGCCAGCACGAAGATCGGCACCTGGACCACGATGTAGTCCAGCAGGAATCCCTGTCCCATGCTGTTCCACCTGTTGTGCAGGAACATGGCCGGCAGCAGGCCAATGACAAATGCGCCGATCGACGCGCCGGTGTGCCAGCGCCTGGCGGCGAAGCCCATGATGAGGCCGGTGGTACCGGTAAAAATCGCATGGGCGAAGGGGGACATGACGCCGCGCAGGAAGAAGACCTGGGCCAAGCCGCTGGCCGGCGACGCCGACTCGGCGATGGCCCGGCCGAAATAGAGGATGTTCTCGGTGAACGCGAACCCGCCGGCGATGGTGAAGGCGAACACGACGCCGTCCACCGGCCCGTCGAACTGCCGCCGGGCCGCCAGCAGGAGGATGAGCAGGCCCAGCGACTTGGCGAACTCTTCAACAATGGGCGCCTGAACGGTGGCCATGTACGTCTGTAGGTCAGGCTGGTCCGTGAACTGGAAGGCGATCACGAAGAACGGCTGGATCAGCAGAGTCACGGCAACTGACACTGCGGCGCCCCACGTGAACGCGAAAAACAGGAGCCGTTTGGGTTCCGGCTCCCACCTGTCGATGATGTGCACGGCCGTCAGGACCACCGCCAGCGGGACCAGGGACGCCAGGAAACCAATCAGGAACCCCGCGGCCCCGGTGTTGGACAGAAGGAACGGCACCACCAGGAACAGGCTCAGGAAAGCCAGCACGCCGCCGGCAACGCTCAAACCCAGCAGCCCGCTGCGGGCGCGCGATGCCTGCAGCACTGTTCCCTGTGCGTGCGGCGGAACCATGCCCGCCAGCGGCTGGCCCTGGTGCCCCGGTGCCGCCCGGTAGTGTTCCGGCTGCACCTGCCCCATCCAGCTTGGATTCGCTTCCTGCGGCAGGGGCGGCCCACCGGCACCGCGGTAGGGGTCGTCGGGAAGTCCGGATGAAGGGTGCTGCGAATACATCGGCATACCCGAAAGCCTAAGCGGGGGCTTCCGCGCCACAAAGGAAGTGGGCTTTGTTTCCGTCCGGCGGCCCGTGGATGTGACCAGCACCGCGTTGATCCCGGGCCGGCGCGGCTGGACCGTGTGGTAATTTTGAACAGCAATCATTCCTTTTTTAATTCCGTCCTGTGAGGCGGGGAAAGGGGAGACGAGCGTTGACATCTGTCACCAGCGCACCGGTTCCAGCCAGGGTTGTCCTCAACCAGGCGGACATTGACCGGGCCCTCACTCGTATCGCCCACGAGATCCTCGAAGCCAACAAGGGTTCCCGGGACCTGGTCCTGCTGGGCATTCCCCGCCGCGGTTACCCGCTGGCTGTCCGGCTTGCGGAAAAAATCGCCGCCGCGGACAACACCGTTGATGCCGCGGCCATCGTAGGGCAGCTTGACGTCACCATGTTCCGGGACGACCTTTCCCATCAGGGGACCCGCCCGCCGTACCCCACCAGGCTGCCGCGTACCGGCATCGACAACAAAGTGGTGGTGCTCATCGACGACGTCCTCTACTCCGGACGCACCATCCGCGCCGCCCTGGACGCACTCGTGGACCTCGGGCGGCCGCGCATCGTCCGGCTTGCCGTCCTGATTGACCGGGGCCACCGCGAACTTCCCATCCGCGCGGACCACGTGGGCAAGAACCTGCCCACGTCCTCCGCCGAAAAGGTCCGGGTCCGGCTGGAAGAAACGGACTCCTCCGCTGTCGGAAGCCCGGTCAACGAAGTCGTGATCGAGGGGGGCGCATGAAACACCTCCTGTCCACCGGGGACCTCAGCCTTTCGAACGCCATCCGCATCCTGGACACCGCCGAGGAGATGTCGGCCGTGGGGGAGCGGGAAGTCAAGAAGCTCCCCGCGCTGCGTGGCCGCACCGTGGTCAACCTCTTCTTCGAAGACTCCACCCGCACCCGGATCTCCTTCGAAGCCGCGGCCAAGCGGCTGTCGGCCGATGTCATCAACTTCGCCGCCAAGGGATCATCCGTCTCCAAGGGCGAATCCCTCAAGGACACCGCCCAGACGCTGTCCGCCATGGGTGCGGACGCCGTCGTCATCCGCCACTGGGCCTCGGGCGCGCCCCACCGCCTCGCCGCCACTGACTGGATCGACGCGGCGGTCATCAACGCCGGCGACGGCACCCACGAACACCCCACCCAGGCCTTGCTCGACGCCTTCACCATGCGCCGACACTGGGCCCGCCTCGGCGGCACCGGCTCGGAAGGAACGGACCTCAAGGGCATGCGGGTGGCCATCGCAGGCGACGTGCTGCACTCCCGTGTGGCACGCTCCAACGTCTGGCTGCTGCGCACGCTCGGCGCGGAAGTGACCTTGGTGGCCCCGCCCACGCTGCTGCCGGTCGGCGTCGACAAATGGCCCTGCAGCGTCAGCTATGACCTCGACCAGACGCTGGCCAACGGCGTCGATGCCGTGATGATGCTCCGGGTCCAGGGCGAACGCATGAACGCTTCCTTCTTCCCCAGCACCCGCGAATACTCCCGGCGCTGGGGCTTCGACGACAACCGGCTGCGGGCTTTGGACGACCTTGGCATGACGGACACCATCATCATGCACCCCGGACCCATGAACCGGGGCCTGGAGATCAGCGCCGCCGCCGCCGATTCGCCCCGTTCCACCGTCCTGGCGCAGGTCCGCAACGGCGTATCCGTGCGGATGGCCGCGCTGTACCTGCTGCTCTCCGGAGACACCCGGGAACCAGCCGCACACCGGGCACCGGCCTACGCCGCCGCAGCCCCTTCCACCAAGGAGAGCAACTGATGGCAGCCAACACCGGAACGTACCTGATCCAAGGCGCCGCCATCCTGGGCGGCGAGCCCGCGGACCTGCTGATCCGCGACGGCATCATCGCCGAGATCGGCCATGGCCTGTCCGCTGATGGCGCCACCGTCATCGACGCCGCCGGCCTGGTGGCGCTGCCCGGCATGGTGGACGTCCACACGCACCTGCGCGAACCGGGCCGCGAAGACGCCGAAACCGTCGAGACCGGCACCCGGGCCGCTGCGCTGGGCGGCTACACAGCCGTGCACGCCATGGCCAACAGCACCCCCGTGGCCGACACCGCCGGTGTGGTGGAACAGGTCTACACGCTGGGTCTTGCAGCCGGCTGGGTGGATGTCCGCCCGGTAGGTGCCGTCACCGTCGGCCTGGCAGGGGAGCAGCTGGCTGAACTCGGCGCCATGGCCGATTCCCGCGCCCGGGTCCGGATGTTCTCCGACGACGGCATTTGCGTCCACGACCCCGTGCTCATGCGCCGCGCCCTCGAGTACGTCAAGGCGTTCGACGGCGTGGTGGCCCAGCATGCGCAGGAACCCCGCCTCACCGCCGGGGCACAGATGAACGAGGGCGACGTCTCCGCCGTCCTGGGCCTGACCGGGTGGCCCGCGGTGGCGGAGGAAAGCATCATTGCCCGGGACGTCCTGCTGGCCCAGCACGTGGGCTCCCGCCTGCACGTATGCCACGTTTCCACGGCGGGCTCGGTGGAGATCATCCGCTGGGCCAAGGAGCGCGGCATCGACGTCACGGCGGAGGTCACCCCGCACCACCTGCTGCTGACCGACGACCTGGTGCGCAGCTACGATCCCGTGTTCAAGGTCAACCCGCCGCTGCGAACCGATGCCGACGTCCAGGCATTGCGTGCGGGGCTGGCAGACGGCACGATCGACGTTGTGGGTACCGACCACGCACCGCACCCGAGCGAGCACAAGGAATGCGAGTGGGCGCAGGCTGCCATGGGCATGACCGGGCTGGAGACCGCCCTGTCCGTGGTCCAGCACGCCATGATCGAAACCGGCCTGATGAGCTGGGCGGACTTTGCCAGGGTCACCTCCACCGCGGCCGCGAAGATTGGCCGGCTGGCTGACCAGGGCCGGCCCATCGAGGCCGGGGAACCCGCCAACCTCATCCTGCTTGATCCGGCGGCCCGCTGGACGGTGGACCCCTTCCAGATGGCCACCATGGGCCGCAACTCGCCGTTCAAGGGAAGGGAACTGCCGGGCAAGGTGGTGGCCACCTTCTTCAAGGGGCACCCCACTGTCCTGGACGGCACCCTCAACACCCCGCACCCGGACGCCGCCGCAACCCCGGCGGGCGCTGCCTGATGGAAAAGATCCTTCCCGGACTTGCCATGCTGGCGGTTATCGCCGTCGTCTTTGTCCTTCTCGGCGTGGGCTGGCGCAACCGCCTGAAGCGCCAGTCCGACGTCGAGCAGCTGCCCCAGGTGCCCGCCGCTCCCGGTGAGCCGACCGCCGCTGCCGACGGGCAGTACGTGGCCACCACTACGGCAGGTGATTGGCTTGACCGGATCGCGGTGCACGGGCTGGGCATCCGCACCAACTCCACCCTCGAGGTGTACCCGCACGGCGTCATCTACGGGCGGTCCGGCGCACCCGCGCTGTACATCCCCGCGGCCTCCCTGACTGAAGTCCGCCAGGACAGCGGCATGGCGGGGAAGTTCGTGGAGAAGGACGGCCTCCTGGTGCTCGGATGGACGCACGGCGCGCATGAACTGGATACCGGCTTCCGGACCCGCCGCGCCGCGGACAAGGACGTGCTGTACCAGGCCCTTCAGGATTTGATTTCGTCAGCCCCAGCGGCTGGTGCCACCAGTGGAAAGTAAGACAGTGAAAGCGAATACATTGACAGCAACCACCTCCGCTCCTGTATCGGCCCCAGCTGCGCTGGTTCTCGAAGACGGGCGTATTTTCCGCGGCACCAGCTACGGCGCCACGGGCACCGCCCTGGGCGAGGCCGTCTTCGCCACCGGCATGACCGGCTACCAGGAAACCATCACCGATCCGTCCTACGCCCGCCAGCTGGTGGTGCAGACGGCGCCGCACATCGGCAACACCGGCGTCAATGATGACGACGCCGAGTCCCGGCGCATCTGGGTGGCGGGCTATATCGTCCGCGACCCCGCACGCCGCCCCTCCAACTGGCGCTCGGAGCGCTCCCTGGACGAAGAGCTGGTGGCCCAGGGCATCGTCGGCATCCAGGGTGTGGACACCCGTGCCATCACCCGGCACCTGCGCGAGCACAAGACCATGCGCGCCGGCATCTTCTCCGGTGAGGCCGCCCAGGTCACGGACAAGGAATTGGTCGACGCCGTCCTGGCCAGCGCCCCCATGGAGGGTTCGCGCCTGGCCGAGGAGGTTAGCGTTGACGCAGCCTATGTGGTGGAACCGAAGGACCACGGCTGGGACGGCGATCCCCGCTTCACCATCGCGGCGATCGACCTCGGCATCAAGGCCATGACCCCCGTCCGGTTCGCCGAGCGCGGCGTCCGCGTCCACGTGCTGCCCGCCACCGCCACGCTGGAAGACGTCAAGGCGGTCAACCCGGACGGCTTCTTCATGTCCAACGGCCCCGGCGACCCCGCCACGGCCGACGCGCAGGTCAAGCTGCTGCGCTCGGTCCTGGACGAAAAGTTGCCCTACTTCGGCATCTGCTTCGGCAACCAGATCCTGGGCCGGGCACTGGGCTTTGGCACCTACAAGCTCCGCTACGGCCACCGCGGCATCAACCAGCCGGTGATGGACCGCCGCACCGGCAAGGTGGAAATCACCTCCCAGAACCACGGTTTCGCTGTGGACGCCCCGCTGGACGGCGCAACCCAGGCACCCGAGGAGCGCTACGGCCGCGTGGAAGTAAGCCACGTCAGCCTGAACGACGACGTCGTGGAAGGCCTCGCCTGCCTCGACATCCCCGCGTTCTCCGTGCAGTACCACCCCGAAGCGGCAGCCGGACCCCACGACGCCGCCTACCTGTTCGACCGCTTCATCGAACTGATGGAGGGCACCCGGGACGGCCGGAGCGCAAACCTGTCAAAGGAACCGGTGGACTCAGCGCACTCCGCCGGGGCCGAACCGGCAACGCCGAAAAATTCCGACAACAAGACTGAGGACAAGAAGTAATGCCGAAACGTACAGATCTCAAGAGCGTCCTCGTCATTGGTTCCGGCCCGATCGTCATCGGCCAGGCCGCCGAGTTCGACTACTCCGGCACCCAGGCACTGCGGGTCCTCAAGGAGGAAGGCCTCCGCGTCATCCTCGTGAACTCGAACCCGGCCACCATCATGACCGACCCCGAGTTCGCCGACGCCACCTACGTCGAGCCCATCACCCCCGAGGTGGTGGAGAAGATCATCGCCAAGGAACGCCCGGACGCCGTGCTGCCCACCCTGGGTGGCCAGACCGCGCTGAACACCGCCATCGCACTGGACAAGAACGGTGTGCTGGAGAAGTACAACGTGGAGCTGATCGGCGCGAACATCGCCGCGATCGAGCTCGGCGAGGACCGCGAGAAGTTCAAGGGCGTCGTGGAGCGCTGCGGCGCCGAGTCCGCCCGCAGCCACATCATCCACACCATGGACGAGGCACTGACGGCCGCCGTCGACCTCGGCTACCCCATGGTGGTCCGTCCCTCCTTCACCATGGGCGGCCTGGGCTCCGGGCTGGCCTACAACGAAGAGGACCTGCGCCGCATCGTCGGCCAGGGCCTGCAGTACAGCCCCACCAGCGAGGTGCTGCTCGAAGAGAGCATCCTGGGCTGGAAGGAATACGAGCTCGAGATGATGCGGGACAAGAACGACAACGTGGTTGTCGTCTGTTCCATCGAGAACTTCGACCCCGTAGGCGTGCACACCGGTGACTCCATCACCGTTGCCCCGGCGCTGACCCTCACCGACCGCGAGTACCAGAAGCTGCGCGACGTGGCCATCGCCGTCATCCGCGAGGTGGGCGTGGACACCGGCGGCTGCAACATCCAGTTCGCCATCGACCCCAAGACCGGCCGTGTGGTGGTCATCGAGATGAACCCGCGCGTCTCCCGCTCCTCAGCGCTGGCGTCAAAGGCCACGGGTTTCGCCATCGCCAAGATCGCCACCAAGCTCTCCCTGGGCTACACCCTGGACGAGATCCCCAACGACATCACGCAGAAGACCCCCGCGTCCTTCGAGCCGACCCTCGACTACGTGGTGGTCAAGGTCCCGCGGTTCGCCTTCGAGAAGTTCCCCGCGGCAGACAACACCCTCACCACCACCATGAAGTCCGTGGGCGAGGCCATGGCCATGGGCCGCAACTTCACCGAGGCCCTCCAGAAGGCCCTGCGCTCCCTGGAACAGAAGGGCTCGCAGCTGGACTTCAGCTCCGTCCCCGAATACGAAGTCGC
>Ga0308160_10007984_pt1 | contig 10367 bp, 8 predicted proteins | sample PhyFR1_FD_201036 | JGI IMG/M metagenome (GOLD analysis project Ga0308160, IMG submission 201036) | Phyllosphere microbial communities from UC Gill Tract Community Farm, Albany, California, United States - DLSLF.R1 | ecosystem: Host-associated > Plants > Phyllosphere > Unclassified | place: USA...
CTGAGAACGACGAGCAGGCTCAGGCCGAAGTTGCAGCTGACTTCGCTGAAGCGCTTGATGACTCACTACATGATTACGCAGATAAGCTCGATAAGCTCAGAATGATTGATTTTGGCCCTAAGTCAGCGGTCGAAGAAGGCGCTGTCGTCAAGCTGTCTGGCCGCTACTACGTGATCGCAGTGTCAACGAGCCGGTTCAACTGTCATGGGCGTGAGATCATGGGTATTTCGAAGATGGCGCCGATCTTTGAGGCGATAGAAGGTGCCCGATCAGGGGAGACTGTGCAATTTAATGGTCGGGGCCTCACTGTAGAAGAAGTTGCATAGGGCGCCATCGCCTTGGGCGACAACTAGTACGGAGAGCCCTGCGCTCTTCATCCATCCTCAAATCGTGTCAAGAAATCCTTGATCAGCGCCGCGCTTTGATAAGGTCGATCTTGGCCTTAATTAGGCGCTCTGGGTGGCTGTCCTTCCCCACTAAAAAAGAGGTATTCCATGTCTACACGTGATGTCGTTTTTCCTGCCGGACGCCAGGCACTATATGAAAAGAACCGCTACTCGCCAGCGATCCGGTCCAACGGTTTTCTGTTCGTCTCGGGACAAGTAGGCAGTCGTCCGGACGGCTCGCCGGAGCCCGATCTGCAAGCTCAGGTCAGACTTGCGTTTGATAATCTGAACGCCATCCTCTCGGCCGCTGACTGCACATTCAAAGATGTGATCGACGTGACCGTTTTCATTGTCGATCCCGAGTCAAAGTTCGAAAGTATCTGGGATGTCGTGGGAGAGTATTGGGGCGACGCTCCGCACCCCACTCTTACAGCCATTGGTGTGACCTGGTTGTATGGATTCCAGTTTGAGATTAAGGTAATTGCCAAGCTAACTGAGGCCAGCCCTGCCGAGTGAGCAGGTTTGAGGCAGCGTAACCTACTCACAATCTCGGGCCGGTCGTGATGGCAAGCAACATGTAGTGACCAGATCTGCCTCGTGGGTTGTATTCGCTGCGCTTTTCGTTCGGTTCATTCAATTAGATATTTCATACGCCGAAACAACAAACTCCGGAGGCAATTTCACATGGCGCAGCAGCTTCAACAGATTATCGACGCCGCGTGGGAAAATCGCGCCGACCTTTCGCCCACGAACACGTCAATTGAAGTGCGTGACGCAGTCGAGCATGTGATCACCGAACTCAACAACGGAAAGTTGCGCGTCGCTACGCGCGAAGCGGTCGGGCAATGGACCGTTCACCAATGGATCAAGAAGGCCGTGCTACTGTCGTTCCGTATCAAGGAAAACGAGCTTCTCCAAGCAGCAGGGCTGAGCTTCTACGACAAGGTGCCGACCAAGTTCTCACATCTGTCCGCTGCCGAACTCAAGGAAATGGGCGTGCGCATAGTTCCGCCCGCAGTGGCCCGTCGTGGCAGCTACATTGCCAAGGGCACGATCCTGATGCCGTCGTATGTGAACATCGGCGCCTACGTCGGTGAAGGCACGTTAGTCGACACTTGGGCCACCGTCGGTTCCTGCGCACAGATCGGCAAAAACTGCCACCTGTCGGGCGGTGTCGGCATCGGCGGCGTTCTTGAGCCGCTTCAGGCAGGCCCGACGATCATCGAAGACAACTGCTTCATCGGCGCGCGCTCCGAAGTTGTTGAAGGCGTCGTCGTAGAGGAAAACTCGGTATTGTCGATGGGCGTTTTCATCGGCCAAAGCACACCAATTTACGATCGTGCTACCGACTCCGTTAGTTACGGCCGTGTGCCGGCCGGCTCGGTGGTTGTGAGTGGGAGCCTGCCCAAGGCGGGCGGCAAGTACAGCATGTATGCCGTAATCATCGTCAAGAAAGTTGATGCAAAAACTCGCTCGAAGACCTCCCTGAACGACCTCTTACGCGACTAATCGCCAGCGGATTCGTGGCCGCTGAGATTAACTACAAATAACCGAGGTTGTATGAAACTCAACCAGCTGAGCTCGATGATCAAGTAACGGAGACGTAATATGAAACCTAATGTCCTTCTGTACACAACAAGTTGGTGTCCATACTGCGAACGGGCGAAGAAGCTTCTTCAGGAGAAAGGAGTGCAGTGGAATGAACTCAATATCGAGACAGATCCAGCTCATCGGCGGGCCATGACTGAAGCTTCGGGTCGAAACACCGTCCCGCAGATATTCATCAACGGCAAGCATATTGGTGGTTCCGACGAGCTCTTCGAGCTCGATGCAAAAGGCGAGCTCGATAAACTGCTTACAGGCAATTCGTCTGCGAATTGAGCAAGCGCGGCGCGACCCATACGCCATCGCGCAACATGCCAGCTGGTGAATACGATTGGAGATTCCGTGATCGTAGCAGACTGGAAAGACACAAGCATTGCCAAAAACGGCGCAACAGTCCTCAAGGGAAACCGCTACCATCTTTGGAGAGTCAAAGTTTTTGTGAGGTGAGCGAACACATGTTTATCTGTCCGACCAATGACACCGTACGATATTTCCATACCTATGATGTCCACCAAAAGGTCCAAGTGTCGGCATTCAATGCCAGTTCAAACCTTCCCAATCCTAAAGCCTCCGGGCAGCGCTCTTCGTGCGAACGAGAGCTAGCTATCCGGATAAGTTGTGCGTGCGTTAAATCGATACCGGTTAGCTAAAATGGAGCTTGCCGAATTCGATACTGCTTTCGAGAAGCTTCCAGAGGGTTACAGCGAAGGCACTTACGAAGGCCGGCGTTTCAGCATAATCGTCAGGCGATCCAGGGACAGACGTCGCAATAGTCTGTTCGCCAAGGAGTTGGCCGGGACCGACATTGTAAGCTTCAACCTGTATCGATTTACATCAGGTAGAACGTCGCTCAAGCCATGTGAGATGTCTGCCCGAAAGGTTTTGGCATTCGTGCTGGATGTCCTACCGGACGCTTGATTGGCAACAGGAGATTCGCCTGCTTTCAACGACGATGGCCTGATGGAGCGCCCTGCACTTATCAAAGATCTGGTCCTATGCCGCCCGTTCTATCAATACAGGAGTTAGGCCGTCCGGGGCTCGTGCAAACTTTTAGTCGCTTGCATCCGAAACGAGCACAAGACAACACAGGAGAACATATGAAAGCAATATGGAATGGCGAAGTGCTGTCGGAGTCGAACGATACGGTCGTGCGGAAAACAACCCCTATTTTCCGCCTGCGTCCCTGCGGCGCCAGTTCTTCACGGACTCGGCGACCACTACCGTTTGTCCTTGGAAAGGCACGGCTAGTTATTACGATATCGATGTGAATGGGAAGGTCAACAAGGATGCAGCGTGGCTGTATCCCGCACCTAAGCTGGCGGTTCCGCCGGGACGGCCAGTGGGTTGAGGTAGGCGTGCAGGGCGACCGTCATGTGGACGACGCTTCGCTGGCTCGCCAATGGGCGCTGGCGGGCGCTGGCATCCTGCTGAAATCGCCCCTCGAACAGATTCAGGATATGGCAGAGGGGTGAACAGTACACTTGCTAAGTGAATGGCAGACGGAGGCCTACCCGCTCTATGCGGTGCTGCTCAGCGGCCGTTTCATTCCGCGCCGCCTCTGCGCCCTGATAGATCACCTAGCGGCGAAGTTCGAAGGCATGCGGGTGACAATGGCTGCGGAGCTTAGTCGCTGAGCCCATGTCGCACGTCCACGATGCCATGTGAGCTGCTTTCTTCCCAGCGTGAGCAAACCGAAGTGGTATGGAACAAAGAGTTTTGACGCCAGCGATTGCTTGCACCAGACCGTTCAGCCGTCATTTACAGAGAAGCCGGCTTATCCACGCGCGCATAGCTGCAGCGCCTTCGGGGAGGCAGCCTCCAAACGGCGAGGGTTCAGCCGCGGTCATTTCGTCGCCCAGTGGCTATCTGCACGACGGCTATTTACTGCTCGACCATAGAGGCAGGGTCGCGCAGCAGCGACACATCCTCGCTGCCAACCTGGCGCGGCTCGAAGTTGGCCAGGTACAGCATGCCGAGCCGCGCACCGCTTGGAACCCTTAGCGAGCAACCCGCCTCAGCGCAGGACTAGAATTTATTATCTTAAAACTTTCGCTCCGCGAATGTGCTAAATATATGATTCAAGCGTATATTCACATCATGCATCAATCGCTTCACAAGCTTGCGCTTTGGTCAAGTTTCCGGCCCATGCTGCGTGTGCATTTGCGACACCGGAGCCACGCCTACCGCACTTTTTTCCTGTGCAACTAAACTCATGCTGCAAGTGCCTGCTTCAAATGAATCTGAACGAGTACGTGGGGCAATGCATGAGTCATAGATGTCGGTGGCTGCTAGCCCCTCTTTATAAGGTTGAACTGAGATGACAAAAAGAACATTCACGTTTGCTAGTGCCACTGGCGCTCAGACTTCTGGACACCTCGAAACGCCGGAGGGGACACCGCGGGGCTGGGCAATCTTCGCCCACTGCTTCACCTGCGGGAAAGACAATCGCGCCGCCGTTTACATCTCGCGTGCGCTGTCCCGGGCTGGCATCGGGGTCCTGAGATTCGATTTCGCCGGAACTGGTATCCAGGGCGGGGCAGGAGAATCAGTCAACTTCGCGTCGGACGTAGACGACCTTCGTGCCGCCTCAAAAGCGATGGCAGCGGCAGGTACGCCACCATCGCTCCTTGTCGGGCACAGCCTAGGAGGACTCGCTGCAATCGTAGCTGCGGGCGATATGCCTGACGTTGTGGCGGTAGCGACGATCGGTGCCCCCGCCGACCTTCAGCATATTTTGCGCAACTTCCGACAGAACGATTTGGACACAATTGCGAGCGAGGGGGAGGCGTCTGTGGAGATCGCAGGCCGCCCCTTCCTAGTTCGTCGCAGTTTCCTAGAAACGGTTGCAAACATCGACATCGAGGAGTCCATTGCCTCTCTGCGGCGTCCGGTGCTGATCATGCACTCTCCGGTGGATGAAGTGGTCAGCATTGATCACGCGTCGCGCATTTTCGTCGCGTCCAAGCATCCCAAAAGCTTCATCTCGCTCGACAATGCGGATCACCTTCTCACCGACGCTGCCGACGCGAACTACGTGTCGGCTATGGTGGCAGCATGGGCGAGCCGCTTTCTCCCTCCCCTGAAGGCGGATCTTCCCCAGGTTGAGCTAGCCAAGGGTGTCATCGCCACTGAAACTCTAGAGGGATTGTTCCAGCTTCAGGTCCGCAGCGGCGAACACACCCTTTTTGCCGATGAGCCAGTATCCGTCGGTGGGCTCGCAACAGGGCTTTCTCCTTACGAACTGGTTTCTGCCGGCCTCGCAGCCTGCACAGTAATGACGATGCGACTGTACGCAAACCGAAAGGGCTTCCCACTCGAACGGGCCAGCACGACCGTGCAGCACGAGAAAGTGCGGGACATGATGCCGCCTGACCGATTCACCCGCACCATCGTCCTCGACGGACCGCTGAACGATGATCAGCGGGCTAAAATTCTTGCGATCGCGGATCGGTGTCCCGTTGATCTGAGTCTCATCCGGGGATCGGACGTGCAGACCGAACTCTTGAACACCAGTCAGGCTGCGGATCCCGCCAGGGCTGGCTTGCCCGTGGCGTAGACGTTTCCCGAGTTGGCCTTTCCCTTAATTCGCAGTATGGCTGGAGCATCTGCGGCCTCACTGCATTAACTATCGCCCCTCATGCTGATTCTGCCAGGTTCTAACGCGCTGTCCGCCTTCCGTACCCAAGGCCTTTTGTCCCAAATACAAGCCATTGATACTTCGATAGAAAGCATTAATGGGCGGTTTCTCCACTTTATCGATTGGACCGCTGAGCCCGGCCAGAATGTGACAGACAGACTGAATGCGCTGTTAAACTATGGCGAGCCGTTCTCAGGCGATGCGTCGGGGGACGAATTCGTTGTTATCCCCCGTTTCGGCACGATATCGCCGTGGTCCAGCAAAGCGACCGACATTGCCTGCAACTGCGGCATAACTCAGGTCAGGCGAATTGAGCGCGGCGTCTCGTATCACATCACAATGAAGTCCGGCTTGTTCAGCACGCCTAAAATTCTTTCCGGTGCGAGCGTAGAAGCGGTGGCGGCATTGTTGCATGACCGCATGACAGAAATGGTATTGCGGAGCGCGGACGATGCCTCCGGGCTGTTTTGCGACCTAGCGGCCAAGCCGTTGGAAACAGTCGACTTGCTCGTCGGCAAGCAAGCGTTGGAAAATGCCAATGCCGTGCTCGGACTGGCATTATCCGACGATGAGATCGACTACCTGCTGAACGCCTTCACTCAGCTCAAACGTAACCCTACCGATGTTGAATTGATGATGTTTGCGCAAGCCAATAGCGAGCATTGTCGTCACAAGATTTTCAACGCGGAATGGACCATAGACGGAGAGATGCAGCATAAATCTCTGTTTGCCATGATCCGCAATACACACCAGTTGCATCCGCGCGGTACGGTCGTGGCTTACAGCGACAATTCTTCAGTGATTGAGGGAGCAACGATTTCCCGCTTTTATCAGCGCGGCGCGGCGGAAGGAAATGTCTACGCAGCTTCGGAAGAACTGACGCATATCCTGATGAAGGTAGAGACGCACAATCATCCGACTGCAATTTCGCCTTTCCAGGGTGCTTCGACCGGCGCCGGCGGCGAGCTGCGTGACGAGGGCGCTACCGGGCGTGGCGCCAAGCCGAAAGCCGGCCTGACCGGATTCACGGTTTCCAACTTGATGATCATGAATGCGGTGCAGCCTTGGGAAAATGCGCGCGATGTCACGCAAGCTTTGGCTGAGCGCGACGCACGTGCGCACGCCGGCATCTACGGCAAGCCAGACCGGATCGCTTCCCCACTGCAGATCATGATTGACGGCCCGCTCGGTTCAGCCGCATTCAACAACGAGTTCGGACGCCCTACTCTCGGCGGTTATTTCCGCACCTACGAACAGAATATCGGCGGCCAGGTGGCTGGCTATCACAAGCCCATCATGATCGCCGGCGGCATCGGAAGCATCGCTGCCATCCACACCAAGAAAAACGATTTTCCGCCAGGCAGCCTGCTGATTCAGTTGGGGGGGCCCGGCATGCGCATCGGCATGGGCGGCAGCGCAGCTTCCTCGATGGCAACCGGCACAAATACCGCTGAACTCGATTTTGACTCGGTACAGCGCGGCAATCCTGAAATGCAGCGGCGTGCGCAGGAAGTCATTAACGCTTGCTGGGCGAGGGGAGCTGACAATCCGATCCTTTCCATCCACGACGTCGGCGCAGGCGGCTTGTCCAATGCATTTCCTGAGATTACGAATGATGCCAAGCGCGGTGCTGTATTTGACTTGCGTGAAATGCACCTTGACGAAAGCGGCATGTCTCCCAAGGAAATCTGGAGCAACGAATCGCAAGAACGCTATGTGCTCGCAATTACTCCAAATAATTTGCCGTTGTTCCAGTATCTGTGCGAGCGTGAGCGCTGCCCGTTCGCCGTGGTTGGTGTTGCGACTGAAGAGCGGCAACTGAAGGTGACCGATCCTGAACACTCCAACAACCCTGTTGATATACCGATGGAAGAACTGTTCGGGAAACCGCCCAGAACGCATCGCAATGTCAGGCACGTCAAGCGCAGCTTGCCCGAAATCGATTTAACCGGTGTCGAATTGGTGGAAGCGGCACGGCGCGTGCTGCGCCTGCCGACAGTGGCCGACAAATCATTCTTGATCACCATCAGCGACCGTACCGTAGGCGGCAATTCGGTGCGCGACCAGATGATCGGACCGTGGCAGGTGCCGGTTGCCGATTGCGCGGTCACAACCATGAGCTTCGAAGGCTTTCGTGGCGAAGCGATGGCGATGGGCGAACGCACTCCCTTGGCAGTCATCAATGCGCCCGCATCGGGACGCATGGCGGTCGGGGAAGCAATCACGAATATCGCAGCCGCGCCGATCGCCGACATCTCGGATATCAAGCTGTCGGCCAACTGGATGGCAGCCTGCGGCCAGCCGGGACAGGACGCTGCGCTGTTCGACACGGTCAAGGCGGTCGGCATGGAAATGTGCCCCGCTCTCGGCATCAGCATCCCGGTCGGCAAGGATTCGCTTTCAATGCGCACTACTTGGCAGGATGAAGAAAACACTAAGGCTGTCACTGCGCCGGTGTCGGTCATTATTTCTGCATTCTCCCCGGTCACCGATGTGCGGCAGACATTGACGCCTCAGCTGCGAAGGGACGCAGGCGAGTCGGTGTTGATTGCCATCGACCTGGGACGCGGCAAGAATCGCATTGGCGCGTCAGCTTTGGCGCTCGTCATGCAGCAATTAGGCAACGAAACGCCCGATGTAGACGATGCTGGCGATGTGAAAGGATTTTTTCAGGCAATACAGCAACTGGGTCGCGAACAGAAATTGCTGGCTTATCACGATCGTTCAGACGGCGGACTGTTCGTGACGTTATGCGAGATGGCTTTTTCCAGCCACTGCGGCATCTCGGTCAACGTCGATATCCTGACCATCGAAAGCGAACAGGCTCACGACCGGCGCAATCCCAAGAACCTGGCTTTGCAAACCGACGAGCGGCTCAACGAAATTACCTTACGCGCGCTATTGAATGAGGAACTCGGTGCGGTAATTCAAGTGCGCGCGCCGCAGACAAGCGAAGTAATGGACGTGCTGCGTTCCTACAATCTGGGTGAGTGCAGCCATATCATCGGCAAGCCGAACGAGAGCGATACGATTGATTTCGTGCGCAATGCCGTGCAGATCTACAGCCAGTCGCGTGTCGAGTTGCAGCGGCTGTGGAGTGAAACCAGCTGGCGCATCGCGCGCCTGCGCAACAATCCGGATTGCGCCGATGCAGAATACGACCGTATTCTTGATGTGGCCGATCCTGGCATTTCCCCAAAATTGACTTTCGATCCGCGAGAGGATGTCGCTGCCCCCTTCATTGCAACCGGGTTAAGACCACCTCATTACACACAACTAAATTTTCTCCTGCCGGTCCCATGATTTTCAATGGAGGCAGCCATGAGCCAGGAATGGGCAGCGCAAGAACTGGCAGGGATCGATTTGGGCGATGCGCGGCTTAACAAGCGTTCCGTCACGCTGTTGGATCGGCTGGCAGACAAGCCGACGGCCAGCATTCCCCATGCCTGCAACGGCTGGGCTGAGACACAGGCGGCCTACCGGTTTCTGGCACAGGAAGAGATTGGCTGGGAAGATATTCTGTCGCCCCATTTCAGCTGTACGCAGCAGCGCATGCAAGGTCGGCCGGTGGTGTTGTGCATTCAGGATACGACCGAACTGGACTTTAACGGCCAGCAGACTGATGGCCTGGGCACACTAAGCTTTCCTGCCCAGCGCGGCATGTATCTGCATCCAACCTACGCAGTTAGCCCGGAGCGAGAACCGCTCGGCGTGCTGGACGCCTGGATGTGGGTGCGGGATGCGTCAAAGACGGCCAGTCGCAGTCTGCCTGCCGGCGCTAAGGAAAGCTGTCGCTGGCTGGAAGGATATGCACGCCTGGCAGAGCAAGCCAGCTTGCTGCCGGAGACGCGCCTGGTGTACGTGGCAGATCGGGAAAGCGACTTCCTCGACTGGATGGTCCAGGCCAACGCATTGGGCACGCCGGTGGACTGGCTGATTCGTTCGGCCTATAACCGCAAGCTGGTTGGCCAGCAGGCGAAGCTGTGGGACGGCTTTGCCGAAGCGCATGTACTTGGAGAGGTCCGATTTTATTTGCCCGCTCGCAGAGGGCAGAAAGCACGCGAAGTGGTGCAGCAAGTATCGGCCCGGCGCTGTACGCTGCAGGGCCCGGATGGGCAAGCCTTCGAGGTCACTGCGGTATTGGCACAGGAGACAGGCGCGCCCGATGACGTCAAGCCGATCCAGTGGCGCCTGCTGACCAATCGTTGTGCCATGACGCTGGAGGCGAGCGTCGAACTCATCGATTGGTACCGTTGCCGGTGGGAAGTGGAAATCTTCTTCGATGTGCTCAAGAACGGTTGCAAGGTCGAAGCACTTCAGCTATCGAGTATCGAGCGGCTGGAACTGGCTCTGGCGCTGTTCATGATCATCGCCTGGCGTGTTCAGATGCTCATGCGCCTGGGCCGGACCTGCCCGGAGATGGATTGTGAAGTGATGTTCGAGCGTGACGAGTGGCAGGCGGCTTACATCGTGGCGCGCAAGCCGATTCCAAAACAACCGCCGTCGTTAAACACGGTGGTGCGCCTCATCGCCAGCTTCGGCGGCTTCCTGGGTCGCAAAGGCGACGGTGAACCCGGCGTCAAAACCATCTGGACCGGTCTGCAACGGGTGATGGATTTCGCCGCCGGAATTCGCGCTTATAAGGCAGGAGAGATTTGTGTGTAATGAGGTGGGTTTAATGACCGTTGCGAAAATCGAGCGGCCGTCCTTTGCCCACCTTTCTAAGATTGTCGAACCGT
>Ga0308160_10007985_pt1 | contig 10367 bp, 10 predicted proteins | sample PhyFR1_FD_201036 | JGI IMG/M metagenome (GOLD analysis project Ga0308160, IMG submission 201036) | Phyllosphere microbial communities from UC Gill Tract Community Farm, Albany, California, United States - DLSLF.R1 | ecosystem: Host-associated > Plants > Phyllosphere > Unclassified | place: USA...
AGGGGAGGCGGAGTTCGGGACCGGATGTGATTCGGAGGACGAGGATGAAGTTCCAGGTGAGGTAGTGGGTGTTGAAGACGACCCGGGGGTAGCGGAATAAGGTCGTCGAAGGAGCGGGATCGATCGACGTAACGTCGAACGAAAGATCGATTGAGTGGATTGCATTGCTACCAATTTCGTCTCTATTCCCGATTCGTTTGAGCTATATCTCCGATTCTTGAAGCTTGGCGTCTGGATAGCTGGCCCTCTGTAAGTGAACATATAATCAGCCGATCCTCAACCCAAACAGCTAGTTGTTGCTCGCTCGGTCGATCTCTAACACAAAGTCCAGAATACCTTGATAACCCCACCGCACACCTACCTATTGTCAAGAAGCAAGAGAACCAGTAGTCATGACGTGTCAACCTACGTCTTGGACAATATAAACAAACCCCGCAATACGATCAACAAATATGCCGTGATCGGATTACCCCGCATAGGAAGAGTGGAATTAGCTGGAGTGACGTTTGGGAGGTGATTGGGGTGAAACACGATGGGGTTCAGGTCGAACGAAATTCGCTAGTACGGTCATTGCGCAGACAAGGTTCCTTGATTTGTTTCATTAAAGAGGCATTCGTACATCAGTAGGCTTCGACCAGGTTTCGTGACATGAACACGATGAGGATGTGGAATTCAAACATGAAACGAACCGAAATGCGAAGTTCAATATGGTTCATAATGATTTCTGGGTCGAAAACTATTTGTCGGAGATCAAGGGATGCATAGATGATCATTCTTGGAATGGGAGATTTTCATAAGGTTATCGCATCGCGAATCTCGCAGCGTGAAAAGATACGGGGCGTGGGATCGTTCCGAGGTAATCGTACCGCACGTCTGCTGTAACCTCAAGGTCAACTGCAAACGACTGTAGAAACCAAGTTCATGCAGGATCATCGTCACACCCACAATACTGGCGTATCCGATCCCCCGGCCCGTGCGACATGATCCGAAAGATCTACCGAGAGTCGATGAAACGCCCACATCTGACCCATCTTCGTTCGAGCGCGTCGGCGATATCTCCGACCCCCTAAGAGAGCTCGCGTCCGTAGCAAACAAGGAATAGGTTCTCCTGCGAGTCCATGGTCTAGACCCGCGCGACTCAATAGTGATGTCGCGCTTACCGAGTCGAGGGAAAGCGCGCGCGCTTCTACGTTTGACCTGTTGACTTTCATCTTCGACGACAAGGCCTAGTCCGAGTCGAGCTCTCAGCTAGAGGGAGGGCTGACCGAGCTTGTACCCTTGCCAGTGCGCGTTCTCCCTAGCAACCTCAGCTCCTTCCCCCTTCCCTAGGCAACAGCATCAGCAGCGAGCCCTGTCTGCCACTCTGCCCCCAGCCTGTCGCTACCTAGCCAGCTCGCACACACTCGGCACCTCGTTGCGGGACAAGCCCTGCCTAGCAATCGCTCTCACACGCCCACAGTCCACTGCCTCTCAGCGTCTCAAGCCAATTCAAACGACCTCTATCGATTCAACACCCACCCACCCACGTCGTTCTTGAAACCCCTCCCCCCTCTTCCGCTCTTCGTTGTTGTCTTTCGAAAAAACCGCCATCCACCACCCACCCTTACCCCTTTCTACCCAACCCCCTTCAAAAGAAAAGGATAATACAAAATGGTGAGTACACCGCTCGACCTTGGGGGAGAGAAAAAGGGGTTGTTTGGGGGACGGCGAGAGGAAGAGAGACGGAACGATCGGATCGTCTGGGTATTTGGGAGTATTGGGCATGGTTCAGCAAGGCTCAGGATGAGCTTGGGGCGGAGTTGGCTGGCTAGACTGGAGGATACGGATTAGGATCAGGATCAAGGGTGGACGCTGGATGGATACTTCTTCAAGGACCAAGGTCAACAAACCGGCTGGACGGACGATACCACGCTTGAGATCATACGGCGAGAGATAGACTGCCTACCGACCAAGACGAATTATTCACCTTCACGGATTCTCCCTCCAATCGACAATCACGATTTACGTGTCTGCTGTGAAGAGCAGCAATTCGCGCCTATCGACCGTCTCAACGCTATATCTCCGTCGTCACCCAGCTGGCATCTTGAAAGACTTCAGAGTCGAGAGTGTCCGAAATCGACAAGACACACATGTCAATCCGACAAATCAGCCAACCGTTCAGCATCTAGCCACCTTTAGCTTCTCGTACCGACACCAGACGTCCCCTGATCGAACCCGACCATATAATCTAGCAATCAACACCACGATGGACGTCCTACGAAACAGAATTCGATTACGCCCTCGACCATTATCGCCGGCCGTTCGACTATTCACGCCCTAAATCCTCGATCCTGATCCGATCCGAGCCTACTCCAGCTAGCTCCGAAACCCGTTACCCATCGCTCAACCTAGCCCAGTCCTCAAGCTGCTCGGAAACATCACCTCCCAAGCCTGTCCCAAACGCACCAGCCGATCGATCGATCCTCTCTTCCCCCCTTTGCACCCTTACCTCCCCCCTTCCATCCCTCTGGAGATCGGAATACTAAACAACCTCTCTTTTGCCTTGGGTTGACAGGGTCGAGTTAGAACCAAGACCGTCAAGAAGGCCTCCAGGGCTCTGATCGAGAAGTACTACCCCAGGTTGACTTTGGACTTCCAGTGAGTCGGAGTTTTATGTTCTTGTGGTTCTCTTTGGCTGTCGATCGGTCAGGAGGGAGGACGGTCGAGGTTGAGAGAGACGATGAAAGGGGATGGAGGTTTGGAGTCGGGTGGCGGGTTGCTGATGGTGGTTTTACTATTGTCTGCGATTTGTAGCACCAACAAGCGAATCCTCGACGAGGTCGCTTTGGTTCCCTCCAAGAGGCTTAGGAACAAGATCTCTGGATGTGAGTTTATCCTCGGACACCAGTCTCATGTGCTAGAAAGAGAGGAGTTCTTCCTGACTGAGAGAACGTCTCCTCGCGCCCCGCAGTCACCACCCACTTGATGAAGCGAATCCAGAAGGGTCCCGTCCGAGGAATCTCTTTCCGATTGCAAGAAGAGGAGAGGGAGAGGAAGGACCAGTACGTTCCCGACGTCTCTGCTTTGGAGGTTGGTGAGGCTGGTTTGGATGTCGATGCCGACACCAAGGTGAGTTTAGCGCATCTGAGAGAGAGAAGTCCAGTGGTTGTGTGAGAACATAAAAGCTAACAAGGGGATGTTGTGTTTTTGACGCTACTCAGGACCTCCTCCGATCTCTCGGATTCGACACTGCTATCCAGACCAACGTCGTTGCCGTTACCGGACCCGAGCCTACCCGAGGAAAGCGATACGTTCCCGGTGCCGCCAACTAAGCGTGACGATGGAAAGGAAACCTACCATTGGGGGCAACTTTTACGTCGATTGCGTTTTGTGTGAGGGATGAGAAGGGAGGACGAACTTGTGTTCACGTCGGATTGCGGGTCGGGTTATACCGCCGTCGTCTCTCTTTGTTTTCAAGTCGATGTAACAGACATGCATTACGATGGAACACGCAAAATCTGGACAAGGTCGTGTGGTTCAATTCATGAATTGTTCATTGGGATCATTGGATCTGGTACGGGAAACGAAGTTACATGAAGTTTAGGCAAAGGAAGCCTTGGAGCTTCGGGCACCGACCTCTTTTTCGATAAAGTCTTTGATCGCTTGCCAGTAGCCCGGTTGAGCATAGGTGTCGTCTGCAAGGCGAGAGCCATCGAGTTTGAGCTATCAGCCGAACGACCCTTAAGGCGCCGGTGCTGTGCCCCGACCACTCACTGTGCGTTCCGTTCGCAAACGCCTTCCACGTCAACTTGCCGCCCGCCTTTTCCCTCAACGCCTTGATCCCCGTCATTTGAGTAGGATGCACAATCTCGTCCTTTTCACCCGCTAGACCTAGGACGGGCAACTCTTTCCTGATCAACGGGATGGAAACGTTGGCATCCCATTTCTGGTGAAGCAAGGCTGGGACGTGTAGGAAAGGGGTGAGCCAGGGCATGACGAGCGGGACGAGGGATCGGATGGAAAGGGGAGAGTTTTCGATGATCATTCCGTCGATCTGATGCGCAAGTGATTGAGGCCAATGAGCTATCCAGTTTCGCCGACACCTCCCTTATTTGAGAACTTACTTGACCACCACTTGCACCGGCCAAGGCGATCGAAACGCATCCCCCAATACTCTGACCATAGATGACCACCTTGGTATCTTTCAACAACGGGTGTTTCTTCACATAGTCGAGCGCGGTCTGGGCGTCAATACGAAGTCCCTTTTCAGATGGAGACCCAGTAGATCGACCGTATCTATTCGATAAGGGAACTGGCTTAAGCGATTGTATGCAACATTTAGCGAGGCGCGTAGGCTGACTCACCCTCTGTACGACAACATGACAACGTTGCACTCGATTCCTTCCCAGAAAGCTCTAGCAAGAGGTAATCTATGACCCATGTTACCTGACCCAGCGAAAACAATTCAGTGCTTTCCTATCAATGCCTACCCGAAAAGATTAAACTCACCCGCATTCGCGTGATACATGATGACCGTCGGTCGACCCTTTACGAAGTCTTCCCCATCCTTGCTCAACTTGCCCTCCGATTCCCCCTCCGGCACTTCGGCCTTTTCATCTTCCTTCTTACTACTCTTCTTGGAGGCACTAAGCGCGAGGATACTCTTCGCTTCGAAAGCCGGTCGAGCATAGATTAGGTAGGCGGCGAGTTGTTCCCCGTCTGGAGTAGGGAGGGTGAGGTTTTTGTAAGGGATTCCGAAGAGGTCATATGGATCCGGGACGTCTACAGAGGAACAAGGGATGAATCTCAATGAGTAAAGGGGAAAACAAAAACGGCCTCTACTACTGCTTTACCAAATCGAGATCCGTCAGGGAAAGAAGCCGGGTATAGGATCATGGATTGATAGTACCACAACCCTGAGGCCGTGAGGGCCGTGACAATACCTCCAATCGCTCCGGCATACTGGAAGGTAATACGAGAATCAGCCTCATGGTCGATTTCGTAGCTTGCAAGTTGCTAATCACCTTGGCTACGGGGACCACAACTCCAGGGTAACGATAGATCATCCAGCTGGCGACAGCAAGGCCGCTTGCGATGTTGACAGCGAGAGGTGCCATTAGGTAGTCAGCGAGGACTTGTGCTGAGGCGGGAAGTTCCGGATGCAACAAGGATTATGAGAGTTCTAAAGCGAGCTGGGAGAATTTTTCTGCATTCTTCCCATACATCTTGTCTGGATGTCTAGCTATGTCTAGGTGAATGAGGATTCAAGTCCAATCGAATCGATGAACATCGCCAAGGCCAGCTGGTCTGAACCCTCGGCAAACGTCTTACGTCATTCGGTTTAAGCGCAGAATGCCGTTATGAGCGTGCGCTTCTAGCCAAATCGCTTCCGCGGCGATTGCGTAATCACCTTTCGGGGAGATCCGAAAGTCACAAAAGTCGGGACGAAGCGATGTCGCCATCGAAGTTCTTGAACTAAATGACGATCTCACCGCTACAAATCGCACTTGTCAACGTTAAATCGATAGATCGATTCAGTACCAACCTTAATTCAAGCATCTGATCCGATTCGAACCAACTCAGAGAGTTCAGGACGACAAAACAAACAACTCGTTCGTACGGGAGATATTCACTGTCCCTGCATGCATTACTAATCACGCCTCGACTGACTTTCGGAACAGATCATGACCACCGTCGTAGCTCCACCCACCGACGCTCCTAAAGAGCTAACCGCATCTCAAGCTTCCAACCCCCGAGTCAACCCCTTAAACCCAGAGGGACTCAAACCGTGAGCTTACATCCCTTTTCATACCGTGTGCCCCGCAAAGCTCATTCTCGATCGACTTTGCCCTTGGATGTAGATGCTGTGCATGCCCTCAAACTAAATCCGTGAGGGATGACTGTTTCCTCATGTCCGATCCCTCAACAGCTCAGGTTGACTGCAAGGAGTTTATCGAGCGACATCGGGAGTGTATGAGGGGGTACGGGTTCAAGATCTAGGTCGAGGAGAACACACGATGAACAAGAGAAGAAAGGAAGACAACCGGACAAGTTATGGGACGGAGTGTCCAGTGTCACCTGAAGGGAGACGACGAAAGCTGGAGAAGGAAGCCTAACATTGCAACACGACATACGCACACCCGACTCAGCTGTTTTTCTGTAAGAACACCAAGTTTGTATAGAAACAAGACTCACATCGCATATATCCCAGTCTACTCTTCCATCAGCTCTACTTCACGGTAACGACTCAGTGTCCTCTGACCACCTTGCGATGGTGTCCTGCCTGACAAGGATATATGTATTCGACGATCACCGGGCCGGAGAGCTTGAGCATATATGCCCAGTCAGTGGGTTGTTTATGGTCCTCTAGAGTGCTATCGGGCGCTGGAAATCGACAACCTAAAGATACTGAACAAGGGATCTACGTGGGTTTCATTACGTGCTAAAGCCAGACGAGAACGTTGAGTTCGCCAGCCCGCTGTTCCTCAGAAGTGTCACATGGCGATAGCTCGATCTTGGGTTCATGTTGATAGAGATGGTTGATCACTTGATCTGCCCATCATCACTCGGTCAGTGGCCGATTAAAACAACGTCCGTAGACTTTGACGTGGTTGTGGGGATCATAGACATAGTTGAGAGAACGGCTTTCTCAAACGCGCTGCGCCTCATACTTCAGAAAGGAAGCGTTCATCAGGTTCCCAAGGACAACGACTTTTTTTCCATGAAGTCCTGGTTAAGCGTGTGTTTCTGGCAGCAGGATACCGCGATAATCAGTGCGTGCACGTTGGTCAATGATCGGGTCGACTGATCGACAAGGTTTTCGCGACCCAGAGAATGGGAAGGGTGCAAAGGCTGGAGCGTTCCATCTTCATAACACGCGCTTATGATGGGCGCGGTTGCCGATTTGCGCTGTTCGGTCGCTGTCTGTTTCCCTGCTCTGAGCCGCAGAAGATGGAAAGCCTTTCTTCGGTCAAGGATATGCAGGTAATTCATGTCTCATCCGGAAGTATTGAGGCCCAAGGACATGGTTGGCAGTGACACGCTTAGGTTCTGTACAAATCTCCTGCTTGACGCCAGTTAATTATACAAAGCTTGGCGGGTGGTCGTTGTAGATTTGGAATCTGTACGCTCTGAAAGTCCGTCTCACCCAAATCAGAGCTTCGAGCCAATTCATATCATCTGAAACATCGACTAATTCCAGCTGAAATTCTCAAGCTCCACCTCAGCGTGCCAATGCAATTGTCCGGTTCTGTCTTTCTCGAGGTGGACCGTCGGCGCTTTGAGGAGGACCGAAGACTCCGCAAGCTCAAATCTCCTCTCACCCGAACCTGCGTATAGTTTTCTGAAATCCCATATCTCAGTATCAAGGAGAGGAGCTATGACTATCGAAGAGAGAGCATGGGTAACGAATACCACCGGCGGATTCCCTAGGCTGCCCAAGGGTAAGCTGTGACCCTTCAGAGCGACACAGCCCGAGGACACATGGATCAGAAGACGATCATACTGCTCGGTGGAATAAGGTATCGTGAGTGCCTAAGGGTTTCCTTAATGGCAGCGACACTCACGCCGAAAGCTTCTTTCTGATACTGTAGACGAGAAGACGAGAAGACGAGAAGACATTCAAGATCGCTGTATCCAGTCGAAGGCGTTATCACATCAACTCACTCGTGCGACAGCCTCTGGAGGGGCAGCGTCCCTTGCTGTCGTCCAGTATGTTTGTAGCAGGGATACGATGGTGTTCCAAATTGAATGCTGTAGTTCGGACTTGATCGGCTCGTATATTTTATCTTGACCCAATCGAGTAAGACCTATGCTGGCGGCAGTAACAGTACCATTGAAGGGACCGGTCAGCACAGTCTGGTAACGAGATGGCTCTATCGCGCTGAACAGGCCGCTCTCCGACCGCAGTATACTACTCCAATCATCCGAGGATCCGCTATCTGTATCTGCTTGCGTCCTGGTGTTTTGATTCACTAGAGAACTTCTTACCCCAGACATCTTATCTCGATGATCACCATTGGATTCGACGGAACGAGCGAACGACATGCTTTTGTTCGTTTGGGACAGGTCCGAGCAAGAATGCAGGTAAAATACACCAGTCACTCGATCATGCTTTCAGGGAGGATCCGGAATAGAGTGCTCGCTATATATCTGGCGCAAGTACACAGGCCTCTCCCTCTTGACTGTGCTGGTTCCTAAGTCCGCTCTGTATGATTATCCTGGTCGATTCATTAGACGCGGTCAATTGATTAGCTAGATGAACATCTCGAGTCTCCCACGATCAATCTATCATGAGAATAATATTTGGAGAAATTGCTTTGCAACCGATCGCTGGATGTCGCGTTGTCCTACGTGATAGCCACATTCATTGGGCCTATCTATTGCATACCCCCTGACTTTGGGCTTGAATATATCGCCATATATCACGCCATATGACATCACCTTAATCCGAATGAACAAAAGGCAGCCAGGAGGATCCGGTCAGCGGCCCTCGCGAATTATGTAGTCAGTCACATCGCCGTCATATCGGAATCAGTCGATCCCATCACGCAATACCGCGACATAGAACAGTGCAAATGGACTTACTTCATTTAGCACATGCTCTTGTATGATTTGTTCCTCCCCTGCTCATGAGGCATAGTGTCGCCTACAGCCGGTGAAGGAGACCCGATAAAACGCAGAAGCTCGATGTAAGGGGCCTCCTCGCGATACAATTTGGTGATGAAGCGCATTCGCGCGGCGAGAACTCGATGATCAATTTAACCCTGATGGCGGCCACATTCGACTTGCGTGCTTCCGACCACGATACACCTTGGCTTAGCGTTGGATACCCATCCTTCGGCAGAACTATGATAAGGACTGGGTCAGTAGACTCCTGGTCAAGCATTTGACATTCAGTCAGTCGGTATAAAAGTTAGGGTCTCGACTTCCCACGCGGCTTGCCAAATTCTTCTTGACACTTGTACTCCATGGTGATCAGAGTTGAATGACGTGGGAAGGGCTCAATTGAGGCTGACTTCACGGCGCAGTTTCCCAATGCTACCCTTTCCTCATAGAAAATGTCATAGGAGCTTGGTCACTACCTAGCGTCTGTAGGAGTGATATTTTGTATATGCCCCTCTGCCTCTCCTCCTTCCCCTCGCGTCACAAGCGATGGAGACAGGGCCCGGCGACCCTCTTCAAGACAGTCTGATGCAGTGTCAAATCGCCAACAACTCTATCAGATGACTTCTTGCTGGCATGATCTCAAAGCCCACTGGCACACGTTTGCTGATTCTGCTTCACGTAATCGACGGCTGATACTTTCTCAATACAGCAGCGTCAGTCGTGCTACGTGTAGGTCTTTGGCAGTAGTGATAATCCTAGCCTGTTCGAGCTGAAATTGGTGGAAAATTCCCACCCTGATGAAACTGAATCTAGCAATTACGATGATTTATATGTAATCGCATTCCATCTCGATACTCCAATCATAATTGTCCACGGCACACGGTAAACAGTCGATGGCGGGTCAGTCAGGTACCCTGGCGTCTTCGCCAACCGATTTATTCCACAGTAGGGGCGGGGTCCTCTGCTTTATCCGTGGACTTATCGTTCCAAACCAGCTCTTGAACAATCATCTCAGCCTGCCAGCAATTGCTCAAGGCACCACTTTGCACTCATGCCACCGTCGCTTCCCGCAGGACCACATGTCCACCTACAAAGTCGATTGTGAGCTCCCCAGCCGCATGGTACAAAGTCTTCTTCGTCAACCCTTTCCGAAAATCTTGATCCTTCCGAAAGATCGCCGATATGTGGGTCTCATAATCTTCATGAGTGACATCTTGAAATTCACGGGGGCGCCGTTCCTCCTCGTTGACATCCCGTGGTTCAAGCCCTACTCGGTGCTTGCCTTGCGCCACGAGAACCACGACTTGTCCCAGCTGGACATCCGCACCAAGCAATTTCGTTAGCTTCCGACGAACATGGATTGTCGGGATTTGATCGTCTTACCCCAAATGTGGTACTCAGACGCTAAATTTAGGAGCGACATATCAGCAACGGCTTCAGAATTAATTATCGAACATCGTTCGATTACCTCTTTGTACTGGTCCGTGCCGAGCTTCTTCATGTGGCCCAGGTAAAGCTCAATGAGTGAGGTGATCGTGCTCCATATCTGGTCCTTCATGTCAGACGCATTCTTCAGGGGCCAACCGTTTTTTAGCCGATTTCCGCCGATAATGCTCGTTACCGCGCTGTCTGCCTGTGTACTAGTACTGTCGGTCATCACAGTCCGGGGAATGGAAGATCCTCCAGCCGTCGAGCCCTCAGAGGCCTTTGTTTGGGAAGGTTTGTCATCCCTGTCAGGACCATCCCCCTTCGTACTTTCCCCTACCCGGTTCCTCTCCCTT
>Ga0308160_10007987_pt1 | contig 10365 bp, 11 predicted proteins | sample PhyFR1_FD_201036 | JGI IMG/M metagenome (GOLD analysis project Ga0308160, IMG submission 201036) | Phyllosphere microbial communities from UC Gill Tract Community Farm, Albany, California, United States - DLSLF.R1 | ecosystem: Host-associated > Plants > Phyllosphere > Unclassified | place: USA...
GCTAGACAATTCCCGCCCGCTTTATATGCATGTCAAGGAGGCCTTCCTTCGCGAATTACCTGAAGAAGCAGCTTCGCTTCATGCACGAATATGAAAGGTGAGTATCAAATGAGTGTTTAGATGTGCCCAGTAAGCCGAGCGAGGATCAAAAGAGGTAAGAAAGGACGGTCATAGCCAAACGTTCGAAGTGATAAAGGTGGCTCACTCACTGGGTAAGACCCAGATGGACCCGTTTGGAGGTTCATAAAGTCGAGGAGTCATTTGACAACGGATATCAGGGCCTGCTGTAAGAAGCTATCAAAGCTTAGTATGCGCCCCAGGAGCTCTTGGTCAATGGATCAGATCTACCTCGCTCCACCTTAACTGAAGAATGAAAGGACACCCAATCAAGGCTATATTCAAACATCGGCGGGCATTCATCCTTTGGTCATTGATCAGATCCACCCCGTTCCACCTTAACTGGAAAATGAAAGGACACCCAATCAAGGCTATTTTCAGACATCAAAGGGCATTCATCCTTTCTTCACCTCGGCCCCAATCGATAAAAGGCGGTGCACGCACGTTCGTCAACATTCAAGCCCCGCCACTGGGTCGATGGGTGCGAAAAGTGGAATTCTTGATGTCACATTTCTACTTTTAGTGGATACAACATTGTCCGTCCGCGATGAATATGACCACCTTCCTCTTTCTAAAAGGTCTTATGGATGCGTACCATTCGTGATCGCCTGTGCTTGTCCGGTGCCGGCCATATTTGCGACCTCCTCCTTGTTCTCATGTTTGACGCCCCCATTTGCGGTCCCCGAAGCATCATTCCCTCGAGAGCCATTGACTTCGGTTTCGTCCGAGTGATTTGTGGAAATAGGTTGATGACGACGAGGCGGTAATGGGATAGTAGGAAATTCGGTACCGATCGAGTCTTCTAGTTGTCTTCTGAAGCTCTGCTAATCAGTTCTAGTCCTTGTCAAAGTAGGCGGGACCCACTTCTAAGCCTAAAGCTCGGCCTAACGCGTATTGGTTCTCCCCTGTCGCCCTGCTTATAGCTGATCTGGTGTACATGTGTGGATTACGGTAGTTGTCGATATATCTAGCATCATCAGCTAGCTTTCCGAAGCTTTAGAAACCAGACTCACTCGACGACCTGTTGGGGTACTGTATCTTGCAGCCTCCCTGCCATTTCACTCAGCTGGATCAATCCTTTGTTGACCTCTTGCCTGAATCATCAGTTATATTCCTCGCGCGGATAGTACAGCTTACATATACAGTGGTACCCTATCCTCTTGCCCAGCAGACACATCCCCAGCGCAGACTTCCAGCTCATACAAGTCCTGCGAAATCTTGAGTAACGTCCTCTCTATTTCTGCCCTCAGTCGAAATTCATCGTCCTCTGCGACTGTCGGCGCTTGAGCTGCCAAAGGCGACTGCATCAGAGAGTTTGGAGTCGCTGCTGGCGACAAATAAGCTTGCGATGCCAACATAGGCGGTCCATGAACCTATATAGGGGGTTGAGAAGTATGTTGAGAACGGGTAAATCCGAGGTTTACAAAGTGGAGGCGAAATGACGGTTCAAGATGGTGATGACTAAGTTCCCTCTCCTTCACACTTACTATGTCGGATACAGAGGATACAGAGCCGCTCATAGAGTCGACTGAAGTCGATCTCAGCTTGGAAAGGCTGAGGATTGATGATTTCTCATTCGACAAGAAGAAGTCGGAGAAGGAACAGGCAATTATCGAGGGAGGGGATGAAGATGAGTTGGAGCGATTTAGGCAGGAATGGAAAGCCGAGGTCAAGGGTAGAAGGGGTCTGAGGAATTATGGGATACCACTGAGAGAATCTGCTGTTCAGGAGACACCAAAGAAAGTGGACATTAGTGTAGCGTCGCCAGAGAGATCGCCCAAGAGGAGCATTACATCACCATTCGCCGAAAACGCCAGTCTGCCAGATGCGACCGTCATTCGATCACCTACTCAGAATGGGCGGACGCTGGATGCTGGACCTTCCAGACCGAAAAAGCACTACACGGCGGTACAGCTTTACGCTCAAGCAGTCGAGAATGAGCAAGCTGGGCAGCTCAATGACGCTTTGCAGCTGTACAGAAAGGCATTCAAGATCGATGGTGAGTCACTTCTCACATCTGACGCATCACTGACGTTCAGATAATGTCGATCGGGTCTATCAGAAATCTTTGCCCAAATACGTAGCGGAAGAAGAGGAAACGGAAACGCCCACATCTACCGATATCGTCTCTGCGTCAATCCCGCAGGACGAGCCGTATTCATTTCAGCGGCATCTCCAATTTCAACCTGATTACCAAAAGAAACCGACGACTCGTAAACGATCACCACTCGCGACCATATTGGACAAAGCATCAGTCTCGCCCGACGAAGCAGTATTTTTGCCCGAGGAGGAGGATAAACCATTCCCGATTTCCCTTTTACCTCCCGAACTGCTCGAAAAGATATTCAGCAATCTCGACGTTCGTGCCCTGGAGCGACTCGGGAGCACATGCTGGCGAGCTAGGCTGTTGACTTCTCGAGCGGAGATATGGAAACGCAGAGTGCAGACTCTATACAAATGGCCCATGGTAGCTGAAGAGGTCACTGCCAATGATCTCGTCGAGCGACATGATGGTGAATGGCGGACAACGTTCATTGAGGAGGAAAGAGTAAGGATGGATGGATGTTACATTTCTGTCTGCCACTATATCCGACCTGGATCTGGTGACGAGTGGGTAGCCGTGACCCACATGATCACCTATCATCGTTTTCTGCGGTTCTACCCAGACGGAAGCGTCATCTCGTTCCTCACCACCGATCAGTATGTTCAATCTCAGAGCCACATCTCGTATCACTGACATGTAGCCCATCTACCGTCGTACCTGTTCTTCGGCCATCTTTGCGGTCGAAGGGCCTCCATTTTGGTCGTTGGCGAGTCGAGAAATCCAAGGTTTACCTCACGGAATTACTTGAACCTGGCATCCGGACACCGAAGTACGAATTCGAGATGGAGTTGAACCTGAAAGAAACTCAGCGCGGGCGGTGGAACAAACTGGATATCCACACATACAGCTCCATCAATCTTGCCAATGACGAAGTCTTGGGTCTCAGTCTCAAGCACCAGAAACCGTTCTACTTCTCCAAGTTAGTTTCAATATCCGTGAATGTGTAGCTGCTGACGCTTTACAGAGTCAAGTCATATCATCCTGCATTGTAATCAATCTGTCTTATTTACTCATCTCGGCATTACATGTACAACCATTTATCACATCAAGCTTAGATCTTGCCGTGGCTTAGATCCCTGACAACCTTCTTTAGCCAACCGCCCCTCTTTTCTGCTGATCCCGACCTATTATGTCCGAAATGCTTCTCCTCCGTTGGCGTCACAGGTTCAAAGCACGAAATCTCCAACTCCTCTTCCTCCGGCATATAGATAGTCAGGGGTGGAAGAAGAGGCATTCGAGTATCGGTCGATCGCGGTACAGGTGGATGTCCCAACCCGATAGAAGATCTTGGTTTCGGAGCTCGTCGAGGATGTACGAACGGAGTCTGGATACTCGTTCGCGATTGAACGGGACTGACTGGCTTCTCGACACTGGGCTTGCGAATGTATGTAAGAGGTGGAGGCGAGTTCAGACAGACAACAGGCAATCCAGCTTTGGGTACCAGGTCGAGGACAAGAGGTGGTGGGCGATGTTTTGGCCTTCGAGGTGGTTCAGGGTTGTACTCGGGAGATGATAGACCCGACGAGCTCGAAGATGAATCGCTAACGAGGCGGGAGACTAGAGCGGGAGGTGTGGTGGCTGGAGTGGAATCCTGGGCAAGAGCAGCGGCGGACCATGGGTGAGGAGCGGCCGATGGCTTGGGTTGTCGCCTAGTTCTGACTTTAGGTTTATCAAACATGTCGACGAAACTATCTTCAACTCGCTTACTCTCCTTCTCCTTCCTGGGCTTGGACGGCTGGGCAAGTACGCTGGTGAATGCCCTCATACCCCATGTTTCATCCTCTGAGTCTTCGGTTGTTGCGATCGATTGTGGTACCTTCGCTCGAGGTCGAGGGACGGAAGGATCAGACATGAGCCAAGCGAACTCTTGTTCTTCCTCGATATCAAACCACATATGTCCATCTTGCCCTTGATGAAGTACGGTATTTCCACCTCCTACATTCCTTGACTCGTCATGCAGACGATTGACCGACTTGCTGGGATCAGACTTGGATGCCTTGGACGGTTTTTTGGGAGCATTCCCAAAGAATTGGTTGATCTCGACCAGAGTCGAATGTGGCAGAGGACGGAAGTTGTCTCGCTTTCTTCGACCTTGCTTGGGCGGTAAAGCAGGAGGCATAGTACCAAGTAGCTTCATAGCCTTAGAAGGGGCTCGAGTAGGAGTCACAGGGGATCCAGGAGATGTGCGACGTAGTCGAACAGGTGTAATAGGTGTAAGCGGGATGGAAGATTTGCGTCGTCTTGGTGAAAGTGGAGTTAGGGGAGGGGAAGGACCGGGTTTGACTTGATCATTCACCTCCAGAGCTAGGTGAAGTTCGGATCGACTGGATATGGATGGATTGCGCTGAAGGTCAAGGGCCATGAACATGTCGGAGATGGTTTGATGCGGGTGTAGACGAATTTTGGGTGGGGAAATAGATCCAGACGAGCGAAATGAAGTAGGCGACGAGGGGACAGAGACCGTGGATGATCTAGCGGGCCCTGTCGGTCAGCTGGACCTCTGGAAATGGAGGGCATAGCTTACTGTTGACGGTGGCGGGTTTCTTCCTGACCTGCAGGGGCCTCGTGTGCCCTTGGACCCCTTCCACATATAATGAATTGAAGAATTCGGTCGACTGCGAAGGGGCTCTTCTCGAAATGTTCATGTCGGGGTCGACAGGCGAGATAGGTTCTGGTAGTGGTGTAAGTAGTATTTCAGTCATGATATTGGATCAAGCGAAGAAGAAACGTTCATCGACCAACCCATATATACTCGTCTCTCTGATTTGTTCTTATTGTCTTCTTGTCGCATCTCACGCCGTCAATAAGCCACCGACTCTTTGTTTCACCATGCTCATTTCGTTCCTTGTACCTCTCACTAGTTCAAGTATTGAGACATCGCCCGGGCCGCCCTATAATGGTTGACGACAAAAGGACAATAGAGAAATGGCGTATCGAAGGAACAATACGCTTTCTGGTGGGCAGGGACGAAATGCGGGGTAAACGTGGCTTTAGATCCACCGTGGGAAACCATCGCCCAAATCGTCAGGCACGCATCAGATCAACTGACTTTTGGCAGCAATCAACCTTTGCATCAACGAATAACGAGTATGGCTAAAGCAGGTAGCAGCAAGCCAGCTGCTCCGCCTGCGAAAGGCGGCGACAAAGGCTTCAAGGGGAAGGGAAAGCCTGACAAGGTCACACAGAAGACTGCAGACTTGATCAAGGGCAATATCAAGGCAAAGGCTTCGGGTAAGGGGAAGGAGAAGGCTATCCTAGGGGAACTCACCGGGAGCATCAAGGGTGTGTACCATAACGATGAAGCTCTATAGAATTTCGCTGATGTATCAGAACGTAGATCGCTGCCGGGTGGGATACAGGTCGAGAGGTTTGCCGATGTAAGTGGTCAACAGCAATTATGAGGTAACTACTGACGTGCAGGCGAGAGCATTGGAGATATTGGCTCTGCAGAATGCTATCAAGACTGCTGCGTGAGTACTGCTCACGGACCTCCAGACTATGATGCTGAAATACACAGCGCGCTAGGTAGTACACGTGCATTCCAGTCATTACCTCGGCATCTTCGTCGGAGAGCGGCAAGTCACAATCCTCGCCGGGTTCCCAAGCGATATAGATCTCGAGCTGCAGCAGAGGTATGTCCGGATCATCTTACATCAATGATGCTGATGCTGAATGGTAGATCCGGCCTGGTAGCAACGTTGTCAAGATTCATCGGAAGCGAGCGAGAACAAGGGCAAAAGGCAACCTAGAAGGGGAATCCGTCACCGAACAGCTTCTCAAGCGGCAGCGTACGTTCATCTCCAGCATCCCGGTTTCGACCTAGGCCTTGAACTGACATGCAGGAAACAAATCATGGCTTCCTACGCATATCTGGCACGCCAAGCGATTCCATATGACGAATGTATGGGGATATCGACTACCTCGCACACCTACTCTCAAATCCTTCCGAACTGCTTATCGCGCCGCCAAACGGAAATCTATCGTCAGCGATGTCAGCTACTATGGTACCATCGAGCTAGTGGGACATAGAGATGAACTTGTCAAGACCCTGGGGAGAGTACTCGTCGGCCGATTTGCGGGAAGCAAGTATGTCTCTGCAAAACTTAGTCGGAGAATAACGCTGATGGCTAGGTACGAATCAGGATCTAGGGCGGCTCAGATTACTCTCTATCACGATCAGGTCTACCCTTATGGTCTGATTGGTCCGGCAGAGATCATCTGGAGACCTGAGGAGGATCACCTTACGGAGAGAACGATATGGCTTCGCATACATCCCTCGATACATGCAGAGACAATAAATGTGCTCGAGTCACTACTCGCGACTCCAGCTGGTCAATCCAGCGAAGCATCGACTTCGACCGCCCCGCAGCGTTCAGCCATTCGGATGACCGATTTGCGAGATCAGATCGATAGTTTTGAAATCATGGGTCCCAAGTCCACAAGGATATTGCGAAGGATCTTAAGGCTGTCTAAGACGGAGGGAAAGGATAAGGCGAATGTGAGCTATTATGCCGTGATTAGAAAATAGCTGACATCTTCAGTTCTTCGAAAGTTTCAGGTCAATGCAAGCGTCCGAGATATCGCAAGGTATGATAGCGGGCTTACTAGTCCATGATCCACGCCTGATGTGAGTCTCGTCGCCTTTTCATCTGCGGCGATCGACTGACGAGTAGTTTTACCGCCCCGACTTTAGCTCAAGCTGAACCGTCGACTGATGAGGATGGGGTGTTGCGGTCCGCAATGCAACATCAACCAACAACATCGCTTGCGCAATCGAATATCTGGGAGGCAGCTGCAAGAGAGGAGCTGCTAAGACCCCAGTTCAAGAAGTCTGATTTAGACTATCGTCGGCAAAAGGTAAGGAACTCCTCCTCGCCTGTACACACCGCTTCGTACTGACCCCTAAGCTTGGCATACCCGGTTCACAACTCCGACCCATTGCACAGGATGACCGTATACCCCTTCTACTCGTACAACGCTCAATCACGTCCCCTACCTCTATTAACGAATCATTACACGGCTTTACGATCCTTCTACCCCGCGGCTGGTCAATGTACTTCCTCTCTTCCTTCGTCTATGCTGGAAGCATGATTGGCGGCCTCGTTGAAAGGCGGAACCAATATCGTGAATGCGGCGTCCCAAGCTTCCCAGAACATTACAGCGATACATGTCCCGCTGGAGGCGAATGGGAAGACCAGAACGCAAAGGAAGAAAGGGAGAGATGGGAGAAGAAACCACCTGCCAAGCGACCGCAGTATTCTGCTTTGGGTACGAGCAATCCTTGGAGACCTGACTGGCAAGCTATCTTGAGTGATCGTGCGGTCAACGACGAGGAGGTTGAGATGAACGGTGCTACGAATGCGATTCAACAGCCATGGCTCTTCAGTCGACCACTTGTGGACCATATCGCAGCTCTGGTCAAGGCGACCGAGCCGGAACACGTGCTGCTGAAACTAGTCAATACGTTCCGATCTCAACGCGGTCTAGGCATACTCGGTGAAAAGCTTGGAAAAGAGCTGTTCTCTACAGCTCTAGTACAAGTCAAGGTCGAGATGGACGGGAGAGGATCACCAGGAGAAATGGCTGTTATCTACGCTCTCGATCAGGGTGCTCGGGAAACATGGCTCGAAGCAAAAGCTCGGGATGGGCAATACGGGCGCGCAGACTGGTCGACCACGGACGCTGAGCCGAAAAGCCAATTGCAGCAGGTATGCCGAATAACACATCCGGTCTGACAATAGCTGATCCTACAGCTCGGAGAAGCCGCTGCTGACCCGAAGCAGACTATTGGCTACACGACCACTGGCAACTTCTCCCTTTCCAGAGGACATGGGTATGCGCTGGCGACTGTCTCTCTGACAGGGTTCGTTCAGGCTGCCAAGCTTAGCCAGGGAAATGATGTCCTGGTGAAGATCAAGAACAGAGATGGAAGCCTTTGTAGATTAGCCAAGCTCCAATTGGTATAGTCATCGCATGTGTACATAACTGCTACGTAAATCGTATAAGCATATATGTCCAGACGAAGATAATCATGACCAGCAGCACGATTCCCAGGGTCATACAGGTCGTTCCTTTCCCTTTACTCGATACGCTCGAGAGATGCTTTTTCGATACCTTTGTTCCAGCTAGATTTTCTGCCATCTGTCAGCTAGACACCGACGGGGTGGATCGTTCAGCTTACTCTCTAGGACTTCGGTAGAAGTGTCGAGAAGCGATTTCTCATCTTCGAGAGAATTAGCGAAATGGACCGCATTCAACTTTAGCCTGTGTGACATCTACCAGTCAATCTTGGTGATGGTAGAAGGGGAGCGAGAAACATACGTCTGCAAGTTGCCCTCCGAGCTCCTCGTGCAGCTGAGCAGAACCCATGCCGGGTCTCGTCCCGCCCAACAGACTATCCCTCTCATTCTCTTCTTTCCTGGCCTGCTGAAACTTCAGCGGTAGCAACCCCGCTTCATCCCCTTGTCGATCCTCGGCAAGCCTGGTGCGCAGGTACGTCTCGGTATTCAGCACTCGTTTCCGGAGGTCTCTTGCTGGTTCTACTGGTGGAAGAGTTACAGACGTTGGTTCGTTGGTTGGTGAGATTGGCCGTGAGGTTGGTGAAGCTGGGAGTGGGACTGCTGATGGCGGCAGAATCGAAGGCGTGGTTGGTGCTGATGAGAGTTCTTTGTACCGGATCTCCACGCCTTTGAGGGTCTTTTCCAGGTCTGTCAAGATATTTGAAGAGTTCGATGATCCCTCATTCGATTGCTTGAGTGTATCAAGTAGCACGCGGGCATACTGTACAGTCTGATCTATCAGTCTGGTACAAATAAATCCCGGTGGGTGCTCACCTCCCAGTCACGCCTCCTTGTTGCATTACTCGCATCCTCCGCTGGATCCGATTTCTCGAGCGATTTGACCATCCTGATCAAATTGATTTGAGCATGTTGAGAAGTAGCAGCATTCTGAGCAGCTTTGATGACTGTATTCGAGGGCTGTGCGGGCGGCACAAATGGTCTAGGAGGAGCTAACATTGGTACAACAGCCACATAACATACCCCATCATGACCCAAGGAGTAACACGTCGCGCCACACTCGGTTATTGCCGTCCTCAATCTACTCATCAACTCGCGTTCACCCTTTTCTTATACCTGACAGCTAATCTTTATCAAAATACTTCGCACTCTTACATCCACCTCCAGCTCATCTCTCCTCGGCAGGGTGACTCGATAGAGTGGGAGAATCGATTCCACGGATTTCAAGCGGAATTCTAGAATCGAGAGGGAGATGGAAAAAGTGGAGGTGGTCCAAAACATGGATAGTTCTGGACCGTCCTCCGACCTCGGTCCCGTTGCTGGGCCTTCGTCCCAGCCTGCTCCTGGCGTCCTTATGGATCCACAGGCAAGCGCTGGTCCCTCGAGGAATGGCTCAGTAGCGCGACGAAACCTCAGGACACGCCCATCAGAGCCCTCTTCCGTACCATCACCTATCCCTAAGAGAGCTAGGGCGGATACGAATACCAACCTACGCCCACCGACCGAGAAAGAGCTGGACAGCATTACAAAGGCATTATCGGAAGAGTCACTGGCTGTCAAAAGAGATGGGATCGTTCGGGAGAAGGAGGCTGAGGTCAAGAGGGTAGTGGATGGACATGATGATGCTGTAAGGGAGAAATTCCATTTGGAGAGGTTTATCAGTATCTTTGAAGGATGGGATCCGAAGGTATGTGATATCCATGGCTCAAATTGTCATAAGACCGCTGACGCAGGTAGGATGCTAAGCAGGACAATTCTCCTGTCTTTCTCGAGGTAGGTCATCCCAACTCTCGAAATATGAACGAATACTGACCAGACAGTACAAACGTTCACAATACAATCTCCTGAATCTAATGCCCTCAATACCACCATCACAAGTGGCCGGTCCTTCACGATCTCGAGCTTCAATCGGATCTCGGACAACTCGCCGTCAAGCAAATGAGCAGACTGAGCTTTTCTCATCCGAATCAGCTCGACAACCCGAGCCGACCTCGACACCAACATCATCAAGCAAGAGCAAAGGGAAAGGTCGACAGTCCGATATCGAGCCCACAACAGATGTTGAGGTGCTGGTAAAGCCCAAATTGGGTAGACCGTTCAAAGTCAGAAATGAAGAGATGTTGCCTC
>Ga0308160_10007988_pt1 | contig 10365 bp, 10 predicted proteins | sample PhyFR1_FD_201036 | JGI IMG/M metagenome (GOLD analysis project Ga0308160, IMG submission 201036) | Phyllosphere microbial communities from UC Gill Tract Community Farm, Albany, California, United States - DLSLF.R1 | ecosystem: Host-associated > Plants > Phyllosphere > Unclassified | place: USA...
CTCCTGTGACTCGTGACTGATCGATACGATTCGAGCGAGTAGTCGTCTAGAGGATCTATATTCGCTTCTTCACTTCATTCAACTCGAACCTTGGGGTAAGCGAGGCGCTCTCCCATCAACATCTTCCTCAATCGATGTTGATCACCCCCGCCTTCATTACAGGCAATTTCTCATTCTTCAAAACTTTCGTTACTGTTCCTTTCCAAAACAAGGATCCACGAGCTATCGAAGTGATTCAAGTCATTCTCGAATCGATCTGTCAGCTCACCTTTCCCGCTACCTCTTCAATTACGATCTCACTAATCCGGATTGTTATCGCAACAGTACTTCGTCGAGAAAAGAAGATGAAAGATAAAGATGGGAATCCAATCGTTACCTTACCCGAGAAACGTATTAGTGTAGTACACCTCGATTTCTCGAAAGAAGAACGAGAGATCTATGAAGCGTTGTACAAGAATGCGAAGAGTAAATTCTTGGGTTACGCTCAGGAAGGAACTGTACTCTCGTTCGTCTTCTTTTCTCACTTTCTCCCTCTCACTGAGCAATACTAACCCCTGCTCTCCCATGTCAGAAACGTCACGGCAATCTTCTCAATCCTTATGAGGTTACGTCAAGCAGTACTTCATCCAACTCTCGTCCTCAAACGACTCAAGGAGAACCTCGCGGCGAAAGGGAAAGCTCGTAAAGCCGCTACCGACGACGATGACGACCTCGACTTGACTCATGGAATGCTCGACGATACGGCGATTCAGAAATTGATCGAAAGGTACTCGGCTTCGAAGGATGGTGAGGGTCCTGATGAGAAACTGTTGCAAGAATTGCTCGAACCGCAAGAGGAGGGAGATGCAGTTGAGAACGATAGCGAGTGCATGTTGTGTATGGAGGTGAGTCGCTTGCTATGGTCAGGTTGAAGAACTTGACTGATTTCTCGAATGTTTCGTTTCAGCCGATTGAGATCCCGGTTTACATGCCAAAGTGTGGACATTCAGGATGCAAAGGATGTGTCTTGTCTCATATTCTCGACGCTCAAGAAGCTAGTCAAGAGGTGATTTGCTCCTGTTCTTCGTTCTTCACCGTCTACTGACTTTCTTCTCTTTTGACTCGTACTTAGCCTCGCTGTCCAGCTTGTTCCTCCGGACCTCTTACCGAACGCGACATCTACGATATCCAAAACTCGGATGGTACGAAACCATCGAAACTCAAAGCACCTCAACCGAAGAAACCCAACTTTTCGATCGAAACCGTCTCTTCATCTCAAGGTTCAGCTAGCTCTCGAGAAGTCTTGACGATCCTCGACAGTGATGAAGAGGAGGAGGAAGTTGTTGCGAAACCATCAAACGGGAATGGGAAAGGAAAGGAGAAGGCGAAAATTCAGGAAATTACTCTTTCGGATTCGGAGGATGAGGGTTCAGACGCTTCGGACGAGTACATGCCGAGTCCGAAGAAAGGTCGTCAAGATGAGTCGGGCGAGGAGGAAGAGATGGGACAGTTGGCGGATAGCGATGAGGAGGAAACGAAACCTTCAAAGAAGCCTCTTCTCGCTCAAGGCGATTTCCGTTCATCCACGAAACTCGAGGCTCTCGCAAAGTCTTTACAAGCTGCAAAGGAAAAAGATCCGAAATTGAAGGCTGTCGTGTTCTCTCAAGTACGTGTAACTCGTTTGCTCTATCTTGATCTCGCTGATTTGCTTCTTCCCTCTTCAGTTCACCGGTTTCCTCGACTTGATCGAGCGAGTACTCAACAGAGACGACTTTGTGTACGTAGCGATTTTACGCTATTGACCGAAGAGCTCGTCTCACCCACTTTCATTCTAGTTATCTTCGTCTCGACGGCGCGATGACTCAAGCTGCTCGTCAAGCTGTCGTGCGCAAATTCACTAAGTCAACGAGTTCAGTTATACTGCTCGCTTCCCTCAAAGCTGGAGGTGTTGGACTCAACCTCGTGAGCAAATACTTCACATTTTCCTGGATCGCTGTCCTGACTTCTTGTTTTCCTGCCTTAGATCGCTGCTGATCATGTTTATTTACTTGACTACTGGTGGAACTATTCAAGTGAACAACAAGCGATAGATCGGTAAGTTTCTCGAGCTCGTTTGAGAACGACTCGAGACTCACTTTTTTCGTAAACTTCCAGCATCCATCGCTTCGGTCAGACTCGTGAAGTGAGTTTCCATCACTCTCATTACTGGTAGCTCATCTCAACTGACGCTTTCTTGGCAGGTCAATGTCATCCGGTTCCTCGTGAATAGAAGTATCGACGAGAAAATGATTGCGATTCAGGATCGTAAGACGAGGATGATTCAAGGTGCTCTCGGACAGAACAAGGACAAGGATAAGAAAGCACTCGCTGAAGATCTAGCTCTAATCTTCGCAGACTAGGTAGCGTTCCCAAAATGTTGTTGCTAATTTACCACTCGCTTTTCTCGTTTTCTTCTCCCTCTTGCATTCATTTCCTCTGTCGCCCTTTTTCTCTCTCAGCTTCTGCATCGCTTCGTCTTGCTCGCTTTCGCTTCTCTCGTACGAGCAGTCCAGAGAGGATAAGCACATTGAATCAAGTCAACAAATTCTGCAACATTCCTACCAACACCTCCTCATCCTGCTTCACCTCGGTCTCACTACCAGCAAATTCACTCGTTACTCCACTCCCAACGATCGACTGCAAGAGAGCCTCCCAATCTTCATCTGACGAAACAGGAATATCGAACTGATCTCCTTCGCATCCCCAAGGTGAAGCGACTCCAGTATAGTCGTCAGAGGGTGTAGGAAGAAAGTCAAAGTTTGACGAAGAGGGAGTCCAGGGCAGCGAGGGATCGGGATTCGAAGCGTCGATGTATTGCCGCTGTTTCGAATCGATTCGAGCGATGATTGAGCGTAGCCAGGGCGCTGGTTTAGCGTAAGAAGCGTATGCCCATCCGATACGGTTCATCGCGCGGAGGACGCTACAATGACGAGTGGTCATCAGTTGAGGTCGAGCAGGAGAAAACTGTGCGAGACTCACATCCGCAAGTCGGCGAGTTTGCTGGAGAAGGTCCACTCGGGTCGCTTTCCTCCTTCTTCGATCGTAGGTGCGTCGATGAGTCGCGAAAGCCACATCGGTAGCCGAATGAAGAGCATCTGCACCAATTGAGCAAATCAGCATCTCATTCGAAAGAACGACCGATGCAGAGCGTACCTGTGTTCCGCTCATTGTGCCCAGAGAAAGAGACTCCTCCATCGCCAATAGCTCGACGAGTTCCCTAGCAGCTCCGAATGCGACGTCTTCAGCTTGTCGACGAAGTACTTCGAATCTCTCCCAGTATTCCGTATCTTCACTTCGACCTGGTCCATCGAGTGATCCGTGTTCCTCAAGATTGAAGATCTTGGCAGCCTCGGAAGCTGTCGCACTGTGACTCGCTTTCCGCTGTTGTAGAACCCGTCCCAGGAGAAAGGCGAGACCAGCTGCTGTCGCTCGAAGGTGCTTGACGAAACCGTGAACTGCTTTCGCTTCTCCTGCAGCACCAATTCGAGGTCCAAGATATCGGACGGATCGAGTCTCGAGCAGTTCGAAGCCGGTCTTGATCTTGCGAAGCGTCGTGAGGTAATGCTGGACGAAACTTTCGTCGACTCGAGGGTTTCGGGTAGCTCGGACTGGCGAGCAAGGGTGTATCAGTGGTTGTCATTTCTCAAAGGGACAAAGTGAGGAGCTTACGACCAGTCAATTTGATCGAGGCCGATCGACCGAGTTCTGCGATAGCGAACATGATAGAATTAAACGGAACCCTGCATGGACATCAGAGCTCACACGAGGGTCAACAGTGATTCAGAAAAGCTTACATAACAAAGAGACTCACCAAAAAGGTAGTTCGTAAGGGTTTAAAGCATTTTGAGGGTCGACTTCTGGGAAAGCTAACGCGTTATCGATGGGAAGCGGTAGATTGTCGCTCAACAGGCAACAGTCGTCATCCGAGAATACAGATTGACTCCCAGTAGTAGCGCAGAGGACTGCATCGCGAGACTGGTCCGGAGAGAGAACAAGTCAGTCAATTTTCGTAAGCTGAGAATAGCTCGAAATGCCTCACAAACGCTGTCCAACCTACTCCCGACTTCATCACTCGCTCTTTGACCGATGCATCGGGATTCAGCAAGATCGCTTTGAGGTGAAGCATGTAAGCTGTTCCGACAGGTCGACCAGGATGAACAGGGAAAGGTTGATGCGAGTTCTCGTCTGTGAGCAAAAGAAGCCAAGCTTGATCAGCTACCCACCCGAGAGAAAGCGTACTTGCTCTTGTGCTCACAATCCGTCATTCCTTCGATCATCATGAGCGTTGCCAGATTTTCAGCCGTCGGATCCCTCCAGATTCCTTTCTCGTCTGCTACCTTCATCGCTCGCTCAACTAGAGCTTGACACGCATCCGTCCGTCTCTTCCCCCAGTCTGACAGGTCGTCCCCATTCTTGATTGCCCGAGCGAGAGTGGCAGGAGTTGGTCCGTTTCCTCCGATCAAAAGAGGGTGGTCCGAAATTCTCGCTGCGAGAGCGAGGACGACCGCCGCTAACGGCTCGAGCTTCGGATCCATACAGTTTAATCGCCGACCGCATGACTCGAATTGAGGACGGAAGATTGTAGCTTGAAAGAGAGGGATTCGACCGTCGGTCGGCATTTGGTCGTAGACTAGATTCAGAGTGAGATCAGCACGCAGGCGTCAAAAGTATCGAGAGTGCCTCACGTTCGAGCAAAGAACCAGTCAGAGTAGCTTCGAGTTCTCCGGTAATGAGCTTTCCGACGACTGAAGTTGGCGAAAGTTCAGAAGTAACGCTGGTTGATCTCTGTTCTCGACGTCTCTTCGTCGGCGGTTCCGTACAAGCGACCGATACAGTCGTATTTGTAGATGATCTAGCGTAATCTGTTGTGCCGAAGAGCGCCCTGTGAATGATAGTCGAAGATTCATCGTGCGAAACAACTTCTCAATAATATCGACTGGGGCTTACTGGGCTGATTCGATACGCTTTCCTGTTCTCACTGGCGTCTTTCGAGCTTTTGGCGGAAGTTGTGTACATCTACGAAAGAGAGAAATCATCGTCACTCAACACGCACCTCTTCGCGCCTCGAAGGAGGAGAGACGTACACGAGGCCTTTCGCGATACACTTGATACAACTTGACTGTCCTGGTTCACGTTCACATTTCACCCTAGATCACGACTTCATTTGATGAGTTGCAGTCCCCTTTCTGATCGGATTCTCCTTGAACTTACCGTCTTATTCGACAAGCGGCACAGTTACGTAGCTTTACATAGTTTGCTTGTTCTTGTTGTACGTTGAGCGAAGCTGGAGATGCATCATTTGAGCCGGAACTTGAGGAGGTGGAGCCTTGATCTTGAAAAGGCTGTGGAAGAGCGAGGAAAGCATCGGCGGACAGGTGAGGGCTTGCCAAAGTTGATGTATCGGTCAAGAAGCTGCTGAAGTCGAAATCATCCATTCCGGAGAGTGGTGAGTGAGCAGATGAAGCGAAAGAGAGACTCGCAGCGATCGCACACAAGGTCATTTCCAACGAGAGCCATCCACGCATCGAAGATCTCTAACATGCGAACAAGGGTCTCTCGATCGCATTGCCGTGAATCGAAGATAGCGAGCGGAGAAAGTCTGACTTTTCATTTTCTTTCGCAATGACTCGGAATCTGACAGCGTTCACTATAGCCAAACCGCCGTTGCAGCTCCGACCACACTCTTGCCATCTCCATAACTCAGCTTCGTCCTCGCAACCTCAGTAACCGTCAACGCAATAAACTCCAATCCTTCCTCATTATACTCTCCAGGTGCTGGCTGTACCGCATTTGCCCATCCTCCTGATGTGGCTGTCTCGTAGAGGGTGATCGGAGTTGAGGAGGTCGGAAGGCCTGAGGGAGAAAGTGCGTAGACTGCGACCCAACCTTTCGTCGAGGGTTCGAGGCCGCGAGTCGAGCAGTACAGGTATCGTTCAGAGGGAGATACTCGGACTTCATCAGCCCAGTAGAGCGTCGGTGAATGATCTGTTACAAGAGATCGCAAAGAGACGTCAGCAATACGGTTTCCAGGGAAGTGCCGCTCAAGAACTGATTCCAGCTCCTCTCCCGCTCCTTAGCTTTCTGCGAGATCGTTTCGCTTTCTGAGACGAGGCTTGACCTACACCACAACTCGAGAAGGAACGGAAAGCTCACCTTGAGGAATAATCTTGACCCCTTGAATCCATTTCAGTTTCCCCTCTTCTCGATTCACCTCGAATACATCGACCATACTCGAGTGTTCTTGCAGTGAGTAGACATAGCGACCATTCGGATGAGGTGTCACATGTCGAGGTCCGTCGTTTGATCGTGGTGCAATGTTCTTTTCGGTTTGAGTAAGCGATCCATCCTCGTTCACTCGAAAGACGAAGACTGCGTTTCGACCACTGTGTTAGAGAGAAAGGGCGATCAGTCCACCGTGTCAACCCGCAATCGGAAGTATCGCTGAATCCAGATGAGAAGAAGTGAATCGATCGAGTGAGAAAGGTGCACTCACATATCGGCGACATAAGCCAATTTCCCATCCGGCGATAGATCAAACGAATGACTTCCGTGTCTCAATCCTCCAAAATCCATCACACCTCCATCGTCTTTCTGTCTTTCCTCACCAACAAAATCCAATTTCTGTAATTCCTTCCCATCTTTGAATCCTCCCGTTTCTCGGTCTAACGCAAACACTTCACCCGTTGCACCTCCTGCTGAGTAAGCTGTTGATGAAGAGACGCAGACGTAGCCTGATCGAGAAGCGGTTTGAACCGAGTTGAGATGCGAAACGGTTGGTGGAGAGGAAGAGGTCGACGGATTTATTCGATAGCTTGCGAGACCGGGTGGTTCTGTCCAGCTTGTAGCGTACAGTCTATCCTTTGTGGTCTATTGGGGTAAGTCAGGGAAGTTGAGTGAACAGTTTTCGGCGAAGAAGCGAAAAGAGATCTCACGTTTAAGGCCAGCCAGCTATGAGGAGCTTGCCCTTCATTCTTCTCCACTACCTCGAGTGTCTTTGAGGTAGAGTCGAAAGCGAGAGTAGCGATAAGATTCGTGTTGAACGTTCCAACGAGGAGATATCGAATCGGCATAGCTTCAAGCTTGAGCGGAGAAGTAGTGTAGAGTTGCGATTGCTGATCGTCGAGAGTTGGGCGAGGAGAGGAAGAGGGAAAGGGTTTCTCCACTCGGCTCGATCAGCAATCATCCGAAGCATACATTCAGTCCCTCCGTTTCGCCGTCGTTCAATTTTCCGACATCCTCCTACTTTGACTTGTTCGCACCCTTCGCGCCTTCTTTCGATTCACCTCTTTGTAACCGCCACAGATCCTCCTCGCTGACCTGGTCAAACCTCCCTCGTTCACCTCTCGCAACCTTACTCCTCACAACCTCGTAACGAACCTCCTTTCCTCCCTCCTTGACGTGTACATCGACGATAGGAGCGTTCTCGAGCATCTCTGCCGCTCGACGTCGCATCAATCGACCAGTGATCTGTTTCGGAGCGTGCCATTTCGTGTTTCGATTCGTTGGTTTGAAAGTTCTTCGTTCTTGATCTGAGAGAATAGGACGAGCGTACTTTGGCGGGACAGGATGAAAGGTTGAGCGTTGTTCGAGAGTTTGTAGTCGTTTCGGTGGGAGAGGTCGGGAGGAGAGAGGAACAGTCGCCTTTGATTCGAGAAGAGTCAATCGCTCGAGGCCCTTCTCGAGATCTGCCTCCTCTAATCCCGTCTCCCGTCTCAGAAGAGCTTCTCTTACTTCCTCTGAGTCTTCCAACGGCCTCCCATCCTCGTAGACTCTGACAGCCAGTGGAGCTCTCAATTTGCCGATTTGAGAGTTCCACCATCTCCTCCTAATCGCTTTGATCCGCTCTGGCTTCAGCGGACCCAATAGTCTCGCTTCTTCGGATGTAGGGTCGGCTCGTTCGGGAAGTGTTGGGGGATTACGAAGTTTGGCTGGAGCGAGAGGACGAGAAGTATGGGAAATGGTCGAGCCGAGGAGTGCAGCGAGAGGAGGGGAGAATGTATGCTGTGCTTCATCGGGAGACAGGAAAGGCTAAAGAGACTTTGAACGTCAGCATGATGCGAATGAGAGGACGAGAGATGAGTTACGAACAGAGAGAGAAGCATGTTTATCTCGACCTCTCAAGCCGTGAGCGGTTTCAAGAACACGTGTAAGCGAGTGAAGGTATCCATCATTCGCAGCTTGTAGATGTCGCAACATCTGTGAACGGAAGGCAATCAGCTGAGCGATCTCGCCTGCGAAGTCGTGAAAGCGAGACGAACCTGTTGAGCCCTCTTCACCCTTCTTGTTGCTTGTAAGCTGGACTCTGTTTCTGAAGCAGCTCTGAACGTATCCCGTATGCGTTCGCTATAGTAGGAACTGTTCGTGTGAAAGATCAGCAATTGAAGTTGAACGAAAAAAAGAACGGAAGGAGACAGACCTCGCGAGCTGATCCGGTAGCGCTCTAGCCTCTTTCAAGAGCTCTCTATACAGTCTTGCACCGAGCAACATGCTTTAGAGTGATCGTGGAATGTTCGAGGTCGAAGTAGAGATGAAAGAAACAACCTTGACTTCCTGCACTTCACCAGCACCAACGATTCAGGAAAGGACAAAGTGTAGAGGTGGATAATCGAGGCCAGAGATATGGTAGTACCGCCACGAGTCAACACGGCTAGCTCCACCTCTTCAAACTGGAGTTCGCTTCCTCGTTTTGATCGACTCCTCGCCCTCCTCTCGACTCTCAGTATCGCCCTCCTCTACATCATCAATGCAGCATATGGCGACACAAAACCCTCTTACCCTCCTGGATCTCTACCACCGGACGCAAGAGGTCAAGGAGCTGGATCATGTCGAATGAGTTTCATGTCTCCCTCCTATCTACACCTCTCTGGGTTTGGAAGGGAGTTTACAAGGTTGGGGAATGGACCATGGGGATTATATCTGTATAGAGAGGCGGGATGGGACGAGGATCCAATTCAAGAAGACGGGAAAGGAGGCGAAAAGATGGTATTGACGGGAACTCCGGTTCTCTTCGTACCTGGAAACGCGGGAAGCTTTCGTCAAGTGAGGAGTTTGGCAAGCGCGGCGACGAGGAGCTTCTGGGAGCTACCTGGAGTGAAACGGAGGGGAGTTGGAACGAGACCAGGAGCAGCAAGTCTCGACTTCTTCACCATCGATTTCAACGACGACTTTTCAGCTTTCCACGGCCAAACCCTCTTCGATCAAGCAGAGTACACCGCAGATTGTATTCGATACATCTTGGGACTCTACGCTGGTCAGGACTCGGCGCATCCCGATCCAACTTCAGTCATCGTCGTCGCTCATTCAATGGGAGGAATCGTCGCTCGTGCCGCCCTTCTCGATTCACATTACCAGACCCATTCTATCTCGACTCTCATCACCTTCGCTACTCCTCATCTCGTCCCTCCCGTCACTGTCGATTCAGGTGTCGATCGAGTCTACTCCTCGATCAACTCGTACTGGCGTGAGGGCTACGGTATCACGACCTCTCCTTCCTCTCTTCTCCCCTCACGCAAAGCCAGCGTATCTCCTCATCAACAACTTGAGGACTTCGTCATCGTTTCGATCAGTGGAGGAATCTCGGACGACATGATCGCCTCTGAAGCAACGTCCCTCTCTTCGCTCGTCCCAAACAACGACTCGAACGGCTTCACAGTCTTCACGACGGCGATCCCTGGTGTTCAGACTCCGATCGACCATCTCGCAATCCTCTGGTGCCAGCAATTGATGCAAGTCGTTGCCGAATCAATCCTTTCTATCGTCGATGTTCGCGATTCGAAAGGAATCGTTTCTCGATCAGACCGTATTGATGAACTCAGCACTCGACTACTGGGAGGATTGGAACGTCAGAGTCGCTCCGAGGGTAATGGTCGATCTGTCTTGCTCAAGGATCTCGAACGAGGCGTTCCCTCTCGCCAACTCCGACTCGGCGAACGACTCTCGATCAAAAGAGATCCCGCCTCGAATGAGCGTCAGACCTGTCTCATGCCTGTACCCCTCTCGCAGACGTACACTGGGCCCCGGAGGCTCTCGCTTATGACTTCAGCATCGATCGGTCGAAAGAAGGAGGATCTAATCGAAGTCTACGGCTGCTCTAGCGTCGAAGACTCCATCGACCTCGAACTATCCTCATGTACTCCCCTCTTCCCTAATCACGTCACCATTCTTCCCGGATCTCCTCATTCGTCCGTTTCGCCCATTCTTCCCGCCGCTGTCGATGGCGACTCAATGAACCTCCTCACTCTCGATGCTCAAACTTTGAGCGCTCTTCACCACATTGCAATCGTCGTCAAACCTGGAGGAAATCCATGGGTTCTCGCAGAATTCGCAGACGAGGAAGATCAGATACAA
>Ga0308160_10007989_pt1 | contig 10363 bp, 15 predicted proteins | sample PhyFR1_FD_201036 | JGI IMG/M metagenome (GOLD analysis project Ga0308160, IMG submission 201036) | Phyllosphere microbial communities from UC Gill Tract Community Farm, Albany, California, United States - DLSLF.R1 | ecosystem: Host-associated > Plants > Phyllosphere > Unclassified | place: USA...
CCCCACCGGTCGTCTACACCGAAGCATTCCACTCCTCCGATAAATTCTTTGAAGAAGTCGACCCTGCCTTTCTCGTTAGTCGAATTAGGCATGGTACACTGGACTACAGCATTTTCCGCAGACTCGCAAACTCCATGAAGTCGTATTGCGCTCCTCCAAGAGATGTTGACGTGGATAAGATGGCAGCCTACGGTGACGTTGGCAATGGTATAGAAGCTCTCAAGACGTGTTTCGATATTCTTCTGCAGATGAGGATCGTACGTTTTGATCATCTTGATTGCTGTGCTTATCTAGCAGGATCAAGTCAACGCAGATCTGATCAAGAAAGTACAGCCCTGGCTGAAAGACAATGCTATCCACCACGAACTCGCTTCATTCGAACGGGCTTTGGATTACGAAGAATCACATCTCCAAGACTCGGACACTTGCAATTGGATTTTTTCCGCTTCGCAAAGGGTCTTGGCCGAAGCAAATTCGGAGGAGACAGCCCATCTCCTGGGCCAGTGTCACTGCAAGAATCGGACCGAACTAGTCATTCGATCTATGGTCGAGGGCGTCTGCTTGTTGATATTTGCCAACTGGTCTGAACCAGACCAGTGTGATTGGAAATTACTTAGCGGGGTGCCGCCGAGGTCAAAGGAAAAAGGTCCGAACTCCTTCATGCCCGAGTCTATGCGCAAAGACACAAACAGACTTTACTACTTTTCGTACGTCACATACTTCCATATTGATGGCTTCGCTGAACGACAGGCGTGAAGCGCGCATTCTTGCGGCAGAGGCAACGATACTCCCCACTTTTCGTGAAGTACTATCTCGACATCGGCCGGACCTATTTCCTAATGAGGTGAACCAGGCTACCCACGCATGCGCGACAGTCATGGAAGCTCATCGAAAGCGTGATGCGACTTATTACACGAAATTGACGGCTGCTCCCGGCGAGAACCCATTCGCGTTTCTCAACAACACCAACGGTCCCGAGACCAATCTGGCTGAATCGAGCACACCCTCTGGACCGCAACCCTCGGCATTCGTTACGGAACTGGCCATCTCTCTTTGCTTTCCGAACCGTCTTCAGCTCTACAACAAACCCGGCACATACTTTTACACCCCTGCTCAAAAAGCCGAATTGATCGCTGTCGCCCACGAGCTCGTATCACGATTAGAGGTCAACATGACACCCGATTCCCCTGTCTTCGCGAAATGTTTGGGTAACCTCAAGACGCTGCTTACAAAAAGATTTGGATCTGCTCTATCGGCAAAAAGACTGAAAGAGTTTCGAACCATGTTTCCCGCTCCGAATTCGGATTGCTTCTTGGCGACACTACCGCTTCTCAAAGAGATCGACGTTCAGCCTACCATGCTCACGATTGGGAAATTCGGATTCGAGCGTATACCTGCCAATCACAACAGGCATATCACCGAAGCCCATATCGAGCGGTGGTCGATAGCATGGATCCATCACAATAATACCGAAGATAGAAAGTTGGCGGACCGACTCGATTTGACTCCGTTGGACGGGCGGCTTCTAAATTTCTGCCAGCAAATACTTCAGATGTTGGATCTTCATTTGCGAGTGTATAGGGATATTTACCTGTGCAAGGGGATGTTGACGAGGTCGGGAAGGCTTTCGTTGTTTGAAAAGAAACAAGAGCAGAGAAGGAGAAAGGCCGCGAATCTCGTGACTGCGCGTCTCGTCGAACATCTACCGACGGAACTGATGGAACTGACGGCACCGACACCACCAACGACACCGACGGGATCGAGGTCACCGACGAAAACGACGAAATCTCCTTCGGCGAACTGTAACATCCAATAGGGACTGTATCGGACGATAGGCCTGTGTACAATCGATCATATGCGACTGATGGAATTGACGGCACCGACGGCACCGACGAAACCCCCTTCGGCGAATCGCAGCATCCAATAGGGGCTGCATCGGAGGGTAGGACGGTGTACGATCGATCGGATGATGGATTAGGGGTCGTACTTTGTCATACGCCAGATCATTTAGACATTTATATTATTAGCATTTTCATAGTCTGGTCGTGAGCATAGCGTGTTTAATAGGTGTACTGTATTGTCCATTATTCCATCAATGTAGCATATCATCTTGTGGATACACTTCCAAATACCAATTGCCCATCAAGTAATGTAGCTTTCACCTTCACTTCTAGCATCTCCCCTTGATCGACAGTCATGAGATCATCATCCCAGATGACCGCGTCGAATCTTTTCCCAGGTATGAGTGATCCAGTCGTATTCGAATACCCAGCATATGCAGCTTCTCGTCAGCTCTCTCAACTCGACATATGGATGACTTACCATCAATGGTCATTCCCCTCAAAGCCTCCTCGCGAGTTAATTTCATATTAGCATACCACCCTTCTGGACCATGTGGTGATGTCCCCGACTCGGATAAACGGGTGACAGCGGCGTAGAAACCTTTTAGGGGGTTTATCGATTCCACTGGGAAATCGGATCCTAGGGCTATACGACCGCCATTACTAGATATCAGCCCGATATATGGTGGTGAGATTTACTCTAGAAAGGTCCTGGCTGCATATGCACCTTTTAGGCGGTCTTCACCCTGTGTTGTCAGCTCGACTTCCCAAGGGTAAGAAAGCTTACCAATCGATCAATGGCGTACCACATCTATTCCATCAGCTTTTGTACCCGATGTGAAAGGAAATCCTAGCTTACATCAGAAGTAGCATGAGTAGGCTGATATGATCCTATAGCCCCTAGATCCGTTGCCCTCTTTACATCTTCTACACGCATGATTTGGGCATGTTCAAGTCTGAAATGAGGTTCCAATTTCGCTTGGTCGTTAGTACCGATTATAGATTCTATGGCGTCTAGGATGATTTTGTTGGCTCGGTCTCCTATTCCGTGGATGTTCTGGTTCTTAGCTGTTGACGATTTGGGTAGCTTAGCTAACCTACCACTTGCCAGCCCTGTCATCAGCTCATGTCTCGAAGTAGAGTGATGACTTACATTTTCATAGTATTGACGAATAAGCGGTTCCCAATCTACCTCTGGTCTAATCAAGAACCCCCGCGATCCGGGCTTGTCGGAATAGTCGTCGATCAGAGCAGCTCCACGAGAGCCCAATGCGCCATCACCAAAGAGCTTGGCCGAACGGAACGTATATCGTCCATCTACCTTTTAGCTCCTGGATAGTACTGATCAAACGAGCTTACCTTGGGCGTCGTAGATCTTTTCCACTTCGTTGCCGCAATATGGGGCTGTATCTCCGCAATGAAGCTGATTCATCAGCCACGTTCTGACATACATGATTGGACTGACCATAGCATATATACGTAATCCAAGTTTCCCCTCATCTGCCATTCTGTCTTGTCAGCAACACACCTCATTACAGGTGCTGCTTACGCCTTGTAGAATGCTAGATCTGCCTTCGGGGCACGAGCATCATGTATCCCTACCAAGCCTTTGCTGACCGCATCAGCAGTTGCTATCCCCAAGAACGCTTCTCTCTGAATATCCGTCCATGGTGGTCGGATAGCGTCGATTAAACCAATGGCATTATCAACCTGACATCAGCACTGCAAGTCATATGAACGTACGAAGACACCAGTCGGCTTTCCATTCTCATCACGGACGATCTCGCCTCCGTCTATAGTATCGGGTAGATCTCCTAGGAGGGTCAAGATAGCAGGTGAGACCCATTCAGCATGGATATCGATTCTCGCGAGAGAAATCGGTAAACCTTTAAGAATAGGCGAAGAATCCAGATCAGCCTGATTCATCAGCTCCCCCTCCAGATAATGAATGAGTGTAGCTGATAAACTTGCGGCTGTTGGATATTCCTTGACGTTCCAGATATTCTGGTCCCATCCCATTCCCTCCACCCAGGCTCCGGTTGGGAGTGAGCTGTAATTGGCAGAAACGAATTGCTCGACTCGGTTGATAACCTCTTTAACCGACTTGGATCCTGTAAGAGGTAGCTGCGAATAGTAGCCGTATAGTAGAGGATGGCCGTGGGCGTCTATCAGTCCCTGGAATCAGCTTGACATGCGTTGACGCTATATGAAGCTTACGGGAGTCATCGTATGTCCCGGCGGTAGGTAGATGATCTGTAAACCGCCTGCTTTGCGGACTGCTTCCGGAGAACCGTCGACAGCTCCAGTGGTAGATTTATCTCCCCATTTCCTCCGTATTCGAGCTTCAATTAGCTATATCTCCACCGGTACCTACCAAGACTGCCTGTATCCACCACCTCCTTCCCGCCCACTACGACACATTCCACTGCCCCCACTCCTCCCTCCTCCGGCACAGTGTATACTTTCTTCCCTTCGTTTGAGCATATCGCATACCACTCTGGAAGTCCTTCTTTGCCGACCTGATATAACGTAGCTTTGGAGCTATGACGCTGGTTATTTGCATAGAGGATGAAACATGCCAAAATGAGGAGTGTGATTGAGATATGTATATGTCGAGTTGGGCGGCTTGGAGGTGGTCTTGGAGTCTTTTGATATCGCCCAGGCTGGGTTTGAGGCTTGTCTATACCTGAGACTTGCCTCTGTCTTAGCTCTGCCATGGTGGGGGTTGTATGGTCAATTAGGACGGTTCTGACCCACCTCCACCCCAGATTCAAGGCTCAGATTTCCCACGGTTCGATGTTTGTATTGTAAATTGATTCCGCTCTCTCCTTTCTCCCCTTGTCCGCCCCTCTCGCCATCACTCTCCCTATTACCTACTTTATACTCTATATACTCTACTCATTACATATCAATCAATCTAGTCAGCTAACATGTCAGTCAAACAAGAAGAATATCACGATGATCTGTACGGTGGTAAGTCACTCCGACCTCGAGTGTGGCCATTCACGAGCCGATGTGACGAAGAGGCATCACGCCGCGCCTTCTCACACACACAAGATCCATACTGATCATCAGACCTCGACTTAGAGGACATCGATGCCACTCAGCTAGACCAGGAGCTCAACGAGCCTCCTGAGCCCGAGGCGCCAATCCCAACTCCAGCACCTGCTGCGCAACAGGGTGTTTCACATAGTTATGGCCAATCAGCCCCTCAGGGTGATAACGGTAATGGTGGTGGGAACGGCAACTATGGTCAGAACCAGGGTCAAGGTCAGAACCAGAACCAAGGTCAAGGGCAATACAACTTTGGCTCAACTGGTCAGAATGCAGGATGGAGTGATGCTGGACAAGGAGGTGGGATGAAATCGGGTGACGTTCCTGATGAGGGGTTAGTTGTTTATTTCCTTTATTCCTGAGTCTTTCTATCGTTCTCGTCATAATCTACAATCTTTATCAAGTCGTCGTCGTATCAAAGAGGTAAAAGTAGACTTTACCCGTATAGCCCACGCCCAATGGCGTTGGGCAGAGATAGCTCTACGATAGTCGATATCTACCTACCTACCTACCTACCTATCTACCATATTTCTTCATTCATATCGTGGTAGGCCGTACAAAAGAACTGTAACTGATGCGATGTACCTTTTTGTTCAACACCAATCCAATTTCATAATACATACGATACACCAAACCTATACTCTCTGACGCATGACCTTTCCTATCAAACAGAAAAATGTTCATTGGTGGTCTTAACTGGGAGACGACGGATGGTAGGTCACTAATCAACAAGTCTCTCCTCCATGTTGACAAGTCAGAGGGCCTAAAAGCCTACATGGGTCAATTCGGAGAGATCGATTCAGCCACCATCATGCGAGATCCTTCTGGTCGATCTAGAGGATTCGCCTTCCTAACTTACTCGAATGTCTCGAGCGTCAACAAAGTCATGGAGCAAGTCCACCATCTCGACGGCAAGCAGGTGAGTCCTCCTTAGAAACACAAATGCCGCGGACGTTGACTGATTACCAGATTGACCCCAAGCGAGCAATCCCTCGAGCTGAGCATGAAAAGACGGCCAAGGTTTTCGTTGGTGGTCTAGCTGCTGGTGTTACTTCTGAATCACTCAAGATCTTTTTATCCCAATTTGGTGAAGTCCACGATGCTACCGTCATGTACGACCGTGAGACGAACCGAAGTAAAGGATTCGCATTCGCAACATTTGCCGATGAAGAGAGTGTCCCCATCGCCATGGATGCTAGTGGTATTGAACTCGAGGGCAAAGCTGTCAGTTCCTTCTTGTAAGCATTGAGGTGTACTGACGTTTAGATCGAAATCAAGAAAGCTCAACCTAGAGGATCTGGTAATTTGGTCAAGAACTTTAATGGCCCACAAGGAGGTGGAGGTGGTGGAAATAGGTTCAACAATGGAGGAAATAACATGGGAGGAGGTATGATGGGTATGGGTGGTGGTGGAGGTGGTGGATTTGATCCTAATGCCATGGCTATGATGTATCAGAATATGATGAAGGGCCAAGGAGGGGGAATGGGAGGTGGAATGGGAATGGGTTTCGATCCAAGTGCTATGGCCATGATGTACCAGAACATGATGAAGAGTGAGTCCATGTCGTCTCCTTTACGGAGGAAGTGAAGGAAGACAGGGGCTGATGAAAGACATGGCTGGGATGAACGCACCAGCAATCAACCCAAATATGGCAATGCGAAACGGTGGAATGGGTATGATGGGCAACATGGGTGGAATGGGAATGGGAGGTATGGGTATGGGAGGAATGGGCAACATGGGAATGATGGGTAACATGGGTATGATGGGAAATAACATGGGCGCAGGAGGTTCCATGGGTCGTGTATGTCCTCCCTTATTCAATATTGACAAGAACTAATCAATAGCCACAGGGAGGAATGGGACGTGGGAACATCCCAAATGCACCAAGGGGACCAGCTGCTATGCGAGGTGGAGATACGACACCGGGTGGAAGTAGTACTGGTGGAGGTGGTGGGGCTGGAGCTCAACGATACTCAACACAAGGGAATGCTAGGGCCAAACCATATTAGTGGAATGGTGTAGATAAAAACATAAACTCTCGGGCTCGTCCTCATTTGCATGTATATTATTTCAATGGGCAGTGTGCATGTGTAGATGGTATTGATGATGGTACTATTGATATCCGTGGCTTAGACAGCGCCCATTCTCGACATCTTCTTATCATGCCCCCTCGTCCTCGCGGCATTCGAATGTCCTCTCGAACCTTTATTTCCGCCTCTCCCTCTCCCTCCACCACCTCTTCCCCCTCCTCCTCCTTCGCCACCACCTCCATCACCACCACCGCCCCCGCCACCTCCACGACCTCGACCCCCTCGACCCCCTCGTCCTCTGTCGCTCGATCCACCAGAACTAGCAGGTGGATCACCGCGGACGCTCACTGTGACTCCATCTCCGTTACTTGAGCCACCTTTACTTCCCCCTCCTCGCCCCTTTCCTCCTTTTGGTAGGTAGACATGGTAATCCTGTGGGATGACTTGATGGCGGCCGAGGATCGCATCTTTGTGTGGCTACCCGTCAGCCTTGTCGAGTACAACATGAGACAATATTGAGAGACATCAAATCAGGGATGAAAAGCGAGAAAGCAAGAGAGGAGGGACGGGAGGAAGAGGGAGGAAGGAAAGGATAAAGAAGAAGGATTGAGAAGAAAGAAGGGGAAGACATACATTACGTTCAAGCATAACCCTCCAACCCTCCAATTGCCCATCATCCATCCCAGTCCTATCTCTCAACTTGATCCTACCCTCTGATCTCCTCGTTGCTGAATCCCTATCGAAAATAGCAGGATTTGTGAGGTACGATAATTCAAGTTTGATCTGTAAGTCGGGATCATATGTTTGTTCTCTGCTTGGTCTCCTCGTTTTCTGGAATCAGATCTCTCTCTCTCTCTCCGACAAAACACTTACATCGACGATTTTATCGGCATCACCCTCAATATCTTCATCACCACTTGCATCTCCCTCTCCTACCACCCTTACCCTACTCACATCTTCCTCATCGTGATCGTGATCATCATACTGCCGCCTAGACCTTGATGGTTCACCCCTCGCCTCGGCTAGAGCTCGTTCTTGTTCTTCAGCCTCGATAGCTTGATTCTCTACTAATCTGAAGATCGAGTCTCGCAAGTGATTTGGGATTCCAGCTCCGCCGAGTGTAGCGATCGCTTCGTCGCTGATTATCAGCCCGATTCCTAGACTGAGGCCAAAGTGTGATGAACGTACGAATGATCCTTGATCTTTAATCTCGAGAAATCAATCTTTTCATCTTGCCAGATATTCCTCCTCTCCGATTTCTTCACATTCGAATTTCCATTTGCATTCGTACCAGATCCCTCGGCCTGATCACCCAATCCAGAATGATCCATTACCAATGCCCTCAATTCTCTTAATTCCGAGGGGAGATTGAATCCCCCAGCTAGAATAGCTTCTACTAGCGGTTGTGGTGATCCGGCGTATGTTGGGTGATTTAGAGCTTGAGATAAAAGGTCAGAAGAGATATATGGGAATAATGAAACCATATTCTGAACCGCCTATTATCAGCCCTTATCCCGCAACGAGAGACGATGACACTTACTCCAATACTAGCTCGTTCATTCTGGAACCTCTCCAACAATCTCATTACATCCTCCGATAATTCCCCACCTTCAAAAACAGTCTCGTAATCCTGCCTGATCGGAGCATCCACAAATGCCCTCCCTGTCTCTGCCCCCAATCTCGAAGTAATGGGACCAAGGAATGTCTTTATAGTATCCTCATTCCCAGCTGAGGCGTTCATGATCCTATGAACGATCAACATGATCTCTTCTTTCAACCTCATCCCATCGTCACCTCGTAGTTTGGGATAGAGGTCCTTAAATGCGGTTATGATTGATTTAGCTTCAATAACAGCCAGAGTGAGGATATCTTCATGTGACCTAATCAATCCCGCTAGAGCTTTCAATGTGGGTCCTACTTCCTTCGTTGGTTGAGTCGATAGCCGCGTGACCAGCGAGTTGAGCATACCCCCAAAGCCTTCCAGCAAATCACTTTGAGCATCGATCCTCCTTGTTAAAATGGTCGAAATGGCATTCCCATGATTAGGATACGCCCATATCAGATCACAGAGTAAAAGGCAATCAAGTTCGTGGGTGGTTGATAAGCGTAAAGCGGTTGATAATGGTTTGGTAGGTGATGAATGTGATTTGGAATGTAGTGATTGGTATGCTAGGATCTGGAGGGTTGTGCGTAGGATTGAGATGTTTGGGAGGTGGAGTTGTGGGATTAGAGCTGATAGGATTCGATCGTGGACTTCGGGGGGCGGTAGCGAGGACGGCATGGGCAGTGTCATCGTGGTAGTGAAGGAGGTATGAAATGGTGAGGTTAGGGCGTAAATTCAAGTCATTTCAACATTTCGAGTGGAGGTGGATCTCGGATCCGAGTATTCTGCACATGTGAGCCGACCGTCCATCTGCCCTGGTGACGAAGACTGTATCTCCCCGTGTGAGGAAGATCGCAGATCGAAACAAATAGCTGATCGTGACTTCTGCATGCAATGACAACTATGGGTTTCCCTAATCCGAGAATATGCTAAATGCGCCTATGTACAATATGATGTTTCCCTTTACTATACTCAATCCTCCCTGATCTGACCCAGGAAATCCTTCTTGATCGTACCGATCGCAAAGATCTCATTCTGCTCCATCCTACATCCCACTAGTTGTATACGGACTTTTGTATCTTTCTGAATGATTTCATCGTTTGATCGATAACATTGTGGAGATGCGTTGGGGTCGAATTTCATATCTGCGTGTACGAGCTAGGCGTCAGCACTCTCTTCCCTCTTCAGAGACAGTTGCGCAAAGAGAGGCGAAGGTGGTATCAGAAAAAATTAGATCAATTACTACAAGATCTCCCAGCATCTTTCAACATGTAGTTTATGTTGTCCCTATGCTATAGCTCATCATGATATGGGGAAGTGTGGTGTGTGTTGGAAAGTAGGAAGGATGCTTACATGTGACGAGACAAAGACTTGTAGGGGACCGACCATTGCGAAGAAGCCCATCTGAATGTCAGCTTTCGAACGAGGGGTAGATCCGAAGGAGCATACCTTATTGACATTCGTGACTCGCCCGTCCATGACCTCACCCTTGAAAGGCTTGAATACAACGGCAGTGTATGAAGTTTTGAACCTCGCCTGACCGGTTGAAGGGAGCACTTTACCCTCCCCAATCGAATTGATGCTAATCACCGAAACAATATATCTTACTGTAAGCACAAGTCTCAATGACATTTAGAAGAGACATACCCGTGTTTACCACTACATGTACCTTCAACATCTTCATATAGCTTCTGCTTGAGATAATCTTCAAGTTGAGCTCCGAAATATGAAGGATGAAGGAGGATGGTATGTGTGAGTTGCCTCTGTATACCATACGTTCGAGTATCGTAACAAGATAGAGGGAGAAGATCAAGAAGAACCAACGTCAGCTCGCG
>Ga0308160_10007992_pt1 | contig 10360 bp, 8 predicted proteins | sample PhyFR1_FD_201036 | JGI IMG/M metagenome (GOLD analysis project Ga0308160, IMG submission 201036) | Phyllosphere microbial communities from UC Gill Tract Community Farm, Albany, California, United States - DLSLF.R1 | ecosystem: Host-associated > Plants > Phyllosphere > Unclassified | place: USA...
CCCGCTGCTGCTGAACGAACAGCTGACGGACGATGAGCGCATGGTGCGCGACGCCGCCGCCGCCTACTGCCAGGACAAGCTGCAGCCGCGCGTGCTCGAAGCCTTCCGCCACGAAGCCATGGACACCAGCATCTTCCGCGAGATGGGAGAACTCGGCCTGCTGGGCCCGACCATCCCCGAACAGTACGGCGGCCCGGGCCTGAACTACGTCAGCTACGGCTTGATCGCGCGCGAAGTCGAGCGTGTCGATTCCGGCTACCGCTCGATGATGAGCGTGCAATCCTCGCTGGTGATGGTGCCGATCTACGAGTTCGGCAGCGAAGCGACGAAGCAGAAATACCTGCCCAAGCTCGTCACCGGCGAATTGATCGGTTGCTTCGGTCTGACCGAACCGAATCACGGCTCCGACCCGGGTTCCATGGTCACGCGCGCGCGCAAGGTCGACGGCGGTTACTCCCTCACCGGCTCGAAGATGTGGATCACCAATTCGCCGGTCGCCGACGTGTTCGTGGTCTGGGCCAAGGACGACGAGGGCGCGATCCGCGGCTTCGTGCTCGAAAAGGGCTGGAAGGGTCTGTCGGCGCCGGCGATCCACGGCAAGTTCGGCCTGCGCACCTCGATCACCGGCGAGATCGTGATGGACGAGGTGTTCTGCCCCGAAGAAAACGCCTTCCCGGACGTGCGCGGCCTGAAGGGGCCGTTCACCTGCCTGAACTCGGCGCGCTACGGCATCGCCTGGGGTGCGCTCGGCGCGGCGGAAGCCTGCTGGCACACGGCGCGCCAGTACGTCATCGACCGCAAGCAGTTCGGCAAGCCGCTCGCCGCGAACCAGCTGGTGCAGAAGAAGCTGGCCGACATGCAGACCGAGATCACCCTCGGCCTACAGGGCGTGCTGCGCCTGGGCCGCATGAAGGACGAAGGCACGGCCGCCGTGGAAATCACCTCGATCATGAAGCGCAATTCCTGCGGCAAGGCGCTGGACGTGGCACGCCTGGCGCGCGACATGCTGGGCGGGAACGGCATCTCGGACGAGTTCGGGATCATCCGCCACATGGTCAACCTGGAAGTGGTGAACACCTATGAAGGTACGCACGATATCCACGCGCTGATCCTGGGGCGCGCACAGACCGGGATGCAAGCTTTCCAGTAAGCCCGATCCTTATTCGTTTCGCATCGCAGAACACGGTCGCCACCACGACCGTGTGAGGACCTGCACGCCCGTTCCTGGTCTTCCCCTGTTGCTAAGCTGTTGTTTTACTGAACAATTCCTGTTGACAGTACTGATAGGAAAAAATACAGTTTCAATAACGCGACAATGGTTTCATCAAGCAAAACCAGATCGCATAAAACGGCCGATTAGCGCTGTTGGGCGCAGGCTCATAAAACCAGGAGACACACATGAAAAAGACTCTGACCGCGCTGGCGGTGCTTGGCGCCTGCATGTCGAACGCGTCCGCACAATCATCGGCCGTCACCATCTACGGGATCATCGATGCCGGCGTCACCCGGGTCATCAACGACAGCGGCAGCAACGGCAACCGCACGACGGTCGAAGCCGGCCAGATGCAGGTCTCGCGCTGGGGTTTCCGCGGCGAGGAAAGCCTGGGCGGCAGCCTGAAGGCCCGCTTCAACCTCGAGGGCACGCTGCTGAACGATACCGGCGGAGCGGGTGTGCCGACCGGTACGCCGTCGAGCACCGCCCTGTTCGACCGCGAAGCGACGGTCGGCCTGGCCGGCGACTTCGGCGCTCTCACCCTGGGCCGCCAGAACATCCTGGGCATCAATTCGGTCGGCATGGCCGATCCGATGGGCCTGGCCTTCGCCGCCACCAGCCCGAACGTGCTGTTTGCGGCGCTGAACAGCGCCGCCGTGTATGGAGCCTACGGCGCCAACAACGGCGGCTCCGCCCTGCGCCAGAGTAACTCGATCAAGTACGTGTCCCCGTACTTCAACAACTTCGGTTTCGCGCTGATGCGCGCCTTCGGCGAGCAGCCCGGTTCGGTCCAGAAAAACAAGTACGAAGGCGTCTCGGCCTTCTACCACACCGGTCCGTTCGGCGCGTCCGCCGTGTATGCGCGCCTGAAGAACATCACCGCCAGCGAAGAACTGAAGTCGTGGGCCTTCGGGGCGCGCTACACCGGCACGCGCTTCTCGCTGCGCTCGACCTATGCCACCAACGAAACCGACACCACGGGCCGCAGGATCAGCGTGTTCGGCGTCGGTGTCGACGTCCCGGTGGCACCGGCCGTCACCCTGACCGGCGCCGTCTATAACACCCGCCACACCGGCGACGCCCGCGACGACTCGCAGCAGTACATCGCGATCGCCAAGTACGCCTTCAGCAAGCGCACCAGCGGCTATGCCTCGATCGGGCATGCGCGTACCGATACGGTCGTTACCGCTACCCAGATCAACCTGGCGCAGGGCTTCGTGGCCGTCGGCAGCGATTCCGCCAACCGTGTCACCACGGGCATCATCCATTACTTCTGAGCGGCCTCCTGGCGCGCCTGCAAGGCGCGCCACTGCACCTTTCCGGTAGCCGACTTCGGCAGCGCCTCGCAGAACTCCACGATGCGCGGGCTTTTATAAGCCGCCATGTTCTGGTGCGCCCAGTCGACGATGTCCTGCTCGCGCACGCTGTCGCCAAAGCCATCCTTCAGCGCCACCACCGCCTTGACCGTCTCGCCACGGCGCGCATCGACACAGGCCACCACGCACACTTCGCGGATCGCCGGATGCCGGTACATCAGCGCCTCCACCTCGGCCGGCCAGACCTTGTAACCGGACGCATTGATCATGCGCTTCAGGCGGTCGACCATGAAGAAATAGCCGTCCTCGTCGACCCGCGCCAGGTCGCCGGTGCGCAGGAAGCGCTTGCCGTCGATCTCGACGAAGGTCTCGCGGTCGGCCTGCGGATTGTTCCAGTAACCCTGCATCACCTGCGGCCCGTGCACCACCACCTCGCCGACTTCGCCGGGCGGCAGTTCGCGCATCGTGTCCGGATCGACCACGCGTGCGTCGACGTCGAAGATCGGGATGCCGAGGCACTGCTTCTTCGGCTGCGCGGCGGGGTTGATGTGGGTCGGCGCCATGGTTTCCGACATGCCGTAGCCCTCGGCGTAAGGGATGCCCAGCAGGTCCTGCAGCTTGCGCGCGATCGCATCCGGCATCGCGGCGCCACCCCCGCTCATGCGGCTCAGGCTCGACAGATCGTACTCGCCCACGCGCGGGCTCGAGAGCAGGTCGACCACCATCGTCGAGATCAGCTGCACCGCGGTGACCCGGTAGCGGCGGATGCACTCGGCGGCCGTGTCGCGGTCCCAGCGCGCCATCAGCACCACGGTGGCGCCGGTGAAGATCGGCCCGTTCATCCCGCCCTGCATGCCGGTCACGTGGAACAGCGGCAGCACCGCCAGCGTCACCGTGTCCTGCTGCGAGCCGAACCACTGCATGCCGCCGACCGCGGTGAACATCACGCTGGCGTGCGTGTGCATGCAGCCTTTCGGGTTGCCGGTGGTGCCCGAGGTGTAGGGCATCACGCACAGCTCGTCCGGCCCGGCTTCCAGCGGGCCGGGAACGCAGTGTTGCGCCAGCACCTGGTGCCAGGCCACCACGCCGGCTTGGGCGCCGGCATCGGTGAAATCGCGGCGCGGCGCCGTCACGAACTCGGGCACCTTGAGGTCGGTCGGGCGCTTCAGGTAATCGGCATAGGTAGCGACCACGGCGTGGCGCAGGCCCTGCCCCAGCAGCGGTTCGACCTGGGCCAGCAAGTCCTGCGCCGCGAAGATGGTCGCGGCGCCGGTGTCCTCCACGTAGTGGCGCAGCTCCTCGGTCAGGTTCATCGGATTGACCGGCACCACGACCGCATTGGCGCGCAGGATCGCATAGTAGGCCAGCATGAACTGCGGGCTGTTCTGCATGTAGAGCAGCACGCGGTCGCCGTGCTGGACGCCGCAATGCTGCTGCAGGTAGCCGGCGATGCGCTCGGCTTCGTCCTTGAATTCGGCATACGTGACTGGCGTATCGTAGAACAGCAGGAAAGGCTTGTCCGGATAGCGTGTGGCCGAGACGTCGAGGTTGTAGAACAGATTGGTCCGCGGTACGGACAGGTGGCGCGGCAAGCCCTTGGGCCAGGACGCGAAATGGCGCTGCGACATGCGGTGTCTCCTTTTATATACCGCATCGAGAAACGCGGTTTCGCTCGAGACGATCCTAACAGTGCAAAAAAGGATTGTAAACGTGACTAAAGGCTGTCATTACGCAGGATGGGCACACCATTGACAGCCTCACACCCGTGTTTTACTGTGCAGAACGCACCAATGAAACGTAAAACAAGGAAGCCGCACAGATGACGTATCAAGACGACGCCGAGCCGGTCCCACCCGGATTCGAGCCCCTGCAGCGCGGCGGTCCGTATGCCGCCGCCCTCGGGCCGCTGTACCTTCGCCGCGATGGCGACAAAATCGTGATCGCGCTGCGGGTCGAGCAGCGCCATACCAACATGCGCGGCATCGCCCACGGCGGCATGCTGGCCAGCCTGGCCGATTGCGCGCTGGGCATCGGTTTGTCGATCGCCTGCGACGGCCGCCACTCCTTCGTCACGGTCAACCTGAGCAACGATTTTCTCGATGCCGCGCGCCCCGGCGACTGGCTCGAAGGCCACGTCGACGTGCGGCGCATCGGACGGCGCATGGCCTTTGCCGACGGCTGGCTGCAGGTCGGCGACAAGCGCATCCTGCGCACCAGCGGCGTGTTTGCGACGATGGACCCGCTGACGCCGGAGCAGCTGGCGGCCGGCTACTGATTCATCAGGACTCGAGGCGCTTCGCGATCTCGATCAGGCGCGGGCGCACCTCGTTCAGCAGGAACTCGGTCGACACGCTCGTCGAGGGCCCGCCGCAGTTGATCGCCATGATCTGGTTGCCGCCGATCGGCAGGAAGCCGACCGCGATGCCGTTGACTTCCTTCTGCCATTCGCCGAAGGCGGTGGTGCAGCCGTACTGCGCCTGGTCGCGCAGGGCCTTGTCGAAGCCCTGGCGCAGGCTCTGGTAAGCCATCTCGTCGAGTTCGTGGCAGCGCGCGAAGATATCCTTGCGCTCCTGTTCCGGCGCGCGCACCAGGTAGGCGCGCCCGATCGCCGACGCCGCCAGCGGCATGCGCGAGCCGACCTGCAGCGACAGCGACAGCGCCGCCGTGCTGCGGCAGACTTCCACGTAGATCATCGACAGGCGGTCGCGCACCGCGATCGAGACCGTGGTGCCGGAAAAATCGGCCAGCTCCTGCATCATCGGGCGCGCCAGCTGGCGGATGTCGAGGCGCGCAAGCATCGCGCTGCCCAGGCCCAGGGTTGCGGTGCCGAGGCCGTAGCGGCCGGTCTCGTCGTCCTGCACCAGGTAGCCGAGTTTGGTGAGCGTGTAGGTAAAGCGCGTGACCGTCGATTTCGGCAAGCCGCAGCGTTCGGCGATCTGCTGGTTGGTCAATCCTTTATCCGCCGAGCGGAAGCACGACAGCACCTCGAGCCCGCGCGCCAGCGCCGTGATGAAATAGCGGTCCTCGGGATTGCGCGACGGTTCGGAACCGTCGTCGGAGGCATCGGCGGAGAAGATGCGGCTTGGCTCGTTGACTTGCATGGAATACCTTGGCCTCAAAAGATGGCGAATGCAGGACGCACTCATGACGTTCCATCTTACACGCTATTGTTCCACCAAGCAAAACTCACACTAAATTCGAGCACTAAGCACAGTAAGTGTGCTGTATGCAGGAAATGCGATAGCTTGGATAACAAAAGTCTCGATATTATCAGTCGAACTTTTTGTCTCTGGATGTGTACTCGATGAACTTAAAAAGCTTCTTGGTTCTTGCTGGCCTGCATCGCGTTGATCATTCTCATTTCTCTCTAATGATCGTTAGGCTTATGAGTAAAACTCGGGCAGCAACAATTGCCGAATGTAAATTTGCGAAACTTTACGTTGCGCTTTAGCGCAAGCAAGTTTAATTAATATTAGAGTTAATAATTCAGAAGTAACGATGAGACTGCACACGCGACCGACAGCAAATGACAAAAGAGCAAAGAAATTACGGAATATATAAAAAGTATTTTGAAACTTATGCGGCGACGTTAACTATATAAATTTTTACCAATAAACTTTCGCCCATGCGATAGCCTTTTCACCATATTGAAAATTCTTAATAACTATTCTTCTAATTTTTTAAGCTCAGGAAAGAAAGATAAAACGTCTCCATAATGTCGGTATTGTGAAATAGCAATAATGAGCGCGTCGGCAAGCTCTCGTCTAGTTATGAATTCGCCCTCCCCTACCTTCCAACAAATGCCATATCCAACTTGTATTGCAGGACGTGCAATTACTGACAGCTCTGGAAAATTTCGAGGAGCTTCTAGCTTTGCTAGAGGAATTCTAACTTTTTCGTATTTCTCAACCAAGTCTTTAAAAATCGCAAGTTGGTAGTGCTTATTATTTTTCAAACGCTGCCGAAATGTTCTTACAAATTCATAAGCACCCATAACCCATAATCCAGAAATTGTCAAATGATCAGAAAGTCTATCGACATCCTCACTCGATTGAATATTCCAGTCTAAAACACTACTAACCCATTTATCTTCATCGACCAACTTTGCATCAATTCGCGCTAATCCTTTAACTACCTCATACATCCACATATGGACACCTTGCACTGACATCATACCTATCGTCCATTCCTGATAGCGCTTCTTATCCATAATTATCTCCCCAATGTCGCTTTATAAACCAGAATTAGCTTAAGATAAAATTATGCACTAACTTAGAAATTATTCTTTTAAATTTTCCTGCCCGCATATGAGTTGCTAGATATCGGCAAGAGATGTCGCACCTAATGTTGCTGGATTAAGCCATCGCTTCGAGCGAACATCCCTAAGCAATCCCAATTGCTCAAGTCTAATTGCAACTGCTTCGCGTGACACTGCATAGTAGTCCATTAGCTCTCGAGTAACCTTTTCGTAGTTTTGATAGTTGCAGGGCTGTTCATCTAAATAAAGCTCTCCGTGGCCCCTGTCGATGATTCCAAGCCATCGACGAAGCACCTTAAAGTCGGCAATGATCCGTTCTTTTGGCATCAGCAAACTAGCAGCAAAGGCATTAGCTTGCGTTTCTAGTCTAGCAATATCCGGAGCAAATACATTCATCACATTACTTGGCGAGAAATTTCTTTCATCACAATATTCCTTCACCATATATTTTGAATGCCCCAGAAAATGATGTGCCAGTTCGTGCGCCAAGGTGAATCGCTCACGTCCGACATTTAGCAATGGTTGCTCATAAATTTCGATGACTAACGGAGCAAACGAAATTTTTCCTAGCACTGAGTATCGATCCACTCCGGAATTAGCCAAAGCCACACGGTTAACGGCCAACCCAGTGCGTCTTTTTTCTTGGGAGCATATTGCCTCAAGTGATACCGCCCCGTGAGAATAGCCGTTTCGACAAAGAATAACTGCACTTTGCTCTTCTATTTCCTCTCTCTCTAGAAAAGGAACTGAAAAACCAGGCTTACCTTTCCGGTTCCGTAGTGCTCTTAACTCTTTGGAAGAGAGCGATATCGTCGAGTGGAGATCATCGAAGAAATCCCAAAGTGAATTAGTTACCCTATTTGGGGAGTGGAGGTAAAAATCAAAATAAGGACTCTGAAAATTTTGTAGAGTTAGGCCTTTATACACCTCGTCTACGTTTTCGCTCTGCGGCATTGAAGCAATTGATGGCGACCGATGTAACTCCCATTTGAAATTAGAGGCGTCAAAGTACCGAAGTAAACCTATGCCTTTAGATTTAGCAAACTTTACTGCTCCTTCTTGGAATGCTGCAGTACTTGCCAAAACCAACTTTGAATTACCCGCCGCAACTTGCTGTGCTTTAGCAAAGAATTCTTCAACATCGTCTACCGGAACAGCATGTGAGTAATTCTTACATTCGATGAGAGTAACCATTGAATATTTCTCCGCCCCGGGCAAGACATATTCAATGGAGACATCAAAGATAATCTCTTTTTCACGATCCCTGGAATAGTAACCCCTTTTACGATAAACTTGACAAGCTTTGGGGTCGCCCCAAAACTGACCAGCGTTGATTAGCTTATCAAAGAGGCGAGAAATACTTTCTTCGAGAACGTCGCCTTTAAATGTACTGTTCATAAAAGATGAGCGAAGGAGTCGATTAAATACTCGAAGTATAATCTTAACCCTTAGCTCTCCCTTGGCAGCAACATATTTACAGGTTTCGTGGAGTCAAGACAACGGTTAGTCGAAGTTCGAAAAGTCCGGCTTGCGCTTCTCGAAGAAGGCCGTGAACGCTTCCTTGGCTTCGGCCCCGGTCAGCATCGCGCTGAAGCGCTCGTTCTCGACCGCGATCGTTTCCTTGACCAGCGCCGCGCGCGAACGCTTCATCAGCGCCTTGGTGGTGCGGATCGATACCGGCGGCAGCTTCACCAGCCTGGCGGCCTGGCCCTGCGCAAAGGCCAGCAGTTCGGCGGCCGGCAGCACCCTGGTGACGATGCCCATCTCGAAGGCTTCCTGGGCCGGGAAGGCTTCGCCCAGCAGCAGTTTTTCGGCGGCGCGCGCATGGCCGGCGGCTTGCGACACCAGCAGCGAGGACGCGAATTCCGGGCACAGGCCGAGCTGGGTGAAGGGCATCGAGAACTTTGCACTGTCGGCGGCGTAGACCAGGTCGCAGTGCATCAGCAACGTGGTGCCGATGCCGACCGCCAGGCCGCTGACCGCGGCGATGACCGGCTTGCTGCAGCCTTCGAGCGCCCCCATGAACTGGAACACCGGGCGGTCTTCGGTCATGGCGCCGACGCCGACGTTGTTGAGGAAGTCGTCGAGGTCGTTACCGGCGGTGAAGATCTCGGGCTTGCCGGTGATGAGGATGGCGCGCACGGCCGGGTCCTGCTCGGCTTCGCGCAGCGCGGTGGCGAGCAAGGTGTACATGGCGCCGGTGATGGCGTTCTTGCGCTCGGGGCGGTTGAATTCGAGGGTCAGTACGCCGTTGGCGGTGGTGCTGAGGATGTCCATTCAGGGTCTCCGTTTTGTCGTAATAAAAAAGGGTGGGGACGGTTTTCCGTACCCCACCCTTCTATTTGCTAAGCGATGCTTACACGCGCTCGATGATGCCCGCCGCGCCCATGCCGGCGCCGACGCACATGGTCACCATGCCGTACTTCAGGTTGTTGCGGCGCAGGCCGTGCACGACGGTGGCGGCGCGGATGGCACCGGTGGCGCCCAGCGGGTGGCCGAGGGCGATCGCGCCGCCGAGCGGGTTCACCTTCGACTGGTCCAGGCCCAGGTCGCGGATCACGGCCAGCGCCTGCGCGGCGAAGGCTTCGTTCAGCTCGATCCAGTCCAGCTGGTCCTGGGTGATGCCGGCGGCGGCCAGCGCTGCCGGAATCGCGACCTTCGGACCGATGCCCATGATTTCAGGCGGTACGCCGCGCACGGCGAACGACGAGAACTTGGCCAGCGGGGTCAGGTTGTGCTCCTTCAGGATCTTCTCGCTGACGACGATCAGCGCGCCGGCGCCGTCCGACATCTGCGACGAGGTCGCTGCAGTCACGCTGCCCTTGGCCGCGAACACCGGCTTCAGCTTGGCCATGCCTTCCATGCTGGCGTCGGCGCGCGGGCCTTCGTCGGTGTCGACGGTGCGCTGCTTGACCGTGATCTCGCCGGTGGCCAGGTTCGGCGTGCGGGTGGTGATCTCGACCGGGGTGATCTCGTCCTTGAAGTGGCCGGCCTGCTGGGCGGCGATGGCGCGGCGGTGCGATTCCAGGCCGAAGGCGTCCTGGTCTTCGCGCGACACCTTCCACTGGGCGGCGACCTTCTCGGCGGTCAGGCCCATGCCGTAGGCCAGGCCGACGTTCTCGTCCTGGAACACGCGCATGTTGATCGACGGGTGGTGGCCCATCATCGGCACCATCGACATCGATTCGACGCCGCCGGCGATCATGACGTCGGCTTCACCGACGCGGATGCGGTCGGCGGCCATCGCCAGGGCGGTGATGCCCGATGCGCAGTAGCGGTTGACGGTGACGCCGCCGACGGTGTTCGGCAGGCCGGCCATGACGACGGCCTGGCGCGCGATGTTGAAGCCCTGCTCCGCTTCCGGGAACGAGCAGCCGACGATGGCATCGACGATCAGCGCCGGGTCCAGGTTCGGCACGGCGGCCATCGCGCCCTTGATCGCGGCGATCAAGAGGTCATCCGGGCGGGTCTTGTTGAACATGCCGCGCGGCGCCTTGCCGATCGGGGTGCGGGTCGCTGCGACGATGTATGCGTCTTGAAGTTGTTTGCTCATGTCAGTAATCCTTTATGTCC
>Ga0308160_10007993_pt1 | contig 10359 bp, 12 predicted proteins | sample PhyFR1_FD_201036 | JGI IMG/M metagenome (GOLD analysis project Ga0308160, IMG submission 201036) | Phyllosphere microbial communities from UC Gill Tract Community Farm, Albany, California, United States - DLSLF.R1 | ecosystem: Host-associated > Plants > Phyllosphere > Unclassified | place: USA...
GAGGAGCAGCGCGGGGACCATGTCGGAGCCGGTGAAGGCCAGCGGGCCGGAGCCCGAGGCCGTCGTGCCGGCGCCGCCGGCGCCCGTGCCCGAGCCGCCGGGGACGGCGGCGGGGGTCGGCGAGGCGGTGGGGGCCGGGGTGGGCGCACCCGCCGCGACCAGCACGTCAGCACGGAGCTCGACGCCCGACTGCACGCCGATCAGCGTCACCGCGCCGGCACCGAGGGCGGTCGGGGCCGTGACGGTGAAGGTCGCGACGCCGTCGACGACGTCGACGTAGCCGAGGTCGACGGGGTCGCCCGAGGCCGGGGTGTAGACCCCGGAGACCTGGCGGTCGCCCTCGACGCCCGAGGCGGTGACGGTGAAGTCGGTGCCGGGGGCGACCTCGGCCGGGGCCGAGATGGTGCCGTCGGCGCTCAGGCCGTCGAGGTCACGGTCGAGCTCCAGCGCGTTCACGATGGTGAAGAAGTTGTCGGTCTGGTCGATCAGGCCGACGACGTCCGCGGCGCCGGGGCCGTAGCCCGCGACGCGGAGCTGCGTGCCCGTGTGCTGCTGCGAGCCGCCGGCCGCGGCGGTGCCGTAGGCGATCTTCATCGTGCTGCCCTCGGTGGTGAGGAGCGCGGTGCTGAGGGTCGCGGGGGGCGTGCTGTCGACGATCTGGCTGGTGTGCGCGTGGTCGGCGGTGACGATGACCATCGTGTTCCCGTCGGCCTTCGCGAACTCGAGCGCGGCCTGCACGGCCTCGTCGAGGTCGAGCACCTCGCCGATCTGGCCGCAGGCGTCGGCGCTGTGGTCGCGCTTGTCGATCGAGGCGCCCTCGACCTGGAGGAAGAAGCCCTGGTCGCCGTCGAGCAGGTCGATCGACTTCTCGGTCAGCGAGCGGAGCGAGAGGTCCGTCGACAGGCGGGCGGGGTTCGGCGTGCACGCCTGGGGCGCGAGGTCGGCGCCGCCGATCGTCGCCGTGCTGGGCGCGAAGCGGGTCGGGAAGTTGCCGTCGGTGAAGGTGCCGAGCACCGGCGAGGCCTGGTCGGCCGCCGTCAGGGCGCCGAGGCCGGCGGCGTCGCCGACGACCTGGTAGCCGCGGTCGGCGGCCTGGTCGAAGAGCGACTCGCCCTGGTACTGGCCCGCACGGGCGGTCTGGCGGAACGACGCCGAGCCGCCGCCGAGGGTGAGGTCGGCACGCGTGCCGATGATCTGCTCGCTGATCGAGCCGAGCCCGCCCTGGTCGAGGGCGTCGGCGCCGCACTGGGTCACCGAGTCGGGGCCGTAGCAGCTGCGGGCGGCGACGTGGGCGGCCTGCACGGCCGGAGTGGCGTCCTGGATCTCGGCGGTCGAGACGTTGCCGGTCTTCTTGCCGTTGGCCTTGGCGATCTCGACCAGGGTGTCCTGCGGGGTGCCCGCGATGTCGACGGAGATCGCGTTGTCGTACGTCTTGGTGCCGGTGGCCCAGGCCGAGCCGGTGGCGGCGGAGTCGGGCACGTAGTCGGGCTTGCCCGCCTTCGTCAGCGAGTAGGTCGTGTACTGGCCGGTGAGGGGCAGCGCGTCGATGCCGGGCAGCTCGCCGCCGGCGCCGTACTGGTAGTTGCGGGCCGAGGTGATCTCGGAGTCGCCCATGCCGTCGCCGATCAGCAGGATGACGTTCTTCGCGGGGCCGGCCTGCACGGAGTCGAGCAGGGCCTGCGTGCTGTCGTCGGAGCTGCGGGCGGCGCCGCCGTTCTCGGCGACGCCGGCGGGGGTGGCCGCGAACGCGGCTCCGGGGAGGAGGGCCACGGAGGCGGCGAGCGCCATCGCTCCCGTGGCGAGGGCCGCGCGGGTGCGGCGGGTGGTGGATGACATCGTGTGGTCCAGCTCCAGGTGATCGGTGGTGCGGAGGGAGGGCGTCACCCCCTGATCGGGGGACCGTCACAGTGCAGTCGGGCCGGGTGAACGGCCGGTGTCGCCGCGGCGTCGCCCGGGTGACGGCGGCCCGACGAGTTGCACGCTGTGCACCGACGCGGACGCCTCCGCGCCCCGCCCGTCACTCCCCCCGGAGCACGACCTCGAGCTGCGCCCTCAGCGCCGCGACGACCTCGAACACGGCGATCGACTCGTCGACCGCGGAGGCCATCGCGACCAGCAGCACGGCCGAGACGACGCGGGCGAGCACGGCGGCCTCCTCGGGGCTCCGACCGGCACGGTCGGCGACGATGTCGGCCAGCGCCTCCTCCGTCCTGGCCACGATCGCGAGCGCCGCCGCGTGGTGCGGCTCGGCGGCGTCGCCGAAGACCATCTCGCGCAGGTAGGTGCGGCCGTTCTCGACGTGGCTGCGGTTGCACTCGACGACCGGCGTGACGAGCGCGACCACCGCGTCGACGAGCGCCGCCTCGCCTGCCGCCGCGGCGAGGCCCCGCTCGAGCGAGCGCTCGTAGGCCGCGTTCTGGGCCAGCAGCAGCAGCTCGCCCTTCGAGCGCGCGTAGAGGAAGAGCGTGCCCGCGCCGACGTCGGCGGCCTCGGCGACCTGCTGCGTGGTGACCTCGTCGACGCCGTGCCGCGAGAACAGGTCGGACGCGGCCCGGGTGATGCGCTCGAGCTTCTCCTGCTTGTTGCGCTCTCGACGGCCGAGCGGGGCGGATGTCGACGACATGGGAACTCCTGGAATGAGAACTGACTCTGCTCAGTTGTGACGAGGGTCAGTCGCTGGCGATCGGGTACGCGCACCGCATCATCCCACTCACGAGCGACGACGACCCGCCCGGGGCGACGCGACCGCACCGCCCCGACCCCCTGGAAGGAACCCCATGACCACCATCCGCGACTCCGTCGTCCTCGTCACCGGCGCCAACGGCGGCATCGGCACCCGCTTCGTCGAGGCCGCCCTCGCCCGGGGCGCCGCGAAGGTCTACGCCACAGCCCGCACCCCGCGCAGCTGGAGCGACGAGCGCGTCGTGCCGCTCACCCTCGACGTCACCGACGCCGCATCGATCGCCGCCGTCGTCGAGGCGGCCCCCGACGTCACGGTGCTCGTCAACAACGCCGGGGCGAACGCCCCCGAGCCGGGCATCCTCGCGAACACCGACGCCGAGATCCGCGAGAACGTCGAGACGAACTTCTTCGGCCCCCTCTTCCTGGCCCGCGCCTACGCGCCCCTGCTCCGCGCCCACGGCGGCGGCACGGCGATCATCGACATCCACTCCGCCCTCTCCTGGTTCGCGGTCGCCGGCATCTACTCGGCGACGAAGGCCGCGCTCTGGTCGGCGACGAACTCGCTCCGCCTCGAGCTGCAGCCCGCGGGCGTGCAGGTCGTCGGCGTGCACGTCGGCTACGTCGACACGGCGATGGCCGCGGGCGTCGACGACGCGAAGACCGACCCGGCCGTGCTCGTGGCCGACGTGCTCGACGCCCTCGAGGCCGGTGAGCACGAGGTGCTCGCCGACGAGACCTCCCGCCGGGTCAAGGCCGCGCTGTCGGCGCCGCTGGAGGCGCTCTACCCGCAGCTCGCCCGCGGCTGAGCGACGGCGCCTCCGGGCCGGCCCGCGCGACGACCGGCGCCGGCCCGGGGAGGCGCGGGCCGACGACCCGAGGGAGGCGCGGCCGTGTCTCCGAGCACGCTGGGAACGGGGTACGATCGCTCGTCGACGACGGACGCCCGGGGGCGGGGCCGGACGCGCCTCCCGCCTCCTACTGGGGGCAGCACGCGGAGGGCTCCGTGACGCACCATCGTCTGACGCACCCCGCCGTGACACCCAGGAGAACCGCATGACCACGCCTGTCGCCCCGCAGACGCCCGAGCTCGCCGCCCCCGACGCCGCGACCGCCCCGGCCCACGCCCCGCGCCGCCCGTCGTACCGCGACGACGACGTCGCCCCCGCCGTCTGGGACACCGCCCGCGAGGAGCGCCTGCGCCTCGCGCCCCCGGCCGCCGCCCCGATCGGCTGACGCCCGGCGGCCCGCACCACCGCACCCGACGACGACGAGACGCCCCGCTGCGGGCGACCGTGGTCGTCCGCCGCGAGGCGTCTCGGGGAGTGCGGGGGTGAGCCCGGCCTGATCAGGCCTGGACGTCACCGCGCCAGGCGCCGTCGGCCTGGCCCTGCGACTCGATGTACTCCTTGAAGTTCTGGAGGTCCTTCTTGATCGCGCGGTTGTCCTGGCCGAGCGACGAGCCGACCTTCTCCAGGAAGCCCTCGGGCGTCCAGTCGATCTGCACCGTGATGCGGGTCTCGGAGTCGCTGAGCTTGTGGAAGGTCACGACGCCGGCGTGGTCGACCTCGCCGCCCGTGCTGTTCCAGGCGACGCGCTCGTCGGGGTGCTGCTCGGTGATCTCCGCCTCGAACGTCTTCTCGACGGGGCCGACCTTGACCTTCCACACCGTGAGGGTGGGGGTGGTCTGCGTGATGGACTCGACCTCGTCGAGGAACTTGGGGAACTCCTCGAACTGGGTCCACTGGTTGTACGCGACAGAGACGGGGACGCTGACGTCGACGGTCTCGATGGCCTGTGCCATGGTGTGCTCCTTGATCGATGGGGTGGTCGTCGGCTCGGCGCTGCTGCGTCTCCCCGACTTCTCCCTCGACGCTAGGGAGGTCCGCCCGGCGAGGGCCAGATGCACGACGGACGGTCAGGTGGGGGACGGCGCCGAAGGCTCCGGCTCCTCTACACCCGCCGCGACGAGCACGCCCGCCGACTCGTCCCGCTCGGCGCTCGTGTCGGCCCGCACGGCGACGATGCCCGCCACGATCAGCGCCCCGCCGACGAGCTGCAGCGCGGTGAGCTGCTCGTCGAGCAGCACCCACGCCCAGATCGCCGCCGCCGCCACCTCGAGCAGGCCGACGAACGAGGCGAGGCGCGACCCCAGCATCGAGCTGGCCGTGATGCTCGTGGCGTAGGCGAGGCTGGTCGCGACGAGGCCGACGACGAGCATCGGCACCCACCAGGGCACCGTGCTGCCGAGCACGACGACGTCGTCCGCCGTGGCGGTGAAGGGCACGAGGCCGGTGAGCCCCAGCAGGCCGAGCAGCGCCGAGCCGACGAGCAGCCCCGAGGCGGCCAGCGCCACGGGCGGCAGGCCGTCGGAGGGCAGGGCCGCGATGACGAAGTACCCGGCACAGCAGACCATCGCCGCGACGCCGAGGGCGATGCCGACGGGGTCGAGCGCTCCCCCGCCGCCGGGCGAGACGACGAGCAGCAGGCCGGCCGCCGCGACGGCCGACCCGACGAGCACGACGGCGGCGGGCCGTCGCCGGGTGGCGACCCACGCGACGGCGACGAGCAGCAGGGGCGCCATGTACTCGAGCAGGATCGCCGTGCCGACGGGGATGTGCTGGATGGCGGCGAAGTAGGACACCTGCGTGCCGGCGACCCCGATCACGGCCATGCCGAGCACCCGTCGCCGTGCGCGCCAGACCGGGGCGAGGCGGCCTCGAAGTGCGACGAGAGCGATCGGCGCCAGCACGACACCGCCGACGAGGGCACGCAGGGCGACCGCGGCGACGGGGCTCCAGCCGCTCTCGAGCAGCGGCTTCACGAAGGGCCCGGAGACCCCGAAGGAGGCGGCGGCCACGACCGCGACGAGCAGGCCGGTCGAGAGATGGCGACGAGACACGGGGTACCCTCCAGTCAGGGCCGTTCGGCCTGTTGATCCTGACGCTAGAGCGGGAGCCGACAAGGAGTCAAATTGCTTTTCGCCCCTGACACGGAAGACGTCCTCGAGTTCAACGCGGCCCTGGTCAACACGACGGCCGGGGCGTCGCGCTCCGGCGGCGACGAGCTCGCGACGCCCGCCCAGCTGGACGCGCTCATGACGACCTTCGGCTTCTCGGGGCGGCGCGACCGCGACGAGGCCGAGCTCGAGGCGGTGCGGCGGGCCCGCACGCGCCTCCGTGAGCTCTGGCTCCTGCCGCGCGACGAGATGGTCGGCCCGGTCAACGAGCTGCTCGAACGCCTGCACGCGGTTCCCCGGCTCGTCCGCCACGACGACCTCGACTGGCACCTGCACGCCACCCCGCAGAGCGCGCCGCTCGCCGACAGGATCCTGGTGGAGGCGGTGCTCGCCCTCGTCGACGTGGTCCGGTCGGACGAGACGGCGCGGCTGCGCCCCTGCGCGGCCGACGACTGCGACGGGCTGTTGGTCGACCTCTCGCGCAACGGCTCGAAGCGGTTCTGCAGCGTGCGCTGCGGCAACCGGATGAACATGGTCGCGTTCCGCGAGCGTCGGGCCGCCGAGGAGGCCGACCGGCCCGTCGACCGCTGAGCCGTCGCCCGCGCGGGGCGCATCCGAGCCCGTTCGTCAAGGCCCTCCGGGCTCAGCAGAGGCGGCCTACCGTCCCCCGGACCGCACACCATCGACCTCGGGGAGAACTCATGTCTCAGCGCAACACCTTCGTCCGCAGCCTGCACGACCTCGGCGCCGCCGCCTGGTTCGGCGGCACGCTCATGGGCGCCGTCGGCCTCAACGGCGGCACGGCGGAGGCGAAGGACCCCGTCGAGCGCCTCCGCCTCTCGTCGATCGGCTGGGCCAAGTGGGCGCCCGTGCAGTGGGCCGCGATCATCGCCCACGGCATCGGCGGCGTCGGCCTGATCGTCGGCAACAAGAGCCGTCTCGGCGGCCAGCCGTCGTCGCGCCGCAACACGGTCGTGAAGTCGGTCGTCACCCTCGCCGCCGTCGGCGCGACCGTGTGGTCGGGCATCGAGGGCGGCATCATGGCGAAGAACGCGGAGCAGGGCGCCGAGGGCGTCACCGAGCCCGACGCCACGGCCTCGAAGACCCTCGCCGCGGCGCAGAAGAAGCAGAAGGCGCTGCAGTTCGTCATCCCGGTGCTGACCGGGGTCGTGCTCGTGATGGGCGCCCAGCAGGGGGAGCAGCAGCGCCCGCTCGCCGGGCTGCTCGGCTGGCGCCGCTAGGTCACCAGACCGCCGGACCGCCGGACCGCCCGGCCGGACGGGTCCCGGTGCGGGCGGGGGCGCCTCCCCCGGCTCCTCCGCCCGCCCGCCCGCCCGTCAGTCGCCGTCGCCGGATCGCTTGCCCCGCATCACGATCAGCGGGTCGGGCTGTCCGACGACGGCGTCGTCGCGCCCGTCGTAGTCGAACTGGCCGAGGAAGAACCGCATCGCGTTCAGCCGTGCCCGCTTCTTGTCGTTCGACCGCACGATGGTCCACGGCGCGTGCTTCTTGTCGGTGCGGCGGAACATCTCGTCCTTCGCGGCGGTGTAGTCGTCCCAGCGGCCCAGCGACTCGAGGTCCATCGGCGAGAGCTTCCAGCGACGCACCGGGTCGAGCTGCCGCATCGCGAAGCGCGTGCGCTGCTCCTTCTGCGACACCGAGAACCAGAACTTCGTGACGTGCACGCCCGCGTCGACCAGCATCTTCTCGAAGACGGGGGCCTGCTGCATGAACGTCTCGTACTCGTCGTCGGTGCAGAAGCCCATCACCCGCTCGACGCCGGCCCGGTTGTACCAGCTGCGGTCGAAGAGGACGAGCTCGCCGGAGGTCGGCAGGGCAGCCACGTAGCGCTGGAAGTACCACTGGCCCTTCTCCCGCTCGCTCGGCGTGCTGAGCGCGACGACCCTCGCCGTGCGGGGGTTGAGGTGCTCGGTGAAGCGCTTGATCGTGCCGCCCTTGCCGGCGGCGTCGCGCCCCTCGAAGAGCACGACGGCCTTCCGGCCCGTCTCCCCCAGCCAGTTCTGGCACTTGAGCAGCTCGACCTGCAGCCGGTACTTCTCCAGCTCGTACTCGCTCCGGTCGAGGCGCTCGTCGTACGGGTAGTCCTCGCGCCACGTGTAGACCGGGTTCCCCGCCGGGTCGATCAGCTCGGGCTCGACGGTGTGGCCGCCCGACACGCGGTAGCCCTCGTGCCGGAGCTGCTCGATGTACTCGCGGAGCGACTGTCCTGTGGTGGGGTCGGGGGTCATGCCCTCGACGGTACCGAGCCGGGGTCGGAGCCGACCGGGGGTGGCGCTCGGCGCCTCCTCGTGGTCACGGGGTCTCGCGCACCACCCACGACGCACCACGAACTCGCACCGGAACCACGCCGCGGCCTGGTTCGCGGGCGAGGACGTGGTTCGTCGCCGCGTAGCTGTTCTCAGCGAGGTCTGAGCGGGCTCGGAGCATCCGTTGAGGCACGAGCTAGCCCGCGTTCCTATCATCGTGTCATCGACCTTGAGTCGAGGTGACTCAAGGTCTCGACCACGACTGAGAGAGGAAGCACCCATGGCCCTGTCCTTCGACCCCTTCACCGAGCTCGACCGTCTCGCCGGCACCCTGCTGTCACAGCGCCAGGGCCCGAAGGCCATGCCCGTCGACCTGTACCGCGAGGGCGACCAGTACGTGCTCGCCGCCGACCTGCCCGGCATCGACCCGGGGTCCGTCGACGTCGACGTCGACGGCCAGCTGCTGACGATCACGGCCCGGCGCACGGCCGGCGACCACGCCGGGGCGACCTGGCTGGCACAGGAGCGCCCGCACGGCTCGTACCGGCGCCAGTTCAGCCTGGGCGACGGCGTCGACACCGAGGGCATCACGGCGAACTACGACAACGGCGTGCTGTCGGTGGTGATCCCGGTCAGCCAGCGGGCGAAGCCGCGGCGGATCGAGGTCGGCAGCACCCGATCGGGCGACGGTGGGGCGCAGCAGCTGTCGGCCTCGCCGGAGGCGGCGACGGCGTAGCCGTCGACCCGCACCTGCCGCCCCTGCCCGCCCGTCGACCTCGGAGGAGGTGCACCATGCTCGAACGCCGCACGTTCCTGTCGCGGGCGCTCGCCGAGCCGCTCGGCGAGCACCGTGCGTACTACGACCCGTCGGCGGACGACGTCGACGCCGACTGAGCGGCGACCCGAGGGCCCCGCCCGGCACCGGCCGGGCGGGGCCCTCGTCGTGGGGAGGAGGGGGCAGAGGGCGCTGCGGCTCAGAGGGTGGTGCGGGTGAGGACGGTGGTCGAGTCGGCGGCCGTGATCTCGACGCTGCGCAGGCGGTCGAGCGGCAGCTTCGACGAGGCCGCGAGCCCGGCGGCGCCGCCGGGCGCGCTGTCCCAGGTGGCGACGACGGTGCGGGTGCCGTCGACCTCCTCGACGACGAGGTCGTACACGCCGGTGCCCTCGAGGTCGGCGGCGTAGGCGCACTCCCAGTCGAAGCGCGTGCCCCAGGGAGTCGCGGTGACGGAGAGGTCGGCCGTCACCGCGCCCCCCACCAGCGACGTCATCGCGACGGGGACGGCGGGCGTCGGCGTGGTGACCGAGGCCGTGGGCTCCGCGACCCGCCCCGACGACGAGCCCAGTGCGTAGCCGCCGCCGGCGAGCAGCACGACGGCGAGCACCGCGGCCGCGCCGACCAGGGCGCGCCGACGCGGGGAGGAGGGCCGGCCGGAGGCGCGGGGGCGCGGCGCAGGACGCCCCGGTCGACGTCGGGCCGGCGTGCGGGAGCCGCGCGACGGGTCGGCGACGGGGGCTGGCGTGCCGGCCCGCGACTCCTCGGGGTCGGGCTCAGCGGCACCGACCCCCGTCTCGACGGGGGCGGGCGCCGGGGAGGCGACCCGCGCCTCCTCGGCGATCGCCACGGCGTCGTCGACGGGCAGCAGGCGGAGCACGGCGGGGAGCCCGGCGAGGTCGGCGACGGAGGCGGTGCACGCCTCACAGCCGCAGAGGTGCCGCTCGAAGCGGGCGCGCTCGTCGGTGCTCAGGCCGCCGAGCACGTAGGCGGCGTCCCACTCGTGGACCGCGTCGTGCTCGCGCCGGAGCTCGGGCTCTCGGCGGGCGTCGGGGCGGCCGTCGCGGTCGGTCATCGGGTGACTCCTCGTTCTTGCAGGGCGAGCCGCAGGGCCTTCGCGGCGTAGTGCAGCCGCGACTTCACCGTCCCGGCCGGCACCCCCTCGATCTCTGCGGTCTCGGCGACGGTGCGACCCAGCCAGTAGCAGCTCACCACGACGCGGCGGTGCTCGCCCGAGAGCGAGCCCAGGGCGTCCGCGACGAGGAGGCGGTCGAGGACGGCGTCGGAGGCGTCGGTCACGGGAGCGCCCTCGGGCAGGTCGTCGGTGGGGAACTCGTGGGCGCGGCGCGCGCTGCGGCGGTCGTCGATCACGAGGTTGCGGGCGACGGTGAAGAGCCAGCGGCGGGCGGGCTCGTCGTCCTCCGCGAGGATGGCGGCGCTGCGCCAGGCGCGCAGCAGGGCCTCCTGCGCGACGTCCTCGGCGAGGCCGTGGTCGCCGGTGAGGCGGTGCACGTAGCGCACGAGCACGTCGCCGTGCGCGTCGTGCAGGGCGCGGAGCCGGGCTGCTCCGTCGACGTCCATCGCCACCTCCTCACCTGTACGACGAGACGGGGGGCCGGATGGTTCACCGTCGCGGCATCTTCGCACCCCGGGCTGCTCGCTCCGCGGTCGCGGCGGACCTG
>Ga0308160_10007995_pt1 | contig 10358 bp, 7 predicted proteins | sample PhyFR1_FD_201036 | JGI IMG/M metagenome (GOLD analysis project Ga0308160, IMG submission 201036) | Phyllosphere microbial communities from UC Gill Tract Community Farm, Albany, California, United States - DLSLF.R1 | ecosystem: Host-associated > Plants > Phyllosphere > Unclassified | place: USA...
CCCATCGAACACAAACAGTTTATGGGTGGGGATATACACGCGGATCGGCGCGTCGACGTCGTATTCGTGCACCCCCGGCAAGTGCAGCACCAGCAGGAAGTGCTCGCTGCGCACATGCAGGAAGGTTTCCGAGCCGCTGATCTCGGCGACTTCCACGGTGACTGCCAACTCCAGGTCGTCGTCGTTACTCGGCACCAGGCTGATGTGGCTGGGGCGCACACCGAAGCGGAATTCGCCTTCGCCGATGGGGCGCAGGTCGACATTCAGCGGGAAGTGCACAAAGTTGGCGAAGCTCACCTCGTTGCCGCTGATACGTCCCGGCATCAGGTTGATCGGCGGTTCGGAAAACAGTTCGGCCGCCAGCACCGTCTGCGGCTGGTGGTACACCTCGGCGGCCTTGCCGCTCTGGATCACCCGGCCTTCGTGAAGGATGGTGGTGGTGCCGCCCAATGCCAGGGCCTCGTTGGGTTCGGTGGTGGCATAGATGGCGATGGTGTGGCGGGCCTGGAACAGCTCACGCATTTCCTGACGCAGCTCTTCGCGCAGTTTGTAGTCCAGGTTTACCAGAGGCTCGTCGAACAGGATCAGCTCGGCATCCTTGACCAGTGCGCGAGCCATGGCCGTGCGCTGCTGCTGGCCACCGGACAATTCCAGCGGGTGGCGCTGGAGAAATTTCTCGATGCGCAGCATCCTGGCGGTTTCCTGCACCTTGCTCTGGATGATCTCGTTGGACACACCGGCCTGGCGCAACGGCGAGGCGATGTTTTCAAACACGGTCATGGTCGGGTAGTTGATGAACTGCTGATACACCATCGAGACGTTGCGCAGGCGCACCGGTTTGTGGGTGACATCAACGCCGTTCATCAGAATGCGGCCGCTGTCGGGCTTGTCCAAGCCGGCCATCAGGCGCATCAGGCTGGTCTTGCCGGACAGGGTGCGGCCAAGCAATACGTTGAAGGAGCCGGGCTCGAAACGCAGGGTGGCGTCGTCGATCCAGGTTTGGCCGGAGACGACGCGGGAGACATGTTCCAGGGTCAATGACATGACACGACCTTTTTATTATTGGAATGAAACTGGCCAGTCGTCAGAGCGAATTTCATGCCAAAAACGGCAGGTGCTTGATCCGTAAGGAAATGGGGTAAAAGCGGTGTTCGAGAGTGAACAATCTGGCTGAACAACTGAACAGGTTGGGGGTTGACAATGAACACTTCTGAACAACACTTTATGGGCACTGGAGCACAACTGGGAGGGGCAAGCCCCGGATCCAACCAGTAGATCGTGCAAGCCCCATAACAATAAAAAGAAGGTCACCATGGCCGAACCGCTGCCCCACGACATCATCATTCAGGACTCCTGGCGCCGTTGCCGCGCGTTTGGCCTGGACCACCAGAGCACGCCCAGCTTCGACCAGTTGCCGGCCGAGGGCATCAGCCAATTGCTGGAAAGCCAGCACTCCCTGGTGCAGACCACCCACCAGGAGGTGCTGCCCTACTACGAGAACATCCTCAGTAATTCCAATTGCCTGATCATGCTGGCCGACAATCAGGGCCAGGTGTTGACGTCGTGGGGCACTCAACGCTTTATCGAGCCCAAACTGGCCCGTGGCTTCAGCGCCGGCGCCAGCTGGAAGGAGCGCTGCAGCGGCACCAACGCGATCGGCACCGCACTGGCCTGCGCCCAGGCGGTGCATATCGAACACGACGAACACTTCCTCAAGGCCAACCGCTTCATGACCGGCTCGGCGGCGCCGATCTTCGATGCGCAACGTGAAATCATTGCGGTGCTGGATGTGTCCAGCGACAGCTACCTGCCGCCCTCCCACACCCTGGGCATGGTCAAGATGATGAGCCAGACCGTGGAAAACCGGCTGATCCTCAACCTGTTTCGCGACGAGCATTTTCAACTGACCTTCAACACCGGCTTGAGCAACCTCGACAGCCAGTGGGCCGGCCTGTTGATCTTCGATGAAAGCGGCCAGGTGCTGTCGGCCAACCGGCGCGCCGACAACCTGCTGGGCATCAGTCTGTCGCGGGTGATGATCGACAGTTTGTTCAAGGTGTCATTGCTGGAGTTGCTCAACCAGCCGGAAGGCTTGCCGTTTTCGTTGCAGGCGGCGGGACGCAATCGGTTCCAGTGCGTGTTGAAACGCCCCCAGCAAATGCCGGTGCAGGCGCGGGTGTTCAGCGAGCCTGCTGCGCCAAAACCAGCGGCGATTGGCCTCAAGACCCTGCATTTCGGCGATGTTCGCGTGGAAAAAGCCGTGCGTCAGGCCGAGCGCCTGCTGGAAAAAGACATCCCGCTGCTGATCCACGGCGAAACCGGCGTGGGCAAAGAGGTGTTCGTCAAAGCCCTGCACCAAGCCAGTTCCCGCAGCCGGCAGGCCTTTATCGCGGTGAACTGTGCGGCGATTCCCGCAGAACTGGTGGAATCGGAACTGTTCGGCTATGAAAAAGGTGCGTTCACCGGTGCCAACCAAAAAGGCAGCATCGGCCTGATCCGCAAGGCCGACAAGGGCACATTGTTTCTCGACGAGATCGGCGATATGCCGCTGCCGACCCAGGCCCGCTTGCTGCGCGTATTGCAGGAGCGTTGCGTGCAACCGGTGGGGAGCAGCGAGTTGTTTGCGGTGGACCTGCGCATTATTTCGGCCACCAACCGCGCCCTGCGCGAATGGGTGCAGGCCGGGCGCTTCCGTGAAGACTTGTACTACCGCATCGGCGGCCTGACGCTGGAGTTGCCGCCCTTGCGCGAGCGCAGCGACAAGCAGGCGCTGTTTCAGCAACTGTGGCAGCAACACCGCGAACCGACCCAATGGGCCGGCCTGAGCAGCGAGGTGCTGGCGCTTTTCGAACAGCATCCATGGCCAGGGAATTTGCGCCAGGTCAGCAGCGTGCTGCAGGTGGCGCTGGCAATGGCCGAGGAACAACCGATCCGCCCGGAGCATCTGCCGGATGATTTTTTTGTGGACTTGAATGTGGCCCCGCCGCCAACTGCCAGTGAATACCTGGATGACAGCATCGACCTGAACGAGCGCCTGAAGGCGGCGGGCGGGAATATCTCCCACCTGGCGCGCGAGTTGGGGGTGAGTCGCAACACCTTGTACAAGCGGTTGCGCCAAGGTTAGCGCGGCTTGACCACCACCAGCAGGTCGGTGAAGTACTCCACCTGGATCGGCAGGTTATCCGCCAGGGCCGCCAGCGCCGCCGCCGTGTCGTCCAGCTTGAACACGCCGGACACACGCAGAACGCCCAAGGCCTGGGAGTCGAAGCGCACCACCCCGTGACGGTAGCTGGCCAGCGTCTGCAAGACCTCGCTCAGGGGCTGGTCGTTGACCTTGAGCAGGCCACGGGTCCAGGCGTCCGGATCGGCATTGCCGGTGTTTTGCGCGGGCATGGCGTGGCCATCCTTGAGCACGGCGCGCTGGCCGGCGGTGACCTTGACTGCGTCCTGCGCTTGACCTTTGACCGCCACGGTGGACTCGATCACCGTGACCACCGTGCTGCCGTCTGCCGCGCGCTTGACCAGATAACGCGTACCCAGCGCGGTCGCCGTGCCCTGGTCGGTGCGAACCACGAACGGCCGCTGGGCATCCTTGGCCACGTCCACCCAGAGTTCGCCTTGCAGCAATTGGAGGACCCGTTGGTGGCCGTCGAATTGCACATCCACTGCAGAGTTGCTGTTGAGCTGCAATTGGCTGCCGTCTTCGAGGGCGATCTGCCGACGCTCGCCGACGCCGGTACGCTGGTCGGCCATCCACACCGGCAGGTGCTCCAGGCCCCACCAACCGCACAGCAACACGCCAAGCAAGCCCAACACTTGGGCACTGCGTGGGCGTTGCGCGCTAAACGCGCGATTCAGGGCCACGCGCGTCGGCTGCGCGGGCAAGGTATCGAGGCTGCACCAAAGGCCGCGCATGCGTTCAATTGCCACCGCGTGACGCGGGTCGGCCTGGCACCAGGTGTTGAAAGCCTGGCGCTCGGCGTCCGTGACGTCTTCGTCGTGCAGGCGTGTCAGCCAATTCGCCGCTTGCTCAATGATCTGTTCGGAACTCATCACAGCGGGTCGGCCGCATGCAGGCTGTGGTAACAGTGCACCAGGGCGCTGGAAATATAGTTTTTGACGGTGCCGGAGGACACGCCCAGGCGGCTGGCGATTTCGCTGTAGGTCAGCCCGTCGAGGCGACTTAACAGGAAGGCCTCGCGGGCCTTGGCTGGCAAACCGGCGAGCATTTCCGCGATACGCTCCAACGCTTGCAGCGCCACGTGGATCGCGGCCGGGTCGGGCATGCCGGCGTCTTCACACTGGATGGCCAGCGCTTGCATGTAGGCTTTTTCGATACGGCGTCGACGCGCGCCATCGATCAACAGGCGCCCCGCCGTGGTGGCCAGGAAGGCCCGAGGTTCCTGGATGTGTTGTGGCTCGGCCAGCATCAGCACACGAATGAACGCATCGTGCGCCAGGTCGGCGGCGTGCTGGGAACACCCGAGTTTTCTGCGCAGCCAGCCATGCAACCAGCCGTGGTGCTCGCGGTACATCGCCGTAAGGGTCTGCTGGCGCACGGAGTCGCCCAGCGCGGCCGGAATGTCATGCATGCGCAAAAATTTCTCAAATGGGAAATGTTACCAATTGCGCAAACAATGCCAGTAAAACGATGACGGGGCAAGGGCCGGATTAACGCCAACTCCACGACACGCCGGTGTAGATGCCACGACCTTCCGCGGGTGTAGAACGGGCTAAATCCGCGCCCTTGTCGTCGTAAGCCGGTGTAACGGTGTTGGCGTAGCGGCGGTTGGCAAGGTTGCGCAGGTCGACCCAGGCTTGCCAGGCCTGTTGGGGCGCGTCGTAACCGAACGTCGCACCATAAACGGTGTAGGGCGCCGCGTAGTAGGAGTTGGCGTAGTCCACCGCCACCCGTGAAGCATGCTCGGTATTGAGGCTGGTGTAGAAGCCCGTCGGGTGGTCGTAGCGCAGTTGCGCCTGGTAGTAGTGCTTGGGGATACCGGGCAAGGCGTTGCCGCCGAAACGGTCGTCGTCGCGGTAGTGGAAGTCGCTGTAGGTGTAGGCCTGGCGCAGGTTGAGTATGCCGCGGTGGCCGCCGTCCCACAGCGGGCTGAGCAGGCCCAGTTCAACGCCCTGGTGCACGGTGGGGCTGGCGTTGGATTCGGCGATGATTGCATTGCTGGTTGGGGTCTGGGGCTGGGTTTCCACGCTGAGCAGTTCGTGACGTACTTCGGAGCGGTACAGCGCCAGGTCCCATTGGCCAAGCCATGCCTCTCCTCGCCCGCCGATTTCCAGGGTGGTGGCGGTCTGGTTTTTCAAACTGACACCTTCTCGCGCCAACCCCGTGGCCGCACCGCCGGCGAAGTATTTGTTGGAACCCCAGATCATCGACCACGCATGCGGCGGCTCGACCGAGCGGCTCACGTTGCCGTACACCTGCAATTGCGGGTTGACGTCATACCGCAGGCCGATGCGCGGCGCGTAGTCCCAATCATGCTGGCTGAGCGGCGCCTGGCCTTGAGGGTACGTGACCTGGGTTTCGCGGCGGGTGTAGATCGCGGCCAGGCCGGTGGTCAGCCAGAGGTCCGGCACCAGTTCCAGCTCGTTGCCGATGTGCAGCACGGTGTCGGAGCCCAGGTAGCTGTAGTCGCGGGTCTTGGTGCCGGGGGCGTAGTACTTTTTGGGATCAGTAGAAGGTACGCGCACATATTCCGACGCGCCATTGTTGGGCATCGCCTGGGTGGTGCGCAGGCCAACGGTGGTTTTGCTGTCGTGGCCGAACAACATGTCCTGGCGGATGTAATTGAGGGTGCCGCTGAGGTCGGTGTAGGCGACTTTAAGGCGGTTGGTGCCTTCGCGCAGGTCCATCGGGTAATCGTGATAGGCCAGGCCGACTTCAAGGCGCGAGTTGTCGTCCAGTTGCAGGGTGGTTTTATTGGCGATCCAGGTCGATCCCGGTTGCAGGCGCTTGGAGTCACGGCTGGCGTTAAGGCTGTTGGCTGCGCGCGGGTCGTGGCTGATCTGGCTGCGGGTGAGTTTGCCGGGGGTGTCGTTGGTCGTCTCGCGGTAACGGAAATAGAAGCGGGTTTCCAGATTCGGATTGAAGCGGTAGCCGAAGTTGGCGGCCACGCCCTTGCCGGTGGCGGCGCTCTGGTGCTGATAACCGTCGGATTCCGAGTCGGTCAGGCTGATGTAGTAATCGGCATCCCCCAGTACCTGGCCCGAGCTGATTTCGCGTTGGGCGTAACCACGGCTGCCGGCCTCATAGCGCACTTGCAGCTTGGGCGCGTCGTAACCCGTGCGGGTCACGTAGTTGACCGCGCCGCCCAGGGCCAGCGCGCCCTGATCAAAACCGTTGGCGCCACGCAGCACTTCGACGCGGCTCTGCCACAGTGGGTCCTTGAGTTCGTAGGGTGTGCCGCCAGGCCCGGTCAGGGGCAGGCCGTCGAACATCTCATAGAGCCCGGAAGCATGCGCGCCGGGGCTGCGGTTCAGGCCCGAACCGCGAATGGACAACTTCACCCCTTCGTTATTCGCCGCCTTGGCGTACACCCCGGGCTGGTACTTGAACACATCTTCGTTGGTGCTCACCCGCCCCTGCTGCACGCTGCTCATGTCGATGTAATTGGTGGCGCCGGGCACGCTCTTCAGCTGCGCCTGGGCCACTTCGCCGGCACTGGCCTCGGCCGTGGTGACTTCGAGCGGCGCCAGGTGCACGTCTTCGGCGTGCACCAGCGAACTTAAGGTCAGGGCGGCAAACAGCAACGGAGGTTGGCGCAACAGCATGGGCAGGTCCTTGGGAGTCGGGGGCATGAAGGGCCTGGCCCACCACGCGAACAGTGATGGGAAGCCAACGCGGCCCACCAAGTCACGCTTTGTTAACGGACCCGCTTCTTTCTACACCAACGCCAAGCTGCTTTTTTATTAAGTCCTACATCGAGTCCGCGCATGCACACTCAATATCTGACGAAACAAATAGTGCCCCTACTGTGAAGCCCCCCTTAAGCAAACAAACGATCTAACCCAGAACGTTATTGCAGTTCATTGGCAAAGCGCCCGACCGCGCTCACCACCTGTTTGGCGCCCCCCTGGATCTCGGTGATCACCGCGCCGGCCTGGTTGGCCAGGGTCAAGCCTTGCTCTGCCTGCTCGCGGCTGCTGAACATCTCGGTAATAGCTTCGTCGGCGAGACGCTGGTTTTGCTGGACCACGCTGACAATCTCTTCGGTTGCCGTACTGGTTCGGCTAGCCAACTGCCTGACCTCATCGGCCACGACCGCAAAGCCCCGCCCCTGTTCACCGGCGCGGGCGGCCTCGATGGCCGCATTGAGCGCCAACAGGTTGGTCTGGGCGGCGATACCCCCGATGGTCTGCACAATCGCGCTGATCAGCAATGACTGCTTACCCAGTGCTTCGATGCTGCCGGTAGCCGATTGCATCTGCACGGCAATGTTTTGCATGGTTTGTACCGTGTTCTGTACAACGGCCGCGCCGCGCTCGGCCGTGACATCGGTTTGCAGCGACACTTCGTAAGCCACCCCGGCCGCGGCCTTGACCTCGGACTCGCGCAACACCTGGCCGGTGACCACACTGGCAAACTTCACCACTTTGCACAGATTGCCTTCTGCGTCGTGCACCGGGTTGTAAGTGGCTTCGAGCCATACATCATTACCGCGGCTGTCCACCCGCTTGAAGCGGCTGGCGACAAACTCTCCACGATTGAGGGTCTGCCAGAAATCAACGTAGCCGCTCGATGCCGCCTCTTGCGGGCTGCAGAACATGCTGTGTTTTTTGCCGACGATCTGATCCAGGCTATACCCCATGGCGTCGAGGAACTGAGTATTGGCGGTGACCACCGTCCCATCCAGTTTGAACTGGATAACGGCAGTCGAGCGGATCAACGCGTTGATGAACGCCTCGTTTTCCTTGGATTGCTCAATGGCACGGCTCACATCGGCACCGTAGCCCTGGATATGCGACAGCCGACCGTCACGCCCTTTGATCGGGCACCAGGTCAGGTTGAGCCAGGCCAGGCTGGCATCGCTGCGCAAATAGCGGTAGTCGTCACTCACCGGTTCAAAGCGCTCAACCGCTGCGTGAAAATTGCGAAAGCAGGGCAAGTCCTTGACGTAAGGGGGAACGACTTCACCCAGCAAGCGACCTTGCAAGTGCTCTGGGGGATAACCAAGCACCCGCGCGAATGCGTCATTGACCGCCGTAATGCGGTACTCCGCATCCAGGGCGATGGAAAGCCTGCCACGGTCAAATTGCGCAACGAGCTGTCGCAAATGAAAAAGCTCGTCGTCCTGGTCCTGTAGATTTTTCTTCAAGAGGCGATTGAACATGGTGGCGTCCCTGCTGTGGTCATCACTGCATCGGCCAGGTGGCCGGCAAGCTGAGCATAGACGACGAACGGTCACGCCGGCGCCACTGACCCCAAGCAAGTGATTGACCTAACCGGGCAGCTCCACCCCCTGCATCAGCTCGTGCGCCTCCGAACCCGCGGGAAACCGGAAACCATACATCTCATCTGCCGCGAGTATCTGCCCAAGTGCCTCAAGCAACTGCGGCTCGCTTGGCGAGACGCGCAGCAGCTTGTGTGCAGGCAATAACAATTCGGCAGCAACGCCTTCGGCACTGGCGGTCTCGATCACCGCGAAGAGAATAAAGCGCAGGCGTATTTCGCGATCCGTAGGCCACACCGTTTTTTGCTTACTCAAGGGTAGGGCCTCATTTTTCAGAAAAGTCCGAGGCTATTGCCGACGCCGGGGCGATTCAAGCAAGGGAAGGCAAGATAGGCCACTTCCTACAGAGGAAAACGAAACGCTGTACCTGTACGGATAGCTGTGCTGCCGCTTTGCGTTGCCAATAGCGCTCACTGCACCGGAAGGAAATTCATCAGCAACAGACTTTGCGCATAATTGAGACCAATGCGCCGGTAGCGCTCGTCAAGCATCTGCGTCAACAGGTCGAGCCGCGCGACAATCTTGCCGAACTCCACCGCAAAACTGAGGTTACTGCCCTCCTCCGATATCTCGTTGGAAAACAACAGCAGCACCCCATTGGCATCCTGACGCTTGCTGAGCAACCACGTGGCCTTCTCGATATTGCGCGCGGCGTTGCTGACGAATTGCGGGTTGATCGAGTCGGTCATATAGAACTCGGTGCGCCCACCGTGGGCGGTCACCAGCATGCTGCCGATCGCGTAGATAAACGCCCCGACCCGATCGCCCTGGAATTCCGGGCTCAAGGAATAGCTCAAGGCCACCAGGTCGCGACGTTCACCCAAGGCTGGCAGCGGCCGGCGCTGCTCGATCGCCTGGCGAATTTCCCGCTCGGCACTCGCCGCATCCGGGTAACCCGACTGCCGCCATTGGCTGGGGTTACGCAGGTAAAGCTTGCTCATCAGCACGTACAGGCTTTGCAGGTTGTCGCGCATGCCCAGCGTGGCCATGCGATCGACACTGGTTTGAAAGAACTCGTCGGGCTTGCCATTGGTGAACTGCTTGGCAATATCGCGGCCTTGTTGCTGAGTGCAGCCGGTAGCAAAAAACACTAATGCAGCGGCCAGGAGCAACAGCCGGCGCCTGGCGCGAACTCGGAAAAAAGGAAACGTGCGATCCATCGGCACCCGATCTTGTTCTTCTGCCCACGCGGGAAATCGGTGGGGCTGGGACAGAAATAGAGCGGATAAATCTAAAAAAGTGCGAAAGACAGCAGCAGATAGTTGTAAGAGGTGCCTGCCAGAGCGCCGCGTGACGAATTCGTTTCAGCGCCTATACTTCAGTTGCGTGCGTTGTTGGCGAGCCAGGATGGCATTTTCACTTTCACGTGGCCTTGCGGGTGGTTCGCAGCGCCCGCGGCACTATCAGCAGCCGCTGTAAATGAGGTGACGGCAATGAAACATCCAATTCGAGCACAAATGTTTGTCCAGGTGATTTGCCTGCTTTCGGTGGCTCAGCTTTTTTGCTGATCCGGAGGGGAAACTGCCTTTGAAAGGGCTGCGGGCGTGGCGGGGCCCGTCTTCATTTGTCCAGGTTCAGCAGTTCCTGCATACGTTCGCCTATCATTCCTCGCAACCATGCGGCATGAAACTCGATGTCTGCCAGAGAAGTCCCGTCACCCATTTGATATCCCAACACCTTGCCCTTGGGGCCCTTATACGTCACGTAAAAATGGCCATCGTGGTCAAACAGGGCGACCGCGTAGGGGCGGATGGAAAGAATGTGGTCGAAAGGCACACGCACTTCCATGGGTTTGCGGCCACGACGCGTGACCGTGAGGGTGAGCAGTTGCTGGTTTTCGTCGAACGTGAACGCCTGCACTTGAGGCTCAGACGTCACCCACGCAAACATCGC
>Ga0308160_10007996_pt1 | contig 10358 bp, 12 predicted proteins | sample PhyFR1_FD_201036 | JGI IMG/M metagenome (GOLD analysis project Ga0308160, IMG submission 201036) | Phyllosphere microbial communities from UC Gill Tract Community Farm, Albany, California, United States - DLSLF.R1 | ecosystem: Host-associated > Plants > Phyllosphere > Unclassified | place: USA...
TCGTCGGCGCCCACAGACTTGACCCTAGGAATCAGTGCGGAAACCGGTGCTTGGCTCACCAGTCGCATTTCGCTTTGCCACCTGCGATCCCGATTACTGACTTGACGCCACTGACACGTTTGGCGATCTGAATCAATACAGATCCAACACCACTGGCGATATTAGCAGTATTTACGCTGCCACCCATCCAGAGACGTCAAAAGACTACGGAACAGGATCTCGGCGAGGACATTCCGAACGAAGAAGAAGCGTAAGTCTGTGACAATGAGAACTCTACGACAACTGACTGTCAGAGCATTTCCATTCGCTTCAACTTGACGCCAGAGGCAAAAACTATCAGATCAAAGCGGCCAGCGACAAACTGGACCGTCTAAGAATCAAGGTGGTGAGTTGGAAGGGAGATTGGCTCTGTACGAGCGGATGTCGACCGTAAAGATAACGATTTCAGAGCCGAATCTTGTGTTGATGACCGATTCTTCATATGCGACCGAAGCTGCGCATCCTCCCCGAAGCCCATGATCGGCTGAAATTGGATTTTGGCCGGTACGGATCTCGTTCAATCGTGGGGTGCATTGCGTTTGGCAGGATCTTCTGGGCATGTGCGTCATCATCGGGAATCTCACCATCAGAGATGTTTTGAACGGTCTACTCGATGTTCTTCACACATCATGCCTGTCTGATCCGAGTCCTCAATAAGCGTCCCCCCATGTCGTCGATCTGTGCAACTCTCGCCTTCTCAGAGAAGCATTGTTGTGCAAGAAATTCGTCGGAGCTGACCTCTCCGGGTCATTGAAGGCCCGAAAGTCTCTGCTCAGTTGTTCATTGTGATGCTCCTTTGCCGCGATGTGTAAGATACGTTTCACGAGCGGACATTGAGCGCAGAAAAGGACTTGAGCCGTGATTTGCCGCTATAATCAAGCACGACCTTTGTGTGAGCTTCGTGCGGTGGGATGACGCTACGTCTCACACTTCGCGATGAGGAAGCCAATCGGCGTGATCAAAGGATAGGTTTAACCCTTGGCTTTACAACAGGCATGAGCTGCCGCTCATGTTGCCCATTGCACCATCACTGAACACGTTGTTGAATTTGCACAAAGTCAATTACAGAGCACCATGAACCAAAGTGAGACTGGAAGAAAAGGCCGGAGTGAGTGGGTGAGCGGGATGCCGGCTTCGATACTGACTGAAAGACCGTTCTCGAAATGACCCGCCCGGCCATACACGCTCCAAAAGCCTCTCGAAAATGCTGAGAAAGAAAATTTCCGGCTTGTTCCCGGGGAAATCCAGTGATGACGGGATCGAGACGGTGCCACCTGTACCTGAGAAAGACCCGCAATACTCCGGGACACCAGGTAAAAGCGCGACCCCCTATCAGGGTACATCCCATTCTGTTCCCTCAGGGGTTGCAGATACCACTGCAGGCCCCAGAGATGATATGAACGGTGGCCGGGCGGACTATACTTCCTTGTACGACAGTGGCTATAATGGAGAAAGGAGGCTCCCTGAATCTCTCAACCGGGTCGAAGAGCCTGCTTTCTTCGACGCTCTTATCGCAAGTGTACCAGACGATCAAACATTCGAAGAGTTTCTCGCATTCACCGCTGACTTCATGGTTCGTGTTGCTCGGAAGATCACAGAGAATTCATCTTCCAGGTCGAACAAGACGGACTTGAAAAGCGTCAGCAGCGATCTATCAGATAGGAAGGCACTCACACAACGAGCTCGGATCAACTCGACGGCACGCCGACAGGAAGACAAGAAGAATCGTGTACGCGATTTCGGGACCGCGTTTGAGGAGTGGCGATCGCAGTGCACAACACACAGGATTGAGGGACTGGATTCACAACTTCCCTCAAGCGGATTCGCCAAGCTGGAGAGACATTTTATGCTGGCCCTGGCGGATACCGATGAGACGCACTTAGACTTCAAACAGGAGTGGTCTAAAAAGAAGGACAGGGAGTGGTCTAAAAAGAGAGAAAGTCTTTCAAGTGCGGAGCCATCAGACAACGTTGATTATTCCGACTATGTCGAGGGGACGTCAGACTTCGTGAAGTCTGTGGTCGAATCGGTTACTCAATCGACCAAGGAACTTGTGAAAGCATGTGGCAGGACGTCTACGATGTACGGACTTGAAGAGACGAGTCGATACACAATCGGTCAACTGTGTCGGGGCATACTTGCTGATACCTTCAATTACGATCAATACGGTGGGACGGCGAATGAGACTGACTTGAATGAGACTTACTTGGATCGATTTCGTCTGTTCCCGAAGGGACAGAGGACCAACATCGTTTAGAAGAGTCTGATTGATGGAATTCGGTCAGAATACTATAGCGTTAGGGCAAGTCCGCCATGTGGCAAGATGCGATGTCCTGACTTGAAACACCTGAAACTCGCAAGGAAGATGAAACGGCTTACCGGGGTTATGCGGGAATATCGCACTGCGGAATCTTTTCGTTGAATTGTGGCAGTCCGATCCACGAAACTGAATTTTACCCCGCTTCGCCCCCACAATACGCTCAAATCGCACCCACCCCCTACTCCTTTTCGCCCTTCGTGTCTTCTTACTTCAACCTTCTCTTCTTCAAAACACATCAAAATGGCTGAGCCTCTCGCATTCAAGGGTACCCTCGCTGGCCACTCCGGCTGGGTCACCGCCATCGCCACCTCTTCGGAGAACCCGGACATGATCCTCACTGCTTCGCGTGGTAAGTAACACTTCCCGCGAATTTCGCATCGAGACTGACGTTTTCAGACAAGACCGTCATCGTTTGGCAGCTCTCCCGGGACGACACTTCTTTCGGTTTCCCCAAGAAGATCCTCCACGGCCACAACCACTTCGTCTCCGACGTTGCCATCTCTTCCGACGGCCAGTTCGCTCTTTCCTCGTCATGGGACAAGACCCTCCGTCTCTGGGACCTTAACACTGGTTTGACCACCCGAAAGTTCGTCGGCCACACCGGTGACGTTCTCTCCGTCTCCTTCTCCGCCGACAACCGACAGATCGTCTCCGCTTCCCGAGACCGATCCATCAAGCTCTGGAACACCCTTGGAGAGTGCAAGTTCAACATCGTTGACGACGGTCACTCCGAGTGGTGAGTAGTTTGCACTGCTACCATCTAATGTCTGCTGATTGCAAGGGTCTCTTGCGTCCGATTCTCCCCCAACCCCACTATCCCCGTCATTGTCTCCGCTGGTTGGGACAAGGTCGTCAAGGTGAGTTTACAGTTTCGACCTCTTTCTCCCTTCCATCCCCGAAGTGATGAATCTCGATATATTTGCTACTTCAGAGGAGAAATCCAATGAGACCACATTATCCACCAAGATCGCTGATCAACCTACATTTCCCCCCGTTTCTCATATCTCGACCATATGAGAGCGCGCGGCTGACAATCAGGTTTGGGAGCTTAACAAGTGCAAGTTGAAGACCAACCACTACGGTCACACCGGTTACATCAACACCCTTGCCGTCTCCCCCGATGGATCCCTCGCCGCCTCCGGTGGTAAGGACGGTATCACCATGCTCTGGGACCTCAACGAGGGCAAGCACCTCTACTCCCTCGAGGCCGGAGACATTGTCAACTCCCTCGTCTTCTCCCCCAACCGATACTGGCTCTGTGCTGCTACCGCCTCCTCCATCAAGATCTTCGACCTCGAGTCCAAGTCTATCGTCGACGACCTCCGACCGGACTTCACCGACCTCTCCGAGGAGGCCCGAAAGCCCGAGTGCACTTCCCTCGCTTGGTCCGCCGACGGTCAAACTCTCTTCGCCGGTTTCAGCGACAACCTCGTCCGAGTCTGGACCGTTGTTGCTTAAATGGGTTAGGGTTTTTGTACTGGATGCATCTGGCATATATACATTGTGTAGTAGACGACGTTGCATTATAGATCGTATTCATCAGAATCAGAGTCGTCGCCTTTGCGTTGGATCTGGTCATGAGCAGAGTCCTTTGACTGTTGAAGCGCTTGGCTCACAGTGATACCTCCGCCGAGAGTTTTGGTTCGCGCACTGACTGGTGCGGATGAAGCTGGCTTCGAAGTCGGTGCTGGACCGGAGACCTCTTTGTCAGCGATTACCGATAGAATGAAGCATCAGCCTACCTGAGTCAGGAGTCCCTTCAACGCTTCATCCGTGACTTTCCCCCTGATTTGCCCTTGTTGACCCATCCTGACCAGGAGCTCCGTCACCTGTTGAGCCATTTGCGGACGGGTCAGCGAAATGCGGGACACTGGCATGAGTACGTTCCAAGCTGATGAGGGAATACTGACATCGCTCTCGAGCCTCAGGCTCCAGCATGGCGCTGATCATACCCCTCTTCATCTCCTCCTGCGCGGCAGCCTTCTCCCTCTGGGCAGCTTGCTCTTCCGGTGATGGACCGCTACCTCCACCTCCGCCGCCTCCTCCTGACGACGGACCGGCAGATGGACGGAAACCGGCTGGAAGCTGAAAGTTCGACATTTGGCCTTTTGTTGTTGTGTTGAAAGATCAGCCAGAGAAGGAGGAGTATGAAAAGCGGGAAAGCTTCTCGGTGATCGCCGGCGAGCGCTTGAACCGGTCGCATTCATTACCCACTCTAGCATCTTCGATCTCCACCCATATCTGCCTATTGCCTATACCCTCGTCCTGGACAACAGCTCGAGAAGTAGAATAAACGCACATTGTAGAACGCATACCTCAATCTACATATCACTTTCCCGTCGATACCGATAGATCCCCGTCATCATGTCCTCCGCTTCCGCTTCCAGGTCGAAGCTCAACCATGTCAACCCTGAACCCACCCCGGAGGTAGCCGGCATTGTCGCCGAGTCGTCCTCAAGACAGCGAGGGCCGGTTGAGGAGGTCATCGCAAAGCGAATGAAGCAGCTTGGCAAGAAGCTGGTACGTTCTAGGGCATAGCTTACCGCGCTTGACGTCGAGTGAACAATGCTGATCAGATCCAGCAACGATACCGCACTTACGCAACCATGGACGTCAAGACGCTCAATGCTGATCAAAAGTCAGCTTTGATCAGCTTGCCAGCGCTGGAGGGCGGTTACAAGGAGTTGCAGGATCTCGTCCGCGAGAAGGGCCCGGTGGAGGTGAGCTCGCGCGACCGGTTATAGCACATCGCTGATATCAGGAACAAGAACTCATCCAGGCTGCCAAGCTCCGCGAAGCCACTGAAGCCGCACGAGCAGCTGCTGTTGCCGAGGCGGGTGCTAGCACGGAGCAGTACAAGGTGAGATAGCGTGTAAAGCAGCTCTAACGATAGTCTTCACTGGTACAGCCGCTCTCGCTTTTCCTTCGTCTCTACGCCATCCTCCACCCAGCTAGAACTAGCGACCATGAGCACCTTACTTTCGCCCGTCTCGATCTTCCTTCGCAATTGCAAGACGAAGTGCAGGCGACCGACATCCTACGTGTGGGGCGCATGTACGAGGATCTCACTACCGGCGGAGAGAGCGCTCAGACGGTCTTGAGTAACCTCGTTGCCGGGCCCAATGGTCAGGACGAGGAGGGTGACCGTGTTCATCACCTTCTTCATCTCCTTGACCAGCCAGAGCCGAGTGTAGAATCGGGGACCGAAACACCCGCCGAGGTCGCGACCGAGGATTTCACTGCCGCTGCGTTGGTCGAATCCGTCGAGGCCGCTACGCAAGCAGCACCGGAGGCTGTTGTGCCGGAAGCCGAACGAGAGGCTTTGTCCGAAGGCCACGCTGCGGCTCACAAGCCGTCCACTGGCATGATCAATTTCTTGCAGGAGGATGAGCTAGCCGCCAACGCAGGCGAATCCGCAGCCGGGCAGGCGGAAGCTCGCACACCGGATGCTGCGATTACTGCCGACGAAGATTTCGAGATCGTCCCCCAGATGGCACCTCATGAGGTGGGTCAAGAGCCATTGCTGGGATGGGAGGCTGACAATCAGACATCTGGATTGCAACCGCCCGTCGAGACTGCCGCCACAGCCGAAGCTCCCACATCCTCTGCCGTCCCGGCCCTGTCTCGAAAGCCATCAGCGTTTGCGCCTGTCCCAACCGGAAACTGGGCCGACCTCGACGATGACGACGAGTTCATGGGTGGCAGTGGTTCCGCCGCTCCGCAGATGACTTCCTCGTCGGTCCCGGCTGTTCACACATCTGAGAGCACCACAACGCCCGCTACGGCGGCCAGATCCACCGGAGAGGAGTCCTCGGCTGCTGTCCCTGCTACGTCGGCGAGACCGCCAAGAGGTCAGAAAGGTCCGCGTCGACCAAATCAGCCACGACAGAAGCAACAGGGTCGGGAACCACAATCTCAGCCTAAGCAGACCGAACAGGCTGCTACCGGCCAGAAGATGGTAGACGACGATGGATTCGAATTGAAAAGTCGACGAGCTCCTGTGACCCCGACCCGAGGTGGCGCAAGAGGATCAGGACGAGGCGGACCTCGCGGAGGTGCCACCTCTGGCGGACGGGGCGGACGAGGTCGAGGCGGAGCAGCAAATGGACGTGTCGTATCTGGAACTGGCGAAGAGGGTCAGACTAAGGCTCGACCGAAGCAGACCCAAAGGCAGCCGAGCCAGCCGAAAGCCGCTACCGAAGGACAGGAAAAAGCCAAGCCGAGCATCTACAAGGCTGCCCAACCGACCGCTCCGAAGTCCGCTCCTATCAACTAGGTGATGCTCCGGCTCGGATCGTGTGAGCGGGTACGCAGAAATAGACAGTCTTTAAGTGCTCCGGTTGCTACTTTTGGCAAGAGGGATATTTCGGACCCGCGAGACCCAGGACAGGCGGAGCAAACAAAGAAGAAGCAGTTCCTCGGGAGATCAGGACGACGACAGGTGGAGGCCAAAAATTCACAATCATGCATCATCTCTACCCGTGGAGTGTACCAATGCTTGCCCGGCACTGAGCGATGCCCTGCAACATCGCTGCTAATCTACCCTTCGTGAAGACTCTTCGCCTGCGGGAGGGTTCCGCCTGCGTAAGCGTGGAAGGCTCGCGTCGTACTGCGGAAGATGGGAAGAAGGGGTGTCTATGAGTTCTTCCATCTCCTGGAGGAGAGAACGTCTCTTGGAAGTCGACGCAGTAGGTTCGTCGAGCTGAATCGTTTCGTCGTCAGAAGGTTGCACAGTTGATGTGTTTTGGTTGCGGCCAGGCGAAGTGAGTGACACGGATGTTTGGCTGCCTCGTTTGCGGTGGCCAGATTTAGAAACTCCGCTTCCGCCGCCCGAGGTCTTGCGTCGATGATGATCACGAACAGGCAGGTCGGAAAGTACGCCGGAACCGGAACCGCCAGTGGCAGATCCGACGCTGAGCCGGTGCCGCACCTTTCCCCTGTGTCCGAGCACGGCCTCCCTTGCTTCGACATCATCAGTTTTCCCTTGCGAAGCAAGGGGCTCGTCCGCAATGGCTGTGCTGCTCACAGTGATCGTCGGCCGAGGATCGCAGCGCTTAACATGACTGTCCATCAGCACAAGTCACGACAAGCAATCGTTGCTACTTACATGGCGTCGCCGTCGTCGTACCCATCAGCGCCAAATGGAACATCCAGTACAGGCATGTCGGTCGACTGATCCGGGGTTCTGACCCAAGCTCTGAGGCTTTCGTCGAGACCAGTGTTCTGTGACATCTCTTTCCACATTTGAACGGCTGTGGCGAAGGTGGGGGCGATCTTGCGGCTCCTGACATCCCCGGCCAGCTGGCTGTGCCCGGACCGGCCAAAATTGAAGTTTTCGGTGTCAGTGACAAATCTGAGAATTGAATTGCAGGCCAGGGTATCAGTCGCTCGACCTGTAGGCGCGTTTGTCCGGGTGATACTGTCAAGCAGGTCAGAGATGCCTTTCGCTTGCGAGATGAGGTACTGGTGGACAGTGTCTCTATGAGAACCATATGGGACCATTGAGGCTTGTGGAACTCTGAAGTTAGAACCAGACATGGTAAAGCAATGAACAGCAGCTGCGGGGACAAGGCAGAAGTAAGGTGAGGGGTTGGGAAAGATAACGACACCAGAAGTCGGCCTTATAGACCATGGCGAGCGGAGCTGGCGCGTTGCTTTCTATGGAATGCTTTCACGCTGTCCCTTGACTCAAGGACGGTGGAACACGTTTTGGAAGAGGGAATACCAAGCTCTATGAAGCGTGTGACGATTCGGAGGTCGAAAATGTCGCGCGTATCACAACTTCGGCCCCCTTTGTGCAGCTCACCATGGTCGAGAAAGTGGCGGATGAACGGTACTGTACCGTTCGATCCCCCCCCTTCCCCACACCCTCCCATCCACACGACTGAGAAGGTACAGACGAGACTTCGCTTCGTCGTCTTGCGTCGTCGCGGTGATACGGAAATCATCGTTGCAGCCGAGATATGCATGCTGTTATCAAACAAGTCAGGCGGAATCACTGGGTCACTGACCGGTCTTCGCCGGGATATTGACCCGAATTGGCCGGTCCAGCTTCGAGCTCGTCCACTTCTGTTGATATACAATCTAATTCAATATCCCACATATCATGAACGTCGACTCTCCCCGTCCTCCTGGCTCATCACCATTCGCTTTCCCCTTACCCTCCTTCTCGCCTTTTCCTATCCCGCCAACCTCAGTCCCGAGCACCACGGCCAATCCGAATCTCCTCGGCCCGTCGCCTAATCCATTCTCCATCCCGTCGAATCCGGCTGGATCCACCCCGTTCCCCCTTGGATCATTTGCGAATTCTTCTTCTCCATGGACGTTCCCCTTCGCCCCCGGATCGACGGGGGTGAGCGGGACAGCGACGGGTTTCACCCCGAATTTCGCTCAGAATGGACAGACCGCGCAGAACGCCCATAATCTGCCTTTCGGCATGGCTACTGCCCCGGCGAACTCGGGGAACAGCAATACGGGCGGTCCAGCTGCAACGGGAGTGATGGGGGCGATGGGTGCGATGGGTGGTTTGGCGGGAATGTCGGGAATGTCGGGAATGGCGGGAATGGCAGGAATGACCGGTGTAGGCGGAATGGGCGTTGGCGCGCAGACCGAGCTCGACGGCGTGGGGCAGATGAAGGCGGGTTTGGAGGCATTGTCGGCTGGAATCGACCGGGCTATGGTGGTTCTTCAGGAGATACGGCGGATGGAGGATGGGCTGTTCGTCGGCTCACAGGCGGCACGGAGCGAGGGGATGGAATGTGGAATAGGGGGTTTGAGCAGGTTAGAGCGTGAGTCGGTGGTTTGGGCACGTTTTTCGTACCCCCTTTTCCACGGCCTTTCATACTAGATTCGGAACCCCGCCTGGACCACGCTGATCGCAGTACTACATATTGAATGTTCGTGCGCACCCATCAACCAGAATACTAACCCAAGACACCCAGCTGCTCAGCTCCCTTCTTTCCTTATCTACTACATCACTCGTCTCTGCCCTGCCTTGTCCGGCTGCGGACGTCTCAGGACCGACGTCACAACCCGGCTCACCCACCATCGACGACTTGACGGCAGATGCGGAAAGACGAGCGAATCTCGAATTCAATAGACGAGAAAGCGTTAGAGTCGCTTCGAAGACAGTTCTGGACGTCTTGAACAAGAGATAGCGACTGCCAACGAGCAACACGGGTGTGGTCTCGCCACGGCGGCTCTGCGGAAACCTTGAGACAGCTCTCGACTCGCGCCTACATTGGATGTCTACTCCGGCTGGACCGATCTGCAATGATCCGTGCGGGAGGAGGAGTGCCATACGTCCCGTTGCCTCGTTGCCTATATCAAGCCCCGGATCACAACGTCACGAATTACGATTACGACCTTATTATAACCGATGCATAGCATGACAGCCCAGTCAACCCTGTACAATCACCCAACATGTGTCAAGTGCCCTTCTCATCTGCGCGGCCCTTTTCAAGATCCTGTCGTCGTAGCACCCCGGCTACTTCGTCGATCCCCTGTGATCCCCCACTCGCGCTGTTTCGTAGACCTGAAGGTCCCGTCTGACGCCCTCGTTTCATTCCGATACGGCATCTCTCCGTTTGATCCTCCCTACACGCCTGTGCCTACGCTGCGAACCGGATCTTTTTCGGCCGGTCCTCGTCAATCGGCGTATCGTCTTGCTTCTCGAGCTTGTCATAGTTCATATCAGGCCGGGCAGAAAGCTCAGACACTGCAGTCAGCACGATTCTGGGTAAAATTTAGAGGTGCAGAAGACGGGGAAGTGCGACTGGCTGACACCGGAGTTGATCGGCGGTGCAGATGATGTAGCAGGTGATGTAGCAGGTGATATATGAATGAACCAGGGGGCGAATCACTGCAGGACCGAGACACTCACTGAGATCTACCGCTTGTTGTTTCTGAAGCCGCCTCCTGGCTCGCATCGCGGAACTGGCCTTTGAGCTGATACTCTCCACATCGCCTCCTTCCTTGTATCCGAGCGTGGAGGGACTGT
>Ga0308160_10007999_pt1 | contig 10356 bp, 8 predicted proteins | sample PhyFR1_FD_201036 | JGI IMG/M metagenome (GOLD analysis project Ga0308160, IMG submission 201036) | Phyllosphere microbial communities from UC Gill Tract Community Farm, Albany, California, United States - DLSLF.R1 | ecosystem: Host-associated > Plants > Phyllosphere > Unclassified | place: USA...
GGCCTTCGTGGAGCACGCGGCGGGCGGGGCCGGCGGGGGTTTCCCAGGAGTCCCAGATCCGTTTGGCCGTCTCCACGAATGCCTCGGCGTGCTTGTACCGGTCCGCGTGGTCCAGGTAGCCGCCGCGCCGGAAGTTGGCGCCGGTCCAGGCGTTGTCCGTAGTGACGATGTTCCAGGCGGCCCGCCCGCCGGAGATCAGGTCCAGCGAGGCGAGCCGGTGCGCCAGGTCCGCGGGGTCGTTGTAGGTGGTGTTCTGGGTGGCCACCAGGCCGATGTTGTTGGTCACCGACGCCAGGGCGGCGAGCATGGTCTGCGCGTCCGGGCGGCCCACAACGTCCAGGGCGTGCGGACGGCCAAGGTGCTCGCGCAGGCGAAGCCCCTCGCCGAGGAAGAACGCGGCGAACAGTCCGCGCTCGGCGGTCTGGGCGATCCGGCGGAAGGATTCAAAGTCGGTCTGTGAACCGGATTCTGCGGCCTTCCAGATGGTGCCGGAGTTGACACCCTGGAAGAAGATGCCGAACTGGATCTGGCCGCTCGGCTGGAAGGCGTCGGATTTAGCACGGTTGTGCTGTGTCATGGTTTTTCCTTACTTTCCGGTGCCGGCGGCGGCAGATGCGTAGCGGCTGGCCGGGCGCTCCAGGCCCAGCAGGTCGCGGAAGGTCCCGTCCTGCAGCACAGGACGAAGCACTCCGCGGCGGCGCAGCCCGGGCAGGACCAGGCGGCCCAGTTCGTCGAGGTCCAGGGCGAGCGACGCCGGGTGGAGGCGCACGCCATCGGCATCCGCCAGCAGCGACTCCAGGAAGTCCGTCAGGGCGGCGGGAGTGCCCGCGAAGGCCGCGCGGCCGCCGTCGAACGGTGTCTCCCGCGAGGCCGCAGCCTGCCCGCGCGAGTCGAGGACGACGTCGAGCTCGGCGATCACCGCCACGGACCCACCCACCCGGGAACGCACGTCAAGGACCTCCGCGGCCAGCAGTTCAGGGGTAGGTGCGGACACCAGTACGGCGTCCACGGCGTCAGGCTGCACTTCACCGAGCAGCGATGCCGGGGCCAGCACGGGCAGCTGTCCCTGCAGCGGCCGCGGAATGATGGCCGGGCCCTTCACCGAATAGCCCGCACCGGCAAACCCGGCCGGGGTCTCAAAATCGGCATAGTGGAGCTTGTCAACGTCGATGTACCGCCCCGTGGCGACGTCGCGGATCACGGCGTCGTCCTCCCACGAGTCCCACAGCCGCCGGGACACCTCAATGGACGCCGCAGCTTCCTGGCCCAGCGCGGCGCCGGTGACGGAAGAGCGCCCGACGGCGGCAGCAGCCGCGGGTGCCTCGTCCGCGGTGACGATCCATCCCGCCCGGCCGCCGGAGACGTAGTCGAGGCTGGCCAGCTGGGTGGAGACGTGGAACGGTTCGGTGTAGACGGTGTCCACTTCGGGCAGCAGGGCAATCGACCTGGTGACCGGACCGGCGAACGCTGCGCGCTGCAGTGCGTTGATACGGCCGGGAACCGGTGCGTCCGTGAAAGTGGCCGCGTGGAAACCGGCGGACTCGGCGGCCAGCACGGCGCGGGAGATGTCCGCCCCGTCCCACCCGGCGCCGTCGAGCTCGATGGCCAGGAAACCGGCCTGGCTTCCTTCGGCCGAAGGGGTATTAGTGTTGCTCACTTCTGGTCCTGACGTTCGTAGGGAATCTTCTCGCCGGCTTCAATGGCCACGGGCAGCCGGTTTTCGGCCGGGGGCAGCGGGCAGGTGGCCAGGTCTGTGTAGGCGCACGGCAGGTTGACCGCCCGGTTGAAGTCCAGCACCACGGAGCCGTCCGCCTCGGGCACCACGGAGAGCGAGCGGTTGGCCGCGTAGGTAGTGGTGCCGGAGGTCTGGTCCGTGAACAGCACCGACAGGGAACCCGGCGCGTGGCCGTTGAACGCCGCCAGCGCCAGTTCCTGGCCGGCGAGTTTGAAGCGGATCTCGCCCGGAGCCTCGTAAACGTGCTGAATGCCCTCGACGGCGGCGCCCACCGTGGTGGGCCGGGGCGCCTCGAACGGAACGAACGTTCCGCGGACGGCGTAGGCGGCATCGGGCGAGTAGGCGGGCGTGCCCTGGTACTCGCGGAGCAGCCCGTTCTCCGGGTTCCGCGGCCGCACGATGTACTCGCCGCCGCGCTTGGCCACCTCGATGACGGTCTCGCCGGACATGAGGTTGATCCCGCCGCGTTCGGCGATGGGTCCGAGTTCCAGGGTTGCGCCGGCTTCGGTGGTCAGTTCCTTGCCGTCCTGCTGCAGGCTCTCACCCGGCTGCAGCACAACGCGGACGACGTCGGCCTCCGCGCTCCAGGTGCCCGGGGCGCCTTCCAGCGGAGCGGCATCGCTGCTAAGCCAGTGGAGGTGGGTCACCGCGAGGAAGCCGTGCGGGTGGGCGCGGTGGCGCTCGTGCGCCGCGTGCCACTCCTGCCAGTCGGCGTCGAAGGTTTCGAGGGCTGTTTCAGTGGACAAGGGCGTTCTCACTCCTGCTGGCGTGGGCGGACGGGTTGGATCGCGTGAATCCGGGGCGGTTGCCGTAGGGGTCCCCGGCCTCCCACAGCGTGGTGGGCGCTGCGGCCCGGACGGCCGGGATCACTTCGAGGGCGAAGCGCTCGAGGATTTCCAGCTGTTGTTCGAAGGGCAGCGTGGTGGGCAGGGAAATGGACTGAAGGTCGTGGCGGTAGAGCTGGTGGTAGCTCAGGATCTTGTCGATCACCTGCTCCGGGCTTCCCACCAGCGCGGGCCCCTCGGCCACGGCATGCTGGATGTCCCGGAAGGGCGAGTTGTTGCCCGGCACGTTGCGGTTGGCCGTCAGGGCCTCGTAGACGGGGCCGAACTGGCGCACCGCCTCCTGGGTGGTGTCGGCGATGAACACGCCGCCGGCGCCGCAGCCCGATCCGACGTACTGCTGCCGGGGGTCGTGGCCGTGGCGCTCGTACCCTTCGCGGTAGTGATCGATCAGTACGGCATAGTTTTCCCGCGGCTGGATGGCGTTGGCGGTGAACAGGGGGTCGCCCCACTTGCCGGCCAGGGCGGCCGACGTCAGCGTTGTAGCAGAGCCGTGCCAAATACGCGGCGGACCGTCGAAGGGGCGGGGCGTGGTGGTGGCCGGATCGGTCAGCGGAGACCGGAACCTGCCGGACCAGGTGACGCCTTCCTCACGCCACAGCCGGCGCAGCAGCTCGTACTTTTCGGCCAGCAGGTCCCACTGGTCCGCCAGGTCCAGGCCGAAGAGCGGGTACTGCAGCACCTCGTTGCCCTTGCCGATGGTGACCTCCAGGCGGCCGCGGCTGAGCTGGTCAATGGTGGCGTAGTCCTCTGCCACCCGCACGGGGTCCAGCACGGACAGCACCGTGACGCCGGTGTGCAGCCGGATCCGGTCCGTCACGGCTGCGATGGCCGCCAGCACGGTGGTGGGAGAGGAGGAAATGAACTCACCCGCGTGCCGCTCCCCCACCGAGAAGCTGTCGAACCCCAGGGCTTCTGCCCGGCGGGCCGTTTCCACTACCTGGTTCAGCCGGTCCGCCGTGGAGACGATCTCCCCGGTGAGCGGGTTCTTCAGGTGCGGAATGATGTCCAGGACCTGGAATTTCATGAGGACTTCTTCGATGCTTCGGCCGATGCGCTGGGGGTGGCCGCGGCCTGGGTGGCGGCGTAGTTGTCCTCCGTGATGGTCTTCGCTTCCGGCAGCGCTTCCTCTGACAGGCCCCAGCGTTCCAGGACCTTGCCGTAGGAGCCGTCCTTGATGGCGGAGTTCAGGGCCTCGGTGATCACCGGCGCCAGCCCGTTGCCCTTGAGTGACGTGGCGGCCACCAGCGTCTCGGACGGCCAGCCGGCGTTCACCTTGCCCACCACCTTCAGGTCGTCACGGGTGTTTTCCCGGTACACGGTGGACGGGTAGGGGGCGATGTTGAGGTCCGTGCGGCCCGAGGACAGCGCCAGGATGGTGTCTGCCTCGGACTGGTAATACTGCAGGGTGGCCGGCGCTTTGCCCTTGTCCTCAAGCTCCTTGTTCCAGGCCAGCAGGATTTTTTCCTGGTTGGTGCCGGAGCCGACGGAGACGCGCAGGCCGGAGATGTCGTCCGCGCCCCTGATGTCGTAGGTGGCGGATTTCTTGGCTTCGAAGCCCATGAACGCGGCCCGGTAGCTGGCGAAGTCGAACAGCTTCACGCGGTCCTTGTTGACGCCCACGTTGGAGAAAACCACCTCGAAGTCGCCGGACTGGGTCTTCAGCGGCCAGTTCTCCCAGGACGTGACCTGGACGTCGAGTTCCAGGCCCAGCTTGTCCGCCACCAGCTGTGCGATATCCAGCTCGGAGCCGATGGGCGTCTTGTCATCCGTGGCGTGGAAGGACAGGGGGATGGAGCCGGCGGTGGTGGCCACCGTCAGCTTGCCGTCCTTGCCGATCAGCTCGGGAACCTTGGCGGCGAGCGCCGCGTCTTTCCCGCCGCGGATCCGCTGCTGGTCCGGGGACGTGTTGTAGACCACGCCATTGCGTGCCGCCGTCGTCTGTGCCGCGCCGGAGGCATCACCGGAAGCCGAAGCGCCGGGGTCTGCGCAGGCGGACAGCGCGGCCGTTCCCAGGAGGACGACGGCGGGGAGTGCTGCCAGTGAGCGCCGCGTACGGAGGCCCGGGGTGCTGGAGCGGCGCCGGCCGGACTGGCGCAGGGTTGGAAAAGCCATGGATGGGTCCTTAGATGTTGAAAGCCGGTTCGAGCACCTTGGAGAAGAAGCTCCGGGTGCGCGGTTCCTGGGGGTTGGTGAAAATCTGCTGCGGGGTACCCTGTTCCACGATCTGGCCCTGGTCCATGAACACCACGGTGTCCGCCACGTCGCGGGCGAAACCCATTTCGTGGGTGACGATGATCAGGGTGGTGCCGGACTTGGCCAGTTCCCGGATGACATCCAGCACTTCGTTGACCAGTTCCGGGTCCAGGGCGGACGTGGGCTCGTCGAACAGCAGGATCTTGGGGTCCAGCGCCAGGGCCCGGGCGATGGCGACGCGCTGCTGCTGGCCGCCGGAAAGCTGCCTGGGGTACGCACCGGCGCGGTCCTTGAGCCCTACGCGGTCCAGCAGTTCCAGGCCGCGGCGGCGGGCTTCCTCCTTGGAACGGCCCTGGGCCACGACGGGCGCTTCCGCCACGTTTTCCAATGCGGTGAGGTGCGGGAACAGATTGAAGTTCTGGAACACCATGCCGATCTCGGTGCGCTGCTTGAGGATGTCCTTCTCCCGCAGCTCGTGGAGTTTCTGGCCGCGGATTTCGTAGCCCACCAGCTTGCCGTCGATGGAGATGTGGCCGCCGTCCACCTTTTCCAGGTGGTTGATGGTGCGCAGCAGGGTGGACTTGCCGGAACCGGACGGGCCCACGATCACGGCCACGCCGCCCGGCTCCACGGTGAGGCTGACGCCCTTGAGCACCTCGGTGGCGCTGAAGGACTTGCGGACGCCGGTGATTTCGACGAGCCCGCGGGTGGCGGGGGTAAGGGTGGCGGTCATCAGAGGCTCTTCCGGTTGGTGACGGCGTGGGTGGCGAAGAACTTGCGGGCCTTCTGCAGTGGCGTCAGGGGCAGGTTGCGCACGGCACCCTTGGAGTAGTGGCGTTCGATGTAGTACTGGAAGACGCTGAGCACGGAGGTGATCACCACGTACCAGAGCGTGGCCACCAAGAGCAGCGGCAGGACCTGCTGGGTGCGGTTGTAGATCACCTGCACGGTGTAGAACAGCTCCGAGTAAGCCAGGACATAGACAATCGAGGTGCCCTTGACCAGGCCGATGATCTCGTTGAAGGCGGTGGGCAGGATGGCACGCATGGCCTGCGGCAGGACAATTCGGGTGGACCGGCGCCAGGCCGGGATGCCCAGGGCGGCGGCGGCCTCCAGCTGGCCCTGGTCCACGGAGAGGATGCCGCCGCGGATGATTTCCGCGGAGTAGGCGGCCTGGTTCAGGGTCAGGCCCAGGACGGCCGCGGCGAACTGGCTGATCAGCGTGGTGGTCTGGACCTCGAAGAACCGCACATCCGTGAAGGGGATGCCCAGGCTGATCTTTTCGTAGAGGTAGCCCAGGTTGTACCAGAGGAGCAGCTGGACCAGCAGCGGCGTGGACCGGAAGATCCAGGAGAACGTCCAGGAGACGGACACCAGCAGCGGGGAGGCGGACAGCCGCATGAGCGCCAGGATGAAGCCCAGCACGAAGCCGAGGATGCCGGAGATTGCGGTGAGCTTGAGGGTTTCCAGCAGGCCGTTCACCACGGACTGCGCGGTAAACCACTGCGCCACCACACCCCACTCCCAGCGCGGGTTGGTGGCCAGCGACCAGGCCACGGCCAAAACGCCAAGCGCCACGGCGGCAGTCCCCACCCAGCGCCACGGATGCTTCGCAGCCACGACGCGGTATGACGAATAGTCGGCGGCAATGCGCGCTGTTCCTTCGGGCGGCAATCCCCCGCCTGATGGCAGGTTGCTGCCGGTTACAGAAGCGGTTTCGGTGGCCGCCTGCCCGGGAGCGGCTGCCGCCGCGCCGGCCTCCGCCGTTGTTGCCGGCTCTACCGTGGGTGCTGGCCGTACCTGCGCCACCCTCGATGTTGCTGAACTCATGTGCCACCTCGCTTCTTGTCCTGGGTCCTGGTGTTCGGGTCGGAGCGGGCGCTCCGGCCAGGGCTTTTGCCCCGGTTGCTGGCTGCAAATCTAGGACCGGCCCAAACAGGGCGGCAACACCGGAAGTTGCATTAGTTCACCGGGCTTCGCACTGCGTCATGAGTCGGTTTCTTGCGTCTTTTGACCTGTTGTGACGCGGAGTTAACGGGCGTGACCGGCCGCTCGACCGCCCTCGTCACCGCTGCCTAGCATGGGCACTCCGGCGGCTGCCAACGCGCCGCTGTACCTCTTACCAGCCCGCGCATCAGCCCATCCGCCCGTCAGGAGCTCCCATGCCAGCGAAGATTCCGGCCGTCGTGTTCATCGGCGGCGGACCGCGCACGGCCGGCGTCCTGGAACGGATCGCCGCGAACCGGCCCGATGTATTTGCCGGTCCGCTGGAGATCCATGTGGTGGAGCCGCATGTTCCGGGCTCGGGCCGCATCTGGCGGTACGACCAGGACCCCGGCCTGCTCCTGAACTCCATGGCCGCGGACATCACCATGTTCACCGATGATTCCGTGGCCTGCGACGGCCCGGCCGCCGCGGGCCCGGGACTGGTGGAGTGGACCGCCGGCGTCCTGGACGGGTCCATCACCGATGTGCCGGACTTCCCGCAGCACCTGCAGGACCAGCTCCGGGCACTCAACGGCACCACATTCCCCACCCGACAGCTGCAGAGCCAGTACCTCGAATGGTTCTTCCGCCGGGCCACCAGGGCGCTGAACCGCAGCGTCACCGCCCACCGGAGCACCGCCGTCGGGATCTCACACCTTGCGGACGGCCGGCACGAGGTCGCGCTGGCCAACGGCCGGACGCTGCACGCGGACATCCTGGTGACCGCCCTGGGCCACACCGATTCGTTGCCCGACGCCGCTTCCTCCGGCTACGCCGGCTTCGCCGCCCGGCACGGCGGCTACCACGCGGCACCCAGCTACACCACCGACGTCGATTACTCAGGCATCGCCCCGGGCCAGGACGTCATCGTCTCCGGCATGGGCCTGGCCTTCGTGGACCTGCTGGTCATCCTGATGGAGGGCCGCGGCGGCCGGTTCGAGGAAGCGCCCGACGGCGGGCTGCGCTACCTTCCGTCCGGACGGGAACCGCGGCTGTGGGCCGGGTCGCGCCGCGGCGTGCCCTACCACTCCAAGATCTCCGCCGTCCTCCGCGGCGAAGCACCGGGACCGCTGCGGTTCTTCACCCCTGCCGCTATCGAATCCCTGCTCCAAAGCCACGGGGAACTGGACTTCCACCAGCACCTCTGGCCGCTGGTGGCCAAGGAGGCCGGTTACTACTACTACCGCGAGCTCCTGACCGGAAGCCCCGAACAGGCCGCCCTGGGCTGGGACGAATTCTCTGCCCGCTATGCCCCGCTGGACTGGTACAGCAGCGAGCGCGCGGACCTCGTGGCCGCCGCCGTTCCCGACGACGGCCTGCACCTGGACCTCGAACGGCTGGACCGGCCCTTCGACGGGCGCCGCTTCGCGGACCACCGCGCCATGCAGGAAGCCGTGGCCGGATACATCGAACAGGACCTCGCCCTCCGCGACAGCCCGGACCATCCCGAGACGCTCGCCCTGTTCCTGGCCCTGCTGCACGTGTACATGGAGGTGGGCCGCGTGGTTCCCGCGGACCGGCTGAACGCCCGGTCCCAGCAGGCCATACACGGCTGGTGGCACGGGTTCTTCAGCTTCGTCGATTCCGGGCCGCCGCCCCACCGCCTGCGGCAGATGCTGGCCCTGCACCGTGCCGGGCTGCTGCAGTTCCTGGGACCCGGCGTGGAGGTCACCACCGACGAATCAACCGGGGCTTTCGTTGCCGCGTCCCCGCAATCCGATGGGGTGGTTTCGGCGAGGGCGTTCATCGAGGCCAGGTTGCCGGCCACGTCGGTGGTCCGGTCGCTCAACCCTGTGCTGGCTTCACTGCACGGCAGCGGGCTGGGAACCGAGCAGCAGCTGCTGACCGCGGACGGAATCCACTCCACGGGGAAGCTGCTGGTAACCCCGCAGCACCGGCTGGTGGGGGCGGACGGCACCCCTCAGGACACCGTGTTCGGCGTCGGCCCAGGAACGTCCGGCTGGGGCGCCGGAGCGTTTGCCCGGCCGCGCACCAACGCAGCCCCGTTCCGGGAAAATGATGCCCTGGCCCGGACCATCCTCGGCACGGCCCGCAACCTTGCCGGCGAAATGTCCGCCACAATATCCCCAGAGCCGGCCGCCGCCGGCCGGAACCATACCCTGACAAGGAACCACCGGTGACAGCAGAACCAGAAGTCCAGCCCCGCCCCCTGGACCGCGCCGCCCTGGACGTCCTGATCCTGCCCATGCAGGATCCCCGGGTCCGGCCGCTCCTGGACGAGCTCGCAGTCGAATACGACACCCGTTACGGGGACCTCTTCGGCAGCGGCGCCGCAGCCGAGGAACTGAACCGGTACCCGGCTGCGGAGTTCGAGGGCCCCACCGGCGCGCTGCTCATCATCCAGGAAGACGGCAAATCCATCGCCGGCGGCGCGTTCCGCCGGTATGACGCCACCACGGCCGAACTGAAGCGGATCTGGACCCACACCGCCCACCGCCGCCGCGGCTTGGCCCGCCTCGTCCTCGCCGAGCTGGAGTCACTGGCAGCCGCCCGCGGCTACACCTCCCTGTACCTGACCACCGGCCCGCGGCAGCCCGAGGCCAAACACCTGTATCTGCGCACCGGTTACCAGGCACAGTTCGACCTGGCCGCGGACCCCGAGACCATCGGAGCGCTGGCGTTCACCAAGGAACTTCCCGCCGCCGGCACCAGGACGGCGCAGGACTGACCTTCCCGATACCTCGGCAGATGCACCGCCCGCCGCTAAGCTAGCGCCATGGCGAACAAAACCACAGCAGAGAAGCTTGCCACCATCCAGAAGGGCTATGCCCTGGAAGGTGCCACCATCGAGCTGGGGGCCGCCCTGATCGATGGCGAACTCCACAAGGACGCTCCGGTGCGGCTGCCGCTGGCCATGATGAACAGGCACGGGCTGGTGGCCGGAGCCACCGGTACCGGCAAGACCGTCACCCTGCACATGATGGCCGAGCAGCTCTCCACCGCCGGCGTGCCCGTCTTCCTGGCGGACATCAAGGGTGACCTCTCCGGGCTCGCCACGGCGGCACCCGGAAGCGACAAGCTCCTGGCCCGCACAGAGAGCATCGGCCAGGACTGGCACGGCAAGACCTTCCCGGTGGAATTCCTGGCCCTGGGCGGCGACGGCAACGGCATCCCTGTCCGGGCCACGGTGACCTCGTTTGGGCCCATCCTGCTCTCGCGGATCATGGAGCTCAACGACACCCAGGAATCCAGCCTGCAGCTGGTCTTCTACTTCGCCGACAAGAACGGCCTGGAACTGATCGACCTGAAGGACCTCCGGGCGGTCATCCAGTTCCTGACCTCGGATGAAGGCAAGGACGAGCTCGAACAGCTCGGCGGGCTCTCGAAGGCCACCGCCGGGGTGATCCTGCGTGAACTGGTCACGCTCGAGGCCCAGGGGCTGGAGAAGTTCTTCGGTGAACCGGAGTTTGATACCGCTGAACTGCTGCGCACCGCGCCGGATGGCCGCGGCGTGGTCACCTGCCTGGAACTGCCCACCCTGCAGAACAAGCCCATGCTGTTCTCCACGTTCCTCATGTGGCTGCTCGCCGACCTGTTTGAAGACCTCCCCGAAGCGGGCGACCTGGACAAGCCCAA
>Ga0308160_10008000_pt1 | contig 10356 bp, 6 predicted proteins | sample PhyFR1_FD_201036 | JGI IMG/M metagenome (GOLD analysis project Ga0308160, IMG submission 201036) | Phyllosphere microbial communities from UC Gill Tract Community Farm, Albany, California, United States - DLSLF.R1 | ecosystem: Host-associated > Plants > Phyllosphere > Unclassified | place: USA...
AGAATAGGAATCCACCAAAGGGCTCGTAGGCTGAGGATCTACTGGGTCTGACATCATTCGTTCGAGTGTTGGTACGATGAACAAGAGATTATTTCTAGGTCAAGAGACGGTACATGGACTTTTGTTCCTGTTGGGTCTAGCGCAGGTTTGAGAGAGAGGTTTCTGCTATCCTAAAATGACCCTGTGTGTGAATACGACTGCCGGGCAAGGTTAGATTCGGGCAGATTGCTATTATCATTCGAATGCAACACAGCTATCATCCATGATTTGCTTCAAAACGCGCGACGCGTGATCTATTAAATGACGCGTCGAGACGCGACCGAGATCTCACGCGACTGAAATTGCCGAGAGCTGTGCCCACACAGAGGTACGTAATTCAGCTGAGCGACTTCAGGTAGGGCGAAAAGGATCAGCGGCTGACTGCCAGCTAGTAGTAATACATACAGCCCTTGGAAAGACACCGTCAGTTGTACTCGACACGTGCAGTACCATCGCTCCAAAATCAAAGTTTCCAGACGAGCCGACGGAATTCGAAGACTGTTCAAGTTGGGAGAGTAAGCGATGATGACGGGAACGTCGCGAGACCTTTTGGTTGTTTCGAAAGAGGAAAAGAAACACCACGCAATGCGGCAAGACGGGAAAGGGCTTGTTGAACTCGCTAGCGATGATGTCTTGGCCTGTCTCCTGCCCCGTCGGCGCTCTCTTGCTTGCTCCGGCTTGCGCGCGCGGCGGCAGATCTCACCGGTATTTCGCTGGTTTGATCGATCCTACCCTTCTTTCGATGTCTCTTGTTCAGGGTCATGCGAGAGTTCGTCTTGCAGGGTTGCCCGGGCAACGGGGGTCATGAGATCATGCTTCACCTCTCCATGTGTAGAGCCATGTGGTCATTGAGGTCTGATTGTAACGTCGATTGCGATATATAGACGATCCGTCAGCGCTCACAGAAGTCTGGGCGACGGTGAACCGAAACGGCCGGTACTGTTGCTTTTTCGCTCTCGGCATCAACAACTTTCTCGAGCGATTCGAGCAACGCTTTCCTAAACATAGCAGAAGGACGAGAGGCGTAACGACGAAGAGTAAACAACTCCGTCTCCACCGTCGGTCTTCAGTTTAACTCGACACAGCATAGAGGGAGCCAGAGCGAAGAGGTGTACAAGAGTGTCCAAGATCATTCTCTTGCTATACGCTCGACCCTCACTTTCCTTCCATCCTCGGTCGTCCTTTGGATCACGCGGCCACCTTGCTCTGCACGAATCACCACATTCTCCTCCGAAAGATCGACAACCCGCTCGATCCACCTCTGACACCTACCCGCTTTTCGACTAGGATCTCCCCGTTGTTCCCGGCCGACATCTCATAGGTCTTGCTGTCTTCCATCCGTCCCGTTCTCATCTACGTCCTCTGGCAGGCGAGTGGATCGGCCTTCACAGGGACGCCGGATCAAAAGCCTACTCAAGTGCAGTGCAGGTCATATACCGTTCACCAGGTGGTTCATGATCAATCCTGGGTTCAGCTGTCACCTTTCACACTCCGCTTAGAATGACATCTGCTTGATCGTACTTAGCAAACGGATCCTGCTATTTTTCTCCCGGAGGAACTCGATCGCATTCGACATTACATCAATCGTCTCCGTCCTCACTCAGCCACCAGCCACGAACCATTCCCCCGACCTAGGAGATATGCTGCAGACTCTTTCCCATCGACAAGCATCACCACCACGAACGAGGAAAAGGAGTAACCCAGGTCCTCTTGATCCTCAATTCAGTTCAAATCTTGCGCTTGAAGGCGAGACCTCGACTTTGTTTGATCATTTCGATCACGAGAGAGGCTTTGGGGAATCTTTTACCCGGCTTCCTATCGGAATCGACGAGGAGGAAAGCATCGATTCGTTCACGATCGTCGAGCCCAAGGGATCGTTCGACTTGAAACGGCATATCCCTGTATCTCACCTGCTCAACAGAGCGAAAGAGGACGAGTCGTACTCCTCTGAAGCGTATCAGCGACTTCGTCTCCAGCAACTTTACTCGGATTTTGATCCCCTTCCTGCGACAAATCTTCTCGATCTTCATCATCATCAACATCACCAGCCTACTTCGTCGGTATCGTCTTTGACCTCGTCCTTGGCATCCCCGGTCTCGTCTTATTCGGACTTGACAAGAGATACGAAGGCTCGCACAGGTTACGAAGAGGATAGGATACCTGAAATGGACTCTCCTGGCAGGACGAGCGAGTTGAGCAGTTCCATGTGGTAAGCTTTGTCTCCTGTGTCAGTCGATCAAGGAGGTTGGGCTGATCATACTGCATCATCAGTTCGACGCCATCTGCGGGAAGTTCGAGTCTTCCCTTGTTCGCGGCCAGGTAAGCTAGTAGCTATTTGAATTTCTTGGCGCAAGCTAGTTGAGCTGATCCGAATCTTCGAATCGACTGTTCATCAGCCGATCAATTTTCCAATCTGCTACAAATGGGTTCACACCCTGTACCTCGCCCTCACGAAGACGAGATGGAGACCAAGATGCTTCGGAATTACCGATTGACCCGCTGCAAACATCAGGTACCGGGCTGGTTGTCGACTTGGACTCGCCAGAGGGACAAGCGATTTTAGAGCTAGGAGATGATATACTCACTTCGAGCCCGAGACACCGGACGTATGGGGAAACGGGATTGGTCTTCAGATCTTGCCTGAGCAGGACTGTTTCTTCATCGGTACTCGAAACAACCGCGGCTGGACCTTCTATGCAACACGACACCGCTAATAGGCTGTCCGCCTCCCCTCCACGTCTGTTTACGGCACGCTCAGAGACTGAGACGGCCTCCACGCGGATGTACCATGCATCGTATGATCGGTCGAGTATGAGGAAACGGGGCGTGACATTCTGCGAAAAGCTGCCTTCGACGTTCCCCACTCATCCGAAACACGACTACGATCGATCGCCCCATCCGGTTGTGCCGAGGTTGACCTATCGCGATGTGCTCGAATTGAGGGAGATGAAGGTTGAGATGGCGCTCGTGAGCAAGCGACAGCAAGGAGCGAGAGGGTTGACGAACGAGACGATGGCGGCTGCAAGCGTGGCCGTGCCGATCAAAGCTCACGAGAAAGCCAAAGAACTCGGACTAGCATTGAACCCTATTGGTGGTCGTGCCAGCGGATCTGCCTTCTCGCACTTGATGGACGATGACGAGTCGGTGGAAACGACCTCACCGTCACCTTCTCCAATCGACTCGTCTTTCCGTAAGAGAGCCTCGGCGTCATCGTTCCCTTCGTCTATCAAGCTTGTCCGCCGGTTGGACGAAATGGGCGATTTTCGTCCACCAGCTAGGGAAAGAGGAATGGGACTCATGGTTGAGCCCACATTTGGGCTGGACAGAGTGGCGAGCGGAGATAGCTTGAGGGACGATTTCGCTCGACAGATGCCCGTTTCTAGGCAGGGCTCCATCTCCAGCCTAAAACGGAAGACGAGTGGAGAATTCGCGGTCGAGGAAAGCGATTTTCAGAAGGAGCTGCGCAAAGCTAGAGAGGAGCTTGAAGCTATTGCTGTTCAGGAGACTCGACTAGGGATGGCTTCGCAATTGGGGGGAACGCAGTCCAACAAGGGCGAACAACACAGTGTCGCTATGGGAGGCAGCGGAACATCTACTCCGTTGGGACTGGGAATCGGACGACCGACTGTTCCGTCGAACTCAGACGCTGCCAGTCCGATCAGATCGACCTTCGCCTCTAGCGGTCTCTCGGGCATCCCTCGATCAAGGAGCAGTTCGTTTGCACCGCAACCCTATCCACCGCAAACCGAATCGTCGACTTTGCTTGAACAGGCTTCGGTCAGTGGGTTGCCAATCGAAAGGACCTCGATTGGGCCAAATCGGATGACTCACACCCTCAAACTGGATCAGACGGTCGAGGAAGACCGTGGATCGCTGCTCTTCCCCGCAAAAGATAACAAAGCAGCAACGCGCCCTCCAGCAAGGACAAACAGGCCAACCCTGCCTCCTCCCAAGAGTCGCAATGCATTCCGACCACCTTCCCCAATTTTGGCTCCTTTTGCACGCTCTGCACCAATACGGGCAACGACGCAGCTAAATGAAACCCCCGATACAGCGGGGGCTACAGCGAAGGACAAGCCAAAGCGTAACATCTTCAGCCCTCCATCGCCGATCCTGGCACCTTTCGCAAGAAGCGAGCTGTTGCCCTTATGAATGTCAATCTGGCTAACAGATACGATTTTGTCCCCTTTGCCACATCTTTACATTTACGCTTGTAATCCAGCTTCTAGCTTCCGCATATCACACTTGGCCTCCGGCTCACTGTATCACCCTTTTAACTTCACCATATCTATGCATTTTCACCTTGATGCGTTCACACTGGGTTATCGCTTACGTCATCCTCGCTGAACCGGAATTTCGATCGCGATCCAGGGTGCACCATGCTTTTAGCTTCTAGCTTCTGCTTCTCAGGACTCGAGCACTTTGAGCAAAGACTGGGTTTATACCATACGGCTTCTCAAATACCCCAAGAAACAGTCCAGGCTTCCGTCGCAGATAATATAATAGTACAAGAGCGCCAGTCTTGAGCGTTTTTTGACAACGGCTTATACGACTCTGAACAGGATGGGTGTCTCAGGTTTGACCACGTTTCTAAGAGAAGGCCGCAACTCGCTCTCGACTGTTCATCGACAGGTCGGCAAGATAAAAGATCCATTGGTTTCCGGACATTATTGTTCCAGTGCAGATAGTCCGCCGCTGGAATCTGAGTGGATCCCGCTCGTTGTCGATGCTTGGGCGTGAGTTGGTCGTCCTCGTGGTAAGAGGGCCCATTCTCAAACCTCCCGTGCGAATCATCGCAGCTTCATCTTCGGTCTCTACGTCGGAAATATCCCTTGGACTACAGGAGGTGATCACAAAGCCTTCGCTGATATAATTCAACAGACTTTGACATGCTGGAACAGGGTCGGAATTGTGCCGTACTTCGTGTTTGACGGTGAGTATCCGGCCAGTCAAATCCAGGTCTTGTTACTGATCAAAGACGAAATTGCGCAGGACCGCCGTCCAAGCATCAGACTATCTTAGGACGGATGGAAAACCCATTAAAAGTGGCCCAGTTATTTTATCGGACATCGCCAGCTTCCCGCTCGCATCCTTCTTTTCAACGTTACGAAGGCCTTTTACCGCCATTTGCACTGCCTGTTCTTAATGAGGCGCTACACGATGCAGGACTTGTCGCTGGGATTCAAATGTTCCATGTCGCTGAAGGAGAGGCCGATGGGTACTGTGTCAGTCTGGCAGAAGAACTAGGCGCATTCGTACTGGGGAATGACTCGGACTTTGCCATTCTGGGAGCAAGCAATACGGAGACGGGCTACCGAGGATTCGTACCCATCGAAATGGTACAGTGGGTTCTGACTGAGGAAGAACCGGCTTCAGCTTCGAATGTGTCTACAGTAGCTGGATCAGATTTTGGAGAGGAGGATGGCTTCACCGTCAAGCGACCCAAGAGGAAGACTGCATTGCGAGGGCTCGTTTCGATCAGCTCGACCAACCAGACGCACGTCGTGAATGGATTGGCTCCACCGCCACTAGATTCCTCTCCCTTTCCGGATGCCGTTAGAACTTTGACGTTTGTCATGCCATCCTTCAGCCCGGGCACGCTATCTCAACGATTACGAATACCTCCCACACATCTTCGACTATTGGCATCAATCCTAGGCACAGATCATTCGCCACCGGAAGCTCCGGCTTTGTTCTTCGACAATGGTTTGCGCAAGTCTGCTCGAATCGAACACGCTGCCAATGTCATCAAAGAGTGTCTAGTTCCAGGTGCGGCTGGACGACTGAAGCGGAAAAGAATGCCTTCCTATGCTACGCCATCAGTATTTCGGCCCAGAGCCAAAGACGAATCGATAGCTGCCTTTACAGAAGCTGAGAACGGCTCGGCTATCATCAACGCTGGAGATGAACTGTACTCCTTCATTTCCCTCGTTGTGCAATCCATGCTACTTCGACCTCTGGCGAAGGATGAAATGCTGCATGACTTGGTGATTAGTCTGATCGAGGCTACTTGCCATTACATCTTGCCGAGCTCTCCCACCGAGCTTGGAATCGGGCTGGACAAACAACGATCATCCATCGCGGGATATTGCTGTGCGACATTCCCATATTGCGATTGTCATCCTTCTGAGCAGGTGACCACAGCAGGAGTGGAGGAAACCCTTCCAACTACCGAAGAGATTGCCCTTGCTCGGAGACTATATGCTCGAGCTAGGAATACAGGTCACATGCACGCGCTTTCAGCGTATACCCATTCTGATAGATCTTATCTGCACGGTTGCTTGGCAGATCCGGAAGGACAACCTTTGAGGTCCTTGGAGGAAGCGAGTGAGATTAGGATTGCAGCATGGGAGATCATGTTGGATGCGCTGCGTTCCCTACCATGTGAGGTGAAAGCGAGTACGTCACTTGACCAAAAAGAGAGCGAGACTCCGTCGACGACGGATGATATTGCCCCTGGCAATTCGGACGAAGGCTTGACTGATGAGGCGACAAAGGCAGTGGCTGAGAATGCCATTGCTGTTGACGAGCAGGAGTCACTGGCCGAGGAACCGGAAGGGCAGTTCTACATTGTCGATTATCTGCGGTCTGGCTCCTCGACCCGATTGACAGAATTCTACCTACCACTGTTCACGGTGCCAAATCGACATTCGTTGGTAGCCCTCAGACCAACGGAAGAGCGGTTTGAGTACTTGATGCTCCAGCTTGGCTTGGATCAGGACGGCCTGGCCAAAATTCCTCGACAATGGGCCATCCTGGTGGCTATGATGCGTCTCGGAGTGACCATACACGCCAATCTAGCCGGCAAGCGCAAAATCAAATTGCTCACTCAAAAAGAAGTCCGAAGAATGGTCATCGCCGGCGTGTTCTCTGCCGAGCGATGGGAGCAACGCAAGCAGAAGAAGATGCGTTCACAAGCTGCTGAACAAGAGCGACTGCTTCTAGAGAGTCGTAATTGTCACATTGTAGCGCTCATGACGAGCTCTGGACAAGAGATCCTTCATTTGGCACAAGCGTTACGCTTGCATGGCGTCGCCGTTCACGAGGAACGTGGTGAGAACTCGGTCGAAACTGTCAAGGATTGTTCTGTGGCACCGTATCACTACATAGAGGGGACCACTTGGCACCAGGTGCTGTGCGCGACACAGGAGATCGCTCTGACAGACGAACAAAAGGGAATTGTCGAGCTCTGTGTGAAGGCGGTCGTGGCAGGACTTCAAGAGAAGGTTCTCGGTTGCAGGATTGCGGTCCCGGTAGAGCCACATCCAAACTCCCCGGCTCCGCAGGTTCATCAGAAGAGCATGCGAGGGCAAGTCAGACCCGAAGGAGCGAACAAACGGACATTCAGTCGATACGGTCTTCTAGCAGATGTGTAGCATTCAGACGAGTTGCGTTGTATGACATATAATGACAAGGGGCTCTTGGTAGACTTGGCCCGACAAGTTTATATTATTACAAATATGCCATGGTATAGATCCCAATCTCGCCTGGTCGCGGCATACCTCGGTCTATCGCCCTTGCCTTGCCCGTCGAGCCCGAGCAGCAGCAACCCTTGCCTCTTTCTCAAGATCCACCACTCGACCTCCCCTCTTCTGCGCTGGTCGTTGCAGCGGGGCCGGCTCCTCGAAGACTGCGGAATCTACTGCATCCATAACACTAGACGATGACGATGAAGCCACGACAGGCTTAGTTTCCCTGATCACCTCGGCGTGCTGCAACGTCGACCTGGCGACGGCCTTCTTGTCACCCTTCCTCGCGGCCAACCTCATTTTGTTTTGCCTCTCAGCCTCGTCCCTCGTCCGCTTCAAGAACCACTCTTTACCCTCTTTGATTGTGTCGCGCAAAGTGGGTGGGGGAAGAGGCTTGTAGCCTGGAGGAAGAGGTACAGTGGGGGGTTCTTTGATCTTGAATAGCTTTTTGGTGATCTTTTGTCGAAGCACGAAGGCTTGGAGGAGCGTCAATGAGTTGGAGAAAGTCCAGTAGAAGGTTAAGGCCTGACAGAGCATACAACGGCAACGGACGCAATCGTCAGCTTGTATATCTTGGTGTCATTCCGCGGATTCGAGTTTGGACTCACCGAAGCCATCTGTGCGACAAACGGAATTGCCAAGATCGTGGCGACCCTGAACCCGTTGATCATGTGCTGGTTCTGCCTACTTTTGGCAGCACCCGTTCCATCGGCACCCATCTGCATCACTCCCAAAGTCAAAGCCATACTGGTGACTGGCAGGATGTAATACGGATCCGCCATCGTCAGATCGGTGAACCAGGCCATACCACCTTCTTTCAATTGAGGTACCGGAAGAGCGACGAGTTTTCTCAAAGCAAAGAAGAATGCCAAGAAAAGGGGCATTTGGAGAATAGGCAGTCCCAAGGACCTGACCGGGTGCACATCATGTTCCTTCCACAATTGAGCCAACTGAGCAGCGTAGACCTGCGCTCCCTGTTGATCTCCCTTCGCCTTGACCTCGCCCATCTTCTCCATCAGGACCTTTTGTTGATCCGCAATGGCGGCCATTCTCGAGTTGTGTGCTTGCATGCGCACTACCAGGGGGAAGAGGGCCAATCGTAGACACGCGGTGGTGAGCATGATCGTTCCCCACCAGGGGATTCCCATTCCCACGTGAATCGCTTCCAGGGCATCTCGAATCCACCCAGCCGGGTTCAACATTCCATGGGTGAGACCCATAAGCTTTAAGTCGCCAATCTTCATGGCAGCATGTACAGCTTCTGGGGAGGCGAGGACTTCAGCAATGTTGTCCGGATTGGCGGCGATGAGGGATTCGATCGTGGGCACGTCGGCGGTTGCAGGGGGTTGAGGCAAGATGGAGGTGGTAGGAAGAGATGATGTTGATGTTGTAGATGCACTCGGAATGTGAGGAACTCCAGAATCCGCCGGCACGATCATGGATCCTGCATTACTTGGTGCTACAGCAGAAGGATCGTCTGCGGGTATCCGTCCGACCTGTTCGCTGATACGAGGCACTGCCAGAACAGTCTGTCCAGACGAGAGAGAGTTTGCGACAGCATCTCCCGCAGCAGCATCTGCTACAGCGGAGGTAGAGGCATTGCGGAACGTTTGCGAGAACACGGCCGACTGGAGGAAGGGCGACACAGGTCGAAGGCGGTGCGTCGATGTCGAGCCGATCCTGGAAGTTGGTCGTATGGCCTGACGTAGGTAAGCGCCGCAAAAGGTAGAGAGCTTTGGATAAGCCTTTTTGTGCATCACGAAAGGAAAGATCCCATCTCCAGCTCACCTGAATCGAGATTTGACGTGCTTGGCGAGAACCGGCCTGCACGGACCGCGCCGAACTGCGAAGCAGCAGACGTGGGTGTAAGTTTTGGCTCGAGAAGCAGGTAGTTGAAAGGTGTGAACCTGTGAACCACTCACACCGACAACGACAGCGCGTTTGACAATTTCGTCCGGGCTAACATCCTCAATGTGCTCTTCTCGTCTACGCTAATTCGTGGGGAAGCCAGGCGTTCCGATCTGTGATCCTCGCCATTCAACATGCGATTGAACTGCCGAAACGTATTCTACTTGAATTTCCCGACGATCCTGTCGCAGGGTTCATGGCCTCGATCGCCAAAATGTCACGTGACTTCACGCGTCTAATCCGGGCCCCTTCAGAACCTTCAGGTGGGCACAGCAGATCTCATGTGGAGACATGTCTGAAACGTATGTTCGAAACGACATTTCGCTCCACACTGAGGTCAGGGGGTATTAAATTCTCTGGCGAAAATTTGCCTGGCATGTGAATACGGATGACACTCTATTTGTGCAAGTTTACGACCTCCTTTCATGATCGCCTCCCTTTTGCTTGTGTTTCGGTTTCACCAATACGAATCGTCTGTGAGTTAGTTATCTACTCGCATTCCGCTTATCCAACCTGCCCTGATGATGTTGTGGGCAAAGGATTATACAGGATCATTTTGAATAGGAATCATCGTTCACATATCTACTTCCCGAGGATGCGCGCTCCCAATTTCCCACAGCTGGCTGTTTCGTGTTTTTGCCTCGTTACATATCTAGGAAGCGTACGGGCCCAAGAGACTACCGACGAACCTGAGGTAGGTGTTTATGACTGGGGATGCGGTGAGTCTTGAGTTCCCGCGTATTCTGTCGTAGAATGAGCGCTCAATCAAGCCAATTTCTCAGTCGGAAACTGCTTCGCTGCCCTCAATGCCACTGCACAGATCGCATGCCCTACGTGAGGCATTCGCATCTGATCCAGGACTGACAGAACGGCTAACAATCGCACTGTGTGATCAGTTCTGACAATGAGAATGAGATGTATAATTGTGTCACCGGGTGTA
>Ga0308160_10008001_pt1 | contig 10355 bp, 4 predicted proteins | sample PhyFR1_FD_201036 | JGI IMG/M metagenome (GOLD analysis project Ga0308160, IMG submission 201036) | Phyllosphere microbial communities from UC Gill Tract Community Farm, Albany, California, United States - DLSLF.R1 | ecosystem: Host-associated > Plants > Phyllosphere > Unclassified | place: USA...
CGCGGCGCGTGGAGTTGCTGCAGGGCGAAGCCACCTTCGACATCGCCGCGGATCGGCGACCGTTCCTGGTACAGGTGGACGGCCTGCAGATCCGCGATATCGGTACCGTGTTCGATGTGTCGCGGCGCTTGCAGGGCACCCGCATCGGGGTGATGTCCGGCGAGGTGGAGGTCTGGCGCAGCGACGCCGATGCGCGGCGCCTGGCGCAGCTGGACGCCGGCCGGGTGGTGCTGGTCGATCAAGGCAGCGGCGCGGTGCAGCGGCTCGACATGCCGGCCTCGATGCTGCTGGACTGGCAGCAGCGCAAGGTCTCCTTCCTCGACGAACGCCTGGACGAAGTCGCGGCAGCGTTCAATCGCCACAACACGGTGCAGGTGGTGGTCGAGGACGCGGCGGCCGCATCGGTGCGCCTGTCCGGCAGCCTGGACGCGCACCGGGTCGCGGCGCTGCAGGCCTTCCTGCAGCGCGATGCGCGCTTGGCGGTGCGCCGCGATGGCGACACGGTACGGGTCTCCAGCCGCTGAGCGGGAGCGCACGGGCGCTGTCAAAAAAAATTCATCGAATCCGCGTTCTCCACTTCCGCGTTTTCCCGCTCTTTCTTAGGAGAAGCCGCCGTCGATCCGCGACGTGGGCCCGCCGTCCTCTCTCCTCCAAGGAACCGCAATGCGGAAGCAGCTCTACCTGTCGATGGTCCTCGCCCTGTCACCCTGTCTGCTCGCCCAGGCGCGCGCGGCGACACCGGATGGGCTGGAAGTGCGGGTCACCGTGCCGATCGCCGCGCAGCCGTTGGGCCGCGCGCTGGAACAGCTCTCGCGCAACTCGGGCGTGCAGTTCCTGTATTCGCCGGCCGGCACGGCGCGCATGGGCGGCGCGGTGCCGGCGGGCGCCACCGTCAAGCAGGCGCTGGATGCACTGCTGGCCGGTACCGGCCTGACCTATGCGGTGGTGGACGGCAACGTCATCGCCATCGATCCGACCCCGGCGCGCAGCGAACCCAAGCCGGCCGCGCCGCCGCCGCGCGAGGACGAGGGCAGGGTCGCCCCCACCCTGGATGCGGTGAAGGTGATCGCCGCGCACGAGGTGATCGAGCAGAAGAAGACCTCGCCGATGATCCGGGACTCGGTGATCTACGACGAGATGGACAGCTACAGCGACGAGACGCTGGCCGAGAGCCTGATGGCCGCGCCCGGCCTGAGCGCGGTGGAGGACGCAGGCGAGCCGCGCTACGTGACCGTGCGCGGCGTGCAGGCCAACCTCAACTACACGACCATCGACGGCATCGCGATCGCCAGCGTGGGCGCCAGCGGCTCCGGCGAGCGCATGAACAACCTGCAGCTGATTCCCAGCGACGTCGGCACCCGCACCGACATCTACAAGAGCTTCAGCGCCGAGCAGGCGCCCGATGCCATCGGCGGGGTGATCGACATCATCAGCCGCAGCGCGTTCGACCGGTCCGGCAAGTACGTTTTCGCCGATCTAGCCGGCATCTATTCCACCGCCGAAACCGACGTCGGCCGCAGTGCCGGCGGCGACCACAAGACCCTGGGCCACTTCGGCAAGAGTGCCAAGGCGGTGTTCTCCAACCAGTTCGGCGCCGACCAGCAGTTCGGCATCGTGGCGGTGGCGCGCTACGAGCAGCGCTCGCGCAACAGCATCAAACGCTGGGTGGAATCGAACTACTACTACAACGATGCCGGCAAATACCTGACCGACGGCACCACCGAGCCCAGCGAGGCCACCGGCTGGAACGGCCTGCGCGCGCCGGGCAACTTCAGTACCGGCACCTACACCAACTACATCACCAACTTCGGCGGCTCGGCCAAGCTGGAGTGGAAGCCGTCGGACCAGCCCTTCTACGCTTCGCTGCTGCTGTACTCGTACCGGTTCTACGAGAACTCGACGATGAACAAGACCGACCTGTACTCCAATGCCAAGTTCCCGATCCGCGACCAGACCGAGGACAGCGGCACCACCCAGATCAACAGCATCTACATCAAGAACCGGCACGACCGCTGGGACCGCAGCAACCGCGGCGCCATCGCCCATTTCAGCTGGGACGTGGGCGACCTCTCCAAGCTCACCCTGCGCGCCGGCCACACCGAAGAGACGTTCGACAACACCCAGGTCTACTGGGGCGTGCGCGCCTATCCGAGCAACCTGTTCGTCGATTACGCCAACGACAGCCATGGCTTTCCGAACGCGATCGGCGTCTCCGATCCGAGCCTGCTGACCAGCTCGGCGTTCAAGCTCAATCCGGCGCAGGCCTACACCTCGCCGCGCCAGGCGCAGGAGACCGTCGACAACCTGCGGGTGGACTTCACCCACAACATCGATGCCGATGCGCGCGGCTTCGGTGTCGCCGCCGGCGCCGAGTACCGGCACCTGAACATCTGGCAGAACGTGGATTTCGACTACTACAAGACCAGCGCGACGCTCAACGATTATCTTTATCCGGGCGCGACCCTGCTGGGCACCGTGCCGGGCTTTCCGTTGATCGACAACCGCAAGTGGAGCGAGCAGCTGGCGCCGACGCTGGGCGACAACAACGCCGCCTACCCGAACGACAACGTCACCAGCGACTACAAGTACGTCGAGTACATCAGCAACGCCTACGTCTCGGCGCACTACGCCTGGGAGCGGCTGCTGCTGATCGGCGGCCTGCGTTACGACCACACCCGCTTCGATGCGTTCAGTCCGTTCAGCGCCGACGGCGGCAAGACCTATACGGCCGACTTGCGCAAGACCGGCGGCGGCTACGACAACCTGTTGCCGTCGTTGAACGCCACCTTCAAGCTCAGCGAAGACCAGAGGCTGCGTTTCTCGGCCAGCCGCACGCTGGGCCGGCCGACGCCAAGCAACATCGCCCAGGCCACCAACACCAGCTGCGGCGACGACGGCCAGGGCGGAAATTTCTGCACCATCCAGCAGGGCAACGCCGGCCTGGAACCGCGCCGCGCCACCAACCTGGACCTGGCCTGGGACCTGTACTTCAACGGCAACAACGGCCTGGTCTCGGTGGCGCTGTTCGACAAGGTCATCAAGGACGACATCTACACCCTGACCACCTTCCAGACCATCGGCGACATCCGCTACCGGGTGACCCAGCCGATGAATACCGACGAATCCACGCTGCGCGGCGTCGAGTTCTCCATCGCCAACCGCAACCTGCATTGGGGCCGGCAGCGCTTGGACATGTATTTCAACGCCACCCGGCTGGAAGGCCGCACCGACTACCGGATCAGCGACGGCAGCGAGCGCCGCCTCGACCGCCTGCTGTACCAGCCGGACTGGTCGTTGAACGGCTCGCTGATCTGGCGCATGCCGTGGCAGGGCGCGCAACTGCGCGTGTCCGGCACCTACCGCAGCCGCATGCTGGTCGACTTCGGCGATACGCAATGGCTGGACTCGTACTACGACCCGTACATGACCTTCAACCTGGCCTTCAGCCACCGGATCGGCAAACACGTGACGCTGAAGTACGAGGCCAAGAACCTGTTCAACACGCAGCCGACCTACAGCACCGGTCCGAACGGACGCTTCCGTACCGAGATCGACGACTACGGTCGTTTCTTCTACTTCCACCTCATCTACAACTGAGGCGCTGGCCATGACCACATTCGATCGCAGGCGCTTTCTCGCCCTGTCCGGCCTTTCCGCGTTCGGCGCCTGGATGGGCACCGCCTCTGCGCTGGCCGCGCAGACCGACGCCAAGTCCCTGAGCCCGCGCAACCTGCTCGCCGCGCCACGGTTCGCGAGTACGCCGTTCGCCCTCGGCGTGGCCTCCGGCGATCCGGCGCCGGATGGCGTGGTGCTGTGGACGCGGCTGGCGACCGAGCCGCTGGTGTTCGGCGGCGGCATGCCGGCGCGACCGATGGTGGTGGAGTGGCAGGTGGCCAGCGACGAGGGCTTCGGCACGCTGGTGCGGCGCGGCTCGGCGCTGGCCCATCCGGAACTGGGCCATGCGGTGCATGTCGAGCTGGAGGGATTGGCTCCCGGCCGGCCGTACTGGTATCGCTTCAGCGTCGGCGGCCACGCCAGCCCGGTCGGTCGCACCTGCACCTTGCCGGCGGCGGGCGCGAGGGTGGAGCGGGTGCGCTTCGCGGTCGCCGGTTGCCAGCAGTACGAGGAAGGCCACTACACCGCATGGCGGCGCATCGCCGAGGAGCCGCTGGACTTCGTCTTCCACTACGGCGACTACATCTACGAGGGCGAAACCAAGCTGGGCGTGCGCAAGATGAACGGGCGTCCGTTCACCAACCTGCGCAACCATGTCGGCCCGGAGATCTACACGCTGGACGACTATCGGCGCCGCTACGCGCAGTACAAGAGCGATGCCGACCTGCAGGCCGCACACGCGGCGGCGCCGTGGTTCGTGACCTTCGACGATCACGAGGTGGACAACAACTGGGCCGGCGCGGAAGACCAGGACGGCACGCCCAGCGAGGTGTTCCTGCTGCGGCGCGCGCAGGCGTTCCAGGCCTACTACGAGAACATGCCGCTGCGGCGCACGTCGTTCCCGCGCGATGGGCACATGCAGCTCTATCGGCGCGCGCGCTACGGCGACCTGATGGACCTGCACCTGCTCGATACCCGCCAGTACCGCAGCAAGCAGGTCGACATGGCGCAACGCACGCAGGTGGAGTCGCCGGCGCGCAGCATCGTCGGCGCCAAGCAGGAACAATGGCTGTTCGACGGCCTGGCCGACGCGGCCCCGCGCTGGCACACCATCGCCCACCAGGTGGCGTTGGGCAATTACGCGGAAGAGAAGAATGGCGCGGTGGTGTTCTCCGACGACCAATGGTCCGGCTACCTGGCCAGCCGCCGGCGCCTGCTCGAGCACATCCAGCGGGTCGGCTTCGGCAACGTGGTCACCGCCTGCGGCGATGCGCACCGCCATTACGCCAGCGATCTGGTGCAGGACAATGCCGATTCCGGGATCGTCTCCAGCGAATTCCTCGCCACCTCGATCAGTTCCGGTTCCGACGGCCTGGGCGTGGATGCGTCGGCCGAAAGCACGCTGCGGCACAGCCCGCACCTGAAGGCCACCACCGACAAGCGCGGCTATGTGCTGTGCGACGTCACCCGCGATGCGTGGATCGGCGACATGAAGACGCTGGACCAGGTGATGCAGCCGAACGGCACGCTGCAGAGCTGGAAGCGCTATGCCGTGGAACACGGCCGGCCGGGGTTGCAGGATGCCTGACACCGGCGCATGCGGGCTCGCGAGCAAGGCGGGCGCAGGGCGGCTTCCGTGTTACCCACTCGCCCATGCGGCGCAGCAGCGCGGGCGCGGGCCACTAGGTCCGCTGGTTCCGGGACAGGCGCGCTGCATGCCGCGTTTCACGCCAGGAACGCGCGTGCGTTGGACTTCACCGTCCGCAGCGCCAGCCGTGCCGGTGTCAGCCCAGGGGCGCTCGCTTCCAGCACCAGCGTGCCGGCCACGCGGCTGGTCTGCAGCAAGGCCATGCACAGCCCGTTGAAGGCGCGACGGCTGTCGCCCTTGTCGTTCTCGTGGCTGGCCGGATCGCCGTTGCCCAGGCCGATCAGCCGGCCGGCACCGCGGACGGCGAAGCGCACGGCGTTGTCGGCGGTGGGGACGATGCGGCCCTGCGTATCGACGATCTCGACCGCGACCACCGCGACGTCCTCGGCGTCGGCAAGCAACGCGTTGCGGTCGCTGCGCAGGCGTATCGCGGCCGCTGCGCCGACGGTCGTGCGGGTCTGCGCCAGTACCTGCTTGCCGTCGCGATAGCCGCGCGCTTCGATGGTGCCGGGCGCGTACTTCACCCGCCATTCGACGTGGCCGTAGGCGGGCACGGGCTGCAGGCCCTGGCTTGCGCCGTTGACCAGCAGTTCCACCGCGTCCAGGTTGCTGTGGCACCAGACGTCGACCATGCCGTTGTCGCGTTCGTCCAGCATGCCGTCCCAGTTCCAGTGCGGGAACAGGTGCAGCACCGGTTCGCGGGTCCATTGCGCGCGGTAGTACCAGTAGTTGTCCTTGGGGAAGCCGCAGCTGTCGAGGATGCCGAACTGCGAGGCCACGTTCGGCCAGCGGTTGTACGGGGTGGGTTCGCCGCGGTAGTCGAAGCCGGTCCAGACGAAGCCGCCGGCGATGTACGGCCGCTGCGCGACGTAGCTCCACCAGGCTTCGGCGCTGCTGGCCCACCATGGGTAGTCGAGGTCGTAGGCGCGCGCGTAGCCGCGCGTATCGTCGCTGCGGTAGTTGCCGCGCACGCCGACGGTGCTGCCGGTTTCGCTGCCGTAGATCGGGATGTCGGGATGGCGCGCGTGGAAGGCGTCCATCTGCGGGGTGCGGTAGTTGAAGCCGAGCACGTCCACCACCTGGCCGACGCCGTCGTCGAAGCCCTGGTCCATCGCGAAGGTGGTGGGGCGGGTCGGGTCCAGGCGCCGCACCAGCCGCTGCATGCGCGCGACGATGCGCGCGCCGCGCGCGGTGACCATCTGCGGCTCCTCGTTGCCGAGCGACCACAGCATCACGCAGGGATGGTTGCGGCCGCGCCGCACCATGGTTTCCAGTTCGGCCAGCGCCTCGCTGTCGGAGGACATGCGCCGGGTCTCGTCGATGACCAGCAGGCCGAGCCGGTCGCACAGTTCCAGCACTTCCGGCGCGGCCGGGTTGTGCGAGCTGCGGTACGCGTTGCAGCCCATCGACTTGAGCTGGCGCAGGCGCCATTCGTGCAGGCGCTCGGGAATGGCGGTGCCGACGCCGGCATGGTCCTGATGGTTGTTGGTGCCATGCAGTTTGAACGGCGCGCCGTTGAGCAGCAGGCCGCGCTGCGGGTCGAACTGCAGGCTGCGCACGCCGAAGCGGGTGGTCAGCGCATCGCAGGCGTGGCCGTCGCTGTGCAGGTGGGTGGACAGGGTGTAGCGCTGCGGGGTGTCCGGCGACCACAGCGCGGGCGTGCCGAGATCCAGCGTCTGTTCGACGCGCTGCACCACGCCCGGCGCCACGACGACCGGCGCCGCGGTCGCGCGCGCGACGATGCGCCCGTCCGGCGCGCGGATCAACGAGGTGACGCTGCAGCTGCGCGGTTCGGCGCCGCTGTTGCCGAGTTCGGTGCTGACCAGCGCCTGCGCGGCGCCGCCTTGCCACGGGCTGCGCACGAACACGCCGTCCAGCGGCACGTGCAGCGCATCGGTCTTGCGCAGCCACACGTGGCGATAGATGCCCGCGCCCTCGTAGAACCAGCCTTCGCCGAGGGTCGCGTCCACGCGCACGGCGATGACATTGCGCTTGCCGTAGTCGAGCACGTCGCTGAGATCGACCTCGAAGCCGCAGTAGCCGCTGCCGTTGCGGCCGACGATGTGGCCGTTGCAGAACACGATGCAGTCGCGGAACACGCCATCGAATTCCAGGCAGATCCGCTTGCCCAGGTCGTCGGCCGGAATCTCCAGTTCGCGCCGGTACCAGCCGATGCTGGTCTGCGGGTCGTTGCGGCCAAGCGGCTTGTAGCCGTGCGCGGCCGCCGGATCGTCGGCCAGCATGGCGGCGGAGGCGGGGTCCTGGCGTAGCGGCAGCGCCACCGCCCAGTCGTGCGGCAGGTCGATCGCGTCCCAGCCGCTATCGTCGAAGCCAAGCAGGGCCGCGTCGGCGGTGTCCTTGCCGGCCTTGGCGTAGGTGCGTTGGAACGTACCGAAGTTGAAGTCGCGTGCCGGGTCGTCGGCGTGGCCGAGGTGGAAGCGCCAGCCGAAATCGCACAGCAGGCGTTCGCGCGGCGCTGGCGCATCCTCGTCCAAGCTCAGCGTCGGACCTGCGCCGCTGGCGCTCGCGGCCAGCGCTGCCGGCGCCAGGGCCGCAGCCGCGCCGGGAACGGCCACCTGCACGCCGCCGGCGATCAGCGAACGCAGCAGTTCGCGTCGGCTCAGTTCGATCATGGTTGCGGGTCCTGTGCGTGCGGCGCCGTCGCCGCGTCGGTCCTGGCCTGCGGCGCGGGCCGGTAGGCGTGGCGCATGAAGCCGATGCCGGGCAGCAGTTCGTTGCCATGCGCGAAATCGAAAAAGCTGGCGTTCTCCCACGACGAGCCGGTGCCCCAGCGCGTCTTGCAGCTGCTGCTGGTCCAGGCCGGCTCCCAGTACACGACGCCGCTGCCGCCGTTGTCGATCACCAACTGGGTGAGGTCGACCAGGTAATCCAGTTGCCCTTGCGGCGTGGCCGGGTAGCCGGCGATGAGCGAGTCCTCGCCGAGCAGGTTGTGCGAGGTGTCGCCGCTGGCCAGCGTCCACGGGTAGGCGGTCTCCACCACCATCACGTCGGCGGAGTAGCGTTGGCGCAGGCGCTTGATGGTGGCGCCGAGTTCGTCCATCGATTCGCTGGACCACTTGCGGTAGTAGCTGATGCCGATGAAGTCGAAGTCGCGCACACCGGCCTTGCTCGCCGCGGCGAACCACGGCTCCACGTTCTCCGGTTGGGCGATGTGCAGCATCACCTTCGGTTTGATCGCCGAGCGTGCGCCGGCGTCGCGCACCGCCTGGATGCCGGCGCGCAGCAGCTTTGCATTGCGCGCCCAGTCGATCGGCCGGCGCTTGTCCCACGGCTGGCTGTCCATCAGATCCGAGTTGCTCTCGTTGCCGACCTGCACCAACTCCGGCATCAGCCCGGCGCGGTCCAGCGCGCTCAGCGTGTCGTAGGTGTAGCCGTACAGCGTGCGCGCCAGTTCGTCCTGGTCGGTGATCGCGGCCCAGGCCTTGGGAATCAGCTGCTTCTCGCCATCGGCCCAGTCGTCGGAGTAGTGGAAGTCCAGCAGCACCTGCATGCCCTGCGCGCGGGCGCGGCGGATGGTCTTCTTGACGTCGCTCAAGTCGCTGTAGCGGGTCCAGCGCGCGTCGTTCCACAGGCGCACGCGCACCAGGTTGGCGCCGTGCGCATGGAATAGCGCGAACGGGTCCTGCACCGCGCCGTGTTCGCGGTACTGCACGCCGCAGTCCTCCATTTCGTTGACGTAGGACAGGTCGGCGCCCAGGTACAGCGGGCCGGCGCCAGCGGCGGCCGAGGCGAGGGCGGCGGCGAGGGCCAGCGCGAGCGCTGGCATCCAGTGACGGCGTGTGTGCGGCATGCGATACCTGCGGCAGGTGAACTCAGAACGTGTAGGTCGCTTCCAGGGCGAAGCGGCGGCCGAACAACTGATAGCCGCCATCGTCCTGGTTGGCCAGGCGGTTGCGCTTGTTGTCGCTGTAGGCGCGCAACGGCTCGTTGCTCAGGTTGCCGACCTGGAACTTCAGCCCCAGGTGCTCGCTGAAGCGCCAGGCCAGGCTCAGGTCCACCGTGCCTTCGCTTTCCAGCCGCGCCAGGCGCGCGGCGTTCCAGCCGTACACCACGGTGTAGGGGCTGTGGTACTTGTAGCCCACGCGCGCCTCGAACTTGCTGTTGCTGTACCACAGGTCGAAGGTGCCGGTGTTGCGCGCCAGGCCGCTGAGCGGCAACGGATCGTCGGCCGGCGAGAACTCGTGCAGGTTGGACTCGACGTAGGAGTAGTTCGAGTAGATGCCGAAGTTCTCCATGTGCGGGATGAAGAAGAACGGCGTCTGGAAGGTCAGCTCGGCGCCGTTGATATAGCCGCCGCCGCCGTTGAACGGGCCGCTGATCAGGTAATCGCGCCCGTCGATGGTCTCGTGCTGGGTCTTGTAGCCGATGCTCGAGTCCACCCACTTGCGGTACAGCGCCAGCGCGGCCAGCGCTTCCTTGTGGAAGTACCACTCGTAGGACAGGTCGAGCTGGGTGGCGCGGAACGGATTCAGTTGCGGGTTGCCGCCGCTGCCGGTGAGCTGGCCGATGGTGGTGTTGGGGTCGTCGAGCGCGCGGCCGGTGTGCAGTTCGTCCAGCGGCGGACGCGCGATCACCTTGGCCACCGAGAAGCGCAGGATGCGCGCGTCGTCGAGCAGGAAGTTCAGCGTGGCGCTGGGCAGCACGTCGGTGTAGTCGTTGCTGGCGCTGCTGGGCTGGACCACGCCGCCAACGGTGTCGTAGCCGTCGCTGGTGGTGTCGGTGTGCACCGCGCGCACCCCGACGTTGCCGGTGACGTCGACGCCGAACCATTGCGAACTGAATACCGCCTTGGCGAAGGCCTCGCGCACGTTTTCCTTGACGTTCCAGTGGTCCAGCCGCTGTTCGGCGTTCAGGCTTGGATCGAAGCCGCCGAAGCCGAGCCTGGCGATCGCGTCCAGATCGCCGCCGGTCAACGTCGGCACGTTGAGGTCGGGCATCTGCAGTGGATGGATCAGGTCCTGGTAGGCGGAGATCGGCTGGTCGTAGCCGGACTGGAAACTGGTGAAGTGGCGGTTCTCCTTCTCGCGCCGCGCCGCACGCGCGCCGAACTGCAGCGCGGTGATCGGCGAAT
>Ga0308160_10008002_pt1 | contig 10355 bp, 14 predicted proteins | sample PhyFR1_FD_201036 | JGI IMG/M metagenome (GOLD analysis project Ga0308160, IMG submission 201036) | Phyllosphere microbial communities from UC Gill Tract Community Farm, Albany, California, United States - DLSLF.R1 | ecosystem: Host-associated > Plants > Phyllosphere > Unclassified | place: USA...
TGAATGGTCATGTTAACGGTAACGGTAATGGACAAGAGGGTATTGAGAATGGACAAGTGCAAGGACAGGGTGAACTTGAATTGCACCGAGCGTGTGCTGGTGGAAACTTGGATGAAGTTCGAGGAGTACTTTCCAGGGGTCTTGAACAGTTGGAGATCCTAGGTACGTTGAAGGTATAGTAGGAGATAGTGAAAGGGGGCTGACGAGAAGATATGAACACTGGATGTACACCCATTGTACTCGCTATCCGGGGCAATTTTGTTGAAGTCGTTCGAGAACTTTTGAGCGCAGGAGCTATCGTTCCTCCTCCTGGAATCACCAACGACCCAACCATGCTATCACTTCTTTACCCTCAACACATGTACTCTCACGGTCCACCTCAATTCATGCACCCTCAACATATGGCCATTCCTGAATTTTACCCTCAACAAGGATTCTACGATCCACGACAAGCTCAACAACAACAGCAGCAACAACAACAGCAACAGGCCAATTTACCCCCTGCAGAAGTCGCGAAGACGATCCCATGTCGAAATTACCCTAATTGCAAATATGGATCTTCTTGTGTGTTTTTACATCCTCGAGCACCTTTCTATCCTGGACCTGGAGGACCTGGATTTGGATACGAAGGATATCAAGGATTCCAACCTATGCCTTATTTCAATCCTCAGGCTAATGGTTTCCAACCTCAACAACCTCAACAACAAGTTGAAGGGGAACAATCTCAACCTCAATTCCAACCCGACATGGCTCAGGACAACAACGAAGTCAACGGCCAACAACCTCAATTCAATGATCAACATCAACAACACTCCCTTTCTGGCGCACCAGCTCCTTTCGTTCCTTTCGGCATGACTTCACCACCACCAGCTCAATTCGGTCTATCCCCAATGTCACCTCCAATGATGCCAATGCCAATGTCACCACATGATGCTGCATTCTTTGCTCAATCCCCACCAAATGGAATGATGCCACCACCTCCTTCCTCTGGCTTCAATCCACGTCGACTGAGCAACAATGGTTTCCAAAAACCATTCCATGGAAAGAAACCTTCTTTCTCAGGTGGACCAAGACCATGGGCCCCTGGATCAAGAGCAGCGGCAGGAGGATGGAAAGATGGTACACCACCTCCTTGTGCTTTCTTTGCACAGAGTAAATGTAGGAATGGAGAGTTCTGTAAATTCCCCCACATTGACGGTGAGGGTAATGATCTAAGACACCCGGATGTTGTCAAGGGCGTACTTGCTCCTGCTCCATCACTTAGGGTTCAGAGACCAGTACGACAGAGTATGGGTGGATTTGGATTTGACCCTTCGAGGCAATTCGTCCCGAGGGGAAACGATCAAGATCAATCGACACTTGTTGAAGCAATCTCAGAATCCGAGTCAGCACCAGTCACCGACTCTTCTGCTCCCGTCACTTCCTCCGAGGTCCCCGCCGCACAGACACAGGAAGTCAGTGAACAAACCGAACAACCCAAGTCGGCACCCATCAACCCCGCACAGGTCCATGGCAACGCCAACTCGGCAATCTCACGTTCAGCATCTCAACCCGGTGTTCAACGATTCCAACATCAACATCAAAACGGCTTCCACTCCCGAGCTCAATCTCCCGCATTCCCTAATGGTAATGCCAATGGTCCTCGACGAGCTGGTCGACCTTTCCCCGGTGGAAATGCCAACGGCAATGCCAGATCAGTCTCTGCTGGTGGAGCAAACAAGCAGAGGATCCCTCAAGCCGATGAATTCCCTGCTCTAGGTGGAATGTCTGGAAATACTTCTCCTCAGGAAAAGAGCGTTTCTGCATTCAGCAAGACTGCCGCTCAGGTTTTGTCGGCCCCCGCACCTTCAAAGCCCGAGGTTGTCAAGGACTCTTCTGAAGATGTATGTCTCTTTTACATTCCCTTTGGTACTTGAGCTGATGAATAGGAAGTAACGATGGATGATGAATCCGATTCCGACGCAGTAATCATCACAATGAACAAATCTTCCGAAAAGACCACCTCTGCTCCCTCCGAGAACGCCGCTCCTGTCGAATCCACTCCAGTCGAGGAGAAGAAGGAGAAGGAGGCCGCCCCTACTTCCAAGCCATCGACAATCTCTTTCGCATCAGTCGCTTCAGCCATTAAAGAGATCTCCAACTCTACCTCTACCGCTAACGGTAATGGTAATGGTTCAATCGAATCAACCCCAGTCGCCTTGAAGGCTTAATCAATCACCTTATCCACCTCGACGACTTGTACCCACCCATCCCACCTTCCCTTTCACGCCGACTCGACTTGGCTCGATACATATACATTTACACAAAAAGATCTGACCTCACGGTCCATCACTTCAGCCTTCTCACATTGCTCCATTCCTCCATCTGGGTTTCCCTCTTGATCTTGACTCGACTCGACTCGACTTGACTCTATTCTCCTTCATATTTCGTGATTTTCGTGATTTCGTTGTTTCTACATTTCATTACGGGCAATCTTGAGTATGTCAGTACGTAGAGACTATATTTGTAATATGAAATGCATCTGCATATGTACTTTAGCTTCTACATAACACTCTGGCAGAGTTCAGCATATGGGCCAATGCAATGATTTTGGAAGTAGGTGGATAGAAGTCATGAGAGAGACGGTAAAGAGTTGACGCGTGATCGACAAGGCACCGACCATTCAGCTGAATCTACTGCAGTGAACATCTTGCTCTGCTCTATTCACTCATCACTAGTCTCTTGTCACAGCAAACTATCCTCCGTGTAGGCATGTCGCCATTATCAATGTCATCCGCCTCCTCGCATAGAGAAAGGGAGAGGGAGAGGGAGAGAGTGCCTACCTCTTCCTCCCATCCACCTCAACCACCTACACCTTCCGCTAGATCACACCGGACGTATACTTCCGAACAATACGGGGATGAATCGGGATACGATCATCATTCTGCATTAGATGCTGCTCCTGGTGTCGGTCTTGATATGGATCTTGAGATGGAAGAATTAGAGGGGGAGTCTGTACATTTTTGCCTATTGGCCGAATTTGATATTGATGCCGGGGCGACTTTGACGGATCAATATCCACATCCTACAGGGACAGATGAACAGTGAGTCTCGAGTCCTTGCGACACACTGTGCTCCCTCCGTAGAAGCGCTAACTCTTAGCCGCCTGGCAGAACTCATGTTACCAGACGGAGCTCACCTTCGAGCAGAAGATTGGACAGTATTCTACCTAGGTCAAACATCCCATTCAGGTTTATCAGTATCCAACACAATCCTCAATCCAGACGAAATCCCAGAGGGGCACTCAGAGACAAGAGCAAAAAGAGCAAGTATGGTCGCTCCGGCAGATAGACCACCTAGGGGGGTTGCAGGTGGTGGACTTTTGTATGTCCTTAATTGTGTTCGAATGAAGGAGGATAAAAGTATGAGAAGAGGAGCTATGGTTAAAGCCATGGCTATTTGTTCGCCTTATCCCTATATTGGGATATACAAGGTGGGTCATTGTTCCGCTTCCACTTTCGCCTTGAATATGGATATGAACAGAAATACAGGGGAATGTGAAGAGACTGATGAATAGCCACTGTTATTGCTGGCACTGGAAGAATACTTTACATCGCCATCCGATGATGTATTACGGAGATTATTCGATACATGCAATAGTATCCCCACGGATGGGATGCCATCATTTACCCGAAATGAAAAAATCCTACTTCGCTCTTCTGAACGAAAAGACTTGTTGGTCGAGAAATATATTGAAGAAATCAATAACCTCTATACGGAAGATGGGGAGGGTAGACGAACTCGACAAAGTTCAAATTCATCAATGGTGCATTCCGTCTTTGAAAAAGATAGGGATAGAAATAGGGAAAGGAGGAAGGATGTAGGGGAAGAGATCGAGAGGAGTTTACCTAGGGATACGCATTGGTATGAGACTAAAGTAGAGTTTCAAGGGATTAAAGTTCCTATTCGGATACCAATGACTACTTTTGCTGAAGATGTTGGAGAGGTGAGCCAGTCGTTTCACTTCCCTTCATTTTCACATTGAGCAAGGAATGTGGAATTACGGGCTGATATTAGTATTCGATCGTAGAACTTGTTCAGACATTTTCAACATCGACACCGTTTCCTCCGCCCTTTCACCCTCATCTCCATACGAATGGTCCAAACACGCATCCTGTAATCTTAATCCTTAACGCTATGCTAGCGCACAAACGAGTCCTCTTTCTAGGTCACGGTCAACCAGCAAATAACGTAGCCAGGATGGTCCTGGCAGCATGCGCAATGGCATCAGGTTGCGGACAAGTCTTGCGTGGCGTCACCGAATCCGCATTCCCATATGCCAATCTCGCTTCCCTCGATATCCTAGAGGAATTCACGGGTTATGTGGCCGGAGTCGCTAATCCGAGATTCGAAGAATTACATCACACTTGGGATGTACTTTGTAATCTAGAGACGGGCAAGGTCACTGTTTCTAAAGACCTCAGATCTACTCTTGGAGGAGGAGGAGGGGGGAAGAAGAGGGAATCGGATGTTAGTTTGGGTGGAAGTATCGTACAGGTTGATGGCGAGAGTGCACCGAATACACCGGCTGTCAAGATGTCTTCGGCTAGTAGGCCGGATTGCACTGATAATCAATTCATGGACGAGGTCAGTGGTTTCGTTCTTCTCGTTCTTCTCTTCTGTGATATGGGCCTGTCTTGCTCCCGCCCTTGAGGTCATACTCTTGGTACTCGTACCCCGACTCTACCATACCTCACCCTGTCCTTCCCCCAACCCCCTAGCTGAAGTCGCCGGCCGCGGCTGACAACCAGGTCCTATCGGCAATGTCGCAATTCCAAGGAGAAGCCAATATCCGACTCCGATTCACAGAATACATTAAACGATTCACTTCCCTAGCTTCATATCAAGAATATTCACATACAGGCCGTACAAAAATTGGATTCCCACCGACAACATTTCGGAATGGACAATTAGGAACAGGGACTGTATTTGTTGATGATGCTGCTAGACAACGGGAGATGAAGTCGAATGGACATAAGATTGATGCTTGGCGTAAGACTGATAGTTATAAACTATATGTTAAGGTAAATCTTCTATCTCCGTGTTCTTGGTCTCTCATCGTGTTCGTGAAGGTAGAGATGAACAGGAAGATCAGGAGTGGGGAAGAGGGATAGAGCGTGAGGAAGGGAGAGAAAGAGCTAATGAGCAGGACTGGAAGAAGGAATTGAAACGCCGTACAACCACTTTCGACCTCGAACATCAAGTGACGAGATTAAAGAAGATGACTAGATTGTCTGAAGATGAATTAGCGGCGATTTACGCTGCTCTAGCAATCAATATCAGGGATTACAATCAGGTTGTAGAGGTGAGTCTGTGTCTGATTGACCACTGGCGAATAGAATATGGGATCGGTCTGATGATAGCTCTTGACGTACTTACCTCAATATACTGGCGGAGTAGCGCCTATTGCGAATGGTCTACTGCATCAACATCCTGCCATTCGAGAGGATGCTCTGACGATATTACTGGTCATGGGTCAATATCCGGTGAGTAAAAAGAGTCACACGAGCTTGACCCCTTAGACCAGCACTGATAGTGATAGGTTGGACATCTCGCTATTTCCCAGATGAACTATTATCATCGTTCCCTCTTCTTCCGCCAGGCTGAGAAACGGGTTGCAGAGACTGCCTCTCAATCTCAAACTCAATCTCAGACGGACCAATCCCCACCTTATGCCGACACTACACCTCAACAAATGACTCGGATACGATAAGTACGAGTAGAGTAAATCATCAATTTAATGACTTGCCACGATATGCCCCTATTTTGTATGCCTAGATGAAACCCTTGTAATGATGAAAGCACCATATGCCAATCCAATTTTTCAATGTCATATCGTGAGAATACCAAATGCATTTTCCAGCCGTAATGTATAATCTCAATCCATATCCTACAACCCAAACCCAAGACTTAGGCGACGAGGGTGGAAGCGGTAGCGGCCTCGTACTTGAATGTAGGAGGGAGTTGCTGCTTCTTGATGTAGTATCGAGCCAATCGGTGAATTCGGGATTCAATGAGAATCATTCGGCTGAAGGGGATATGAGCATTATGTTGGTAAAGAGGGATATGGGAAACTTACAACTTGGCGTCCTTGTCGGCACGGTTTCGCTCGAGGTGCTTTCGGACAGAGACGGCCTTCTTGATGAGGTGGTAGAGGTCCTCGGGGATGGATGGGGCGAGACCTAATTGTTAGTTGAGTCCTGGTACGGTTTTCCTCCTTCTTCCCCTTCTTCGACCAGCGTCTCCTGCTTCCATTCTGACCATACATCAAGCTATCTCCAGGAAGCAGCAGTGCTCGATCCTAGCTCGCCATTGTGACGACGTCCAGCGCCTTGCCTTCCTCTTCCCTAAAGTCCGTCCCAATGTCCCACTACACAGTCCAAACGAAAATGAAACCCACCGTTGGTCTTCAAGATCCTGAGGATCTTGTTTCCGGTAACGAATTTGACCTGGGGGATACCGTGAGAGTCTCGGAGGATGACACCGATTTGAGAAGGCGAAAGACCCCTCTTGGCGAATTTGAAGATTTGATCAGAGACGTCCTCGGGGGTAGCCTTTGACCAAGATGGCTGGGTACGTCTGAATGGTAGGGCGGATGCCGAGATACCTTTTCCGTTCGAGTGCATTCTGATGTGTTAGTACGTGTCGTTCATGATAGTTGGAGGGGGTATACGTACCGACCCATGTTGGCGATGTGTTGATGATAGGGATACCTTGTTAGTCGCGAAAGAGCACAGTGTTGGGTGTGGATGAGGGTGGGAGTACTGCACGAGTTTCTATGCCACCAAATTAGATTAGAGTATAATACCGTCAAACACCGATTAACACGTGGAATTACATTACATTTCAAACTGAAATCTATAACACCGAAACACCGAAAAGTGATACGAAAAATGGCGGCTGATGGTTGAGTAGAGTAGTAGCAGTAATTGAATAACATTTGCGTCTACACCACTCTCGACCTGCGTACAAGTGCACTTCGAGCTATATCGACAACATGAAGCTAAACATCTCAAACCCAGCTACTGGGGCTCAGAAGCTATACGACTTCGAGGAGGAGAAGAACTTGTGAGTAGATCCAGTCTGTGATTCAACGGACACGGATGGGATACCAGTCACGTCAAAGACACTTGAACTAACTTCAAACAGCCGACACTTTTACGAGACCAAGATGGCTCAGGAAGTTTCCCTCGAACCCCTCGGAGATGAATGGGCTGGATACAAGGCTATCGTCACTGGTCAGTCGACATTTGGAGCTATGGAAGGGATGTAACGGAATACTGATGATATTAGGTGGTAACGACAAGCAGGGTTTCCCTATGAAGCAGGGTGTCCTTACCCCCCAGCGAGTCCGACTACTCCTAAGCAAGGGACAGTCTTGTTACCGAGAACGACGAGACGGAGAGAGGAAGAGGAAGTCTGTTCGAGGTTGCATCGTCTCGTTAGTTTTGGATTTGGATATCATGGGAACCGAAGGATGGATGCTGATGTGATAGTAACGAGATCGGTGTTCTCGCCTTGAAGATCAGCAAGCAGGGAGAGGGAGAGATCCCAGGATTGACCGACAATGTCATCCCCAACCGATTGGGTCCCAAGCGGTTAGTCACTTTTTGGATCGTGAATGGTGATGGGGATTTGACCTATCGCCATTTATTTTGCAGCAACGACATGAGCTAACCCATATAGAGCTACCAAGATCAGGAAGTTCTTCAACTTGAACAAGGGAGAGGAGCGAGCCTACGTTATCCGGTATGTCAAATCACATTGCACCACATCACTAGACTTGGACTGACGTTTTTCTAGACGTGAGATCACCCGAAAATCCGGAAAGACCTACACCAAGGCCCCTGCCATCCAGCGACTCGTTACTCCCCAGCGACTCCAGAGGGCCCGACACCTCCGATCGCTCAAGAAGAGGAAGACCGAGAGCCAAAAGGAGTCTGTTGCCGAGTACAAGGCCAAGCTCTCCCAGCACGCCGCCGAGAAGAAGGAGCACAATGCCGCAGTCAAGGCCGCCAAAAAGTCCAAGAGGTCCGCTTAAATGGACACTTGGGTCAATTGGTCGAGGTGCTATCTTTTTCGCTAGGGTCGTTTCTATCATGAGCATGTAAACATCCTTCACCGACATCGTTGTCTGTAGGCTTCAAGCCTTGTTCCTGCTTTGTTACGTCGTTGCGTGAATGTGTGTGACCGGTCATGGGCACCGCGATCGGAAGCACGTACCAATCGTTCTACTGATTGGTCTAACACCATACTCAATATAGATCTTACCATAGCACCTTTCCGAAATTCCACGCAACATAAAACCCACCCGTGTGTCCGACACATACGCACCGCTCCTCTCCTCTCCTGCCCGATACCAATCAATGCACCAAGCGCCAGACGAGCGAGCTAGAGCAGCCAACGAAGGAGATTACAACAGAACGTCTAGCGACCCCGTCCGCAATCAAGCCACAACAGTGTGCATATCGATGCTGTCTAGCACTAACACCTAGACCGCAAATATCAGGCTGATACCCACGACCAGTCTCAGCTCCACCGGGCTTGCCAGTCCAATGCCCAAGTCCAACGAACAGATAACCAGTGAATTGAATGCATGACATGGAATGTCTACGTGTCATAAATAATCATAAAAGCACAACCATTGAGTAAATTAATGGTTTGCGCATGAGAAGACTACCAAATATAGTGAATAGGTCCTAAGCTATGGTGCCCAAATCTATCATCAGCATATCATCCCATCGCCATTTCATCAGCATATCATCCCATCGCCATTTATGCAGACAAAGACATAAGATAGAGAGAGACATACCTTGATACTCTGATCAACAGACCCAGTTGCTAATACATTAACCACCTTCGCCTCTCCTGCTCCCGCTCCTGCTCCCCCTGACATATGTGATCTACCCCAAGTCATACAAGTGACGAATTTATCATGAGCATCTACTGTTTTTATACATCTACCATTTTGTAGGTCCCATATTTTCATCGTTTTATCGTCTGATGCTGATAAGAGGTATTTCCCACATGGGTGAAATACAAGGGCTCGGATCCAATTATCGTGGCCAATCTACGGGTAAGCTGACAATCCGAGAACCAGAGAGGAAGGGGCATGGGTGATAGAGCAGTCGGGGCATTGAATGATGGCAGGATGAGGGGGGAAATGTGAGGGGAGATGGGCATGAGGTAACGGAGAAATGGGAGAAGGTGAAGGGATAGGACGGAAAGAAAGACTGACGAAGGTCTTCAACAATTGACCAGTCTGAGTATCCCATAGACAAATCGTTTTATCTCTCGACCCAGTAGCGACATATGCGCCTGGCAATTTCGAGCGATCAGAATTAGTACTAGTACTCTAGATGATCAGTCACCTCTTTCTATCACTATTTGTCCTCTAAGACGGCGGGGACATACGGCTATACCAGCTAATTCCCTGATCATGGGATATGAGATTACGGGGGCGAAAACTGCACATTCAACTACGTGCTCGTGACCTCTTAATTCGGCTTTTGTTTCGCCTGTTGATATATCCCACACTCTTGATGTCTGAGGATCAGCTCGAGCTCTTTCTTGGTCCTTGATTCCCGATTCTGCTTCCTCACTCGCTCCGTGGAGGGGAAGGGATATAGTAGGCGCAGAGTTCACGTACCTGATCGCTAGAAGCACTGACTAGCCAACGCCCATCTTCCGAGGGAACTACTTCCCGAACCCATTCTGTGTGACCGGTGAATGTCTTGATGCAATATCTAGCATCAGCGCAATCCACAATGGCGAGGCTGAGCCTAGGGTCACAGGTAGATGTATATAGTGTGAGAGTAGAATATGATTATGTGAGGGCGAGATGGAGGTATACGAAGAAGGCAAAAAACCTTTGACTCACCCACTAGAGACTTCCCAAACCCTTATCGTCTTATCCCGACTTGCCGAGACCAACCTTTCTCCATCTTGTGTAAATCTCACTGTTGATATACTATGATCGTGACCGTGTAGTGTTCTAACGTTCTTGTAGTCATTTGCTGTATCCCATAATTTTATCGTTAAATCTGTTGAACACGTAACTATCATCAGCCCATCCTCGGGTACGCAACACGCATCAGACCAGCCTCAGTCACTCAAAGGTGACCTCGATTCAACTAGCCTCAACCGGACTCACCCATGATATTCCCCTTTGGATCAAAATCGACATCCATAACAGCCTTAGTATGTCCTTTAACCGTCCTCTCGAAATCCCCAGATTCCCAATCCCATATCTTGACCGTCGAATCTTCACTAGCACTTGCTAATACAGTCCAAGTGGGGTGAAAAGCTATACGAGT
>Ga0308160_10008005_pt1 | contig 10354 bp, 11 predicted proteins | sample PhyFR1_FD_201036 | JGI IMG/M metagenome (GOLD analysis project Ga0308160, IMG submission 201036) | Phyllosphere microbial communities from UC Gill Tract Community Farm, Albany, California, United States - DLSLF.R1 | ecosystem: Host-associated > Plants > Phyllosphere > Unclassified | place: USA...
ATTGGGATACACCCGTGGCCGCCTCCAGCTCAAAATCAAACACCCGCGCATTATCGGCCTTGAACATCGGGGTAAAGAGCAGATGTTGCGCTGGCTCTCCGTACTGCGCTGACGAATCAAACCGGAGGATCCCTGTAATCGGTTCGCGTTTGTCACCTACCGTTATCTGATTACCTTCAAACAGGTAGTCGATCCCGCGATGCACCTCGTTTGTCAGCCCTGAGGTCAAGAGGCACCACTGCGAGCCGTTCTGCCCTGCGGCAGCGTCATAGCACAATACGTGTCGGGGTAAATGGACGAGCAGCAGTTCATGGCTGTCGAACCTGACCGCTTCCAGTACCCCCGTCGCCAGTTCATCTGCGGTATAGCTGCGTAACAGCTTTTCCACCGTGGCGGTGGCAATAGCGGTAGCCTGTCCGCAATTGACAAGGTAAATCGAGGGCGCACCGGTGGCCTGATGACTTATAAAGGCGAAAGCACCCCCGTATTCGGTTTTGCAGTAAGTTCCTGCAATGCCCTTGTCAACGGTCAGTGACGGTTGCGAAACATAGAGGGCAGAGGTAGCGTCCGTGGCCCCGCTCAGCGAAAAATATTCGATGGTGCGGGTGCCGAACATCACGATAAAATCGCGCCAGGCTCCACAGCCCTGGATCCCATCAGGCTGCGATTCCGCGCTATAAAAAGGCCGATAGCGATCAGGATGGGATTCATCCTCTAAGTCGGTTACGCCAAACGTATTTGTGCCCTCCTTTACCCAGACATACCGCCCGCGCACCCGGCAGGTGTCGCGCACCTTACCGAGGTCATACTGTGCGTACTGCGTACCGCTGGCCGTCTTCGGCCAGTTCGACAGTGGCTTGTCGGTGCCGTCATATCTGTAGAGTGTCAACACCCCCTCCGCCGCCACGGCCTGGCTGGTGACGCTATGCGCCAGACTGACCCTACCACTGCCTGCTACATCTCCCCGTACAGCCCCCGCCTGGTAAAGTTTCCCGCCCGCCACTCTGTAGACCTGATTTTGCACCGTATTGAATTCAGCGCCACGCGATAACCCCTCCCTGTCGGCTTTTTTCTCAATACCGGGGAATGATCGCAGGTAGCCCGCCGCATTCAGCACTTCTTTTGGGGTCGCCAGCATGTTGATGGGCAGCAGATCCACATAATCCGCGTGGTGGTGATCTTTCCCGAGTCCCTTAGCCAGGGGTAGCGAGATTCTCGGCATCGTCCTTATCCTCACGATGGAAATAGTAATGACCGTTATAGGTCGCGGCACGGTTACCTGATCCCACCGGCATACGGGCCGGGTAGCCCTTTTTCGCCTTGTTGAGTACCGCTGATTTAACCAGCAGTGCCTTACCGTAGCGTGCCGTGGTGACCACTTTAAGCAGCGGTTCAATGGCATAATCCGGCGCGATGCGCAGCGCCAGATTGTGATAAACCGCGCTGATATGGGCTGTATGTAACCCGTGGGCGTCGCTATCCAGCACCGCCTCGCCGTCGTTCGCAAACTGGTAACCGATATCAATGCCTGCGGCGGGGGCTTCCCGCCACTCCGCCATCATCAATTCAAGCTCGTTTACCCCATCTTCCAGGGACTGAGGCTCCGCATCGGTCAATGTGGCGTTGGAAGCAATGCCGATTTTGCGCAGTGCGGCAAGCACCAGGTCGCCTTTGGTCGTGAGATCCATGATCACCTCCACCAATTAAACGAACGCTTCTGCGTTGTCAGGGGGCACGGCTTTTCTACCGCGTCCACCCCGGGGGGTTTTTACATCTGGCTCTGGCTCTGGCTCTGGCTCAGCAGTATTGAAGAGTTGCGAGGGGTGATCAAGCCAACCCTCGGCCAAGTACGCATCCCGCGCCTCCGCGTTCACAACTTTCACCTGGGCTTTTATCCCCCACACCAACGTGTCGCCGCCGGGCTTATAAATCATTTGGGACATGGGTCATCCTCACTAAAGAAAAAAAAGGGGCCGAAGCCCCTTGAGCATTGCGTTAAGCGGTCTGGTTAGCCAGGCCAACACCTATCGCTTCCGGGCGCACCGCGCAGGCGGCATACCACAGCGCAATACGACAGCGACCCGTCAGGGTGGAGATATCGCCCTGTGTGGCAAAAATACCGTTGATGCCCACACCCGGTATGGCGAACGACTGGGTTTTCATCCCCGCGAACAGCTCATGATTGGCCGGGATGGGCTGGGATACCAGGCGGATAGAATCATCAGCCCAGAACACATTCGTTTCCGCCGTCTTGACGTTAAGAATGTTCACCGCCATCTTGTCGGCCAGAGAGGTGTTGACATTCGCATATGCCCGCTCCTCGGCGTTCAAACTCGTGTCGTCCAGGGCCACCGGTTTGGGCGAGAGGGTCACTTTGGTGCCGTTCACCGCCACGACGGTAAATGTGGCATCGTGGGTCAGCACGTTTTTAGCCATCTGTGACAGGTACTTCACCCCCGCAAAGCTGATTTTGTCACCGCGTTTTAGCCCGTTATCGGCGCTCAAGGTGACTGTCGCCACGCGGTTGTCCACGTTTTCCCTGTTGCCATCGGTGTCCTTGCGCCAGGCTTCCGGCTTGAACGACTGCGCTCCTGCTACCGTCAGGCCAGACGCCTTGGAGGCGGCCAGCGTGGGCAGCTTCGGCGAACGCAGTACGTCGTCAAAACCGGCTACCTGACGCTGAATGGTGCCCGTTCTATAGGCTTCTTCGGTTAACCGCCCAAAGTTGTCCTTTCCTGCCAGGTTATGCCCCGCGCCTTTGTAATCCCGTGCATTAAAGAACCAGGACAGGCCCGCATCGCGGTTCAGTTCCCGAGAGAACATCAACTCCTCGGCATCCGCCATGAAATCCCAACCCCGCCCTTCGTCGCCGATAGGTTTAGGGCTGGTCACGACCAAGGCCCCCATATCGACCGCCTGCTGCGCGATGGCTTTTTCGACATTGCTCGCCAGCTTCCGGGCGGAAGCCTGCATCCGGCGGCGGTAGGTGCGCTCATCGCGCATATCGTCGGCACGTAACTGGATAAAATCGTTATCCGGCTCGCCCATGTTGCACTTCACGGACAGTTCAAGCAGGCCCGTGGCCTTGCCGGTCAGATCCCACCCCGATTGCGTTGGGGCCTCTTGCTCCACGGGCAACCAAAGGGTGTTGCCAGAACGTTGCATGGAGGGGGCTGAGGGGGCGTATTTAGTGGTTTTCTGCGCCATCGGCGTCAGGTTTTCCACGGTATCGATGATCTCATCTACCGCGTAAGTGATCATTTGACCTTCATTAAGCGCCATCAGTTAAGTTCCTTACATTTTTGTTTCAACATGCGGTAAGTGGCGATGTCACGCTTGTCAGCGGCAACAGCCATCTGCTTGCGCAGCGCCTCACGATGCCCGGCAGCGGTCTGCCCCTGGACAGGTTCATCCACCGCCGGTGCGCCGGAGATTTGCTTACCACGAGGTTTGAGCGTTAGACGATCTGACAAACGTGTCAGCGCGATAATCGCCTGCGTTTGAGGCAGGCTGAGGATGTGTTGCGCTTTCTCTGGGTTTGCACCCAGGTGGTAAAATATCGCCGCCGACTTTTCAGGGAACAAGGCCATGATTTCCGCATCGATACCCGGCGCGAGCATCGCGCGGAAAGCATCTTCCTTTGCCTGATAATCCGGCAGGTTCAGTTGTTCAGCCGCGTCATAGTGCTTACGTGCCGCCTCAACATACACTGCTGACTGCTGGGTGAACTCCTGGGTTTTCTTGCCTTGGGCGGCAACCGCATTGCTACGCGCATCCTGCGCTTTCATCAGCCATTCGGTATTGGCCGCGTTAAACGCCGCGATCGCCTTGCCCTGGTCATAGTCGTACCGGGCCAACCCATCATCGGACAGATACTGATTGATGTCGGGCTGCTCAGGTAGGTCAGGTGCCACGCGCAGGGTATCCGGTAACTCACCCCGTTTGACCGCTTCAATCTGCTGTTCAAGCTCCCGCTGACGCTTGCGCTCGAGGCGCTTGGCCGCAAAATGGGCGTTGGTGGCCGGATCCTGTTTGGGCTTGGTCTCATCGTCTTTCAGAACAATGTCGAACCCCGTATCCTGACTGGCGCTGGCGTGAGTCTCTTCCCCATGAGGGGCCTCAACCGGTGTCACCTGCTGCGTGTCGGACAGGGGCTGCTCTTCAGTGGTGTCCTGAATGTCGGTGGTTGTCTTCATTGTTGTCTCTCTCTATTGAGGGGTCTCGGCTACACCGCCGGTGGGAAGATTGGTTTGCCGCATCAGAGAGGTGATCTCCTTGCGGTGTGAGTGGATCAGGTCTTGTCCTTTAAGAACAAGCTCAGCATCAGCACGGGCGCTGTCGCCCTGCCGGTGCTGGAAGTCGCCGAGCAGTTTCAGCGCGGCAAGAACATCCTGTTTTTTGGTACTGTCCGCCGACGCCAGGATTTCAACCACTTTCGCCGCCGAAACCTGCGCGTCTGTCTGCGCCTTGAATGCGTCAACCTGTATTCTGACCTCGTCATTCTGTGCTTTCTTCAGATCGGCTTGCCCCTGAAGCAGCACCCCCTGCGCCTGTACCATTGCCGCATCGGGTTGGCCTTGCTGTTGCTGCGCCTGCATCAACGCCTGTTGCTCTTCTTCCGATTCAGGCTGTTTCAGGCCCATGAGCACCAATTGCTTGTTGGCATATTCGCGCATGATTTCAACGCCTTTCCCGTCCAGCAGTGTGAAATACTGCAAAAGCAACATCTGAAACTCGGGGGTACCTTGCGGCACTTTGCCCAGCAGTTCCTGTATCTCCGTACGGTTCTGGTTTTTCATGCTCTGGAAAGACGGGCCAACATCGGTATAGGTCTCATACCGCCCTCGTATATCGTTCAGGGTGACGACACTGCCTGTCTGGTAATCCACGACCTGCGCCAACAACTGCACCGATTTTTCGCTGCCATCTGGCAGTGTCACCAGCACGGGGCGCGATACATCGTAGATGTCATTGACCATGGAGGCGTACACTTCACCGTCGCGCCGCATCGCGGTAGCCAGGTTGTCCTGGAATACGTACGTTTCCAGGTCGGCACGCATGTTCAACTGGTTGACCGTATCGAACGCCACGTTACTGCCCGCCGCTTCACTGTCCACGCCGAGGGTAGCCACCTCTTTTACCGCGCTGGTCGCCGCCTCAAGCATGTAAGCGTTCGCCTGTGGCACTTCCGGGTTGTCCATATAGCCGAGGGGTTGAGGGGGAATGTCGCCCCCGTGCTCGTCTGTACGGTTTAGCAGGTAATACGGATAATCCTCCTGCCCGCTGTACATATGCTCATAACCCGCGATCTGCTCTGGCCAGAAAAAGGGTTTTTTCTGCGGCGTACGCGCAACGATGTCGGCATTGAACGACATGATCATGTTGCGCAGTCGCTGTCCGTCTTTGGTCAGACGCACAACCCCCTCATACACCTCTTTGTCGTTGGCAAAGCCCCACTCCCCATAGACGGGAATGATAGGCAGGTGTTCGCCTGCGATCAGCTCGCGGCTCTTGAGGATGCCTGACGCGGTGATAATCGACTTGTAAACGCGGCATCGCTTGACCTTGCGCTCGGCGATCTTTTCGTAACCGCGCTCTGCAAGCGTCGTGAGGGCGTCCGCAATGTCACGTTTGAAATAGCTGACCGGTTCACCCGTTAGCGGATCCTGATAAATGAAGACCGTCTCTTTCTTCTCCTCGACCTCGTAAAATTCCCCGACGTAGACCACATCTTTCGATAACCAGGGAAACAGCCATGAGGTATCGGGATCCTGAAAGTCAGGGATAACGTCGGGGTCAAAGCCGTTTTCATCCGCAAAGGCTTTCCAGCCGTCCAGGGTCATGGCGTTGATGATGGTGACATGCCGTGCGTCGCTTTTATCCATTTGCCGAGCATTGCTGTCCCAGATAACGTGTGACGCGGCCTCATGGATGGGGAGCCGACGGATCACCTGGTTGTTACTGGTGGGATCCTGGTCTTCATAATCGGTGACCAGACGCCAGGCCCCTACGCCCGCCTCGATCTGCTCGCGCACCGCCACATTGATCGCTATCTTCGCCGTGTTATGGCGCATATCCGTGCGGTACATGCCCATCAACGTATCCGCCGCGTTGGGGTCGGCGTTGTCCTTGGGTCGGTATAACACATCAATCGGGTTTTGACGCATTTCTGCCACCAGCTTGCGCACCACAGGCCGGACAACATCGAATTGCCCCCGGTATTGCAAGGTGGTGTATTGATTCAGCCAGTCATCCCACTGACTGACACGGGAGAAATACAGGTCGTTTGTCGCTTCGGTTCGCGCTTCGTCGCCAGACTTCCAATCCCGATCAAAGATCGCCAGGATAGTGTGCAGCCTGTCCCGCTGCTTGTCGTTGTCCGCCATTTTCTACCTCATGGGACGTGAAACAGGCCGTAGTGGCGCTGGGGTTTTTTTCTCTTTCGGCTTCCGGATGTCACGCATCATGCGTGCATAGCGGCGCATCATGTAGGCGTAACGAACGGCCGACAGAATGTCATCGTTCAATTTGACGATCCGGCCGTTCTCGTCCCGATGGTACAACCGGAACTCTTCAAAGAAAGGCTCGCAGGTGTTGAATACACGGAATTTGCCCTCCAGCATCAAATCGCGCAGTTCCACCAACCCGGGTTCAACCGCATTCCCGCCATCCGGCCAGGTGGCGTGCGTTTTCAACATCTGGAAACCTGCGGCGCTGTACTGATCCCTGAGTTGCTCGCCACCCCCTTTTTCGTGCTGCAAGCCGTCGTGGGGCCACGCTACAGGCGTCCGTGTTGCCCAGGCTTTGACCACGCTCCAGGCTTCCGTTGCGGTCTTCTCGCGCTTCTTCCAGACGCGGGGCAGGTAAAACACCTCTTCGTCCTTGTCCCACCACAGTTGTATGTGGGCCTGCGGGTGATCCCAGCCAAAATCCTGACCGTTAATGACATAGAAGTGATCAGGACACGCGAAGGGCTGACACTTGAGGGTCTCTTCCGGGATCTGAAAAATACGCCCGCTGCCCATCGTCGGAATGCCTTTTGCGCGGGCTTCACGCTCATGCTCCGGGTACGATTCAACAATGCGTGCCTTTTCTTCATCCGTGTAATGCGCGACGTCATGAATGGTCATGGTGACCACTTTCTGCGCCTTGCTGGGGTTCTTGACGAACTTTTCAACCACGTGCGACATCCCCATTAACGGGGTAAATGTCAGTAGCGAGAACTGACCGTATCGGTTTGTTCGTGTCAGTCCTTCAGAGTAAATGGCATAAGGTGGCTCTTCGTCGAACCAGACACCGTGGATCGTGTCACCCTGCCATTTCCCCCGTCCCTGTGAGTAAGGTTTGAAGTAGCAGATTGACAGGCCATCCTCTACGCCGTTGGGGGCGTGGTGGCGCACCAGCAGGTGATCCACCAGGTTTGGCCCCCAGGGCGATTTTTTCCAACTGATGATGTCTTCTTTCGGGATCAGGCCATACCCAGGCTCGCCCAGCTCTTCAATACGCCCACAGAGAATGCGCTGAGTTGTTTTGGTGACGGTTTCGTTTGTCTCGCCGCCCACCCAAAAGACCACAGGCTCGTTGAACCGGCGGCCTTGCCACGCTCCCTCATAAGCCCCCTCAGCAGGGTAAGCTTCCGTGCCGGGGTATCGCCCGGTCAGGTGGAACGTGACCTCGGCCCCGCCAGTTAAGGATTTACCCAACTGGTTACCGGCCATGAAGGTGCGCTCGGTATACTCGCTGCCTGCGTCCAAGAACTCGCGCTGTTTATCGTAAGGGGTAAATTCATAGAGCCGGTGTGTCAGACGATAAGCCTCCTCTTCCTCCAGCAGAGCCAGGAGTTCGCACTGCTCCTCGTCGGTCATGCTGTCAAGATCTATCGCTGTGTCTGCCACGGGTGAGCAACTCCTTGATACGCGACTGCCGCGCCTCGCGGTTAGTCGTTGGGGTGACATCCTCAGTCTCTATCCGATCCCTGAATGCCTGCACATTGATGTGTTTGCCGATAAGCTCCAGGTTTTTCACCTTGTCAGGCCATTTGATTTTTTTCAGGAAACCGACCATTTCGCGCTCATCGCCACGTCCTTCAAACATTTCTGCCATATCAAACCCACTCAGGTAGCAGCGCCACACTGCGGGCCATGCCGTGAGGGGTTTGAGGCTTCCGTCTGCATTGAAAATGTCCGCCGCGTCCATCTGGTCGATTTCGACAAGGCGCAGCAGTACGTAATTGGCGTCAATGTTGAGTTGTGCAATGCGTTCACGTTTCAGCGCGTCAATACGTTCAAGCACTTCGGGTTCTTTTAGAAGGCGTGGGCCGATGTTACAGGCGGATCGCTTGCTGTAGCCTGCGCGTATCGCTGCCGGGGCGGCTTTCAGATCGATGAGGTATTCCCGGCAGAAGCGCTCTTTTTTGTCTTTGAGTTTTCCTGCCATTTTTTTCCTATCTACGTATGTGCGTTTTTTTCTGCCATATAATTTCAACTCAACTTATCAAACAAGGTAGCAATAAGATGGCTATTCAAGATGAGATTTTATGTCTCCAATTGGGGCAGGATGTTTTTCACAATGAGGATTCTAAGGTTTCAGGTATCGCAAAGTTAGCTGTTGATAAGGGGTTCAATACACTGACCCCCGCTCAGCAATCTGTTATCCGCCCATTTTTAACCCAGTCTTGCGATGGTGTGAGGGATCCGGGTGGACATCACAACAATTGCCAAACGCGATTAACTGAAGAAACGCTAAAAGTGGCTTATGAGGAAATGGGGTCTGGCCACCTGCTCTGCGAAGCTTGTCGTAATGAACAGGCGTATTACGAAGAAGCCTGGATAAGGTTCAGCAAGGACTGAATCTCCCCCTCATTTCTTCTCGGATAGGTAAATGTCGTATGAAATAGTGATTATTTGGGTTAGTCAAAATTGAGCAGATCGGTTGTTGCCTCTGGTGTTAGGCGGATGTAGTCCTGCAAAAATTTTAGTTTACGCTGGTCACTAATTATCCCTGAACGGATATCGAGAACAGTTGATCCAGCTTCTCTACTGACCTCGATGGCGCTTCCATTGCCCATGCCGGCACCGGTGGCGGTTTTGGACACACTACAGGTGCCTTTGATGCGCAACTGACGACGACCAGCGGCGACATCAGCACGAAGACGATCATTCTCAAGTCTGGCATTGGTAAGCTCCTGGGTGTATTTAGCGTCGAGGGCTGCGACTTCTTTTTGCTGGCGCTGGATGGCGTTGATTATGTCCAGCCTGGACTCCGCTAATTTCTCCACTTCTTGCTGCTTGTCGAGAGCATGGTGGTAGCTGTCGCGGTAATGCCAAGTGGCTATAGACAAAATAATAATCACCCATCCTGATAGCGCAGCAAGGCCTACTGTCCCGTTGAAGGGGATCATCGCAAAAACATCTCATGCTCTGCCGCCCGCCGCTTGACCAGACCAGGCACTACAATGCGGCCACTGTGACACCAGCGGGGAAACTCTTTGGCCGCGCCCTGGGTATCGCCTGTATTGAATTTCTTCACCAGCGTAGAGCCAGCGAACGCAGCACCGCCAATGTTGAATGCCAGCGCAACCATTGCATCAAACTGATGCGGGTTCATTGGGCGCTTGATCGCCGTGCTGACTGTCAGCTCGACCACGGCCAAATCTTCATCTAACAAAGCATCTGCCTGGGCTTTAGTAATGCGGTCGCCGGGCTTTACACCGTGAGTGTGGCCGTAGCCGATAGTGTCCTTACCCGCACTGCATTTGTATGCCGTCAGCTTCAGACCTTCATACTGCTTAATCAGCTCTTTACCGGCTTGACTCGTCTTCATAGCTCAACCCTGTAATTTGTCGTCGTCATCGCTGACACCCAAGCGCTGATTGAGCACACGGATCAGCACGCTGCGCACCTTCTCAACGCCGATAAAGCCAATTGCACCGCCCAATGCGATTGTCGCAGCGGGGGGCAGGCCGACCAGCCCCATGCATGATGCTGCTGTTAGGGTGAGTGCGCCGCACAGCGCCCCTTCCAGCAGCATCTTGCGCACGCCACCCCCGGTGTACGCCACACGCAGTAAGGTGATCAGGATCGACACCAGCACACCCCCGATTGGCGTTTCCCCACGCCACCATGACTGAAACAGCACTATCCAGTCCGGCCAGTCATGCGGATTGTTGTTCATCTTCATGCCCCTCCCCCTGAGAGCACATGGCCAACTCGGCGGGTTCCAGAAACAAACAAGCCCCGGCGGTGAGCCAGGGCTGCGAATAGGTGCCCTGTCAGAAACAACAAGGCCCCGCATAAGCAGGGCCAAGTTTCTTAGGGCATTGTGCGCATACAATTTTTGCACACTAACGTTATAG
>Ga0308160_10008006_pt1 | contig 10354 bp, 11 predicted proteins | sample PhyFR1_FD_201036 | JGI IMG/M metagenome (GOLD analysis project Ga0308160, IMG submission 201036) | Phyllosphere microbial communities from UC Gill Tract Community Farm, Albany, California, United States - DLSLF.R1 | ecosystem: Host-associated > Plants > Phyllosphere > Unclassified | place: USA...
TTCGGAACCAATGTCTGCCGGTATCTGTTCTACTTTAAGTTTTTCGCCAGCGACAACTTTGTATTGCTTGCCACCGGTTTTTATGACCGCGTACATGATTTGAAACCTCATCAAATGTTAAAAGAATCCCAGGAAAACGAGGGCCTCGCGCAAGAGCGCAAGAGCATTCATAAGCCGGGGAACAGGGGATTATACATAAGTTGGCGCACTGCGTCAAAAGCGATCGCCTGGCTCGACGATACGTGGCCTGGCGCCAACGGCGCCGCCCCCGCCGCCCGGGGGCCGGGACGGCCCCCTCCCCTGGCGGCGCTACGGAATTCCCTTGCATATCGTATAATCGCCGCACTCTTATAGTTAACCCACGTCTTCGCAGGTCAGCCTTGTCAGCCGCCAATCACCCCGCCCAGCAGAACACCATTGTCCAATCGATCGCATCCGATATGGAGGCCGTCAACACGGTGATCCGCCAGCGGCTGCACTCGGACGTCCCCTTGGTGAACCAGATCGCCGAGTACATCATCAGCGCGGGCGGCAAGCGCATCCGCCCGGTGCTGGTGCTGCTGCTGGCCAATGCCTACGGCTACCGCGGCGCGTCGCACCATGAGCTGGCCGCCGTGGTGGAGTTCATCCACACCGCGACCCTGCTGCACGACGACGTGGTCGACGAATCCTCGATGCGCCGCGGGCGCCAGACCGCCAACGCCCTGTTCGGCAACGCCGCCTCGGTGCTGGTCGGCGACTTCCTGTATTCGCGTTCGTTCCAGATGATGGTCGGCCTGGACAATATGCGGGTGATGCAGATCCTGTCCGACGCCACCAATGTGATCGCCGAAGGCGAAGTGCTGCAACTGCTGAATATGCACGACCCGGACGTGACCGAGGCCAGCTATTTGCTGGTGATCCGCTCGAAGACCGCCAAGCTGTTCGAAGCCGCGGCCGAGCTCGGCGCACTGGTGGCCGGCGCCAACGACGCGCAGATCGCCGCCGCCGGCGAATACGGCCGCTCGCTGGGCACCGCCTTCCAGCTGATCGACGACGTGCTCGACTACGCGGGCGACGCCGCCGAGATCGGCAAGAACGTGGGCGACGACCTGCGCGAAGGCAAGCCTACGCTGCCGCTGATCTGGCTGATGGAGCACGGCACCGCCGAGCAGCGTGAGCTGGTGCGCAATTGCATCGAGCAAGGCGACGAAGCGCAATTCGACGCCGTGCTGGCCGCCGTGACCTCGAGCGGCGCGCTCGACTACACCCGCGCCCAGGCCGAACAGGCAGCCCGGCAGGCCTCCGCAGCCATCGCCGATCTGCCCGACAGTGTATTCAAGGACAGCCTGCTTCAGCTGAGCAGTTTCGCAGTTGACAGGAACCACTGAGCGATTTTATATTACCCCTTCCGGGGGTGATTGTACGTACACCCCGAATCGTCGGGGTGTAGCTTAGCCCGGTAGAGCGCTACGTTCGGGACGTAGAGGCCGGAGGTTCGAATCCTCTCACCCCGACCACCAAACCCTTTACCTACGGGGTTTCTTCAAATATTGCGGCCTGCGCAGTACTACAGTATCCTCTGTAGTACACATGTTAGGTCAGCTTCTGCGGTTTTCTTAGATTTTGGCCCAAGCTGGCCTGACATCTACAAACCGCAATTATGAAAACAACAACAAAAACGAATTTTAACGCGGCAATGCCGCAACCCTCTCCAGCCTTACCGAGTACCGTACCGATTCCCGATACGCTGCAATCTATTGCAGGTTACCCAGACAAGCTCAAGATCTACATGATCACCAAGAGCAGTTTCTGGCAGGTCCGTTACTACGACGGCAATAGCCAAAAAACCATAAAGCGCAGCACTGGTCAAACCGATAAACGCGAGGCCATCAAGTCCGCAAAGTCGTTCTACGAACAGATCATCTTCAACAGCCTCAACGGTGTTGCGATGACCAAGCGCAGCCGTTTTGATGTCTGCGCCACCGGCATGATGGAGGTTCAGGCAACGCGTGTCGTTCGAAACGAAATCTCGGCCGAGGCACACCGCAACGACCAATATTTCCTAGACGCAAAAGTATTGCCTGAGTTCCGTGAGCTAGACATTACAGAAATTGATTACGTCCGGCTTGAAGACTTTGTGGCCAAGGTCGGCGCAGACCTGTCCGGATCGTCGATACAACGCTACCTGGGCCTGATCCGCAAGATTCTGGACTATGCGCTGAATCGCAACTTGCTGAAATCTATTCCCAAGTTCCCGAAAGTGGCAAAGCGTGATGAGCCGCGTGGTTGGTTTACGCCTGATGAATATGTCTCGCTCCTGAAACGTGCCAACGAACTTGTCGGCCACGAAGATGTGATTCGGGCAGCACCAACGGGCAAGCAGAAACAAGGCAACGTTGTCCGCCGCATCAAGTTCACGGCCGAGCTTCCGCATTTGATCGAGTTTATGACCAACAGCTTTATCCGTCCGACCGACATCAAGAACATGCAGCACAAACACGTCGAGATCCTTCGGCAAGATCATACTTATCTGCGACTGACGCTGCCCGAAAGCAAGAAGCACGACAAGCCCATCGTGACGCTCGAAAGAGCCGTCGACGTGTATGAGCTACTCACCGAAGAGCATGCAGAATCCGGGCATGCTGAGGCAGATAACTATGTCTTTATGCCAGAGTTTGCTAATCGGGACACCGCTTTGCGACGACTGCAACAGCAATTCAATTACTTGCTTGATGACCTGAACTTTAAGACTGGTCCCCGGGGCGAAGAACGTACGATCTACAGCTTGCGGCATACTTGCATCATGCATCGCCTCCTCGAAGGCGGCAACATCGATCTGCTAACACTCGCTCGTAATGCCCGGACCTCTGTAGAAATGATCGACCGCTTCTATGCCAGCCAATTGTCTGGAGAAATGAACATTGAGGCGCTGCAGTCTATGCGCAGCAAGAACAAGGGGCTGAAAATCTCAAAATCACGTGCCGACGACATCAAGCTGCACGTCTCAGATGGAAGCATCACGTTAAACCTGCCAGCAACCAACAACCAGCCCCTTGATCTCAGCTGACTTAGTGGTCGTGTGATGTGCTTTGGGCTTCGCTGAGTTCGGCGATCCGAAACACGTAACTTCGATCAAATCCAAATCATCGGTTGCAACCGATGGTTTGCTCTTCCACTATCCGTTGAACCCAACAGTGGTCTTCCAGGCTAAATAGATGTGCAAGCACTGCTTGCTGTGCATTTGACAAAATGAAGTGCCGCTGAAAGCCCGTTAATTCGGGCTTTCAGCCATAGCAGGTCATCGCATGTATGCTCGACCAGCAGACATGGCTGCGTCCCATTTTTCGAGAGCACTGGTGCCCAACCAAGACTTCTGTCCGCTACGCTGGCCACCTTCCCCCGCTGGTCCATATAGGGCAGTCATCCACGGTTCAAATTCATCTGATATCGGATCAAACGTTGACGCCGCGCTTACTTCCACCGGGGTGGCCGCGTCCGCCTCCAGCCGTCGCATCAACAATTTGTGCTCAGCTACCTGCTGGTCTGCTGCCACGTGTTCAGGATTCTTATGGCCTTCCGTACGAATTGGCTCGATCCGCTCGTGATCAGCAGCTACTAGCGGATACGTAACTCGTAGCTCATCGAAGATCCTTTCCAATAGGGAACCAGGCAGCTTTTGCTTAAAGTACACACAGTCATGCACAAACAAGATCGGGTCATAGCCCTCTTCTTGTGCCCGCTGCCCAAAGTACGTAATCACCTCTGATTCCATAACTTGGTAAATCCATGCCAGCTTCTGATCGGTCTTGCGTTGCTTTCCGGTTCTCGGGGAGGCCGAACTGTAGTACCGTCCTAGAAAGTCAAAGCTGTCTGGAAACCGATCAGCGATAACTTTGCGCACTCGATTTATGGCAGCTTTAATCTCCAAGAACTGACTGTTGGCCAGCAGCGCCTTGTGGGCATCAGCACCAAGCAATTCACGGATTGATGAGTATCGATTGTTCGCCGTCCGTGCACCGAAGCCTAACGACGTAAAGACTGTCTTCATCTTCTTTTCCGAGATGCCTACAGACTCGGCAATAGCCTGTCTGATCCGACTACGATTTTTGACGTAATCTACCAACGCCGACGCTTCCAGTTCTGGATTTATTGACTGCGCCAGTCCTGTCATCAGCGCATAACTGGCAGCCTTAATGTCGTACTGGTGACACCAACCAAGTGCAGCATGCCGAACTTCCTTGGAGACACACTGCAAATTGACGCCGTGTCCGTACCACCGGCCGCTATCAGCCTGTTCGTAATTCTGGCCCAGCCAGTGACGCCCCTTCTCTTCAATGATCGTTTGCCTGATGCGTCGGGCAGCGAACAGATTGCGAAGCAGTTTGATCCTATACCTGGCCCCTTTCACGTCGTAGTTCGGGCCATTATTGACCTTACGAAGCGCAGCACTGGTGTTTTCAATGAAGCTGTCCAGACCTTCTGGCATGACTGGCGTATAAATGTCCCAGTTCTGGATATGACTGACCGGCTCAACATCAGGCACCCAATCCACCAACGCATCCCAGACATCAGCTTCATAGCGCGGATTAAAGGAGACGCGAGAATTCTTGCCCTCGTTACCCCTGAAATCGACCTGCACAAGCGATGTAGATGGACTGGCATTCAGCAGTGCGCATGCCCACTGCTTTTTTCCTCCCACACTCACTCGCCCGATCTTTCCCCTGATCTCATTCAGCGCCAAAGAGAACTGGTCGTCCTCGATCCCGAAATTATTGATCGCGTCCGCGATCTCGTACAACATCACGTCCACGTATTTTTCAACGGCGCCCGCGACTTGGAACGGTTTCAGTTCTGGGTATCTTGCGGCGAAAGCCGCTGCGATCGTCTGCTTCATCGAACACCCCCGACGGAACACGAAGAGAAAGCAAGTCCTAAAAGCAATGCAGCCGCTGCCATACCTGCTCCTTTGTCTTGCTTTTGTTCTTTCCTTTCTATCACTACGTCGTACACTTTTTGGGGACGGCTGTTGATAGCGGCGACCTGAGTTGTCCAGTTCAATGTGAGATGCGGCGCTGGTAGGTGCCGATGATGGTGGGTGTGCATTTAATAACTCCGTTGGAACGCAAGCTGACAATTGCTTGCGACCGCCTATTTAGTTAACTGCACACATATCCGATTCAGCTTGCCCCGGCCACAGCAGGCCGGACCACGCCAAGTTGCCATTTCCGTATGCGGGCCTTGGCGCGTCACCACGTGCGCCGGCATAGTTCGCCTTAAACGAGTGCCCCACGTCTGCCAGAAAGCCGCCAAAAGCAGCCATTGGTCGAGGTGACGCAGTTCAAGCATTCAGAAAAATGGCGGTCCAAGTCCAAAACATTGGCCCACGTCTCACCAAAGACGCTTTGGCAGACGGTCAGCCCTCGTACGTCGTAAGCGCTGAACAGCTATCCGCACCTACAGAAACGCCACTAAACCAGCCTACGATCTATTGCGCAGCGGCAACGCATGGCTATAATGCTGAGCAGATCGCTACAATTTTTAAACCATTACATTTTCACACGATGAACCATACCGACGACGATCAGCTGTCACCCTGCGTAGCTTCGGCACGACAAGCTGTTGAACAGCTATCTGCGATGTACCGACAACTCGGCCTTGAAGAAGAAGGAAAGAACTTCATGACCGAAATATTCACCCCTATGCTGGCATCTGAGCCAGACCCCAACGACCTTGAAGATCAACTGGAAAATCGGGAAGTATCGAACGTCGAACTGATGAAACTGTCATGTGCTTATGTGGTCGGTGCGATCAGCGCCGAAACTGCTGGCAACCATGAAAACGCTTGGGTTGCTGTCAGCCACGCACAGTACTGGATGGGGATGGCATACGGTCTTGGATTTATGAAAGGCGCCGGTGCGCTGGCGCTTCGCGAGCGCGGACGCGCTGGTGGGAAGAAGGCAAACGAGAACCAGTACGGCGAACTCCAGAGACTGGCTCGCAAACTAGCAATGCAACATCTCGAATGGTCAAGAATGCAAGCTGCACGATTGATAACCCCCGAAGTCGTCGAGGCTTCCCGAACAATGGCGAATGTCCAACCGATTCGAGCGAAGGATCCCGTAGATACGGTCTATGACTGGCTCGAAGGACTACCATTCGGTGACAAACGGAAACCGCGCAGCGCGAACACAAAACGTTAGTTCCCCTCTACTACTGCGGCAACTATTTTCAAATCTGCACCTCCACCATAATGCTTCCTGTCAACGCGCTGCGACAAAATTTCTTAAAACTGACAGGAGCATTATATGAACACCGCAAATCTGACCTACCGACCTGCAACTACGGCCAACACCTTTTTTCAAAAGCGGGCACCTAATAAATTATCCATCCTTTCGATGGCCGGCGCACCGGCTATCACTTGTCCGATCGACGACATCCCGAAATCGTTCATGGACAGCCTTACCCAAATTGATGCGTTCAAAGGCAAATTCCGGGAAGCTAAGTATCTACTGATTGCCAGCGTATATTTGGCCTGCCAACTCGGCTACAAAAACAAGAAAAAAGCCGAAATTGACAAAAACGATGAAGTCCTTAGCGAGCGCTGCAAAGACCTTAATATTGATGGGCGCACCTATTACCAAAAGCTGGGCAAGATTGCCTTTGGTGACGATTCCAAACGCGTTTCGAGCATCGTTCACGTTATCAAAGTCGCGGAAATGCATAGCATCGACGCAGCTGACTTTGTCGAATGGCTGAAGAGAGAAGGCGGCATTCAAAAGATCCGTACGACATATAACGCCGACGGCAGCGAAAAAAAAGATTGCGCTCAGGCGAAAGCAATCGGTGCAAAAAAAATCGACACGCAGCCAGATGAATACTATATCGAAAAAGGAAAGGCTGACCTTAGCAGCAGCGCTGCAACCACGATCCCTGCAGGCAAACTTCCAGTAATAGATTTGATTGGAAACGAAGCCGAATGCACTGCGATTTTGCGTCAGCGTGCGGACGGTAGCTTCGACGTCAAAGTTGTCTTGAACGACAAAGACTTGGTCGAACAGCTCTATTGCGCACATGGGCGCACGCTTCCTGGTGAAAGGACCTGATTTATTAATTCAATGAGGTTGCCCAAAACGCAACCTCTCTACTGACAGCTGCTAAATGAAAAATTACACTCCAATCACAATCGACGACATCGTGTTTCAATCGGCCGTAGAAGAAACAAAGGTCAGGAACATCGTAAGCGGGAAAATTAGTATGCCTGCTCATGGCATTACGGGCGTCATTCTTCATGGCGCAACCGGTACTGGCAAGACTACTCTGGCAAGAATATTGCCTCAAGCAATCGAACAGAACAAGCAAAGCGGCTGCATCGTTCCTTATATATCCTGGCATAACTGCGAGGCCCCTAACAACGGCGTTCAACTCATCAACAGCATCCGCACTGAAATTTCTCTCGTGGCAACTTCGAGTAGCGGCTTGCATTATGTTGTACTCAATGAAGCTGATAACCTGACCCCCTCAGCCCTACGACAGCTTAAAACCGTAATGGAAGCACACAATGCAATTTTCATTCTGACGACAAACGAAGTTGGCGTTTTCGACCCAGCATTGCGAAACCGCTGCGAAGAGATATCGTTTAATCCGACTGACCCAGGTATTTGGCTTCCAAGATTGAGGCATGTGCTACGCACCGAACAGGCGGATGAGAGTTACAGTGACGCATTTCTGGAATCTCTTGTCAAAACATCGAAATTTAGTGGCCGACATATTCTCAAACAGATGGAAGCGCTTGTAGGTTAAACCGTCCGTTGATGGTCTCAGCAATTTAAGCTGGGACCGGTCGCAGATTTGGCTGTTCGGCTAAATACCTCCACTACAAAGGAGGGCTCATGTCACATTATTTCAGAACCGGACGCGATGGCAAAAAGGTGAAAATTTCGCAAGGATACACTTCAAGAGAAGGCAGCGATGGACGCGTTGTTGCAATTCCCCCGGGCGGCACATCGCGGGAGGGCCGCGACGGACGAGTTGCCGCAATAAAGCCTGGTGGCACGTCCCGTGAAGGTCGCGACGGTCGCGTTGTAGGTGTGCCTAAGGGGTACTACTCCAAGGAGGGAAGCGATGGAAGGGTTGTAGCAGTGCCAAAAGGCAGGCATGCAGCGGAAGGGCCAAGTGGACGAGTCAAGTTATTGCCAAAGCGATAGTCGACTCGACCCAAGTCTAACCATGAGCTGTTATCATCAGTAGCAGCTTTTGGCCGAGGCACTCGGGTGAAAGTGCATAGTCTAGGCCGAGTTAGACCCGTTATCGTAAAGATCGGGGGAGTACTAGGATCTCGGTAGAAAATCGCGTTAACCTGGTATAACGTCTGCGCACTGACTCTGGATACAGTGCAGCGTTTAAAAAATTAACTTCACCTGTCCCTAAAAATAAATGATGTCAGACTTCTCAACGAAAAATCCGGCAGCACAGGATGAGTCCATTGCCTCAGAAAAAGAGGATAGGACCATGATCCGACGTGGCGAGCATGCGTTCAAGTGGATAGCTGGACTATTTCTATTTGGGACAACACTTTATTTCGTTCGATTTGGGCTTCCGTTTTTATATGGAGTTTGGAACTCGAACGATCCCAAGAAATTCTTCCTATCTAATCTCAGCGGCCCTGATGCTTGGGGAACCTTCGGCGATTTCCTGGGCGGCGTCCTAAATCCAGCAGTCGGTATCGTCACTGTATATCTTGTTCTAATGAACGTGAGGTTGCAAAAAAAGGAACTGGGATACGCTTTGCGCGAGATGAAGAATTCCAATGCTGCGCTTGAAAAACAAAATATAGCTATTGAACAACAAGGCATCCAAAACACGTTTTTTCAATGGATGACTACGTATCGCGAGACAATTTCGGGGCTTAAGTTCACGTTTAGCAGCAACCCGAATGCCGCAGGACTAGAAGTCCTAGAGCGCATATACAACGAACAATTCCATGCTGGACGAATATCGCAACAGATAGCAAATTTGGGGTTTTCTCAATTCTCCGATGCCTATGTCAGAAGAGAGCGAATCGAAGATCACGACGCAATAGTTGCGATAGATCAGGCAATAATGGCGCAGTGGGACTTCGTCCTAAAGTCATACAATTATTTACTGCGACCTGCACTGCAATCATTGTCCGGCCTAATCATTTGGATAAATCGTCAGCCCCCGCAGTATTTTGGCGAGCAAAAGAAGTCTGAGTACATTGATATCGTTTCTTCTCATCTATCGCAGGTGGAGATGAAACTTTTACTGCTGTATGCTTACAGTGAGGACCACGGTTTGTTGAAGCTACTAAGAGATTTAGGCCTGTTTCACGAGCTCAAATTCTTGCAAGACGCCAATCTTGATTTTCTTTTCAATTCCGGCAGGTTTAGCGATCTTGGAGAATGAATTGCGGAGCGTGGCGCCCACCGACTGGTGTTCGCAACCATATGGCTGCCACGGTCCGAGCACATTTCCGTATGAAATTGACAACTTGGTGAGCCGAAGCGCTGCTTAAGTCAGTCGCAAAACTTACAATAACTCGACTGCGGCTCGCTTCATCGCGTCGTTCACATCGATGTAAAGCTGCGTGGTAGCCATGCTGCGATGACCTGCGAGCGACATCAGGACCCGTACCCCGACGCCCTTGCTCGCTAAATTCGTAATAAACGAACGCCGCCCAGAATGACTGCTTGCACCTTCAATACCTGCCTCTCTGTACAGTTTGTGAAAGTATTGACATAGGGTGTTGGCCGAGAATCCCTGTCGTTTCTGGGTGTAAAACAGTGGATTGTTGGGGACCGGATCTTTCAGCGTGACTGCATAGGCTGTTAGCTCTTTACGCAGCCGCTCCCCAATGAAGATCGTTCGAGCGTGACGGCCTTTAGTCTGCTCAGGCAGCAAGCGCACTTCCTGCTTGACTGCGCCGTCCTCGGCTATTACATCACCAATTCGCAGTGCTGCGACCTCGCCAACACGCAGGCCTGCCCAGTGCGTGAGTAGCAACATCGCGCGATTTCGTACAGCGTGCTTATGGATTGCAATATATGCAAGCACGCGTTTCAGCTCTTTTTCCGTGAAAGTTTTGGCCTGGGCCATACATTCTCCTCAAAAACAAATAACTTGTTAGGAAGGAGGATGCAGTCTTATATTTCAGAAATCAACGTCGCTAGCAACATACAAAATTCTCTTTATTTTCAACGACCTAGCAAGAAAACAAAGAATTTCACTATTTTCTTTGATCTTTTCGCAAAAAAAAAGCATTTTCCAAATGGAACTCGATCGAGAGGACTTACCTCAGGCAAAACGATGATTAAGGAATGCGTCTTCAAAAAATATCTTGAATGTTAGTTGATTA
>Ga0308160_10008007_pt1 | contig 10352 bp, 15 predicted proteins | sample PhyFR1_FD_201036 | JGI IMG/M metagenome (GOLD analysis project Ga0308160, IMG submission 201036) | Phyllosphere microbial communities from UC Gill Tract Community Farm, Albany, California, United States - DLSLF.R1 | ecosystem: Host-associated > Plants > Phyllosphere > Unclassified | place: USA...
ATGCTTGGAAGGAGGCTTGCGGGGCTTGGGGCTGAGATGCTCGGCGAGCCAATGTGGGGTGATGAGAGAGCACCGAACGGGTAAGCTACCATTCGCTGATACGTACTGACGATTTAGTATCGAAGACACGTTTGTGCCATGGCTGCAGCAAACCCTCGATTTGATGCTACCTCTGCTGCCAACGATAGAACCTGGCTTTTCGACCCGATCTGTGCTAGACATCCCGCCTCCTCTGTATTCCCTGGAGCCCGTGTCATTGAATGGCACTTTTGACAAGCTCCGTCTCCACAGCAACGGCACTGATACCGACATGCCACCTCAGTCGGCCCCCCCACGGCAAGCGGACGAGGCCAATGGACACGAAGTGGAGCTGCTCAAGCCACATGATTGGAGCTGGGCTAGATTGATCCGGAACTCGCGCATCACCGCAAAAGACTGGTGGCAGGATGTCAGGGAGATAGAGCTCGAGTTCGAGGACCCCGAGGCTGGGAGGTATCTTCCTGGATCGATATGCTCCTTGCAGCCGAGAATGAGTGCCCAGGAGGTCAATGAATTCATCGAAGCAAATGGCTTGACTGAGGAAGCGGATCAAGTGTTCTATCTTCGGCCTGCAGATCCTGGTACGATGGTCTCAAATCGTTCATGACCTCAACTAACTAGTAGATCAACCTCTCCCACCTCATCTGCCTACTGAACATACACCTACTTCGTTGCGATCTCTCTTGACAAATCACTTGGATCTCCGGGGATCACCCAGACGTACCTTCTTCGAATGGATGCGCCGCTTCGCGACGGACGAACGAGAAAGCGAGCGCCTCGACGAGTTCCTATCCGACCCAGACGAGGTGTTTGACTACGCGACAAGACCAAGTCGGACGATAGTCGAGACATTGGGTGACTTTCGCGAAATGAAACTGCCCAAGGAGTACTTGTGTGAGATTCTGCCTCCATTGCGGCGGAGGCAATTCTCAATGGCGAGCTCGAGCGAGGTAAGGCCTTCGTATCGCTGCTGGTAGATATGCTGACGAATAGGCCCATCCTGGCAAAGTCCAGCTTCTAGTGGCGTTGGTTGAATATAAAACCAATCTCCGCATACCCCGTCGCGGCCTATGCTCGTCGTGGCTCGATAGCTTGCCAGTCGGTGAGTTGATGCATCTCCGTTTCTGCATGTCACTGAACGAACAGGAACACGTCTTCCGATCGGTATATCGGCACCTACCCTAATCATGCCCGCTTCGCCGGATACACCGGTCATACTCGTCGGACCAGGTACCGGGGTAGCACCAATGAGGGCATTCTTGGAATACCGCATATCTCAAGGTGCTGCCACGAACACGACTCTGTACTTTGGTTGTCGATCTGCCAAGGCAGACTTGTATTACGCGGACGAGTGGGAGGCAATGCGGAAGCAAGGGGTTAGAGTTGAAGTGGCTGCTTCGCGGGATCAGGAGTCGAAGATCTACGTTCAAGATTTGATCAAGCGCGATAAGGTGTTGATCCAGGAATGGGTAGAACAGCGGAGAGGACACGTCTACATTTCTGGGTCAGTCACATTGAGATTCACACTACCCACGTGCTGATGGACTGCAGCTCATCAAACGCCATGCCTAAAGAGGTCAGGGCGTCTATCGCTTGGTGTTTGTCAGCGGATGGTGCTGGTACCATGACTGATGAAGAGGCTGGAACATTTGTAGAGGAGATGTTCGAGGATGGTAGAGGCGGAGAGGAGAGTTGGTGAGGATCGAGAGCATCTCAGTAAGCGGAGCCGATGACCTCTTGAGCGATTCATCGACACATACGGACACATAGTATCCCTCGTTAGTCAACGAACCTGTCACTACCGCAGGAAAATGCTTGATGGGGACCATCCTCTAGGCTTTCCATTCGACTTCATAGCATTTCAAGCAGAATATGATGAATGCATATTGGAATCGTTACTACAGATAATTTACCTCCTCTCCTTGACAAAGACCTCCAGGACGACGTAACTTAGTACGATGAATATTCCAAACACGATAGCGAGCAGTGATGCGTCTGGCCACCAGAACGCCTGGGCGTGAAATCCGAATGAGGACAGGACTGGGTATGAGCAAGACCCCAGCACGGCGGCGGGAGACAAAACTTACTGGTTGCGGACGGAACTTGTATATCCAGACCAAACTGGTGTCGTCAGCATATATCGAAATCACATAAGGTGAAAGACTCACTTTGTGCTCGATAAGCTGGAGATATCGTAATTCGTTCACCAAGAGAGCCTCATAAGCCGCGTGGAAGAACGAAGTCGTCAACATCCACTTGAAAGCCCTGGGCACTTTGTCGTAATTCATCAACAATCCTGCAAAGAGCAAGCTGATACGTCAGCTTCGCCTCACAAAACAGGGATACCACTCACTTGTAGAGCATGACGAGACTGCCGACGAGATTCGCTACTCCCAGATCACTGATGGCGACACTAAGGAAAAAGACGATACTGCTCGCTGTCAAGTTGAATAAGACCAGGATCATGATGAATTTCCAGAAGCACGAGACTTCTGGATTGAGCCCAGCCAGACCGTAGACGATGGATCCGAGGATGAACGGTGGGATGACTCGAAGGGGTACGATGTCGAAGAGGACTTTAGCCATGAAGTATGTGAAAGGCGCGTAGTAGCCGTTTGCCCTGTCTAGTCAGCATGGTTCACGATATTCGGGATATCACGCACCTTTCCCGCATGAACAACAATCGCTCGTTGGCAAAGACTCCCAGTGAGGATAAGCAGGAGAACCCAAACAGAGACAGAATAAAGAGGAACAGTCCAAGTCGATTTCTGCTCATCAGCACATTAGCCTACAACGCAACCCAGAATGACGTACTGGAAACCGGGAATATCGTTCGTGATACCATAGAATAGGAATCCACAAACGAGAGCAACGACGACAGCCATGACATAATGGAAAGTCATCAAAAGCGGGTTCCTGCCAATCAGATACTCTATCGATATCGATCAATAGATGACAAACCTGTACAGATTCTTGAAGGCTCGCTGGGACAACAAGCTGAATTGGGTCCAGTAAGAAGCCTTCTTGTACGCCCTCATCTCGCCAAGATCACGATGACCATCATGTCCATCTGGTGTACCACCTGACTGGATCCGTGTGATTTCCGCTTCCAAAATCTTGGCATCATCACTCGCCCGATTTGCCAATACCAGAGAGGCTAGCTGCTCAGGAATCTGTTCGGAGTCGGGTGTTGCGGACCCAGATGCAGATCCAGATTGATGGGATGAGAAGGCACCGAGCAGTCGCTGAGCCTTGTCCTTGATACCCCCAACCACTGTGTCGGGCTTTTGGTATGTTTCCGAATCGTCGTCACTAGCGACGGAACGCGTAGCAAAGCCAATTTCGGGATCTCGACGTCCATTCGAGGTGACAGGTCGGACAGGTGCAATCTGACCATTCGTCTTGCTTTTGGTCCTATGGTCGCCGGAAACTTCCACAGTAAGGTCAATCAAGTAATCGGCAATATTGTATCCTTTCGGACATTCGTGTCCTATCTTTTCGAAGTGCTTGGGTGCGCGTTCCGCTTCTCCAGAGTATACGAGCTGTCCCTTGGCGAGTAACAAGAGTCGATCAAAGAGCGCTACGATGTTGGACTGGGGTTGATGGATCGTAAAGATGACTGTCCGGTTGTATGTCTTGGCGAGGTCTTTAAGGGACTCGATAACGTTGTAGGCGTTGTATGAGTCGAGTCCTGGTGGTCAGCTAAACCCACAGTATTCACGTGAAACTTACCAGAAGTAGGCTCATCCAAGAACAGAATGGACGGTCCAGTCACCAGCTCGCACGCAATAGACACTCGCCTCTTTTCTCCTCCCGAGATCGATCTTTTCCCAGATTCTCCAATCCTCGAGTTCTTGATCCCCAAGATACCCAACTCGTTCATCGTCTCAAGTGTCCTGTACACCTTGGCCTGGTGGCTCATCTCCCTCGGCAACCTGAGCAAAGCAGAGTACAAGACAGCCTCGTAGACCGTCAATGTCGAGAGAAGGGTATCTTCCTGATCGACATAGCCTACTACTCGCCTGAACGTCTCTTCATCCGGTACCTCTCGACCGTTGATATACATGTCTCCTACGACTTGGCCTGTCTTGGCCTTACGAGCGAGGATATCAAGAAGTGTTGATTTGCCGGCACCGGACGCGCCCATGATCGCCAAAAGCTCTCCCGGTCGGACAGTACCAGTAACATGCGAGAGTACGGATTTGCCTGATGGTAGTCGGTAGGAGATATTGTTGAAGTGCAGCGTGGCCGGTACGTGGTCTGCCATCAACTTGGCAGCTTCGTCTTCGGGCAGTTGAATGGAGCTGAAGCCGCCTGACTGCTTCTGGGTCCGTCCGAGGTACCAAAGTACTACTGGTCAGCTGGGTCTGGCATCAGAACTTACGTAGACAGGCAGCCATGAAAATGAGAGCGGCCAGAGCTGCACTAAGTGCAACCCATCTAGAGTTGTCGGGAGCGACAGGTCGGGCATATCCTGGTACTTGGGTGTAGTGGAGACACTCGCCACTATCGCAATCGAGGGTAATGGCGGGATCACCAAAGACGTCATTGATGAGGTTGTTCATAGCTGGTTCAGAAAACTTGCAGCCTTTGCCACTGACGCAAGAGAAACTTCCAGGTCCTTTCACTTCTTGGTCAAGGAACTCGTCGATGTCTAAGCATTCAGCTAGGTCGATTTGGTGGAGAATGGTCGAGACTCACTGACACTGCCGTCCTCTCCGCAAAGGAAACGACCGGGGATACAAGCACAGTTGATCTTTTCGCAATGATAGTTCGTCTCATTGGCATCTGAGAGTGAGCTTGAGTCTTATTTGAAATATCTGGACTTACTGTAGCTCTCGCTGAGATCCCATTTACAACCATCAAGCTGACAGTAAAAGCTCTCGATTCGATCCACCCAGAATTGAAACATGCACTGCCCATTCGCATCCTCTTTGGCTCCTTCCAGCGAGTCATCCGACATCAATGGCGATACAAGGGGGTGCGTCCAACTTTGTCCGAGACTGGTATTTGACGAGGGTCCGTTATTGCTACAAGAGAACGTTACTTGGGGTGGTCTGTTGTCCGGTATCGTGTCAATAATCTTTCGGTCTATTGTTCAGCTGAGCTCAAACGACACGGAGGCGACAGCTCACTCGTAACATCGCACATCTGCCAATTCCTTTCGATAGCCAATCCGCCCTTGTAACACACCATATCGTTCGTCTCGTTTCCTTGATTGCCTGTTCCATCGTCCCCTGGGAACCTGGTCTGAAAAGCTGCGCATGCGTCGTCGTTCTTGCAAACTCATCTCGTCAATACAGCCAAATTGGAGGACTGAGCAGACCTACCATTGCAGTTGATCCCTCCCCATCCTTCTTTGCAATGACATAGCTCGCCATCTGGTCGAGGGTACCGTTCATCTCCATCGGTCAAGGCACCACACACTGTCATCAGCTTGGCACGTCTGCGTATAGAGTAAGCAAGCTTACGAGGCGTCAGACAGTCCTGGCCACCGAAACCAGGTGGGCATCGGCATTGTCCATCGTACTCGTTACACTCTCCCGAATTGCCACAATTGAAAGCGGGCAACAAGCAATTGAAGCATGGTGGGCACTCATCAGGAGTTTTAGGACTACCAGGTCGCCGTCTAGGTGGTATCTGCCAGATCAGCGTTGCATTGGTGCGCACAGACATGACATGACGTACTAGCGAGTCGTTAGATGCGAGATAGGTGATCTGATCGATATTGCGGAGATCGGATAGCTCGGCAGTGATTGGGGTGTAGTCTCGCTTTGATTGTGTCCCGTAGCCTGCATCCTTGAGGGCCGATGCCATCGACGGCAAGAGCAGGAGAGCCGATAGCAGCATGGCTTGCGAATCGTCCGTGAGGTACAGCTTGATTTACCTTTGACTCGATATGATGGAGGCAATTGGAAAGCTGAAGCTGGGCGACGCCACCGTCTGTCGTAGTGTGCTCTGAGTACTGTCCGATGACAGGTTCCACTGTCCGGATATCGATCAGTGAAGGTGTATACGATGCAGAATAGGAGGTGGATTCAAGTGGCCAGATAGACGCTGAATCGGACCGCGAGACAGCCGAAAGGGGGGGATTGTTTAATGTTCAAAAGACCATAGGGCACATGATTGTCCATCGTATGCATATGTGAGTTAGTGGATTCGACTACGAGAGACAGTGCGAGTCATGGCCGACTGCGAGGTACGAGAGCGTCTTGACGGTGTGCATGAATGGAAGGGAAGCTCTTGAGCCGTTCAGCGCGTGACCTGGGGAGGTGCCGAACAGGGACTGATGAGCCTGTGAGCACCGACACTGGCATGCACGCATGTTTCCACCTCCCCAGCCAATGCATCAGAGGGTGCCCTTTACGACCTGCTGATCCTACACATTTCAGTCGTGTGAGTGATGCATGATGCAAGATGGATGATCTGCAGGAACCCGGTTCCAGATTACGTTTTCCGGCTACAAGAACTTCAAGTTGACGACGTCGCCGGTGTAGACGAATCAATCTCTGTCTATTGTACATTCTACCATCTATATCTGCACGCCTTGTCCAAGCTGAGATCCATCAAGATCGGTATACTGCCAGTCATCTAGCTTCCAAGAAGTGAATGACCACCAAGATCCGAAGCTAGCTAGCCAAACAAAGTTCGCTTCTCTTTACCGCCTGAACGCTAAACGATGTCGAATCAGTAGCTGCCCAACCCAACCTACATTCAGCAGCCGAGTATGGAGACCCGTCAAGTACCTGCCGACCGTCGACCACCGCCCAAAGTCATCTCCTCCCTGCTCGAATCATACAACACATCCCATCCACTTCGCTCACCGTCCCCACTTCCCCCATCTTCAAGGGTAGATCCCAATCTACCACAACGTCAAGCCCCTCCGACATCTAGTAGTCCCCTCCTGTGGACTATCCCAACATGGTTCGCCTTTTTGAGGTTCGCACTGGCAAAAGGTATACATATAATATGGAGCTTGATTAGTCATTTTCTTTGGGGACCTGCTCGTCAGAGTTGGGGATATCGAATGACTTTCGTGAGTATTTCGCTCAAAGAATGAGAGACGAGGAGCTGATGAGATGATAGATTGTGTCGTTCATGAGGAACGTCGCTCAACATTCGTCACTGGCGGATATTGTTCTGATACGCCGGCTCATATCTTTACACGCCCTCATACCTTTACCGGCAGATGCGGTCGTTACGCCAATCACTTTCGTCGTACCGAGGCAAAGTGGGGACGATATCGCTCGAGGTTTCCTTAGGTGAATCATCAACGCTCATGCTCCCCTAATCAGCTGATGAGATAGAGATTCAGACATGGCCGAGAGCGGCACACGGGAGTTGACGGGCGAATGGGTAGTCGGTACCGATGTCTGGCGGAAACTCAAGACTGAAAGGCGGTTCAGGAACGAAGGCAAGCGAGCAACCTCAAGCTCGAGACAGAATTCGAACAATGTACGCATGGGGAGGATGGCACTCAATGGCCTAGGTGCTGTGAGGGGAGCAGGGAGGGATAGTCCAGATCTGGACACCGATAATGAGTCGGTACTTGGCAAGAAGGGCGGAGCGGAAAAGGTCATTTACTATATTCATGGTGGGGCTTATTATGTTGGAAACGCTGCTACGCATCGACTGGTGACTATCGGTGTCAGTAAAGCCTGTAACGCTAGAGTCTTTGGTAGGTCGTTTCCTCGGCGAACGTAGCTATACTGACCTACAGCCATCACATACCGTCTGGCGCCGGAGAACGTCTTTCCACTTCCTCTGCATGACGTCCTACATGGCTATCTACGCTTACTGGCGCCTCCACTCTCGATCGCTCCGGAGAATATCATCATCGCAGGAGACTCGGCGGGTGGTGGACTGAGTCTGGCTTTGTGCATGTACCTAAGGGACGAGGGGTACAAGATGCCTTCTGGCTTGGTGTTGATGTCTCCATGGGTGGATTTAACGATGAGTTGTGGAAGTTGGGATGAAAATGCCGATTCGGATGTCGTCCCCATACCCGATCCCGATGGTGAGTCTACTCACTTTTGAAAGGTAGCGTGACTGATGTCTCAGACCACCTGAACCCAGTCGGATGTTACCTCGGCCCGGAGGGTATTTCGAGTTATCTCACCCATCCCTATGCCTCGCCCTTATTTGGCGACCTTCACGACCTCCCGCCTATGCTCATCCAATCCGGAGACTCGGAAGTCCTACGTGACGAAAACACGCTTCTCGCCCACAAGGCAACTTTGGCAGGCGTTAACGTCACGCACGAGTTATACGAGGACATGATCCACGTCTTCCAGATGTTCACCTGGCTCCCTACGGCCAAAGCAGCTATTAGCAGTGTTGGACGATGGGTTCGATCAACCCTACCCAAGATTGAAGAGGAGATGGAGAACCAGGGTACCGATATCAATGATGGGAGAATCAAGTCGCCCATGGGCGAGGAAGCTGGCGTTGTTACAGGAGGAGAATCAAGGATGGTCGATGCGGATGGGAACGAGATCTCATCTTTACGCGCAAGAGTGGGAGACGCACTGCATCTCGATATTCCATCCCACACATTTGGCCAGCAAGCCAGTATCGATACTGATTCCTTACCCCGTAGGGGATCTGGCGGATCCGGATCAGGCTCAGGATCGGGTTCACCGACTCCTACCAATTCTCGTGCTCGTTCACCAGCCCTTTCTGCCGATATCATCCCGCCCCAGAAGGACGTTTTTGGTGAACACTTTGTATCCCGCGCCCCAATCTTGAGACGCGCAAACACCCACCACGACACTTCTACCACACACATTTCACCACATAATACCGCCTCGGCGATCCGTCGACGTAGACCCACAGTCTCTTCCGCTTCACTCCACGCCTCCTCACCTACTCATAGTGTCTATGGTAATTCAAATCCTACATCACCCACGCCATCAGTGAGAAAACACCTCAGATCGCCAAGTGGTGGTGTACAAATACAACTCAGAACAAGGAATCGGAGCGAGAGCCATTCCGACATACATCATTTGGTTGAAGGGTATGTCGAGGGCGGTGCGGCCAATGAGACGGTGGTCTATGGACCAGGTGGAGAAGTGGTCAGTGTGGGTGTACTAGGAGAATCGGAGGAAGAGGACTAGTCGTTATTGTAGCTGTAGCAACATGCATTGGGCGTCTAGGTTTACAGGTGTCTATGCTACAGTGTGTGGGCATCAAGTCAACGGATGCAAGCTTTCAGGCCGGAGCCTCGGTTAGTCGAGATCGATCATCGCCTCATCGTCGTCTACTTTCGACTCCACTGGCGGCGGTTTCGTTGCTGTTGACTGTTTGGCTGCAGCAGGCGGAATTACAGGCGCTTTGACCGAAGAGAAACCCAGTCCAGCAGGTTTATTGAGCCTAGCCACCTGTTCCGGTCGTCTCAGCGATTCAATCGCTTCGGCCTAGTCATCAGCCTACACCTGATTCAAAGACCTTGGACATACCCGCTTGGCTTTATCGCCCGACCTCCTCTGCCCAGCTCCCAACGTAGGATCAAACCCAATATCCTTGATATGTTTCGCCGAAAACGCTCTTTTCGTCACTTCCTCTTCTTCTCCCTTCTTCTTTCCCTTCCCAACTTCAACACCAAGTTGAGCAAGATACTTCCCACCTGTACTCTGTGCTGCCCCATCCCTCGTCAATAACCTCTTTAACGCTTCTTCCGCTTCCCTATCTTCATTCTTCCTTTTCCGCTTCTCAGCGCCTCGTCTGCCGATTTTCTCGCCGAGGTGTTCATCGCCATGATGCCTCAGACCACCTTCTGTACGGGTATTGAGGATGTTGCCGCCGATCACATAGGTCGCTCCTCCGCCTCCGTTATCTGGACCACGAGGAGCTGGACCAGCCCCATTGGCTGGGAGTAGACCTGTTTTCCTCTTGGGATCGTACCCTTGCGAGCGTCCGGATCCGGTAGGTGTCGGTCGGGAGGAGAGTGCGAAGGAAGAGGTACTGCAAGGATCAGCTGATCCGGTCATCGAGACCAAAGTTTGACTTACCTGGCTGTGAACTCTGCACGACCGGATCTTCCTTTCTGCACAGCAATATGGACGTGGTATTCACAAACAGCGTTCTCGCGTCTACGAGTCAGCTCATCAACTGGGCTGGTGGGTGTGACGTACAGATCAACCCAAGTTCGACATCGATTCCCATCTTTCTGAATTGCTGAGCACCGACCTAGATCTTTCGCTTGGCCGATCGAGACGATGTTGTCGCCGCTGGTAGGGTTGATTGCAAGTGGTAAAGCGAGTGGATGTGGTGCTTGAGATCCCGCCTTGTAGTCAGCGAGCTTTCTTCCGGGC
>Ga0308160_10008009_pt1 | contig 10351 bp, 7 predicted proteins | sample PhyFR1_FD_201036 | JGI IMG/M metagenome (GOLD analysis project Ga0308160, IMG submission 201036) | Phyllosphere microbial communities from UC Gill Tract Community Farm, Albany, California, United States - DLSLF.R1 | ecosystem: Host-associated > Plants > Phyllosphere > Unclassified | place: USA...
GCGTGACCAGGGAGAGGCGCCAGCGCCTGAAAAAGCCCGCGCCGCGCGGACCGGAGGCCGCGTTCATGCCGAACGTGCGATGCCGAGCCGTTCCATGCGCCGGTACAGCGCCTGGCGCGACAGCCCGAGTTCGGCCGCCGCCTGGGCGATGACGCCGCCGGCACGCGCCAGCGCCGCGGCGATGGCATCGCGGTCCGGCTCCGCGTCCAGGCCGGCAGCGGCCACCGCCGGCAGGCCGAGATCGAGCGGCTTGATCGTCTCGTCGCGGGACAGCAGCGAGGCGCGCGCCATCACGTTCTTCAGCTCGCGCACGTTGCCCGGCCAGGCATGCGCCGCCAGCGCGTTTTCCGCGGCCGGATCGAGCCGCTTGCCCGGCGCCAGGAAGCTGCGCGCCAGCGGCAGGATGTCGCCCGGCCGCGCCGCCAGCGGCGGCAGTTTCAGTTCGATCACGTTGAGGCGGTAGAACAGGTCTTCGCGGAAGGTGCCGGCGCGGATCATGCTTCCCAGGTCCGCATTGGTGGCGCTGATCACGCGCACCTTCACCTGCCGTTCGCGATTCGAGCCGAGGCGCTCGAAGCGCCCGGTTTCCAGTACCCGCAGCAGTTTCATCTGCCCGGCCAGCGGCAGGTTGCCGATTTCATCCAGGAACAGCGTGCCGCCGTCGGCCGCCTCGAACTTGCCCTCGCGCGCCTTGGCGGCGCCGGTGTAGGCGCCGGCGTCGGCGCCGAACAGCTCGGCCTCGATCAGTTCCGAGGGCAGGGCGCCGCAATTGAGCACCACGAAGGGGCCATCCCTGACCGCCGAATTGGCCTGGATGATCTCGGCGATGCGCTCCTTGCCGGTGCCGTTGGGGCCCGTGATCAGGACCGGCACGTCGGCGCGCGCCACCTGGCAGGCCAGGCTCAGGACCCGTTCGGTGGCCGGGTCGGCCCACACCAGGCCGCGCAGGTCGAAATTCTGTTCCAGCTCGCGCCGGGCGCGGCGCTCGCGCTGCAGGCGCTGGGCCAGCGCGCGGTTGGCCTGGCCCAGTTCGATCAGGTTGGAGACCGTCGCCAGCAGGCGCTCGTCGTTCCACGGCTTGGACAGGTAGTCGGCGGCGCCGGCCTTGATCAGGTCGACCGCCGCGTCGAGGTGGGTCCAGGCCGTGAGCAGGATCACCGGCAGGTCCGGATATTGCCTGCGGATGTCGCGGAACAGCGCCACGCCTTCTGCGCCGGAGGTGGTGTCGGCGCTGAAGTTCATGTCCTGGATCACCAGGTCGACCGGCTGGCGCGCCAGCAGGGCCAGGCCCTCCTCGGGCGAGGCCGCGTGCAGCGCCGCGATGTCGTGCAGCGAGAACAGGACGTCGAGCGCGATGCCGACGGCGGCGTTGTCATCGATGATCAGTACGGTAGGCATGTCAACAGGATAACACTAGACGCTGCGGGTGGCCGTGGCCGGCGAGATGCCGGCCGCCTTCCACGCCGGTCCGTAGGCGGCGATCACGCCGATCAGCCAGAACAGCAGCGCGCCGCCCGCCAGGTAGCCCGCCGGCAGGCGCGCCATCTCCAGTTTGCTCACCAGGAGCTGGTTCAGCGCGAGGCCCAGCGCCGCCCCGCCGAACACGCCGGCGCTGGTGATCATCACGTTTTCCAGGATGAAGTAGCGCAGGATGTCGAGGCGGCGGGCGCCGAGCGCGCGCCGCACGCCGATCTGCTTGCGGCGCTGGGTCACCCACAGGCTGGCCATGCCGACGATGCCGGAGCAGGTAATCAGGAGCATCAAGAGGCTGACCGTGACCAGCATCCACTGCAGCGCGACGTCGCTGCGGTAGAGGGTCTTGCGGTCCTGGTCGACGGTGCGCATCTCCAGGATCATCGGGGTGCTTGATGTCTTGCGCAGCACGCTTTCCGCTTCCTTCATCACGCGGTCGCGCTGGCCTGGTTCGGTGCGGATCGCATACATGGCAGCCGTGTCGCCATAGCGGCGCGCCGGGATGATGACCGACCACTCGGCCTTTTCCCCGATCGGCGCGTTCTGCGACTGCAGGCGCTCGACCACGCCGACCACCCGGCTGCTCATGCCTTCCACGCTCTTGCCGAAGTAGATGGCCTTGCCGATCGCGGATGCGCCGGGCCACAGCTTGTCGGCCAGCGCCTTGGTAAGGATGACCTGGTCGGGCGCCCGGTCCTGGGTCTTCTCGTCGAGGTCGACCAGTTCCTGCGGCAGGAAATCGCGCCCCTCGACCAGGCGCAGGCCGAAGGTCTTGACCAGCGAATCGGATGACAGGTACATCGAGGCGCTCGCGTTTTCGCGCTGCTGGCGCTGGTCGAGCAGGATGCTGGTGTTCCAGCCGCTGCGCGACAGCGGCATCTGCGACACGTTGGCCACCGAGGCCACGCCCGGCACCGCGCGCAGCAGGTCGGCTTCGCGCCTGAAGGTGGCCAGGCGCTGCTCGGGGCCGTCGCTGTTCAGGTTGCGTGCCGTGATGTAGAAGGTCGAATGTTCGTCGGCGATGCCGGACGGCCGTGCGATCACGGCGCGCCGTTCGTTGACGATGTACACGGCGTTGGCCAAAATCGCCAGGCTAAGCGCGACCTGCAGCGCCACCAGGATCGGGCCGGTCTTGTTGCGCAGCAGCGCGGACAGGATGGGACGGATTTCCATGACGTCTCTCTTTATGAAAGGATTACTGCGATTTGAGCTGGATCGCCGGTGTCACCTGGCAGGCGCGCCAGGTCGGCAGCAGGCCGGCCAGCACCGCCGCAGCCACCGACAGCACGAAGGTCATGGCGAGCATCTGCCAGTCCATGCGCGCCATGGCTGCGACTTCCTTGCCCTGCATGCCGATCAGCGCCAGCGCACCGAAGGCCAGCACCAGGCCGAGCACGCCGCCGGTCAGGCCGATGACGCCGGTTTCGATCAGGAACTGGCGGAAGATCTCGCGGCGCGAGGCGCCCAACGCGCGCCGCACGCCGATCTCGGATGCGCGCACCGAGAACTTGGCCAGCAGCAGGCCGATGGTGTTCACCAGGCACAGCGCCAGGAAGCCGAATGCCAGCCACACCGAGAGCTTGTTGTCGTTGCCGACGATTTTCAGTTCCTCCATCCATTCCATCACGTCGTACAACCGGGCCGGCACCTTGCGCTGGAAACGCCCGAGCTTGCGCTGCTCGCCGGCATAGTTGTCCAGCCAGGCCTGCAGGTCGCTGCGGTCGGCCGCAGAGCGGGCCTCGAACCAGAACTGCAGCCAGGTGCATTCCGATGCCAGCAGGCCGGCGTAGCCAGGTTCGCGCTTCGAGCTGCAGCTCATGCCGCCGTTGTTGTCGGCCTCGTGGCGGATCGCGGTGGTGAAGGGGATGAAGAAGTCGTCGGCATCGCCGAAGGTATTGCCGCCGACCAGCTTGTAGTAGCGCGGGCGCGGATTCCAGTGGTCGACCACGCCGGCCACGGTGAACGGGGTGCCCATCAGGCGCAGCTGCCGGCCGACCGGGTCGGCGTCGCCGAACAGCTTTTCGGCCATGGCGCGGCCGAGCACCACGACGTCGGCGGCGCGCGCATCGTCGGCTTCGCTCCAGGGCTGGCCGTGCAGGAAGGGCACGTCGAACATGGCGAAGAAGTCGCGCGTGGGCGCCATCCCGTCCGCGACAAAGGCCGGCATGTCCTTGCGCGGCGGCTCGAGCGGACCGGCGATGCCGAACAACGCGGTACGGCGCTCGCCCTGGCCGCTTTTCAGGAGATTGGCCACATCCGGGTAGCTCATCTGCACGTCGCTTGGTTCGTCGCCTGGCGCCCAGCCGTCGAGCGGGCCGTTGTCGAAGCGCGGCACCAGCAGGCGATTGCTCTTTTCCGGGATCGGGTCGCCCGACATCATGTGCAGGATGGTCAGCGTCGAGACGCTGGCGGCGACGCCGACGGCCAGCGTCAGCACCATCAGCGCGGTCAGCAGCGGGTTGCGGCGCAGGCTGCGCAGGCCGAGCCTGAAGTAGTAGGCAAGCATGGTCGGCGTCTCCTCAGGCCGTGGCCGCGGCGGTAGCCACGGGGTTGACCAGCGACGGCCCTTTGCGCACCAGGTCCGAGACCTGGCCGTCGATGATGTGCACGTTGCGCGTGGTGCGCACCGCCAGTTCGGGGTCGTGGGTCACCATCAGGATCGTGGTGCCGGCGGCGTTGATCTCTTCCAGCAGCTCCATCACGCCGCGCGCCATCTGCGTATCCAGGTTGCCGGTCGGTTCGTCGGCCAGCAGCAGCCTGGGCGAGCCGGCCAGTGCGCGCGCGATCGCCACGCGCTGCTGCTGGCCGCCGGACAGTTCGGCCGGATAGTGCTTCATGCGCGAAGCCAGGCCGACCTTGGCCAGCGCGTCCTCGATGCGCCGCTTGCGTTCGGCCGCGTTGAAGCCACGGTAGCGCAAAGGGACGTCGACGTTGTCGAACAGGTTCAGGTCCGGGATCAGGTTGAAACCCTGGAAGATGAAGCCGAGCTTTTCGTTGCGCAGGCGCGAGCGCGCATTGTCGTCCAGGCCCTTCACGTTGACGCCGTCGAGGATGTAGTCGCCCGAGGTGAATTCCTCGAGCAGGCCGGCGATGTTGAGGAAGCTGGTCTTGCCCGAACCGGACGGGCCGGTGACGGTGACGAATTCGCCTTCGCGGACGTCGATCTCGAAACCGCGCAGCGCGTGGGTCTCGATCATGTGGGTGCGGTACACCTTGCTCAGGTTGGTCATGCGCAGCATGGCTGTGTCCTTTTCAGTGACTTAGTTATTGATTGAGATGCGGCTGGCGTTGTTGAAGGCGTCGGTGCCGGCCACCACGACCCTGTCGCCCTGCCGCAGGCCGGACTGGATTTCGACCGCCGCGATGCTGGTGGCGCCGAGCCCGATCGGGGTGCGGGTCGCGATGCCGTCGCGGACCACGTAGGCATAGCGTCCGCCCTCGCTTTCGACGAAGGGACCGCGCGGCAGCATCAGGACGTTCGGCTTTTCCTCGACCAGCAGGCGGGCGGTGACGCGCTGGCTCTGGCGCAGGCCTTTCGGCTGCTCGCCGCGCTGGTCACCGTCGAAGCGAACGCGCGCCAGCACCATCCCGCGCACCACTTCCGGCGACAGCGCCGACAGCTTGCCGGTGGCGGTCCCGGACGGCAGCTGGACTTCGGCATTCATGCCGATGCCGAGGTCGGACACGTAGGTCTCCGGCACCTCGATCTCGATTTCGAGCCGCGACAGGTCGACCAGGGTCATCAGCGGCGCATTGGCGGCGACCACCATCCGGTTCTGGACGTTCAGGGTGCCGATGAAGCCGTCGACCGGGGCGCGCACCGTCAACTCCTCCACGCGGCGCTGGGCTTCCGCCATCGCCAGGCGCGCCCGTTCCAGCTCGTTGGCCTTGGTTTTGAGGGCCAGCTGGACGTCGTCGCCTTCGAGCGCCGCCGCCTGCGCGGCATGTTTGGCGCGGATCTCGCTCGACCTCACCGCATCCCTGGCCTTCTGGAAGTCGATCTTGGCGATGATGCCGAGTTCGCCCACGCTCTGGTAGCGTTCCAGCGTGCGCTGGGCCGACAGGCGGTCGATCTCGGCGGTGTCGGCTTCACGCTGCGCCAGCAGCTTCTGTTTTCTCGCCAGGATCTGCTGGCGCGCCACTTCCGCCTTCAGCTGTTCGTAGGTCGAGACTTCGCGCTTCAGCGCATCGGACAGGTCGGGCGATTCCAGCACGGCCAGCACCTGGTCCTTTTTCACCGTGTCGCCGGCCGCGACCTTCAGGTTGACGGTGGACGGCGCCTTGGCATACAGGGTCGGGCTGACGGCGGCCACCACGCGGCCGTTGACGGCGGCGTCGCGCACCAGCGTGCCGCGGGTGACCTCGGCGATGCGCAGGCGCGCCGCGCTGACCGAGGCTTCGCTGCCGCGCCAGGACGACAGCAGGAAGGCGCAGACGGCCAGCAGGGCGGCGGCGGCGCCGATCCAGACGGCGCCGCGCCTGATGCCGGCGCCGGCCGGCGCGGCGATGATGGCGTCTTGTTGTGAAGTGTCGCGGATCATGGTGTGGACGTTCGGGACGTTCGGGTTTGGACACAGCGGTATTTGCAGGAACCGTGCCAACGCGTTAAGTCCTTGATTCGGTTGAAGCTCGTGCGCTGGGTACGCTGTCCGCCGGTGTCCGTCCGGTGCGCGGACGGACAGCCCGGACACTCTTTTGCCGATGCTCTCTTGATATTTTATAAAGCGTTCATAATTTCCCAGCATCACTATGCGGCCCGGCCGTGGAAAGCGCTTATGTCCTTTACCGTGTTTCGCTTGGCGGGTCATTGGCGCCCGCTATGGTCGCGCCTGGGCGCGCTGATGACGCCCGCGGAGCCGGCGCCGCGCGATTATCCGTTCGCGCCCACCGACGTCGCCCGGCTGCAGCGCCTCACCACACGCGACACGGACGATGCGCTGGACGACCCGACCTGGCGCGACCTGCTGCTCGACCGCTATGGCGAACGCCTGGCGGCCGAGACCAGCATCTTCGGCCGCCAGGTGCTGTACCGCCGCCTGCGCAACGGCAGCGGCGACGACGAGGCTGCGCTGCGCCGCACCCGCATCGGGATCCTGCTGGCCGATCCTGCGCGCCTGGCGCGGCTGCACCACGGCTTGCGCGCGCTGCGCCATGCCGACATCGAGGTGGCGGGGTTGCTGTTCGATCCGGCAGTCACCGTGCCGGTGCAGCCCGGATGGCTACGGGTCTGGTTCCTGATCCCGCTGCTGCTGGCGGCATCGATCGTGGCGGCGCTGCTGCTGTCGCCGCTGGCGTGGATCGGCGCCGCCGTCGCGATGTACCTGCTGGTGGCGCCGCAGATGCGCTACCGCGAGCGCATGGAGGAATGGGGGCGGCTGGGCGGGGCGCTGCAGATGATGCTGCGCGTGTGTTCGCTGCTGGACGGCAGCGGGCAAGCGCTGGCGGACGATTTTGCGGGCCACGGCAAGCAGGCAGGCTGGATCAGCCGGCGCCTGAAGCCGTCGCCGCTGGCCGACGGGGCGCCGCTGGTGAAGGATTACCTGCACTGGTTCATGCTGGCCAACGTCCGCCATTACTTCGCGAGCGCGCGCCTGGCATGCGCACAGCGCGCCTTCCTGCGCGCATGCTACGACCTGTGCGCCAACCTGGAGGCCGACGTGGCGCTGGCGCGGCACCTGCTGGCCACGCCGGTGTGGTGCTGGGCCGGACGCAGCGATGCGCGCGCGCTCACGCTGGAAGAGGGCGAGCATCCGCTGGTGGCCGGCGCCAGCGCGCTGTCGATCGCGCTCGATGGCAAGGGCGCCTTCCTGTCGGGCCAGAACGGCGTCGGCAAGAGCACCTTCCTGCGCACGCTGGGCGTCAACCTGGCGGCGGCGCGCGCCTTCGGCTTCTGCTACGCCCGCCGCGCGGCCCTGCCGGCGGTTCCGGTCGTCGCCAGCATGCAGAACGAGGATTCGCTGCTGGGCGGGCAGAGTCTCTACATCGCCGAACTGGCGCGCGCCAGGGAGCTGCTGGCGGCAGCACACGGGCGTCCGGTGGTCTGCCTGGTCGACGAGATCTTCCGCGGCACCAACCATGAGGAATCGGTATCGGCTGCGGCGGCGGTGCTGGACGAACTGGCGGCACGCGCGCTGGTGGTCGTGTCCTCGCATAACCTGGTGCTGGGGCCCTTGCTGGCGCACCGGCTGGCGCCGTGGCGGGTCGCGCGCGGCGAGGATGGTCTGTTGCGGCTGGCGCCGGGCGTGCTGGGACGGACCAACGGGATTGCGCTGCTGGCCGAGCATGGGTTCGGGGCGGCGGTGCAGGACAAGGCGGAACGGGTGGCCGGGTGGCTGGCGGGACAGCGGGGTGGGGGGGCCGGGGCGGATCTGCTGGATGATGCGCTGCGCTAGTCACCGCCACGTCGTCCCCGCGCAGGCGGGGACCCATGCTGAGGTTCCGAAGTCAGTATTCCTGAGGCGCCACGGTGCTCTCGACATACCGAATTCTGTTATTCGGTATGGGTCCCCGCTTTCGCGGGGACGACGAGGGTTGGCCGTTTACTTCTGCGGCTTCTGCTTCTGCGCATAGGTCCCGACCAGTTCCCCCTTGGCCAGCACATGCCCCTGCATCGCCTCCAGCAACTGGTCGCGCTCTGCACCCCAGGGCACGTCCAGCATCCGGTCCAGCGCATACACCTGGAAGTGATAGTGATGCGGCTTGTCGCCCACCGGTGGATGCGGTCCGTACCAGCCGGTCGAGCCGTGCGTGGTGCGGCCCTGCAGCACGCCGTCCGGATCGGTCAGGCGCGGCTGCTCCTGCAGGCCTTCGGGCAGGCGGGTGAGGGTGGCCGGGATGTTCCAGGCCAGCCAGTGCACCACTGGCGTGACCGGCTTGGCGTCCGGGTCTTCCATGATGATGGCGTAGGACTTCGCGTTCGGCACCGCGGTCCAGCTCAGCGGCGGCGCCACGCCATCCGCATATTCGCTGTATCTGGCCGGGATCTCGCCGCCGCGCGCGAAGCCGGACGCGCTGACGGTGAGCGTGCCCCTGGCCTGGGTCTGCGGGCGGGTGAAGGCGACCGGCACGCCGCTGCCTTTGTTCGCCTGCTGCTGCATCGGGCCGGCCGGCGCCTTCAGCTCGCCTGCGGCCCTGGCGGCGTTGCCGCCGTACGCGACGCGGTAGATCACGCCGTTGGCATCGTCCGCCATCAGCAGCGCGCCATCCCTGGCCATCGCAAGGCCGACCGGGCGCGCGATGTGGGTCTTGTTGCCGTCGGTGAGAAAGCCGGTCACGAAGGGCTCGATCGAGCGCGCCTGGCCATCCTGGAACCGCACGCGCACGATTTCGTAGCCGGAGGGGACCTTGCGGTTCCAGGAGCCGCGCATGGTGACGAAGGCGTCGCCCTGGTACTCGGCCGGGAAGCCTGTGCCTTTATAAAACACCAGCTGCATCGGCGCCGCGTGGGCCGCGTAACCCAGCACCATCGGCGTGCTGTGCGCCTTCCAGTCCTGCTTGCTGATCTCACCGATCGGCGTGCTCTGCGGGTAGATGCTGCCGGCGCCATAGACGTGCGGCCAGCCATATTGTTTACCCTGTTCGATCCTGTTGAGCTCTTCCGGCTGCTCCTCGTCGCCGAGGAAGTCGATGCCGTGGTCGAAGCCCCACAATTCTCCGGTCTGCGGCTGCCAGTCGAAGCCAATGGTGTTGCGCAGGCCGGTGGCGACGATCGTGCGGCTGGTGCCGTCCGGGGTCATACGCAGGATCGTCGCGTTTTCCTGGTTGGTTTCGTTGCAGGCGTTGCAGGTGCTGCCGACGCTCAGGTACAGCATGCCGTCCGGGCCGAAGGCGATGGTGCGGTTGGCGTGCTGGCCGGCGTCGGGCAGGTCGCCCACCAGCATCTTCAGCGCGCCGAGGCGGCCGTCCGGCTGGATGTCGGCCACGAACAGCTCCTTCACCGTCACCAGGTACAGCTTGCCATCGCGGATCGCCAGGCCGTGCGCGCCGGGGCGGCTGGCCACGGTCTCCGGCTGGCCATCGGCACGGCCGTCGCCGTTGGCGTCGCGCAGCAGCACGACGTCGCCCTGGTCGCGCCGGCTGACGTAGACGTTGCCGTTCGGCGCCACCGCGATGATGCGCGCGTTTTTCAGGCCGGTGGCGAAGGGCGTCACCGTGAAGCCCGGCGGCGCCTTGATGCCGGCCATGCGCTGCGGCGTGGGCTCGACCTTGTCGGGCTTGAAGATATTGTTCTCGGCGCTGTACCGGGTGCCGTCGCCTTGCTGGGCCCAGGCGCCGGCAGCGGCCAGGCACAGCAGGGCCGTGCTGAGAGGACGTTTCATCGCGTGCTCGCTTTCGGAAAGTGGATCGGTCGGGGAAGCCGGTCCATCTTTACGCGGACAACAATGATTGTCTGTTTGCGAACTCACCGATGCCACTTCGGGGTCAGGGCACGATGCGGCTTGAATTCGGGGTCAGAGCGAAACACTCAGCAGCCGATTGGTGAAATATTATTTCTTGGGTCGGCTGCCAATGAAAGAATATTTCATTATTGATCGACTTCGGCTGAATAGCTGCCGATCGGACATTGCCAAAAATAGTGCTCTGACCCCGAATGATGCCCGGCTTGTGCTCTGACCCCGCAGTTGGATTACGTGGGAATGGGGCCGGAGATATTGCCAAAAACCGGGCTCTGACCCCGGTTTGAGGAGGCGCATCAGTGGCGTGGGAGGGGTTTGCCTTTGGCGATGACTTCGTGGCATGCGCCTTTGATGGTGGCGTTGTCGTAGTCGGTCCAGCCGTAGCTGTCGACGTAGCGCTTGTGCTGGCGGAAGGCCGGGTTGACGAAGCTCCATGCGAGGCGCTCGCCCGGGTAGTGCACGTCGGCCAGGTCGAGCAGGGT
>Ga0308160_10008011_pt1 | contig 10351 bp, 8 predicted proteins | sample PhyFR1_FD_201036 | JGI IMG/M metagenome (GOLD analysis project Ga0308160, IMG submission 201036) | Phyllosphere microbial communities from UC Gill Tract Community Farm, Albany, California, United States - DLSLF.R1 | ecosystem: Host-associated > Plants > Phyllosphere > Unclassified | place: USA...
GCCACATTCACCGTCTTTGCCCGCGCCACGCTCGCCGCGGCGGTGGAACTTTTCGGCTCGGACAGCCCGGAGCATGACGCCGTCCGGCAGGCGTGGGAAACTGTGAAGGTCAAGCTTTAACAGATGCCTGGCTGCCGGATTCCAGGCCGCCAGGCTGAGCGGAAGCCCCAGGAACCAGGCCATGAAGATCAGTGTGGAGCGCACGGGCGGCATCGCGGCGATCACCAGGGTGTGGACCGTGGATGCCCGGTCCGAGACCGCCATCAACCAGTGGCAGCCGATCGTTGAGGCGTGCCCCTGGGACGCCGTCCCCCGGACCGCGGTGGCCGCGGCCAGGGAGTTCGCCGACACCCAGCCGGATCGGTTTATTTATTCCATCCGTGCCGGCGGGCGCCGTGCGGCCCTGCCGGAGCGCGCAGTCACCGGCCCGTGGCGGATCCTGGTGGAAAGTGCCCGGGCCGCAGCGGAACAGGACCAGGCGTCAGCGGACGACGCCGGAGCGTCCGGCGCGTAGCCTACCCCGCCTCGGCCAGTTGCCCCCGGAACGCCCGGCGATAGGACTGCGGGCTGGTATCCAGCACTTTTGCGAAATGGTGCCGCAGCAGCACCGGGTGGCCGAAGCCTGATTCCCTCGCCACTTCGTCGATATTCAGGTCCGTGGACTCGAGCAGTTCCTGCGCCCGCATCACCCTTTGGGAATTGAGCCACGCGGCGGGTGTGGCCCCGGTTTCAGACCGGAACTTCCGTGCGAACGTGCGCGCTGACATGTGTACCCGGGCCGCCAGTTCGTTAACCGAGTGCTCACGGTCCAGGTTCTGCACCATCCAGCGCAGCAGTGCCTCCATGGGCGCCGAACCGCAGGTAGGCATTGGCCTGTCGATGAACTGGGCCTGGCCGCCGTCACGGTGCGGCGGAACCACCATGTCCCGTGCGATGGCGGAGGCCACCTGCGCGCCGAGCTCCACCCGCACCAGATGCAGGCAGGCGTCAATGCCTGCGGCGGTTCCGGCGGAGGAGATGATGTTGCCATCCTGGACGTACAACACATTCTCATCGACCAGTGCGTGCGGATAGGACGCGGCCAGCTGGCCTGAGTAATGCCAGTGCGTGGTGCAGCGGCGGCCATCCAGCAGCCCGGCCCTGGCCAGGGCGAAAGCGCCGGAACAGATGGACATGACCCAGGCTCCCCTGGCATCCGCGGCGCGCAGGGCATCCAGGAGCGATTCCGGCAGGTCCTGGTCGCGTCCGAACGGGGCCATGATCACCAGGTCCGCGTCCTTGGTCGCTTCGAGGCCGAGACTGACGTTCATGGACAGGCCGGACTTCAGCGGCACCTCCCCGGGCGATGGCGTGCACACCCGGAATTCGAAACCGGGAACGCCGCTCCCCCGGTCCGAACGGTCGATTCCGAACACCTCGCAGGCGGTTCCGAATTCGAACATCGAGAAGTTGGGAACCACGATCACTGCCACGGTTTTCAGCATGTCTTCAGTGTGGCAGAAATTCTCTCTTTTTGGGCATTTCTGCCACTGTTTCCTGCTGCTCCACAGGAGAAGCATGGAGGTATGGAAATCTTCGCAGCCATCCTCGTCATCGTCCTCCTCCTCGTCGCCGCGGCCACCGTGGCGGCACTCCTCAGCGACGGCCGGGGGCACACGCCTCCCGTTGCTTCGCACCAGGACTGGTCCGCGCTGGACCTGCCCAGCACCAACTACACCCTCCGCATTTTCTAGCCACCAGCAACAGCCGCAGGCAGTCGAACCACAGGGAGCCGGCCCCGCCGCAGTAGACTGTCTGCAGCCATGACTCTTCACATTTCCTATCCCGCCGAGCTGCCGGTCTCCGAGCGCCGCGAGGACCTGATGGCAGCCATCGCGGCCAACCAGGTGACCATCATTGCCGGCGAGACCGGTTCCGGAAAGACCACCCAGATTCCCAAGATGTGCCTGGAACTGGGCCTGGGCGAGAACGGGCTGATCGGCCACACCCAGCCGCGCCGGCTCGCCGCCCGCACCGTCGCCGAACGCATCGCCGAGGAATTGGGCGTGGAGATCGGCCAGGAGGTGGGGTTCCAGGTCCGCTTCACCGGCGAAGTCAGCAAGGCCACCAAGGTCAAGCTGATGACCGACGGCATCCTGCTGGCCGAGATCCAGCGCGACAAGCTGCTCCGCAAGTACAACGCCATCATCATTGATGAGGCCCATGAACGCAGCCTCAACATCGACTTCATCCTCGGCTACCTGAAGCGGATCCTCCCCCAGCGGCCGGACCTGAAGCTCATCATTACCTCGGCCACCATCGATCCCGAGCGCTTCGCCAACCACTTCGGCACGCCGGAAACACCGGCCCCCATTATCGAGGTCTCCGGCCGTACCTTCCCGGTGGAAATCCGTTACCGCCCCCTCTCCCAGCCCAGGGAGGAAGACGATGACGCCTCGGACGACGAACTTGAAGAGGACCGCGACCCCCTGGACGCAGTCTGCGACGCCGTGGACGAACTCGCGGCGGAAGCCCCGGGCGACATCCTCGTGTTCTTCTCCGGCGAGCGCGAGATCCGTGACGCCGCCGAAGCCCTCCAGGCGCGCATCCAGGGGAACCGCCGGCTCGCGGGCACCGAAGTGCTTCCGCTCTTCGCCCGCCTGAGCCTGCAGGAACAGCACAAGGTCTTCCACCCGGGCAGCAAGCGCCGGATCGTGCTGGCCACCAACGTGGCCGAGACGTCGCTGACGGTTCCCGGCATCAAGTACGTCATCGATACCGGCACGGCCCGCATCTCCCGGTACTCGCACCGCACCAAGGTCCAGCGGCTGCCCATCGAACGGGTTTCCCAGGCCTCCGCCAACCAGCGGTCAGGGCGCTGCGGCCGCGTCTCCGACGGTATTGCCATCCGGCTGTACTCGGAGGAGGACTTCGAGTCCCGCCCCCAGTTCACCGATCCTGAGATCCTGCGGACCAACCTTGCCGCCGTCATCCTGCAGATGACCGCGATGGGCGTGGCACGCGGCCCCAAGGATGTGGAGGAATTCCCCTTCGTCGAACCGCCGGAAACCCGGGCCATCAACGACGGCGTCACCCTTCTTCGTGAGCTCGGCGCCCTGGCTCCCCCGCGGTCCCAGGGCAAGGGCGGCCAGGCGGAAGCCGGCACCCGGGGCGGGCCCCAGGGCGGCGGCCTCACCGCCGTCGGGCAAAAACTCGCCCAACTGCCCGTGGATCCCCGCCTGGGCCGGATGATCGTTGAAGCCGGCAAACGCAACTGCGTGCGGGAAGTCATGATCCTGGCGGCGGCGCTGACCATCCAGGATCCGCGCGAGCGTCCCACGGACAAGCAGCAGCTGGCGGCCGAGAAGCACAACCGGTTCAAGGACGAAAACTCGGACTTCACCGGCTACCTGAACCTGTGGAACTACCTGCAGGAGAAGCAGCAGGAACTCTCGTCGTCGGCTTTCCGCCGCCTGTGCCGGGCGGAGTTCATCAACTATCTCCGGGTCCGGGAGTGGCAGGACCTGTTCGCCCAGCTGCGCCAGCTCGCCAGACCACTGGGCATCAGCCTGGACAACAAGCGGCTCACGGATCCGGTGGGGAACCACGAAGGTGTCCACATCAGCCTGCTGTCCGGGCTGCTTAGCCACATCGGCATCCTGGACGAGCGCAAGCGCGAGTATGCCGGTGCCCGGGGCAGCCGGTTTGCCATCTTCCCGGGTTCTGCGCTGTTCAAGAAGTCCCCCACGTTCGTCATGGCTGCCGAGCTGGTGGAAACGAGCCGGCTTTGGGCCAGGGTGGCCGCGAAGTTCGATCCCGTCTGGGCTGAGCAGGTGGCACCGGACCTGGTGAAGCGCAGCTACAGCGAGCCGCACTGGTCAACGCGCCAGGGCGCCGTGATGGCCTACGAAAAGGTGACCCTCTACGGTGTCCCCATCATCGCCCAGCGGCGGATCAACTATGGCCTGGTAGACCCGGTAGTGGCGAGGGAGCTGTTCATCCGGCACGCCCTGGTGGAGGGCGACTGGCGCACCCACCACAAGTTCTTCCACCGCAACCGTGCCCTGCTGCACGAGGTGGAGGAACTTGAGGCCAGGATGCGGCGCCGCGACCTGATGGTCGACGACGACACGCTCTTCGACTTCTACGACGCCCGTGTGGGCGCCGATGTGGTCTCCGAGCGCCACTTCGACAAGTGGTGGAAAGAGGCACGCAGGGACAATCCCGACCTTCTGGACTTCGACAAATCACTCCTGCTCAGTGACGACGCCGAAGACCTTGACGAGGCCGCCTATCCGAAAACCTGGCTGCACAAGGGCTTCGAACTTCCGCTCACCTACGAGTTCCACCCGGTGGCCCCGGGGTCTCCCCCCAATCCCTCGGACGGCGTGACGGCGGAAGTTCCCGTGCTGTTCCTCAATCAGCTCGATGACGCCCCGTTCCGGTGGCTGATCCCCGGACAGCGCGTGGAGCTGGTCACAGCCCTGATCAAGTCCCTGCCCAAACAGGTGCGGAAGAACTTTGTCCCGGCCCCCGACGTGGCACGCCAGGCCGTAGCCCTGCTTGAGGCCGACTTCGATCCCGCCACGGACGGGCTTGAACCGTCACTGGAGCTGGCGCTGCGCCGCCTCCGCGGAGCGGTCATTCCCCCCGGCTCGTGGAACTGGGACGCCGTGCCGCCGCACCTGCGGGTGAGCTTCACGGTGGTGGACAGCAAAGGCAAGGCCCTGGGCGAAGGCAAGGACCTTGCGGTGCTCCAGGAGAGCCTCGCGCCGGCTACCCGCCGTGCCATAGCCGAGTCCCTCGGAGCCACGCCGGCCACCACGACCCGCGCCAAGGCCCAAGGCAAGGGCCAAGGGGCGTCCGGGGCCGCCCCAGCGGGAGCAACGAGCGACGGCGGAGCGGCGCCGGCTGGGCAGCCCGCCTCCACCAACGCCGGCGGCAGCCCGGCAGCTGCCGGATTCGTGGAGCGAGACGGCCTGACGGAGTGGAGCTTCGGCACCGTAGAGCGCAAGGTCAGCAACATGGTCAAGGGCCATACGGTGACCGGATACCCGGCATTGGTGGACCAGGGTCCATCCGTGTCGCTGCAGGTCTTCCAGACCCCGGATGAGCAGCTGGACGCCATGAGGGGCGGTGTAATCCGCCTGCTGGCGTTGCGCGTCCCGGCGCCGGACCGCTACGTCCTCGAACACCTGAGCAACACCGAAAAGCTCACCTTCAGCCAAAATCCACACGGCTCAGTGTCAGCCCTGATTGCCGACTGCGCACTGGCGGCAATTGACAAGCTCACTCCCGCAGAGCTGCCGTGGGACAGGGACGCCTTCGACCGGCTCTACGAGGTGGTCCGTGCGGAGCTGATCGACACCGTCTTCAGCGTGACTGCCGTCGTGGAGCGCGTACTTGCCAGCACCCGCCGGATCGAAAAGCAGCTGAAGGGCACCACCAGCCTGGCCCTGATCAGCGCCCTGAATGACATCAGGAGCCAGTTGGAGCAGCTGGTCTACCCCGGTTTTGTGGCACGCACGGGCTACGCACAGCTCAGCCAACTGCCCCGCTACCTCACGGCCATCGAAAAGCGGCTGGAACGCCTGCCGGGAAACGTCCAGCGCGACGCCCTCAACATGGCCGTGGTCCAACGCCTCGAAGACGACTACGACGATGCCGTCTCGGCGCTGCTCCCGGGGCGGCGAGCCGGGCGCGAGTTAACCCAGGTGCGCTGGATGCTTGAGGAGCTCCGGGTGAGCCTCTTCGCCGTCGAACTTGGAACTGCCTACTCCGTCTCGGAGAAGCGCATCCGTGCCGTACTCAACAAGGCCCTGGCCCCCGCATAGCGGGGCAACATACCCCACGAGAGGAAAACCCATGGAGATTTCGCTTGCCCACGGGCCTGCCGGCACCGAGATAACCGGCCTTGGCCACGCACAGCCGGTGCGCGTCATGGACAACCATGAACTCGAAGGCATGATGGACACCAACGACGAATGGATCCGCCAGCGTACCGGCATCATCACCAGGCATATCGTCGCGGAGGGCGAAACCGTAGTAGACCTCGCCGTTCCCGCCGCACGGATGGCGCTGGAAGACTCAGGCGTTCCGGCCGCCGACATCGACCTCGTCGTCGTGGCCACCACCACTGCAGCCGAGCGCTCACCCAACACCGCCGGACGCGTGTCAGCAGCCCTCGGGCTGGGACGGGACGGCCGGGGACCCGCCATCATGGACGTCAACACGGCCTGTTCGGGATTCGAATACGCCCTGGGCATCGCCGACCAGGCCATCCGCATGGGAAGCGCCTCGCACGCAATCGTGGTGGGGGCCGAAACCCTCTCAGCGGTGACTGACTGGACGGACCGTGCGACGGCGGTGCTCACCGCCGACGGTGCGGGCGCCGCCGTCGTGCGTCCCTCCGCCACCCCGCGGATCGGCCCGGTGGTGTGGGGTTCCGAGATTGGCATGGCCGACGCCGTCAAGATCTCCCCGCCCTCGGGACGCTTCGCCCAGAACGGCCGCGAGGTGTTGCGCTGGGCCCTCACCAAGGCACCGGAGCGCGCCCGCGAGACCGTTGCCCGTGCGGGCCTGACGCTGGACGACATCCAGGTGCTGGCCGCGCACCAGGCCAACCTGCGCATCATCGAGCCGCTCGCCGAGGCCCTGGGCATGACGGACCGCGTTGTCATCACCGATGTCACCGAGTCGGGGAACACGTCTGCTGCCAGCGTGCCGCTCGGCTTGAGCAAGTGGTGGCACTCCGGCAAGATCCCGGCGGACGTCCCGGCGCTGCTCTTCGGGTTCGGCGGAGGCTTCACCTACGCCGGCATGGTGGCGATGACGCCCCGCCGCAGGTAAAGAACACCACAGGGCTGCTGATTGCCGGCACATGGCGCCGGCAATCAGCAGGGCCTAGTCGGCCGGGACGAATTCCCCGTACCCGGCGGCCCGGAGACCCTCGCGGAGTTTGGCGGCATTGGCGTCGAGCACGGCAGGGTCCGGGCTCTGGTCCGCGGATGCGAAGTCGAAGTCTGCCATGGTCCGGGACGGCCACACGTGGACGTGCAGGTGGTTGATCTCGTACCCGGCCACGATCAGCCCGGCCCGGCTCGCGCCAAAGATCTCCACCTGGACTGCGCCGATCCGCCGCGCCACCTCCATGACTTTCGCCAGCGTCTCGGGCGAGGCGTCGGTCCAACGGTCCACTTCTTCGGTGGGAACCACCAGGGTGTGGCCGTCGGCCAGCGGCCCGGTGGTGAGGAAGGCACCGACGCCGTCCTCACGCCACACAAACCGGCCGGGAATCTCGCCATTCAGGATCTTGGTGAAAAGCGTGCTCATGCGTCTGCCTCCTTGGCGGGTGACTGAAGGGTTCCGGCGTCCAGCACGAAACGGTATTTGACGTCGCCGGCAACCATCCGGTCGTACGCTTCATCAAGCTGGTGCGCACCGACCACTTCGATGTCGGCCAGCACGCCGTGTTCGGCGCAGAAGTCCAGCATCTCCTGCGTTTCTGCGATACCACCGATCAGCGAGCCGGCATAGGCCACGCGGCGGCGGATGAGGGTCCGCGGATTGACCGGAGGCATCTCCCCGGACGGCAGGCCGAGCTGGAACAGGGCGCCGTCCACGCGGAGGGTGCGGAACAGCGCGTTCAGGTCGTGCGGCGCCGCCACGGTGTCGATGATGACGTCGATGGTCCGGTTGGCGCGCGCCATGGCGTCCGCGTCCCGGGACAGGACTACCTCGTCGGCTCCCAGTTCAAGTGCGGCGGCCACCTTGGATTCCGAGGTGGTAAAAACGACCACCCGTGCACCCATGGCTTTGGCGAGCTTGACCGCCATGTGCCCGAGTCCGCCCAGGCCCACCACGCCCACCACGTGCCCGTCTTCAACATCGAAGTGCCGCAGCGGCGAGTAAGTTGTCACACCGGCGCAGAGCAGTGGCGCGGCGGCGGCCGGGTCCAGTGCATCCGGGACGCGGAGGACATACCGGCGGTCCACCACGACCGACGAGGAGTACCCGCCCTGGGTCATGGCGTCACCGTTCCGCCGGTCCGTGGCTCCGTAAGTCCCGGTCATGCCGTTTTCGCAGTATTGTTCCAGGCCGTCGAGGCAGCTTTCGCATTCCCGGCAGGAATCCACGATGCAGCCGACGCCCACGCGGTCACCCACAGCGAAGTCCGTGACGCCGGCACCGACGCGGCTGACCCGTCCCACAATTTCGTGGCCGGGAACCAGCGGGTAGGTTTGGCCGCCCCACTCACCCCGGGCGGCATGGACGTCGGAATGGCAGAGGCCGCAGAAGTCAATGGCGATTTCGACGTCGTCGGCCTTGGGTGCGCGGCGGGCAACCGTCAGCGGAACCAGTCCACTGTCCGGGGACACGGCTCCGCGGGCTGCAGCCAGCAAGCCATTGGCCCCGCGGGCGGGGAGACGGCTGCCGGGGAGGCCGGCTGCGGGTTCGACGGGTTTGGCAAGGGGCGGGGGAACGGGGCGTCCTGGGGTCATAGTGCGACGCTACCCTTGCCTGCGGCGCCGTTTCCAGCCGGCTCCCGGGCGGTGCTTCCGGGTTCGGGGCCTGTGGCCACGGGCAGGTCCGGATGGTTGGACCACTCGGAGAACGAGCCCGGGTACAGTGCCGCCGTAAATCCCGCGGTGGCCAGCGCGGCCACCTGGTGCGCGGCAGTCACCCCGGAACCGCAGTACACGGCCACGGGTGTCCCTTCCCGTACGCCCAGCGCCTCGAACCTGCTCCTCAACACGTCCGCCGGCAAAAATGTGCCGGTCCCGTCGACATTCTCCGACGTCGGCGCACTGACTGCCCCGGGGATGTGCCCGGCACGCGGGTCCACCGGCTCAACCTCGCCCCGGTACCGCTCCCCTGCCCGCGCATCGAGCAGGAGCCCACTGTCCGCCCAGGTGGCGGCAGCATCGGCGTCGGCCACCGGCATGGCACCATCGCCAAGGGCCACATTCCCAGGGACCGGCTGCACCGGGCCCGTTTCGACAGCCAGGCCGGCGGCACGCCAGGCGCCCAATCCGCCGTCGAGCAGGTACGCCTCAGGGAAGCCGGCGTTCCGCAGCATCCACCACGCCCTGGCGGCGGCCATGTTTCCGGTGTCGTCGTAGGCCACCACCACGTCGCCGTCGTTGATCCCCCAGCGCCGGGCCGCCGCCTGGAAGTCCGCCGGCGCGGGCAAGGGGTGCCTGCCCCGCCTGGGCTCTGCGTGGGCAGCGAGTTCCGTGGCCAGGTCCACGAACACGGCGTCGGGCAGATGGCCTGCGAGGTAATGGTCCCTGCCGTGCGGATCCCCCAGCGCCCACCGCACGTCCAGCAGTACGGTGCGCCGGCCTTCCGTGAGAAGCTCCGTAAGCCGGGCGACGTCCATCAGGGGATTCATCGTTCTCCTTGGGTGGGTGCCAATATGCTTCCACTCTAGGCGGGCGCGCTCCCGTCCGCGGGTAGGCTGGTGCGGTGGCAAACGGATACAGCGGCAACGTCGACGACGGCAGCAGGGCGGGTGCGGACGGGAGCCTCCGCGGGCGGCAGGACCGGGAATGGGCCGACCAGGCAATCCGCAGGATTACGGCGGAAAACAACCGCTCCGCCGACACCCATCTCTATTCGATCCCGCTGCCGGAGCACTGGGGCGTCCAGCTTTACCTGAAGGATGAGTCCACTCACCGGTCAGGGAGCCTGAAGCACCGGCTGGCACGTTCCCTCTTCCTCTTCGGCCTGGTCAACGGCTGGATCCGTCCCGGTACCACCATCGTCGAGGCCTCCAGCGGCAGCACCGCCGTCTCCGAGGCCTACTTCGCCCAACTGCTGGGGCTGCCGTTCGTCGCGGTCATGGCGCGCAGCACCAGCCCCGAAAAGATCGCCCTGATCGAACAGTTCGGCGGTTCCTGCCTCCTGGTGGACCACGCCTCCGATGTGTATTCGGCGGCGGAAGAGGTGGCCGCCACCTCCAACGGGCACTACATGGACCAGTTCACGTATGCCGAACGGGCCACTGACTGGCGTGGCAACAACAACATCGCCGAATCCATCTTCGGCCAGCTCAGCCAGGAAGAGCATCCGGTGCCGGACTGGATCGTGGTGGGAGCCGGAACCGGCGGCACCAGCGCCACCATCGGCCGCTACCTCCGGTACCACAGCCACCCCACGCAGCTGCTTGTGGTGGATCCCGAGAATTCAGCTTTCTACCCGGGCTGGCTTGGCGGGAGGACCGGCGCCACTGGCCCCGCCACGGGGCTGCCGTCCCGCATCGAAGGGATCGGGCGGCCGCGCATGGAACCGAGTTTCGTGCCGTCCGTGATCGACCGGATGGTCCAGGTCCCTGACGCAGCGTCGGTGGCTGCCATGCGGCACCTCCGTT
>Ga0308160_10008012_pt1 | contig 10349 bp, 15 predicted proteins | sample PhyFR1_FD_201036 | JGI IMG/M metagenome (GOLD analysis project Ga0308160, IMG submission 201036) | Phyllosphere microbial communities from UC Gill Tract Community Farm, Albany, California, United States - DLSLF.R1 | ecosystem: Host-associated > Plants > Phyllosphere > Unclassified | place: USA...
TCAGCTCTTGTTTCGGACAGAGACGAATCAGCTTGCCTTCTGATACCGGACTGCATCCATCCTTTCCGTCACCTCAACCGAATGCCCGCCTTCTTCCAGCAACTTGGCGAAGGTGATAGCTGCCTTTCGTCCCTTTTCAGCCGCCGATGCCGAGGGATTCTGAGCCGGAGGTGGGTATGCTCCAAGAGCAGTGAATCCTCCTCCCTAATCATCAGCTCCATAACATTTACCTCGGACATACCCGTGGACCGGCCCAGATGATCCGCTTCCCATCCGGACTAGTCATCAATCCAATCCAAGCAGCCGCAGTAACGATAGGCACATCTTCCACTTGTCCGTTCTCCTGCAGAGCGGCATATAAGTCCTTTTCGATGTCCAGCCCATTCTGGATGAGGGCATATGATTTTATCTGCTTCGAAGCTAAGGCCGGGGCGAGGAGTTTGTGGTTCGGAGCAATGTCGGGTAGGCATTTTGTTGTGAGTAGGCAGTAGTCGTATACCTGTCCTGAGGCTAGTGCTTCCTCTTGTGATCTAACCACTACATTGTCAGCGTATTCCAATACAAATCGAGATGAAGTCACCCTTGTAAGGACTCCAGCCTTCGATCACTTCGACGTCGGTCCTGTCGATGGTAATGCCCTGCTCGGTGTATAAAGCGTAATTCGATCGAGCCACAGCTGTGACCCTGGCTTTACCGGTCTGCTTTATCAGCACAGTATAGCTTGAAATACATACCTTCTCCAGGATGTGGGCATAGATTGAGCCCATGGATCCGAGGCCAACGAGGAGGATCTCGAGTGGTTTGTCTACTGACATGGTAGAGTTGGCTCTAAATGAGATTTGTTTTCGGAAGGGAGGATAGGTGACTCTTGACGATGATGATGAATGTCGGAATATGTGATGGACTGGAGGTACTGTTGCTGATAATCTTGACAGTATATACATATGCTACTGTGATTGACTCGAATCCCCCTTGAATACTGACGCCTTATCATGAATCCCCGGTTAAAGGGAGTAATAAGGAGATCCGGATGTAGCCGATAACCCTGTTTTTAATAGAGCGTATACCCATTAATCATTGCGGCACTTCCCGCTTTCTATCAATCAACCCTCTGCTAATCATTCAACCAATGTCATATAATCTACCACCTATATCAACCCTATCAGCAGCATTAGGCCAAGATGATCAACATCAAAATCAATTACAAATAGCACCGGAATTATTAGATGATCCCGCAAATCAATCATCTAATCATCAACACGAATCATCCGAACGTAACGGATCACATCAACAATGGACAACAGACAGCCATTACCAAGTAGACGAGTCTACTGATGATCTCCGATTCTTCGATACTCAACAAGCAGCAGCAGAAATGGATCAACCTCCACCACGTAAAAAGGCAAGATCACGCGCTTCGGTAAACAACATTGATTTAGCAAATATCATCAACGAAGCTACTGTCGCGGAATATGAGGATCCGGCTGGAGATTGGAGATCTGGAGTAGTCTATGTACATCCGGCCGCGACTGCGAATCAGGCTTGTGTGAGGTGTCATCGGATCAAGAGGAAATGTGATAATGCACGGCCGAGGTGTGCGGGGTGTTGGAAGGCCGATACCCCTTGTGTCTTTGAGATTAGTCCAGCTACCGCCGGGTAAGTCCAGCTGTCGGTACCCATTAGGTCGAAGCTGACAATCAGCCTTGTAGTCAACCTCAAGAACGAGCAGAGCAGAACAACCAACGAGCTTCAACTAGCACAACAGCGAGTCGCCGAACTAGAAGCTCAACTCGGCGCACATACGTCCACATCCGTCAACCACGACGAAACACCGCACGCCGGCTCTTCAACATTCCCTCACCCACCAGCTGAGGTCGAGAGATACTACTCCGGGTTCGCCCAGACTATCTTGGGCATTGAATCAGCTCAACCGGATCTCGGACCTACCAATTCCGCAAATCAATCCCAACCCCTCCCTAGTCTTGAAGTTTTTCAATTGGCGGCCGCAACATTCTTCGATGCTTATCATGCACAACATCCGTACTTGAACCGAGGGGAATTCATGATGGATCTGCAGGATATTCATGCAACGGAGCAGGGCTCAAATGCGGTCTCGAGTGATCAACGGAAGGAATTTGCGGTCTTGATGGTCACCAGCGTCGGAGCACACCTGTGCGAACAAAAGGGAGAAGTGGATAGTGGTATATCCCAAAGCTTGAGAGACAGGGCAATGCGTGGTCTGGCCACAGCTACCTCCAAATCGGACTTGGTGAGCTTCTGCATGAACCGATCGGGATTTAGCTCATATCACAGATCACAGTACAAGCATACCTTGCACTACTTTCTTCTGTCCTACTCGGTCTTCACCCCGAGACGACAGCCCATAATGTTCTCGCTCTTGCGATGCAGACCGCCATCAGTCTTGGGCTGCATAATAGATCAGCAACACCGCCGGCCGATATCGAACTCCGGAATAGAACATGGTGGACCATTTGCAACCTCGACAGGTCTCTTGCTGCCGCATTAGGCAGACCACTAGGTATCGCCGATTCGGAAATCGATGCGGATGTGAGTGCTGGATCAGATAGGTCCACGGACGATGTTGACAGACAGCTGCCTTCCGAGTCGGACGGAGACTCTCTCACTTCAATCTCTAACGCTATCACTTCTCATCGTCGCATTCTCGGCAGAATATCTTCAAGTCTCCACTCGCAGTCTCTCATCTCCGGCGAGGACCAAGTAGCTTTGGAAGAAGAAATCCATCAATGGCGGAGTTCATGGTCCAGTTCTAAAATCGACGAGGCCGGTCAAACGTATCTTCGACTTCTATCGCTTCAAGCTCTGTGCCTCCTGTACCGACCTGCCCCTATTGTATCCACCGACGAACCTCGTGTGGATAAGTTGGGGAAGTACGCCCAAGAAGCTTTAGAGATCTATCAAACTTCAACAACTCCGCCCCGCGATCTAATCACACTTGCTTGGAGATATCAAATCGTCATCTCGCTGCTGTACGCCACTTCTCACGCCTATAACATGGATCTAGGTGTAATAAGTGATCAACTCGAGACCTGCCGGCAGATCGTTTCCAGCGTATCGAATTTCCAGGAGTTAGAGAGACTGAGGATCGCATTCGACCAATTATCAGAACTTTTGATGGAGGGAATCTCTCCTCAGACGGGTGGTGCCGCCGATAAGATACTGGCCGGTATGTATGGGCTAGTGGAGCTGGAAGTTGAGCAGGGCCAGGAGGAAGATGGAGAGAGGTCAATGCGGATATTGGAGGCGAGAGGGAATCAGGCCGGGATACCCCGTTGGGATCACTTGATTTGATTACATCGTGCATGGAAGAATGGATGCATACATTATTTTGCAGGACTCTACAAGAAGAGAATTCGGTAGTGCTACAAGCGGACGGGATTGAGCGCTCAGCGCAACACGTCAAGCTCGACACTCTACTCGAGACTAAGAGGGCTAGACCATACTGATCTTTGTCCCAAGGCTGCTCTCGTTGAAAATAGGTCCAAAAGAAGCTCCACTCCTAATCAACTCATTCTCAAGTTTCAGTTGAGCCCTCTCCCTCTTCATATCATCGTAAATACTCTTCGCCCTCGTCACTCCCCCAAGGCCGAGACTGGAGCCAAAGGTAGAAGAAGTAGAAGGTTTGATTGATGGTTTCTCGGTGAAATCATCAAACATCTGGACTGATGATCTGATTGAAATCCTTTGATGGGTTGATAAAGATACTGATAGACCTCCTTTTGAGTCGTTCGAGGAAAGAGTCTGGTGTGAGGCGTTGGTTGTGGACTGATTGTCAGGATGGTGTAGATGGGGGGAGGGGTGACTTACTTCGATAAATCTACATGTACCTTCTTGAGACCAGGAGTGACGGGTATTTAACATCGCTACGAATGTCAGCTGGTTCAAAGCAGGTCAGGGAGAAGGGAGGATGCGACATACCAAGACAACCCATCATGTAGAATTTAGGATGAACGATCCTATCCGTCAGTCCACGTCCTTACGATTACACTTTGGGGGACATACAATACCCAAGGAATAAATGGATTTCCAAGATTAGTAGCCGCCAATAAAATCGCAATAATCGCACTGCTCATCAGTTCTGGGATAGGGATGGGGACATACATGATAGTCCCAGGTATTTGACCTTCCAACGTAATCCTATCCATTAGCCCATATATGAAGGAGATATGGATGGACGTACATGATAATCCTATCGATCATCCTATTTGTTCGCCTTGATCCTTCCCTGTTTTTCATTAGGCCGTAAATTATAGCGGCTGTTACTGAGAGATGCATTGCTGCGCAGATTGTTCCTTGGGCTAGGAAGAACTGGACCATCAACTGGTTGTTAGTGTTTGGTTCCAAGCTGGACTCGACATAAGAGGGGGGGATAGGGGGGAAGAGAGGGGATATGAGGAAGTGGATGGGGGAGAGACGTACTTGGGTACCGTCAAACATTGTATGACCTCGCGTTGTAACGAGTGAACCGATCGTACAAGTGGTAGTAGCCAGACTATCCGTCAGCTAGTCTGCAGCCATATCACGTGCCAGACCAACGTAGGCGATCAAGTACGAAGAGAATAGAGGAGAAGGGGAGAAAAACGTACATGGTGGAATAAAGTACGACGGCCAGAATCTTGTTATTACCATTGATCCTAACTGCCCTATCCGCAAATACGATCTCGATAGGAATGATCGTCAAACCATTGAATAAGGTACATAGTCCGAGGTCTTCGATTAGCACTGTTTGACGTGGGTGAATGGATAGACTTACGATCCCATGATGCGAACCTTAGGAAGGTCCCGAACGACAAAACGAACGCTTCAAAGAAATTCTTCCATGTACTACCGCATCAGCCTTGTCTCCTAGTACCTTGTTTGTAGAACCAAGAAGGAATGGTGAGATAGACGTACTAGATAGTAGCGGCCAAACAACCTAATATCGCGAAGCCCTACTTATCAGTTGACTGATTTGAAAAGATGGGGATATTTATGCTTACCACCAGGAGTCGGATATGTAGTGCATCTTTCCCTGCGTTTGGGATCCATTTGAGGGTTTGACCAAATATGATTCCTATGAATACAGCGTCCCAGACGACCCTATCATCGAGTCAGTCTATATTCATGTTCTAATGGATGCCAAGAGAGCGAAGTGGGGGAGGATGCGAGGAGGTGGAACAGGCAGAGAGGACGCACCCCATAAACTGTGATCCAAGAGCGATAGCAATCTTATCACTGAAATAAGCTTTCGCCATCATTTCCAAATCGGGTGTTGTAGTAGAGTTCATCTTGTTGATGTTTTGTATTTGTCTCGTCAAGAGAGGTGATGGACCAGCCAGTGAATTAATAATTAGGAGTCGGGTGGGGTGGGGTCTAGCCAGTAGATTTAACGTTTGTTGATGTAAACGAGGGTGTTAGGTGATGCACATATATACTCATCGTAGAGCATGGATATTGTGTATCTAATACATTACCATTCACTAGTGATTTTAACTAGTGATAGAGTAAACTCCATCAGTCTCACCTTTGTTGTGGTCGGAGTAACATAGATTAGGATCATGTTCATCAGTAGGGGTAATCAAATTCAATTTGCAAGTACTCGGGGGTGTTAGTACGGACTATCTCTCCAATTATACTTGGCATATCAATATATCAAGTCGATCATTGCTCGTTGTATGGTATTGGTGCATGGTCCGTGGCCATTCAGATGTTCTCGTTGGACCAGGATTCACGGCGTCTGTATTTTAGCTTGATCATCCAATTACCGATTGATCCAAGTCAAACATATCCCACCCAACATGTCCTGCGCAACACTCACCCCGATTCCCTCTCCTGAGCTGCTCGAAGCATCCAGTATGCAGTCATTCGTCAAGTCAAGTCACTGCACAACAGCTCCACTCACTTGCGGACATGTAATTAAACCCCGAGACTTGTTCCTGAATTCGGCCGATGATGAAAGGGATTTTGAAGGGTGGAACGTAATCTGATAATGGTTTCCGGAAAAGGTTACGTCCCCCCCCTCCCCTTCTTCCCTCTAGCTTGAACCCTCGTGGTCAAGTTGCCCAGGGTAAGTTATCCCACATATCCCACAGAGAGAGGAGAGAAAGAAGGCGCAAAACAAGCTCCGGGGGGGTGATGACGTTGTCTGCCTTCTCAATAATTATCGGCTGACGGCTGTAAAAAGTTTAGACCCGCAGCCCGTAGCAATCTGATAAGAACTCCTGCTTCGCTCAACTCACTTCCCATCAACTAATTCATCTCAGGTAAACACGATGGGTTTATTCACTCGCCGCACAAGTAGTAGTGATGGGACCAATACGACCCGAGTCCATTCCCACGACCCAACAAATGTCCCGGGGGAAACTACAGATGGATCGGGAAACCTATATCCGAATGTCAAGCAAGTTATGCCTCATCATGAAGGGGAGAAAGATGGGGATGGGACTGTTTTTGGAGATAAATCGCCTGGGGTTAGGCGGATTGAAGTTATTGGACAATTTTTTAATGGATGGCATAAATGGGTTTTGTTCTTCTTTATCTTCTTGATTGCTTGTACGTCCCTTCCTCTCCATCCCAAACGGGGCTAATATATAGATGTTTACGGGTATGTCTATACTATATAAATGTCATCTCCAGAGGAGAAGGCTAAATGGATGTGTCACTGACAACTAGACTCGACGGCTCCACACGATATACCTATCAATCAACAGCTACTTCTGCCTTTAGCGCCTCAGCCCAAATTTCAACAGTCAGCGTAGTTAGAGCTATCGTAGCTGCTGCTGCTCAACCGGCGTATGCCAAGATCAGTGATTACTTTGGACGAGTATCGATCTTGTTGATCAGTTCTGTTTTCTATGTTGTCGGTGAGTCTCCCTCCGTTACCTCCCACATCAATCAAACTCCACTCTCTTCTTATATTACATATCTTCCTACCCCGGCTCCTTCTTCCTTCTACTTCTCCGTCATCTTTCTCCGGACTCACCTTCCATCCCCAGTCTTCATACCCTCCATCACTCTTCGCATGTGATCAATGCTGATGATAGGTACAATCGTGATGGCAACCGGAACAGAAGTCAGCGGCTTCGCAGGAGGTGCAGTCCTCTACCAATTCGGTTTCACCGGTGTACAGCGTATGTCCTTTCTATACATCCATACATCTCGTCGTCGTATTGAGTTGCTAACGATCAGTCCTAGTTGAAGTTCTCATTGCCGATCTCACCTCACTCCGAAATAGAGTGTTTTTCTCATATATCCCCGCTTGGCCTTCTCTTGTGTATGTATCTCCCTTGACTGAACTCTAGATGGAACAATGCTGATTGAAAGTAATACCTGGGTAGCTGGGTTGATCACTGATAGGGTTTTGAGAGAGAGTTCTTGGCAGTGGGGTATCGGTTAGTCTTTTTCTTTCTCCCCTCTTTTCGACCCATATGCCGTCTCATCTTGGCCCCTTCATCCCCACATCTTGGCCCTCCCTTACCTCGCCCACTCGGTCCTCTGGACCTCGTGAGCTCGATCGCTGACAACTAGGAATGTTCGGAATAATCTTCCCAGTAATCGCAATCCCCCTCTTCATAACCCTCATATCCGCCGAAGTCCGAGCCAAACGATCCGGAGCTCTAGCAAACCTTCCCTCACCCGTCAAATCTCTAATGTCCGCCCACCTCTGGTCCGATTTCTTCTGGCAAATCGATTTAATTGGTCTCCTCCTAATCGCCGCCATCTTCTCATTCATCCTCGTCCCACTCACTTTAGCTGGTGGGAATGGAAGTCAGTGGTCTACTCCCAATATCATCGTTCCGTTGGTCATTGGCGTTGTGGTTTGTATCCCCGCTTTTGTGGTTTGGGAGATGAAATTCGCTAGACATCCTGTGATGCCTTTTAGGATTTTGAGGGATAGGCAGGTTGTGGCTGCGTTGTGTGTTGCGCTGTTGTTGAATACCGCTTGGTATACCCAGGGAGATTACTTGTACTTCACCTTGAGAGTCGCATTCAATCAGTACGTCCCCCTCGCCCATCAGACAACAGCTGAGAGTTAGGCCTGTGAAACAAGCAACATGGATTCAAAACATCTACTCTTTCGTTTCAGTCGTCACTGGAGTCGTAGTCGGTGTAATCGTACGATACGTCCGACACCTCAAGTACTTTGCTGTCGCCGGAACCCTCCTGTTTGTCCTAGCTTTCGGTCTACTGTACAGGTACAGAGGAGGAACCGAAACCCATCAACTAGCTGGGTTAGTCGGTGCCGAAGTAGTCCTAGGTGTCGCAGGTGGTTTATTCCCTTATCCCACTCAAGCCTTGATTCAAGCTGCAGTCCAACATGAACGAACAGCAATCGTAACCGCTTTATACCTCGCTTCATACTCTATCGGTTCCGCTCTTGGAAATACTATCGCAGGTGGAATTTGGATAAATACACTCCCGAACCATATTCTCGACCGATTCAACGAGATCGGAATCGCAGACGCTCAAGCACTAGCTACTTCCGTTTATGGAGATCCAATAGGTTTCATCGACAAGGATCCAAGGGGAGCAGTTGGCCAACCAGAGAGAATAGCGCTCATGACGGCTTACGGGGAGGTTCAGAGGTATTTGACAATTACTGGGTTGTGTATTTCGGTACTTCTAGTCATTGCTAGTTTGTGCTTGAAGAACCCTAGGCTTGGGGATCAACAGAGTTTCCAAGATGCGGAAGGATTCGAGGTTAGTAGTGTCGATAGTCGGGAGAATAAACATCCTGGGGATGTTGGACCTGGGGCAGAGCCAGAGGATGGAAGGTATACCTTGGGGAACGAGGAGAATAGGGTGGGAGTGAATCACGAGAAGAATCAGAGGGTCCCTGTCTAGGTAGACTTACATAGAACACTTTAGCCTGCATGCAGCGCTCATCGCAAGGCCCAGCACAAGTTTCCATGGCGAAGGTGTCGAGGTCGTCTCGAAGATCACCCTACAGTGATGAGTGTGGTGAGTAAGGTAAGTCTCGGAGGTGGACACTGCTAAGTCATGGGGATTGAGGATTCACTCATCCCCATCTGCAAAGTAGTCGTCAACATCGATGATGCATACATGTCATTTGATTTAATTCTATTCTACAATCTTTCGTGACTATTCTCATCAGCACAAGGTCACTCAGAACACAAATAAAGGTGAAAGGAGCGAGGGGTATCAGGGACGACCACTGCGTATAGTTGTGGTTGCGTCCGAAAAATCACCATAATTAACGGTATGACTGGTGCCAACATAATCTCATCATTGAAAGGGGGTGGAGCCGAGATGGATGTATATGAGGATGAAGACTTACGTTTTGACTCTTGGTCGGAATTTACAAATCGACGTCCATACCTTCTCCTACTGGTGCTGTTGTTGGTTGTGTTGATGCTTCTGCTATTGGCTGTTCCTTGCCGGCGCCGGCAGTGACCTTGACGTCGTCAGAGACTATCAGACTGCGGACATTCTCCTTTGTCCAGGCAGTGGTACCGCGACGGAACTTGTAGTCTCGCGACTTGATTCCTCGCTCGTTCTGGTCGTCAGCTTGAAGTACCGAATGAACATGAGCTGACATACGGGCATCTCGTAGTTCCTGAGCATCTCGGTACCGGCCTTGGTGATGACAGAGACATCGACATTGGAACCGGAACCCAAATCATTGAAGATACCAGATCGGATAGCCCTTGCGACGAGAGCGATGGCCTCGGCTCGCTAAACGTCAGCTGAAGGAATTAAGTTGGGCTTGAAAGCTTACAGTCATGTGCTCCTTGAAGCTAGACTCGAATACAGCCATGGCAGCCAAACTACCGGATCCCATGGTGACATAAGGAAGTTTATCGGTGGAACCGTGGGCAGCGACAGTGAACAGATGAGGACCGGTAGAATCAACACCACCGAGAACCAGATGGGCACCAACGTGTCCTTGGTATCTGCTTGTCAGCTATGTCCAACAATGAACGAGAGAACGGTAGCTTACCGGAAGAGGTACTGCTTGAGCATGGTCATGGCGGTGACGACTCGTGCTGGACGACCTTGTGATAGAGCGTGAAGCTCTAAGTTGGAAGCAATGAGGTTGGTGACGAATCTGAATGTCAGCTTCGGGATTGCGGACCGAGACCAAGAGCTTACTCGGTGTCAGCTGCGGTACCAGCACCACAACATCTGATTTGAGGAGTAAGGTAGTGGATCTGATAGTCAGCTTATTGCGGATCGCGGGCTTAGAGGAGCTTGCCTTTTCACAGTTCTTGTCTGCTACAATAGACCCTCCGGTCGCTCTCGTATCAGCACCAAGGCAAACACCTTCCTCCTCTCCAGAGGAACCACCTCCAAACTTGACTCCTACGATG